>Ga0070730_10002708_pt1 | contig 16071 bp, 13 predicted proteins | sample Coa_R1_3_FD_66447 | JGI IMG/M metagenome (GOLD analysis project Ga0070730, IMG submission 66447) | Surface soil microbial communities from Centralia Pennsylvania, which are recovering from an underground coalmine fire - Coalmine... | ecosystem: Environmental > Terrestrial > Soil > Unclassified ...
CGTTATAGCATTGCAGACTTGACTGGATCGTCTTCTGGAGGCGCTGGAGAGGGCAAAGTCTGCAAGTCTGCAAGTCTGCAATCGCGATACCATGTGCAGACTTAGCTGGATCGTCTTCTGGAGGCGCTGGAGAGGGCAAAGTCTGCAAGTCTGCAAGTCTGCAGAACAAGTTGGCCAGCAGGATCATTTTTGCGAAGCCCCTGCCCCAGGAGAAAGAGCAATGACCAACAAAGAGATAAAGGAAAATCAGGGGTCACTGGCCCATCCAGAAAGACCAGTGAAGCAGCTACACAAGCCCTGTTAAGCGAGCTTGCCAGGCCGCTTTTTTACATATTGGCAAAATCGGACGAAACAAACGAGTAAAAATATGCTATAATCGCTATAATCCTTAGCACATAGTAAAATATTTGCACATACCCTCAGCAGACAAACATATATAGTAACACATATGATGTCATTCTCAAGCCTGTATAGGCCTGTTCGCCTTACTATTGGAGGTAGGCCAACGTGTCACCATCGATAATTATCTCAGTGGTCGTTATCCTGGTATTCGGAGCACCTTTTGCTCTTTGGATAGGATATCGCTATGGAAGAGCACAAAATAAAGAGCACTACGAAACCAGTTTACGTATGCAAAAGGAGGCCAGTGAACAACGGCTTCTAGAGATGCAAGCTCAACAACAAGAGGTTCTACGCGAAGCACGCGATGAAAGCGCGCAACTGCGTACCGCGATGGAGCGGGAAAATGCTGAGAGACGAACGGAATTGCAGCGGCAAGAACGTCGTATTCAGCAAAAAGAGGAAAACCTCGAACGCAAAATCGATCTACTTGAGCAGCGGGAGCGCAAACTGGCTATCAAGGATCGCAATCTTGAGCAGGCTCGCGAAGAAATTGAAGGGCTCAAGCAGAAACAATTTAAAGAGTTGGAGCGTGTCGCTCAGCTGACGGAGGAGCAGGCCAAAGACCTGTTGCTCTCGCGTATCGAAACACAGGTACGCACAGAAGCAGCCCATCGTGTGCGCCTGATCGAGGAACAAGCGCGCGAAGAGGCCGAGGGACGCGCGCGTGAGATCATCACCCTGGCCATTCAACGGTGCGCCTCCGATCAGGTGGCGGAATCGGTCGTCTCGGTCGTGCCCCTGCCTAATGATGAGATGAAGGGACGTATCATCGGTCGTGAAGGGCGCAACATCCGTGCGTTAGAAGCGGCAACCGGGGTTGACCTCATTATTGATGATACTCCTGAGGCCGTCATCCTTTCGGGCTTCGATCCGGTGAGGCGCGAGATCGCCCGCGTGGCCCTGACCAAGCTGATCCTCGACGGACGTATTCACCCGGCCCGCATTGAGGATGTAGTCGCCAAGGCGCGGCAAGAGGTTGATATCATCGTACGCGAGGCCGGTGAGCGTGCAGCCATGGAGGCCAATGTCCATGGCTTGCAGCCCGAACTGCTCAAGATTCTAGGACGATTGCATTTCCGCACCAGTTATGGGCAGAACGTCCTGGCTCACTCGGTGGAAGTCTCCATTCTGGCCGCCACGATTGCCCATGAGCTGGGAGCTGATGTCAACGTCTGCAAAACCGCCGCACTTCTCCATGATATGGGAAAGGCCATCGATCAGGAGGTCGAAGGCCCACATGCCATTATCGGCGGAGAGGTCGCGCGCCGCTTCGGCAAGTCACCCAAGATTATCCACGCGATGGTAGCCCACCACGCCACTGAAACTGAGCCGCAAACGTTGGAGGCGGCCGTCGTACAGGCGGCGGACGCCATTTCAGCCGCTCGTCCGGGGGCGCGACGTGAGACCATTGACCTGTATATTAAGCGGCTGGAAGCGCTGGAATATATCGCCAACTCGTTCACCGGCGTCGAGAAATCCTTCGCCATCCAGGCGGGCCGCGAGGTACGCATTATCGTGAAGCCGGAGGAGATCGACGAATACGCCGCCAGCCGCCTGGCCAGCGATATCGCTCATAAGATTGAAGAGAGTATGGATTATCCTGGCCAGATTAAAGTCTGTGTTGTACGCGAGACGCGCGCCGTTGACTACGCCCGCTAAATAGTCAGCACAAGATGTTTGGAAGGGAGAAAAGTCTTGCCAAAACTTTTCTCCCTTCCAAACATCTTGTGCTAATCCTTTAGAAAGCTTAGAAATATATGCCCGACCATCCCGAAAAACGTGTTGACCTGCACACCCACTCGACCGCCTCAGATGGCCTTTACTCTCCATCCGATCTGCTCCAGCACGCTCGACAGGTAGGACTAGACGTTCTGGCACTGACCGACCACGATAGCACGGAAGGGCTGGACGAGGCGGAGGGGGCCGCACAAGCGCTGGACATCGACTTTATTCCGGGGATCGAGATCAATACCGATATCAGTGGTGGTGAGGTGCATGTACTTGGTTACTTCCTAGAGTATAAGCGCCCGGCCTTCCAGGCCACATTACAAATACTGCGAGACGCGCGGGTACGCCGTGGTCAGCGCATGGTAGAACTACTGAATGAGCAGGGGGTAAACATAAGCTGGCGGCGGGTACGCGAGATTGCACAGGGAGCAGTGGGGCGACCACACGTTGCCAAGGCGCTGATGGAGGCAGGCTATGTGCAGTCCGTCAGCGAGGCCTTCGAGAAGTACATAGGCTCCAATTGTCCTGCTTACGTGCCGCGCTACAAGCTGAACCCTGAAGACGCCATCCGCCTGATCGCCAGCGCCAATGGCCTGCCCGTTATGGCCCACCCTCTCACAACACCCGGGCTGACGGTCATGCGCGAGTGGCTCCCTGCCCTTGTTGAAGCGGGCCTGGTGGGGCTGGAGACCTACTACGGAGCCTATACGCAAGAGCAGGAGCGTTCATTGTGCGCTCTGGCAGACGAATATCAACTCATTGCTACGGGAGGAAGCGATTATCACGGCCCTGGCCTTCATCCAACCCCTCTGGGCGGCCACGCTGTTCCTTACGAGGCTGTCGAGCGCCTGAAAGCCGCCTCCGCCAGTCGTCACAAGATAACCCCTGCTCCATTTACGCTGCCACCGCCCGTAAAGGAAAGTTAAGGATAGAAATCATGTGAAGGTGAGCGAGCGAAAAATGGCCATTTTTCGCTCGCTCACCTTCACATGATTTCTATCCTTGCTAATACTATAGGTAGAGGGCCTGAACGCCCTATTCAACACGCTTGGAGAAAAAGAGACTTTGGGCCAGGTAGCACATTTTGTACGACGTCACGCTTGGATACGCTCGGCTAGCGAAACCACTCTACTCATCCTGCTTATGACCCTGGTTATTCACGTCGCTCTGCAGAACTTCCATATTCAGGGCCAGAGCATGGAGCCGACATTGCACAACCAGGAGTATATTCTTGTTGACAAGGCCAGCTACCTCCTGCGGCCGCCCGCCCGCGGTGACATCATTGTCTTTCAATATCCTCTGAACCCGCAGCAGGATTATATTAAACGCATTATTGCCGTTCCTGGTGATATTATCAGTGTCGAGGACCAGACTATTACAGTCAATGGCGTTCGCTTACAAGAACCATACATTAACCAGGATAATCTCTACAACCCCTATCCACCATTCAACAAACATATTGTAGGGCCAGAAGAATATTTCGTCATGGGTGATAATCGCGGTGATAGCTCTGACTCGCGCCAGTGGGGGCTGGTGCCACGCGAGAACATTATTGGCAGAGCCGCCTTCGTCTACTGGCCCATCGGTGTGGATAACTTTGGGATTCTACCGGACATCAGTCATGTCTTCAAGCAGATTCATCCGTGACAGGCTGATGCATCCCTGGTAACAGCTGGTAACATGTTACCAGGCTGTTACCAGGGATGCATCAGCCTGTGGAGCGGGATGATGGCATTCTGGTAACAGATAACAGAGGGGAGGCGGAAAACCAAAATCCCGGAAATGCCGCTTTTATTGGTTAGATAGTTGTATAATTGTACCATTATAAAATGATATAAGAGCAACCTACAGGCGGCGTAAAGCCTCTTTACGGGCGGCCTCCCGCCAGCGACTTGTCTCTTCGCCTGCAGTAGAGAGCGGGCGCCGACGCAGTTTCTCTTCTTCCACCTGCTCATGCATTAAGAGGCTGCTAATAGCCGCGGCAACCTGTGCTGGAGATAATTCGGTTGGCGACTCGTGAGCCTGCGGATGTTGAGTCTGCAGGTTCGCTTCATCCTGTGTGGTCGCTCCCTTCGAGGAGGGCTGAGCGGGTTGCGCTGGCTCTTTTTTGCGCGTATCCCACTCCTCGGCAATAAAATCGGTGGACATATCGGCCGCGATAAAACGAGGCTGCTCCATTAACCAGCGCGCAAAGGGCAGAGTGGTACGTACCCCAACAATCTGGTACTCAGCAAGGGCGCGGCGCATACGCGCAATAGCCTGAGAGCGGTCCTTCCCCCACACGATCAGTTTCGAGAGCAGCGGATCATAGAACAGCGGCACCTGTAATCCTGGATAGAGGCTACTATCGACACGCACTCCCGGACCCGCTGGCTCTTGCAAGGCCTGCACAACACCAGTTGCTGGCAGGAAGCGATTCTCAGGATCTTCCGCCGAAATACGACATTCGATAGCCGTTCCGCGCAACTCGATCTGCTCCTGCGTGAAGGAGAGTGGCAACCCGGCCGCCACACGAAACTGCTCCTGCACCAGATCGACGCCGGTACACCACTCAGTCACAGGATGCTCCACCTGGATGCGGGCATTCACTTCGAGGAAGTAGAAATTGCGATCTGGCCCCACCAGGAATTCGGCCGTTCCGGCATTGACATACTGGATACTCTGGATCAGATTCACTGCCGCGGTCGTCATACGCTGGCGCAACTCCGCATCCACAATCGGCGATGGCGACTCCTCGATCAGCTTCTGGTGGCGACGCTGAATACTGCACTCACGCTCACCCAGATGCACCACATTGCCGTGGGTATCAGCAATGAACTGCACTTCGATGTGACGCGCGGGCGCAATGGCCTTCTCCAGATAGACGCGCCCATCACCAAAGGCGCTTTGAGCCTCACTACGCGCGGTACGTAGCGATGGCAATAGATCTTTCGGGTCGCGCACAAAGCGAATCCCTTTGCCTCCACCACCGGCAGCGGCTTTCAGCAGGATAGGATAGCCCAGACTTTCCGCGATCTCAATCGCCCGGGTATCATCCTCCACATCCGACATAGCCCCTGGCACAATCGGGACGCCAGCAGTCTGAGCCGTACGACGGGCGGCCGTCTTCTCACCCATCGCTAACTGGGCTTCAGCGGGAGGTCCTACAAAGATCAGCCCGGCTTCCTGGCAGGCCTGCACGAAGGTGGCATTCTCGGCCAGAAAGCCATAGCCGGGGTGAACAGCCTGAGCCCCGGAGCGACGAGCCACCTCAATCAATGTAGGAATATGCAAATAACTTTTCGCAGCCACAGCCGGGCCGATGTGATAGGCTTCATCGGCCATGCGTACATGCAGCGCGCTACGGTCAGCATCACTATAGACGGCAACGCTGCTCAGTCCCAGGTCACGGCAGGCGCGAATGATGCGCACGGCTATTTCGCCTCGATTGGCAATCAGTACCTTCTGAAAAGGCCAGCGTGGGTTAGAGGATGTATACTCCATAATAAAATGCTCCCTACAACAGCTACAAGGTGTTTCTTAGCCATTAGTATAGCACGGTTGCCATAACGAGAACATGGACATAATGAATCGAGGGTGAACGTCACATTTTGGCGGGTCGACCCTACGAGAGACAGTTGGCGAGACAAAACCGGGACATAGACACGATTTCATAGGGTTTCGGTCCTTCCATAGGATAATCAGGCTATATCTTGAATGAGTTTTTCAATCTCCCGAAAAATAGGGTACACTGGTTAGCGATTGTTCAGTTATCTATTACCCGTCCACTTAGCGCTCCAGATATGATGTTGTTGTAGATGTAGTAATCGCCTGCACTGAAGAAGGACTCATCCACCATGTTTACATTCATTACGAATATCCCTATTGCGCGTCGGCTCTTCTACGCGTTTCTCTTAGCAACAATGATTCCAGCTATCGTCATTTTTATCCTGGGCGCGACCTTCATTCATGCGCAAAACACGCAGAGCCACTGGCAGAGCAGCGCGATCATTCTGGCACTGGCAGTGGCTATTTGTAGCACCGTCCTGCTCATCGCCGGCATTGGCTATGTGGTCTATCTCACCATTACGCGCCCACTCAGCCAGCTATCCACCCTGACAACGCGTATTGCCAAAGGAGATACCAACGCACGCGCCAACATCAGCGGACACGACGAAATTTACATCGTGGCCAACTCCATGAACAATATGCTCGATAACATAGTTCGCCTCATTCAAGAAACGCAGTCGCAGCGGGATACATTACAGGCCCAGGTCGAGAAGCTCGTGAGTGAAGTCAGCGGCGTTGGCGAAGGCGATCTGAGCATCAAGGCAGAAGTCACCGCCGATGCCCTGGGCGTACTGGCCGATTCCTTCAATTATATGGTCGAAGAGTTAGGCAGCCTGGTGGTGCGCGTCAAAGTGGTCGCTAATGAAGTAGAGAACTCGACGACCGCGATCCTTGATCGTATGACACAACTGGTAGAAACCGGCGACATGCAGATTAACCAGATCGCTGAATCCGTCATAGAAGTGGAACGGATGACATCCTCCAGCCATCAAGTTGCCGAACGTTCGCAGATCCTCTACGATGTCGCCCGCGTGGCACGTCAGGATGCGCAGGTTGGGCGAGAGGCTGTGACTCAGGCTGTTGAAGGTATGGGACGCATCAACGAGAACGTGCATACGACCGCTGGTAAGGTGCAAACCCTGGGTGAGCGCTCGCGTGAAATTAATGAGATCGTAGAAGCCATTTCCAGCATTGCGCACCAGACCAACCGCCTGGCGCTGGATGCCGCCATTCAGGCCGCGATGGCCGGCGAAAATGGCAAGGGTTTCGGCGCGGTCGCGGCCGATATCCGCCGCCTGGCAGAACGCGCGAAAGACCAGGCAGGGATGATTACCCGCATTGTACGTAGCGTACGCGAGGATATTGGAGCAGTGGCGATCTCTATGCAGGATACCGAGCGTGAAACCTCTGGCGGAGCGCGCCTGACACAGGAGGCAGGCGTTGCCCTGGAATCCATCTTTGCCGCCGTTGAACACCAGGCGCGCGAAATCGAACATATTAACCAGATGGCAGTGCAGCAATTGCAATCTTCGAGCGCGGTGGTCCACATCATGCACGGCGTCTCACAATCCACACAACAGGGCAGCAGCAGCACACGCGATGCCTCGCAGAATATGGAACGGCTGGCCCGCCTGGTCGAACAATTGCGTGCATCAGTAGAGGCCTTCAAACTGCGCAATAATCAGGGCTCCGCACCCAACCCCAGCGCCAGCGCATTGGATGATGAGGCAGAGGGGCCCCTGACGGTAAGTGGTGTCTTCCGGACAGTAAGTTCCACAGCCATCCCGGCCCAACGATCCAGCAAGAAGGGATCACGCGCACTACAACCAGCAATGCCGGCCGATGATCCCTTTGCCTTCTATCCTTCAACGCCTTATCAATCCCCCGATGCGGGCATCTCCCCATTCAGGGAAGCGGGCTGGCCTGACCCACAACGCATCGAAGAGCCGTGGGCAGCCTACAGCGAACAAACCCACCAGAACAGGCGCTAACCCCTCATATCAAATATGGTGAGAAGAAGCCTCTCATATCGGCGAGATGCGAGATGCACCCACATCGGGCGAGAAATGCACCCACCTCAAGACAGAGGCAAGGCTCGCGCGGGCTGACAGTGATGAGGTTCAATCAGATTTGATAGTACACGCAGAGGGGGTCAGGGAAAATCCCGGAAATGCCGCTTTTGCGCGGAGGAGGGCGATACAGAGTGGAGGTTCTCAAGGAGGTCGGCCTCCCTGGCGTCAGGTTCAGCCTTGTATCAGGATGTTAGAATGGCGTAGGGACCGATTTATCGTGTCCTGGCTTCAGCATCTCAATCTTGAGCCAGGACACGATAAATCGGTCCCTACGCCATTCTAACCCTGTTCATTTCTCCCCTGGCTTGACGCTAAGGGGGCGACTCTACAGAAAATATATAAGCTTTTCGTTATGAATAGTATCCAGAAGGGCTATCTCAATTTATGGACATTCAAAAGGCTCGCCAGTTAGACTTAATGCATGCCCCTGTAATGAGCGGGACATTTATAACGATTCTTCTCTGAATCATTTGCTGGAGGTTATATGACAGCACAAAGAATACTAAGCAATCAAGTGGTAAATGGTCATTACTCAGTTGTACAAGAGGCCGTAAAATTATTAGGATTTAATAGACCACTGCAGCGTATGATCTGGGTATGCGACACCTGTGGCATGCGCTACCTGAGCACAGTTCCCGCTGCCTGCGATAGTTGTGGCGCTACTCACCTCTCGTTACAGCAGGATACTAATCAGGAAATAAGCAGGCGCGGATAACTCGACGCCTGAATATCGATGCTGGGCCCTGCGAGCGTGCGAGTGAAGGCGTGGAGGGATGAGAGGTGGAAGGGGAGACGTGTAGGGGGGACGCGCTGGGGGCGGACGCGCACGATAAATCGGCGGAGGTGCCGGTAAACCGACCTCTAAGAATGCCGGGCCTGTCGCACCGCCTCGTAGAGAATGATACCAGTCGCCATGGCTGCGTTTAACGATTCTACGCTATTGGCGAGAGGGATAGTGATCGACAACGAGGCGAGTGCCTGGGCCTCGCGCGAAGGACCATGAGCTTCATTGCCAATAATCAGCGCGAAGGGCTCGGTCAGATCCAGGTTATAATAGATCTCGCTGCCAGAAGCTTCGGCCAGCAAAACTCTCCCCGCTGGCGCGCCATGCGCGGCCACACGTTCAGCAATAGAGGCCCACGACAGATCTGTTTCCACGGGCAAGGCCACATGTGCACCAGCCGCCGCCCGTACAACCTTGGGGCTATAGTAGTCCACACAGTTGGGAGTCAGTAGTACCTGAGAGACGTCGGCGGCCAGAGCCGTGCGCAAAATCGTCCCCATATTGCCCGGGTCAGCCAGGTCATCCAGGATCAGCAGAATGGGACGCACGTGCTCAACGCGCCGGGCATGGATCTGCTCCGGCTTAAAGGTTGCGAGCGATAAAACGCTTACCACTCCCTGCGAAGTCTGTACATCACTGATCGCCTCGATGACGCGCTCACTAACCTCCACCAGCCTATGCGGTGACATCTCTGGCGTATTGAATAAGCGAGCGAGCATAGCCTGGCCAGCGGGAGTGCGCTGGAGCAGAGCTGGCTGATAATAGACTTCGTACGGCAACAGATTTGCATCGAGCAGCGCCTGCAGTAAGTGAAGGCCCTCCATCAAAAAGAAGCCGCTCTTTTTGCGGCCCCGTGTGGTATGCAATTGCTGTAGCTTGCTGATACGTGGATTTGATGGACTGGTAATAACAGGCATGAATATCACGCTCATAAACATAGTAAAGGTGCCTGGAGACAGGTCTATAGGCACCTTTGTTGTTGTGTAATTCTGCTGCGAAGTGCAGAATGATTGGGCCAGCAGGCCGATGAATCGGCGGGGTCCCACGGTGAAACCGGGGACCTCTGGGGTTCAAGATTTCTGCACCCGTAGTGCGGACACGATAAATCGGTCCCTACGACGTTGGTGAGGGGACGCGATTGACCTTGCAGCCCTACGCTGGCGGTGAAAGGACACGATTGACCTTGCGGCCCTCGGTCCCTACTCGGCGACCGAAGCCAGCGCCTGTTTGACGAGGACCCCAAAGGCTGCCTCATCATTGACCGCCATTTCGGCGAGGATCTTGCGATCCACGTCGATATTGGCAACGTGGATGGCATGCATCAACTTGCTATAGCTCACCCCATACATATGGGCGGCGGCGTTGATACGAGTAATCCATAGGCGGCGCATATCACGTTTGCGATTGCGGCGGTCGCGATACATGTAAGACATCGAGCGCATGACCGATTCATGCGCGGGACGGAAAAGACGTTTACGTGTACCACGATGGCCTTCAGCCATCTCTAATAACTTTTTATGCTTTTTGTGAGCGGGAACCCCGCGTTTTACCCTAGGCATAGTCCTGTTGTTCCTCCATTAATCTCAATACAGATAAGGATCGATTGCTCCGGTCCCCATAGGGGGATCGTATCCTTAAAAAGCGTACGGGAGTAAGCGTTTCAGACGACGAGTATCAGCAGTTTTCAACTCGAACATCTTGTCCGCGGACCGAATAAGCCCAGGGGACTTGCGGCGGCGGAGGTGGCTGATCGCCACTTTGCGGCGCAAGAACTTGCCAGAAGCGGTGACTTTGAGCCGCTTGGCCATAGCTTTGTGTGTTTTTAGCTTCTGCTTCATGATTCTTTCTTTCTTTCACGTTCGAGCGGGGCCACATTTCCTAATAATTAAGATACCAGTTCTTCCTTGTAGACTGCCGGAGCGACGGACTCGATCCCCATAAGGGGGCAGGAGTAATCCGCAGGAGATGACCTGCGGCCCTCATTCCCATAACACAGTTCATTGGTAATCTGCATACCGGGCTGCACGCCCATTTGTTGCTGTGTTAGTAAAAGCAGTATCAAGAGAGAGGCACTACAGGGACCGATTAAATCGTGTCCCGGGTGGAGATTGAAACCCCTTCAATCTTACCATTGCTCTATTCAAGGCGCAGAGAAGCCTTTTGCAAGAGCGATCCCCGCTTGCGCCACCGATTATAGCACAGTCTGGGAGTGATCGCAAGATGTTTGAATTTAGTACATTTGGAAGATTGGGCAAAGAACTTTCCGCATTGCCACTTTTTCACGGTATGTAAAGAATAGAACAATGAGAGTTGCTGCACACCCCAACTCTATTGTCAGGTCGAACGAACAATGCTATAATAGCGTGGTGTTGGGAGCTTCCATGACTGTGTATTCGCCCCTAAATCGGCCTCTGGAGGGGCACGAGAGGGCTTTCACAGAACCTAGAGACCCATCATCCACAACCATCGTAAAAGGATGGTGCCGAAGCCGCTAAATAGGATGCGGCATCTGTTGTCCAGCATCAATCAAGTTTTGGTGCTCCACTGCTCTGGCAGTATTCTCCGCTTGTAGACTACAGGTGGGCTGACCAGATGCATACCCACAGGAAGGAGGTGGCTTCGTGACGAGAGATTACGAACTGGCGTTCATTCTCAACCCCGAAGTCAGCGAAGAAGAGACACGAGCTATACTAGAGCGTGTCGAACAGATTGTCGCCACATATGGCGGACAGATTGTGAAGGTCAATCAATGGGGGCGTCGCCGCCTGGCATACCCCATCGAGCGCCACCGCGACGGATTGTATGTTTTCATTGATATGATTCTGACTCCTGAGACCGTGTCTGAACTCGAACGTATGCTCAAGGTTTCTGAAATCGTACTCCGGCACATGACCAAGCGACGCGATCCTAAGGTAGTGCAGAAGGAACGCGAGGAGCGTGAGGCGCGTGCCGTTGCTGCCGCCAATGCCGCTGCGAATGCTGCGGCAGAGGGAGAGGCAGAGAAAGAGGAGCAGGCAGAGGTTCCAGCAGAAGAGGGCCAGGAAGAAATTCCTATTCTCTCCGAAGCTGAAATGGAAGATGTTCCTCCCGCTATAGAGGAAACAATCGAAGCTTAAATAGGGACCGATTGTAGAATCGAGTCCATAGTACGTTTGGGTCTGTTCGTTCAATCTCCAAGAGAGTGTCGGGGGTGGGTTGTTTATCATGCCGAAAGGATTTTGAGCCATGAACAAGATTATGTTGATCGGGAACCTGGGGAAAGACCCCGATATGAGCTACACGCAGAATGGTAAGGCCGTCACCAAGTTTTCACTCGCAGTCAATCGTCGTACGAAGTCGCCAAGCGGCGAACGTCAAGAAGAGACGGAGTGGTTTAACATTGTAGCCTGGGATCAACTGGCGGAAACGTGCAACAACTGGCTGAAAAAGGGCCAGAAAGTGTACGTTGAGGGTCGCCTCCAACAGCGCAAATACACTGATAAAAACAACGTAGAGCGTACCGCCATCGATGTAGTTATCAGTGATATGGAGATGCTCACACCAAAGAGTCAAACTGGCGGTAGTTCATCGGGCTTTGTTGGTGGGCAGGTAGACGACAACGATCTTGGAGATCTGGAAGAGCACCCCTTCTAAATTATGAAGGAGCATGTCTGTGCAAAGACGTAGTGAGAGTTCTGGCCCCCGCCGTGAGAGGCGTGAGGGTGGACGCGGAGAGCGCACGTCTCGCCGCAAAATTTGTAATTTCTGCCATGATCACGTGCGCGAAATCGACTATAAAGATGCCGGCCGTTTTATGAAACGCTACATTTCAGACCGCGGCAAGATCGAGCCCCGTCGCAAGACAGGGACCTGCGCGAAACATCAGCGCGGTTTGAGCACTGCAATCAAGCAGGCCCGTTTTATGGCTCTGCTCCCCTATACCGCGGAGCATATGCGTGGCATGTAACCGGGCAACCGGGAGGGTTATGAGCGTTCCCTACGAAAAACGCTCCCCCCAAAGGGGGCGCACCGAAGAAGGACCTTCACAGAAGGAAGGAGGGGCGGCGCACCTCTCACTCCCCCAGAGGGATGGGTCTGCGCGCCGCTGCACTATACTATGACAAGTCAGACAGCGCGTCGGCCTGAGAATAAGCAATCAACGCGCTCTGCCAAAAACAAGAAATATGTAAAACAGACAGCGCATGTTGAGGCGCGTCGTGATGGCAAACCGCTTATTTTTGGATGGGGCGGGCACCTCTCTTACAGTGAGAAAACACGCCTTCAACGTCGTATAGTCTGGACAGCAAGCATTGCTATCGCAGTCCTTATCGTCACGGTTATTGTCGGTACCTGGGTCAACATTAACGTCATTGTTCCCAATCTTCCTATCACCTCCGTCAATGGTCAACCCGTCCCACAGTCCGACTTCCGCAAATTGGTGGCGCTCAAGGCGCAGATCGAAGCTAACAAGCTGCATGGGCTCCAGGACCAGCGCGATACCCTGAAAAAGCAGGTTGATAGTCTGCAAAGAACGCTCGACGACACGCAGAAAGCGATCGACGGCCTGAACGCAAAAATCAAGGCTCTGCCAGCCGGTACAAGCGCGCAGCGTACCGATCTGGAAAATCAGTTGAAAACGGCTCAGACGAAGCTGACTGATACCCAAAAGACGCATGACGACACCAATGCGAAGTATCAGGACATGCTCACGAACGTTATCCCCAACGAGCAGCAGCTCTACACCCAGCCCCAGCAAAGCAGTGAGAGCGTGGACTGGCTGCAGGACGATTTGCTTATTCGCGGTGATCTGGCCAAAGATAGCGCGGCCCAGGCCAAAGTCGAGCCATCGGCCAGCGCGGTCGATAAGGCGCTCCACGATTTCGCGGCGGCTATTCCTCACCCACTCACTTACAATACATTTCTTAGTAACAACAATGTTAGCGATGCCGATATGCATACGATGATGGCCCTGAAGCTGCGTCGTGACAATATGCAGAACTATCTGGCCTCGCAAATAACCTCGCCAAGCTACCAGGTGCTGGCGCGCGCGATGACCCTGAGCACCCAAAGCGATGCCGATGCGGTCCTCAAGCAGCTCAAGAAAAATATCGGCGACTTCGCCAAGCTTGCCAAGCAGAAATCGGTCGATACAGCCAGTAACGCGAAAGGCGGCGATCTCGGCTGGCTGGTTAAAGGCCAGTACAGCAAGGACTATGCCGCGAACGCGAGTGGCGGCATTGATAACTGGCTCTTTGATCCGCATCGTACGTTGAATGAACTGAGTTCGGTGATAGCGGAAAATGGCACCTTCCACATCATCCAGATCATGCAAGTTGATCCGTCGCGCGCGATCGATGACGCGACGCTCAAGGATCTGAAGAGCAATGCTCTACAGGCATGGTTGCTATCGCAGAAGGCGCTACCAGGCGTGAAAGTGGGACCGGCTGACACTGACAAGCAGACCGCTCCTGAGAACATGCCACCGGGTCTGCCTGCATCCGCGCCGGCGCAGGCTACTCCTGGAGCAGCTCCTGGTGGGGTCCCCAGCGGTGACGTCCCCAGCAAAAGCGCTCTGGGATAGTCATACATAAGGCTGTCTGTCGAGGCGTCTCTTGTCAAGCGTATGGCGTATCTGGGTCGAAACGGCCCAGGTACGCGCAAGAGGCGCCTTTACAGTTTACAGGCCCATATTAAGGAACAACACATTACTCATGACCACCACGGTATCCGGTACAACTCAGACAATCCAGACACGCTTGCAGCCCGCTGAATCAGTGCAGCAGCTGCTAGAAACCGCCTCTCTTTATCTGCACATACCCTTTTGCCATACCCGTTGCCATTATTGTGATTTCAATACCTATGCCGGCATCCTTCCTCTGCGAGAGCCCTACGTGCGCGCACTGCTCAGCGAGATCAAACTGGCTGGTCAGATGGCCCAACAGGCAGACGGGACGCCGCGCCGCTCACGTACTATCTTCTTCGGTGGTGGTACGCCCAGCCTGCTCACCGTCCCCCAGGTCACGCGCCTCCTGCAAGCCTGTTTCAGCTCCTTCGCTATCGATCAGGACGCTGAAATCACGCTAGAGGCCAATCCCGGGACGCTCTCTCAGGAACAATTGGTAGGGCTACGTGCCGCTGGCATTAACCGCCTCAGTATGGGAGCACAAAGTTTTGACGCCGAACTGCTCAAGGCGCTGGGACGCATCCATACCCCGGAAGAGATTACGCAGGCCGTCCAGTATGCACGTGCCGCAGGCTTTACTTCGATTAATCTAGATTTTATGTTTGGCCTACCAGATCAAACCATGCAACACTGGCGTGAGACGCTTGACCGCGCCCTCGATCTGCATCCCGATCATCTCTCGCTGTATTCCCTGATTATCGAAGAGGGAACACCCTTCTATACCTGGGCGGACGAAGGCCGCATAACGCCTGGGGATGAAGACCTGTGTGCTGATATGTATGAGTATGCCGATGAAGTGCTGCAAAAGGCCGGTTACAGCAATTACGAGATCTCGAACTGGGCCCTACCAGGTCAGCATAGCCGCCACAATCTTACATACTGGCTGAACCTGCCCTACATCGGCATGGGGGCAGGCGCTTACTCCAGTTTTGGGGGCAGGCGCTTCTCAAATGAGCGTGAGCCGCTAGAATATATCAAGCTCCTGAGAACTGGCCGCTTACCAGAGGTTGAAAGTGAAGTCATTGAACACGCGCAAGCGATGTCTGAAACGGCTTTCCTGGCCCTGCGTACGGCAACAGGACTTCATCTCCCTACCTTTGAGCAACGTTTCGCTGAACCATTTACCCACTTTGTCGGTGATCGCCTGCGTATCGTTGAAGAGGCGGGGCTATTAGAATATGAAGACGATTGGCTGCGTTTGAGCAAACGCGGGCGCCTGTTGGGAAATGAGGTTTTTCTCCGTCTGCTCCCCGACTAACTGGCACGATGTGCCAGTTAGTCGGGGAGCAGACGAGGTGGTAGGGTTGCGACGCACGATAAATCGGCGGAGGTGTCCCAGGGGATGACCTGTGGCCTCCGGTAAACCGACCTCTCTGGTTAGCAGCCGTAGGGCGGCAGGCCCATGCGGGGATAGGAAATGCTTGTGGAATCATTATCTGGAGCGGAACAGTGGGAAGTATTTCCCTTACTGTCAAAAGAGCAATTTCAGGCTGTGGAGGAGGCTGGCATCGATAGCCTGCATGCTCAGTTACTGTACAACCGGGGCATCAAGACAGTTGAGGAGATGAAGGCCTTTATTCGCGCACAGTATGATGAGACCCGCGATCCACTGACCCTCATTGATATGCCCCGCGCCGTCGCACGTATTCGGCAGGCGCTGGAGAACCGCGAACATATTACGGTCTATGGTGACTACGACGCCGATGGGGTGACTTCTTCAGCGCTGCTTTTCCGCGTCTTGCGCACACTGAAGCAGCCGGACGCGGCCCTCGACTACCATATTCCACATAGGCTGCGTGACGGTTGTGGGCTGAATATCGCGGCCCTCGATCAACTCAAAGCTCGGGGAACGCAACTGATTATCACCACAGACT
>Ga0070730_10002710_pt1 | contig 16069 bp, 12 predicted proteins | sample Coa_R1_3_FD_66447 | JGI IMG/M metagenome (GOLD analysis project Ga0070730, IMG submission 66447) | Surface soil microbial communities from Centralia Pennsylvania, which are recovering from an underground coalmine fire - Coalmine... | ecosystem: Environmental > Terrestrial > Soil > Unclassified ...
CCTCCCGGCCGTGTGGTGAAAAATAATTGAAACACACGACCGCGAAGTTCCGGAGCAATGCCCTGTCCGGTATCTTCAATGCGAATTTCCGCCGATTCGGCGCGGCGCTCAAGGCCGAACGTGAGCGTGCCGCCCGACGGCATGGCCTGAATGGCATTGAAAACCAGATTGAGCAGCGCCTGAGTAAGAAGGGGCCGGTCGACACGCACGGACGGAAGATCGGCATACTGTTTCTCGAGCTGCACGTGGGAGCGTTCCATCTGAGGGCGCGCAATTGCGCTCACTTCCTCCAGAAGATCTTCCAGGTTTGTTTCCTCGAGGCGCAATTCCTGTGAGCGCATGAAATCGAGAAAGCGTTTGACGACCGAATCCAAACGGTCGATTTCGCTGTCCAGTACGGCCACGGCTTGCCGCGGCATGCCATCACCGGGAGGCAGACTCTCCTTGAGATTTTCCAGCCAGAGCCGCATGGAATTCAGCGGGTTTTTCACTTCGTGGGCCACGCCGGCAGTGACGCGGCCGAGCGCGGCTAGACGCTCGGAAACCTGCAATTGCCGACTGATTGTCTCTAATGACTGGAGGTCGCGCAAGGTGACCAGAGCGCCCATGCGTGTACCGCCTTCGCTGATCACTTGGACGCTCACGCCGATGCGTTGCGGCGGCAGACTGGGATCAGAAGCTGGGATATCAACCTCCGCAGCTGCTATGGGTTCAAATTCGTCCTCAACCAGTACGAGAGCCGACCGCAAGGGATGGTCAGGAGGAAAGATTTCGCTCGCTTTGCGGCCCAGCAGTTGATCAGCGGGCGAGCCCAGGAAGTTTTCGACCGCGGGGCTCACCATCACAGCGCGGCCATCGCGAGTGAATAGCAGCAGGCCGTCTTCCAAGCCGCCGAGAATCTGGTCCAGATTTTCTCGCAGCGTGCTGAAGATTTCGCGCACTCCGCGCAACTGCAGTCCGATCTGGCTGATTTTGGTGCTCACTTGCCCGAACTCATCGCCACGCTCGAGCGGCTTTTGGTCGAATTCGCCTCGGGAGATGCGGTCCAGTTGCGCGGAGATGCGTTCGACAGGCGCGAGTAGGGCCGTGCTCACCACGGCCGCGAAAAGCACTGAAGCCAGCACGGAAATGAGTGCCAGAAGAATAGCCGAACGCAGCGCCGGGGTGATCTCAATCGCCAGGAGACCGGTTTGCAAGGCGACGCGAATTTCACCAAACGGCAGCTGACGCCCTGGAGGGCCGAGTTTGAATGGGTCGGAAACGTCATAGGCCTGGGGCGCTCCGTAGATCAATCGAAGCTGTTGGATGAAGCCCGCGCCGACGAGCTGACTGAGAGGCGGACGTGGAAGCACTTTGCGCCCAGGGAGCGACGCATCGCTTGAGATCAAGGCCGTTCCATCGCGATCGACAATGGTCACTTCATAGACCAGAAAGGAGTTGCCCACCTCGGCGTCAATCAATGAAGTCAGCGCGGAGTTCTGATCGAGTGCGTTGCGGACGTATTCTCGAACATCCTCAGGGCGATTCGAGGCCGGCAACCCTCCTTCATTGGCCGCTTCGGCAAGGGCATTCTGGGCTTGGAAAAAGACCTGCTGGGCGACGAGATTCGCACGGCCATCGGCCTGTTCGATAACCTGGCGGGTCAGGGTCAATACGTGAAGCCAGGAAGTTACGCCCACCACCATCAACACCAACACGGCGATGCTCAGAGTGATTTTAGTTTTCAAACGCAGGCGCATTTTCGAACTCAGCGGTTCTCGGCCCGATCGGCTTCGTATTCTTTCAGCTTATTATGCAGCGTCTTCAGGCTTATTCCGAGAAGTTCCGCCGCGCGTGTCTTGTTATTTGTAGCGGCGAGAGTCTGCAGAATGAGTTCGCGCTCCATAGCGTCCACGGTCGTACCCAGAGGGAAACGCAAGGAAGAGAGTTCGGAAGCGGTGGTGGCATGGGTACGGCCGAAATCCGATGGAAGATGGCTGCGGCCGATAAGGTCCCGGTCACACACTATGACGGCGCGTTCGAGCACATTGCGTAACTCACGGACGTTTCCCGGCCAGGCGTAATTGTGAAAAAGCTCGCTGACTTCCGCATTAACGCCTCGAACCTGCCGGCTGTGTTTGGCATTAAGGTCGTGCAAAATGTGTTCGACGAGCGGCGGGAGATCCTCCTTCCGATCGCGCAGGGCGGGCAGATGAATATGAAAAACGTTCAGACGAAAATAAAGGTCCTGCCGAAGCTGGCCGTGCGCAACAGCCTGCTCGGGATCCTTGTTCGTAGCCGCAAGAACACGAACATCCACCGGTGTTTCGACCTTGCTCCCCAATCGCCGGACCTTCCGGTCTTCCAGAACGCGCAACAATTTGGCTTGTGTGGGCGCGGGCATCTCGCCGATCTCGTCCAAAAGCAGGGTGCCGCCGTCGGCTAGTTCAAAACAGCCGATTCGGCGTTCCGCCGCTCCCGTGAAGGCGCCTCGTTCATGGCCGAAAATTTCGCTTTCCATCAGAGATTCAGGAATAGCGGAACAATTGATGGCGATAAAGGGCCGGTCGTTACGAGGCGAAAGCTGGTGAAGAGTGCGGGCGAGAATTTCCTTCCCGGAACCCGTTTCGCCTGTGATCAGCACAGATGCCGACGAAGGAGCGACCTGCTCGACCAGGCGCATGACCTCCTGCATCGGTCTCGCCCCCCCGACGAGTTCGCCTATGCGTCCTGCTTCCCTCAACTGCCGTCTCAGTGCCGCCACCTGCTGCTGATCGCGGGCCTTCCCCAGGGCACGGTTCAGCAGGGCCCGCAGAACAGCCCCTTTGAGAGGCTTTTCGATATACCAGAAGGCGCCCGCGTCGATTGCGGCGACAGCGCGCTCCTCACTGCCCTTTCCCGTAATAATGATCGCAGGAACCGAGGCGAGCTCGTCTCTGAGCCGCTCAACAAGGCTCAGCCCGTCCATCCCGGGAAGCTCAACGTCCGCAATCAGGACGGCGGGATGATAGTCCGAGAAGCGAGCCAGGGCATCTTCCGCGCTGGAAACGCCCAGAACCTCCAGACCCCATTTTTGGAGCAGGGCCTCGTAACCACGGCGCGCGTTTTCTTCATCCTCGACGATCAAGATGCGATCGCCCGACTTACTCTGATCCGTCGGCATAATTCCTTTCGGCTGGCACGAATTGAATCTACCAGCCGAAGGCAGGAATGCCAAGCCAGCGCCACCAGGCGTGCCCAAAGCTGGGCTAGGCTCAGGGGCAGTTCCTGGTCGGGTTAAGTGCGGCGCCGGGAGATTAACTTGCGACAGCACCGGGAGTTGTTGTGATTTGAACGAGCGAGAAATTATCGTCGTCTCCGGTTTCTTGTGTGCATTATACTGGGGCGGTTTCTTTGGCTCCTTCTTACGCCTCGCGAACGGGCCACGACAAGCAATAGATGCCTCTTAGATATCTCGATGTTTAGAGTTAATTGGCCATCCCTGCCGAGGCGAGGGCCAAGCACCGCCATTCCGCGCGCGGCTTTTCTCTTGGCCGTTGGGACAATCCTCGCAGTTGGCCGTCCCGTTCTGGCGCAGGAGCAGCCTGGCGGCACAACCGGGCTTCCCAATATGCAGCTGAATCCCATGCCTACCACGAACGGGACCCTGGGCCTTTTCACGTTGGAAACAGGCGAAATGCTGGAATCGGGGTGGTCTTTTTCGGCCTACGGAAATCGTTTTGCGCGTATGCCGGGCAGCGCAATCGTGTCGAACTACGGATTGACGGTCGGATGGGGATTTCGGAAATGGGTCAACTTTTACGCAGGTTTTCAGCCGGAAGTGGCGACGCAGATTGGAAGCCCCAACGAGTTGAGCTTGCTAACGCCTCCCGTTGTGAGCGCCTTTCCCCAGTTTGACAGCACGATATACCGAACTCTCGGGCCCGGCCAGCGCCCGGCCTATGTGGAGGATTTCCCGTTCGCTTCCAGAAATGATTCCGGTCCGGGCAACGTTACACTCGGCGTTAAATTCGGCTTGCTTTCCGAGGACTCGAACGCTCCCGTGAACTTGTCTATCCGTAACGATGCGATCATCCCGACCCGCTATGCCTTAAGTCGCCTGCTTGGGAATGGCACGCAGACAGGAGCGTTCGACGACCTGATCCTGGCCGCCGCGAGTCGCAACTTCTTGAATCTGGTTACACTAACCGGCAACTTCGGTTACGAGATTACCCGCGATCCCCGCGCGGGAGGTTCGAGGGATTTGACCCAGGCTGATCAACTCCACGTGGGAGCCGGTTTTATTCTGTTTCCGGCAAAGCGCATTCAGTTTATGAATGAATATAATGGCCTTGTGTTCGTGGGACGAACGACCCCAAATATGACATTTGGGGCCCGCGATCCGATAGATGGCATCTGGGGGTTCCGGGTATACATTTTGCCGGTAACAGCTATTGATATAGGCTATCGCTATATGTTGAATCTCACGAATGCGACCGATCGCAACGGGTTCGTGATTAAACTTGGGTTTAGCAGCTGGCCGTTTTAGAGCGAGGATTCCCAAATTGGAATCTCGGCCTTTCCCATTTTTGCAACTCCCCTACTCTACTAAGCTTGTGCGGTAGCGCTACCGGTAATTGATTGACACCAGTTCCCTTTCGGTATACACCTTCGCTACACGTTGTAGGCAAACGGTTCTTCTTTCAGCGATTTTTCTGCTTCGTTTTGGCACTGCTCTTGCACGTTGTGGAAAGTGATCGTGGATATCGAGCCCAAGCCCGCTAACCTCAAAACCGGCGCGGCCGGATTTTCCATTTTAATCGTGGACGACGAGGACACGACTCGGCAGCTATGCCGCGACATCGCTTCGCAAATAGGTCTGGAGGTGCGAACGGCCTCTACGACCGATGAGGCGCTCGAGATAATGGAGCAGTCGCCGGTCGACATCGTGGTTACAGATCTAATGGTTCCGGAATTGGGAGGCATCGAGCTTCTGAAGCACATTCGTGCGAACCAACCGAATACGTCGGTGATGATGCTGACACAATACGGGACCATAGAGACGGCTGTCGCGGCGACTCAACTGGGGGCCAAGGATTACGTGACCAAGCCTTTCCACTTACAGGAACTTCGCACCAAGATCGAACGGCTGGTTGAGAGCGTCGAACTCGACCAAGAAAATCGGATTCTTCGGGAGCAGTTGCGGACACGGCCGGGCTTTGGCGGTTTGATTGGCGTCTCGGCCAAAATGCAGCGCGTTTACAAGATGATCGAGAAGGTCAGCCAGCACAAACATCCGGTATTGATTCTTGGCGAAAGCGGAACGGGCAAAGAGTTGGTCGCGCGATCAATCCATTTCCTGGGCATAAGACAAAATAAGCCGTTCGTTCCGGTGGATTGCTCGGGGCTGGTGGCAACACTGATCGAATCAGAGCTATTTGGCTACGTAAAAGGGGCGTTTACCGGCGCGAATCACGCTCGGACAGGATTGCTGGAGGCGGGGAATGGCGGAACCGTTTTCCTGGACGAAATCGGCGATCTTCCCCTGGAGTTGCAATCCAAATTATTACGGGTACTGCAGGAACGCGAGGTTCGGCCGGTCGGGGCTATAGAACGGGTGCGCCTCGATTTGCGCATCATCGCGGCGACGAATCGCGATCTGGAATCGGCGGTTCGGACGGGCGCCTTTCGGCAGGACCTGTTTTTCCGGCTGAATGTCGTCCAGATTAAATTGCCTCCGCTGCGGGAACGAAAAAGCGACATACCGTTGCTGGTTAATTCTTTTCTAGAAAAATTCAGCGACCCCCAGCGGCCCATTCGCACAATATCGGAAGACGCCATGCGGCGGCTGATGGCTTACGACTGGCCGGGAAACGTACGCGAGCTGGAGAATGCGGTGGAGCGCGCCGTGGCGATCGGCTCCGGCCCGATCCTGCACATGGGCGATCTCCCATCGAATTTGCAGCAAGACTCGAATGAAAAAACTCTCGACTCGAACGAGCTGACGACCCTCGATGAGGTCGAGCGCCGTTTTATTTTCCGCGCTCTGCGCGAAACCAACGGGGACAAGCTGGCGGCCGCACGATTGCTGGGCATCGGGAAAACCACGCTGTACCGCAAACTCAAACAATACGGCCCAGAAAACCTTCCCAACTGAAGGAGCTTTCAGCTTTCTGCTTAGCCCGTTTGCTCCTAAGGGCGTGGGTAGCATTCGTAGCATTCGTAGCATTCGTAGCATTCCCTTCTACGGAAGCGAGCGGCCTCTTGTGTATCGGAGTGGGAATCCTTGGGCGATCTGAGCGGCGCGCCGAATCTCCAACTTCTTGATTCTGCGAAAATTCGATCCGGCAACGTTTTGTCAGTGCGTTGGCGAACACTGTGCAGGAGATTATGCGAGATGCAAAATCTTGCGCCCCAGGATTCCCGCATGCCGGAAAAAGTTAGCGCCGCGGGCTTTGCGAGTCTGGGAAGCCGCTCCCCGGACCAGGGCTCCCAAGGCGAAGCAGTGCTGGCCACCCTGCTCGAATCTGTGGAATGTGGAATCCTGCTATTCGGGACAGGAGGCGAACTGTGGGCCGTGAATAACCGGTTTGCCGAAATGTTCGGAGTAGAGGCGGAAAAATTACGCGAAGCGGGCAACCTCGAGCAATTGGTCGAAAAGATCGCTCCTCAGTTTGCCAATAGCGATGACGGGGCAGCTCGTTGGCGGCAGCGCTTTCGCACCGGCGAAGCCTTTTGCGAGGAGCTTGAGCTGGCGAGGCCGGAGAAAAAGATCGTGGAACGCTCCGCTCGCCCTGTACTCGACCGTTATAAACGGCCGCTCGCATGGTTGGAGGTCCACCGGGATATCACCAGCCGCCGCCAAATCGAATCGCGCCTGTTTCACAGCGAGCGGCTTGCGGCCCTGGGACAGATGGTGTCAGGCATTGCCCATGAGCTCAACAATGCGCTCACCAGCATTTTCGGTTACGCCCAATTGGTGCGGAAGCGAACTAGAAATTTCGAGTGGGAGATGGAAACCCGGTACATCCTGGAAGAAGGGGATCGCGCCAGACGCATCGCCCGGAATCTTCTACTTTTCGCACGTGGAAGCGAAGGCGAACGGACGCGCGTGAACCTGAATGAAATAGTGAACCGCATGGTCGAGATGCGTGGGCACGAGCTGCGGCTCGGAAATATCAGCGTTGAACTTGATCTGGATGACCAGCTCGCGGAAACGATCGCGGACGCGGCACAGGTTCAACAGGCTTTGCTCAACCTTGTTTTGAATGCGGAACAGGCCATCCTCCAAGCAAAGGACGGCGGCCATATATGGATCCGGACGAGATCGATTTCCGCGGGCCGCATAGCACTGGAAGTCGCCGACGACGGGCCGGGTGTCTCTCCTGAAATGAAGCTGCGGATCTTCGACCCTTTCTTCACTACAAAGCCGGCCGGCGTGGGAACCGGGCTTGGACTTTCGATTCTCTACGGGATCGTGCATCAACACGGCGGCGAGGTTTCGGTGGAAAACCGGCCGGGAGGCGGCGCGGTATTCACAGTGGAACTGCCCAGCGCCACGCACACGCCGGTCAGCGATACCACCAGGCCGTACTTGATTGGCGCGTCGACGTCTGGAGATGTGGCGCACAAGGCAAAGACGCGGGGCAGTCGAATTCTGGTAGTGGAGGACGAGCCGACAATAGCGCGGTTGATCGCGGATGTCCTAAGCGAAGAAGGGCACTTCGTGGATACCGTATTGGATAGCCGTGAGGGGATGGAGCTGGCGTTCAGCCACCCGTATGACCTGGTCGTTTGCGATCTTCGCATGCCGCATCTGGACGGGCGTGCTTTTTACCGGCAACTCGCAAATTCGGAAAACCCTCTGCAACACAGGCTGATTTTTGTGACTGGCGACACACTGGCGCCGCGAACGGTAGACTTTCTTCGTAAGTGCGGCTTGCCTTATATCGCCAAGCCGTTTCTCATCGAAGAATTAAAACAAGCTGTAACGCGTAGTTTGGATAAAAAGAGCGGGATACTTCCGGATTCTCCGAATGCTTTGGAACCCGGGGCGCCGCGCGGGCGTGAGCAGCATCGGCGCAATGGGAAGCGTTATGACGCCTAAGGGGCAGATCCAGGTTATTTGCGCGATCGAGCAACTGGCGCGCGACTACGTGACTGAGTTTCACAGGACGGCGGAGGCACTTCGCCTGCGACCAATTGCGCGGCGAGCTGAGGCCCGGCGCTTGGCCGCAGGGATATCCGTTTTTCTCTTAGATCAGTCCGGGATTAAGACTCGCTCGAGGCAAGAATTGAAACGGACCGTGGAGCGCCTCATAGAAGTCGCGCCGGTGATCGTCGTTGCCGCAGCCGATCGGCAGTCGGAATTGACCGAGCTGATCGACTCGGGAACGACGGACTTCGTGACGCGGGCAGGAAATTTCGTGCCGGTAGCCGTGGCTTTGGTCGAAAGGCGCTTGAAACTGGCGAGAATGGCGATGGTCGCTTCTTCGGAAGAAATAAAGAGCTCACGTAGCGTCAATTTCGGAGAAATCCTTCGACATGAAGTAAATAATCCGCTGACCGGGATTCTGGGCAATGCCGAGATGCTCTTGGCGAAACGGGATGGGCTGCCGGCATCGGCAATCGAACGGCTGGAGACCATCGCGCATCTCGCGGTTCGACTGCGGGAGACGGTACGACGGCTGAGCAGCGCGGCAGAATTACGGGACGTAGGGTCAGCCTAATCGTATTAGCTGAAATGCGCAGCCAGGCGCGCCGCGTGTTTAGTTCGCTTCAGACACGGAAGAGCACGTCTTCGCGCTGAAATAGGCGGATCGCCACCCAAAGCGCCACCGCCGCATATATGCAAGAGGAAGCGAAAATCAGCGCGATGAATCTCCAGTGATAAGTTCCGCTCACGATTTCCTTGCAAACAAGGCTCGTGTTCAAGATCGGGACGAGCGATAGGCCGGCATTTAATTCCACTCCCGGCAGAATAGCTACTATGGCGGGAGCGAAGACCACTATCGTCAGCGGAGACAGATAGCTTTGGGCTTCTTTGAAGCTTTTGGCGAAAAGGGAAATGGCTAAGAGCGCCGCGGAAAAAAGGACCGCCAGCGGCACCACCATAATGAAAACCCAGATCACAGCTGCCGGAGTCACATGGAACTGAAATCCCGACGTTTTCATTTGCGAGACCCCGCCAACCATTTTCCCGGCGGCGGCGAGCGTCAACCCCATAGAAGCGATTGCCAGAGCGGCGGTCGAAAGCGACGCGGTAAGCACCATCAGGAATTTACCCAACACGAGACTCGTGCGCGAAATGGGGCTACAGAGGATCGTTTCTATCGTACCGCGTTCTTTCTCCCCGACCGTTAGGTCCATCGCCGGATACATGGTGCCCGTCAAAGACAGAATGATGACGAAATACGGCACTAACCCGCCCAGGACCACGCCGCTGACCTTTTCCGGCGGAGCGACGTTTGTTTCCTCTACGTGGAAGGGCTCAACGAGATTTGTGGGCAGATGACGAGAATCGAGGCGTTCGCGGATGGTACGGTCGCGAAAGTCCCGAAAAAATATCTCGAGCTTATCCGCCGTGAATCCTGAATTGATTTCGCCTTGGTAAGTATCGATCCGCACTTTGGCCGTCTCACCACGCGCGATCATGGCATCGAAATCGGAAGGCAGCTCAACCGCCGCTCGGATTTTCTTGTCCACGATCTGCCGAGCGTAATCGGAGCTTGCCGGCACGACCTGTACATCCTGCAGAGCGTGCAGCGCGGCCAGAATCTGCGGCGAGTTTTCTCCTCCGATAACCATAATCGAAGGCACTTGCTGCAGGGCCCTGCCGATCAGCCGCGCGGAGAGCACTCCGACAAAAACGGTCAGCACGGGCATGAGGAAAATGGGTACGACAATCATGGAGACAACCGTGCGGCGGTCGCGGAGCGCGTCGGTGAGCTCCTTGCGGTAGACGACGGCAATATCGCGCAGCTTCACGCGCCCACTACCCGCATGAAAATTTCCTCGAGATCGGCATGGCCGTAGCGACTACGAAGTTCTTCGAGAGACCCTTCGGCCAACAGCCGTCCGTCATGGATGATGCCGATCCTATCGCAAAGCTTTTCGGCTTCACTCATGACATGTGTCGAGAAGACAACGGTTTTGCCGCTTTCTCTGCATTCGCGAATAAAACTCACGATCGTCCTGGCGCTGATGACGTCCAGGCCTGAGGTCGGCTCATCGAAGATCATCACCGGCGGGTCGTGAACCAGGGTGCGAGCTATGGAAACCCGCTGTTTCATGCCCGTGGAGAGAGCCTCGCAGCGGCGATCGCGAAAAGCATTGATGTCCAGCCTCTCGAAAAGCGCGAGGGTGCGGCGGTGGGCGCTCGCCCGATCCAGGCCATGCAGGCAGCCGAAGTATTCCACCACTTCTAGCGCCGTCAGGCGGCCGTACAGAGCGGTAGCTGTGGAGAGAAAGCCCAAGTTTTGACGAGCTTTTTGGGGCTCCTGCCGAATATCAAAACCGGCGACGCGAGCAGTACCCGAGGTGGGCGTGAGAATGGTAGCGAGCAAACGGAGAGCAGTCGTCTTGCCGGCGCCATTTGCGCCCAGCAGGCCGTAAACCTGCCCCGGGCCGCAAGAAAAGGTGAGATTCTCGACCGCGCGAATTACGCCCCGCTTTTTGTCCCGAAATTCTTTGCCGAGACTTTCGGCTACGATCATTCGGTGGCTGGACGCATTCGCGGCATCATTCGCCCAAAATCTTGATGAGAATACGCTTCGGCCGCTGGCCGTCCAGCTCGGCGTAGATCACGTTTTGCCAGGGACCGAGTTCCAGCTTGCCATCCGCCACCGAGATAATGGACTGATAATGGAGAAGAAGGTTCTGGAGGTGCGCACCGGCATTGCTTTCGCTGCGCGCACTGTGCTGGTAATCGGGCCCGAAGGGCGCAAGACGATCGGCCCATTCGCTGATGTCTTGCAAAAGGCCGGGTTCGTCATCGTTGACGAAGAGGGCGGAGTTTGAGTGCAGCGAGGAGACGAGGACAAAACCGTCGCGAATGCCGCTTTTTTCCAAGGCGGCCTTAATGTTTGGCGTGATATTCAGGAACTCGCGCTTTTCTTTGGTTTGAACAGTCATGTAATCGCTATGAATCCGCATGCACCTCTCCGATGGACGGCGGAAATTCTAGCTGATGTGGAGGCGGAAAGAAATTCGCGAAAAGCGATCAACCTTTATGGCAGTTCGGGCACTGCTTGGCGTCAAAACGATCCGGCGTCACCCGGAACATGTTGTTGCACTGTATGCAGACGCGATGAATTACTCGGGCGCCGGCGGGCAATGCGGCATTTTCGGCGGCATGCGGCGACGTCGTAGGATGTTCAGCCACACCGGCATTTTAACATAAACGACAAGCGCTCATGTGGCCGGGAGCATAGCCAAGACGCGTGCGACAATCTCTCTGATTTGAACGGGCCTGAGCATCATGATGACACCGGGCTGGGGAGGCGCCGGATCTAACCGGGAGTCGATCACAAGAACCGGGACTCGAGAGCTTAAATTTTCCATAGCCCGCCGCGCTTCGGGATTGTGCAATTGCGCGCCGTCGAGAACAATCAGGCATGGAGCTATGCCGCTGGCAATGACTCGCGCCATATCTTCCACTGTTTCCAGGCCCAGCGCTTCGATGCCTGCCTCGCGCAATTCGGCCCGCACCGCGCCTCGCAAATCCCAGTCGCCGGAGACAATAAATACGACCGGCATCTCACTTGCAGGATATAGCATCTTGGTTACGGGAACCAGCGGAGGTGCCCAGATTCCAGCTCTTGGCCATGGAGTTTTGCTACAATTTCGGCGCAACCGCGCCCCGTTCGGAGGAAACGACAGAGTGAGGCTGGCATGCGAACACTGAGCAGACGAGTGTGGTTGCTGCTTGGGCTCGCGATGATTGTGGTTGTGGTTTTGCTCTATCTCAATAGCCGGCGCCCATCGGCACGGGTGGCAGTGGTGCAAGCCTCGCGGGAGACTTTTCGTTCCTCAATTTCCAGCAACGGCAAGGTCGAACCGATCATTCCTTACTCCCTGCGCGCCAAGTTCGATGGCTTTGTCGATCGCGTGATCGCAGCAGAAGGGAAAAACGTTAAGAAGGGTGAACTCCTGCTGACGCTCGATGCCCGCTCTATCCGCTCGCAGTTGGACCAAGCGCGAGCACAGTTGGCCGCGCAGGAGGATGACCTGCGCGCGGCGCGAGCCGGAGGCCGAGCCGACCAGGCCGCAAAGTTTGCCTCCGACCTGAGATCCGCGGAAGCGGAACGGAACCTGCTGCAACGGCAGCAGGAAACACTTACAAAGCTGGCCGCGCAAAATGCAGCGACCTCCGAGGAAGTGGAGAAGAATCGCGCTGCGCTGGAGCGCGCCGAAGCCTCAGTAGATCAGGCGCGCAAAACAAAACAGGAGTTCGAGCATCAAGCCAGTACGGATCGCGACCGGCTCGATCTGCTGGTGGAGCATTCCAAAGCACTTGTGAACGACTTGCAAGACAAAGTGGATTCGACACGCGCGGTCGCTCCGGCGAACGGAACGCTCTATTCCTTCCCCGTTCATGCCGGAGACTTTGTGCACACGGGCGATCTGCTGGCGGCTATAGCGGATCTGCACGAATTAAGGGTCCGAGCTTATATCGACGAGCCGGAACTTGGTCAGCTGAAACCCGGCCAGACCGTCGTGGTCACATGGGATGCGCTGCCCGGGCGCACATGGACAGGAAAAACTGAGATTCTGCCGCGGCAGGTGGTGGCGCTGGGCACGCGCAACGTCGGCGAATTGCTCTGCACGATCGAAAATAAGGGACAGGAGTTGATCCCTAATACGACCGTGGACGTGCGCATCGAAATTAATGAACGCGCCGCGGCGCTGGTCGTGCCACGAGGCGCGGTGCAAATCGATGGCACACATCGATACGTATACCGCCTCGAGGGAGGGCGATTACATCAGACGGAGATCCACGTAGGCCTATCAAACGCCACTCAGTTCGAGGTGCTGTCGGGTGTCAACGAAGGGGATTTCCTGGCGCTGCCTGGTGATACGGCCTTGCGCAACAATATGGCGGTACGTGTGGCAATTCCCGAATCCGAGTCGGAATGAGGCAGATCACCTTCTTTTTAGTTCTTGCCGCGTTTTCAGCCGCATCGCTGATCGTGGCGCCCCCCTGCGTAAACGCGGCAGTACGCGAACTGCCCGCGGATATCGAACGGCTCTATAACGGCGGACTTTACCGCCAGGCAGCCGAGGCGCTTACGGCCGCAATCCAGAGAGAGCCGCAGGAATCTTCTCTGCATTATTGGCTGGGCCGCTGTTTTTATGAGCTGCGCGATTATAACCGCGCCGTTTCCAGCCTGGAACGCGCCATAGCCCTTGAGCCCGACCGCTCCGATTATCACGACTGGCTCGGTAAATCCTACGGCCGCAAAGCGGAAGAGGCGAGCCGCTTTTCTCCCTTTTCCTCAATTTCGCTGGCTCACAAGACTCGGCATGAATTCGAGATGGCCGTACGGCTGGACGCAAACAACCTCGAAGCGCAACGAGACCTGATTCGTTATCTCATGAACGCGCCCGGCATTGTGGGCGGAAGCGAATCAGCCGCGGAGCAGCGCGTCCATGCGCTGAGCGCGGTCAATTCGATTGAAGGAGAGCTAGCCCAGGCCGAACTGCTTGCTTCGCGTAAGAAATTCGACGAGGCCAATCTACAATACCGGAAGATTTTGAATCTGAAGCCCGACCGAATCGGCGTCTATTTTGAGATCGCTGAATACTACCGCGACCGCGGAGATGCGGGACAAATGTCCGAAGCCGTCGAAGCAGGAGCACTGCTGGCCCCTTCCGATCATCGCCTGGATTATTATCGTGGAATCGCGCTGATACTAGGGAACCGGAATCAGGGAGAAGCGGAGAAGGACCTTCACCGTTATCTCGATGCTGTGCCCGACAACGATAATGTCCCATCCCATTCAACGACTCACGAATGGCTGGGCAAGCTTTACGATAAAGAAGGACAATTGGATCGGGCGGCGCAGGAATATCGAGCCGCTTTGATACTGGATCCCCGCAATAAGCAGGCCAGCGAGGCCTTGAAGGCGCTTCAGAAAAGGTAGCTGGCGCGGTAGCGCCGTATCCCGTCGTGTAACAACAAAGTAGCAGCTCCGCGTGAGGCTCACCATTTCTGCTAGAGTCTTCAATGGTTGTTGGCGAAGGTGGTCGGTCAATGTTGCCCAGGGAAACTTGGCGCGTTGCGGTTGAGGCGCTGTGGTCGAATAAGCTGCGCGCCATTTTGACGACGCTGGGCGTCGTTATAGGAAGCGCGTGCATTGTGCTGGTCGTCACCGTGGCGGTCACCGGCAGGCGTTATGTTATCGGGCAGATCGAGGGCGTCGGAGCAAACCTCATATACGCCAATTATGAAGTCAACCCGCAGCAGGCCATGGTTCGAAGCGACGAGATCACATTGGCCGACATGGAGGCGGTAAAGAACGCTTTGCCCAACGTGGTGACGGTTGCGGCCACATCGCAAGCATTGTTGCGCAACGTGGTGACCGGTGGCGCGGAACACGCAGTGACGTTATTTGGCGCCACGGCCGGCTTCCAGATGATCCGCAATTTGCTGATCCTCAAAGGCCGTTTTTTGGACACCATCGACCAGCAATCGCGCAGTAAGGTGTGCTTGATCACGGATGAACTCGCAGGTCTTGTTTTTCCAAACGAAGACCCAATTGGAAAGAGTTTGCGCGTCGGGCAGATCAGCTTCACGATTGTGGGCGTTTTTCGGGAGCGCGTGGGAACCTTTGGCCTCTCCGAAATACAACGATACACGGTCCTAGTTCCGTTCTCGCTGATGCAGTACTACACCGGGGATGACGCGGTTGAAATTCTTTACGCTCAGGCGGACGGCCCCGAAGATGTCGTCCTGGTGACGAGCCAGGTGCAAGACCTGCTGCGGAGCCGTCATTCTAGGGCTGCTACATACGTCGTGCAGAACTTGAGTGCGATCCTGGATGCGGCTCGGCGGATCGGCACGGCGCTGACGGTCGTCTTGCTGGTGATCGGATTTATCGCGCTCATGGTGAGCGGGATCGGCATTATGAACATCATGTTGGTGACCGTCACGGAGCGCACCCGCGAGATCGGGATTCGTAAGGCCATCGGCGCCCGGCGAATCGAGATTCTTTTTCAGTTTTTGCTCGAGGCGATTCTGATCAGCGGAATTGGGTCGCTCATGGGAGTCATGATCGCGCTCGCGATCCCCGTCATGGTGCGGCCGTTGTTGCCGGGTAATCTGCGTGTACCCGTACCGTGGCTCTCTGTGGTCGTGGCATTTGTCGTGGCATGCTCGACGGGGCTATTCTTCGGCTACCTGCCCGCTGATAAAGCAGCCAAGCTGCAACCTACAGAGGCACTTCGTTACGAGTAAGCGTTATCAGGAGGCGTGCGCTTGATGCAGCGAGAAGAAAAGTCATCTAATCAAGAGCACCACAGGAAGACAAGAAAACCGTGGCGCTACGCCAATACGGCGCTTCTTGTGCCGCTTGTCTTGTCCGCTGTTTGCCCCGGACGGGCGCAAACGGGTGAAGCGCTTTCGCCGCTGCGCTTCACCTTAAGGCAGGCCGTAGCCACTTCTTTGCAAAAGAGCCGCGAAATATCTCTCGCACGTCTGCAATATGAGACCACGCGCCAGGAAACCGGTGTCGCACGCTCGCAGTTTCGTCCTAACCTGTACACTGGTTCGGGGGTGGCCTACACCAGTGGCTTCCCGTTATTGGCTGGTGGCGGCGCTCCCGCGCTCTTCAACCTTACCTATAACCAAGAACTGTTCAACCTCCCCGCAAGAGGCAATCTGCGCGCGGAGGAGCAAAGAGCTGAGCAGCAGCGACTGACCATCGACGCCGTTCGCGATGGCGTAATTCAGCGTACTGTCTCAGCTTATCTGGAGCTGGCCAAGGTTCGACGCCAGCTCGAACTTGTGCGCAACGAACGCGAAAGCGCACAAAAAATCCTGGACTACACGCGCGAGCGCATGCAGGCGGGTTATGAACTGCCCATCGAAGTGACTCGCGCACAATTGACC
>Ga0070730_10002711_pt1 | contig 16068 bp, 12 predicted proteins | sample Coa_R1_3_FD_66447 | JGI IMG/M metagenome (GOLD analysis project Ga0070730, IMG submission 66447) | Surface soil microbial communities from Centralia Pennsylvania, which are recovering from an underground coalmine fire - Coalmine... | ecosystem: Environmental > Terrestrial > Soil > Unclassified ...
TCGGCGATCCGGGCGCCGCGGGCTTCGATGGCGTCGGCGACGGCGTTCAGGATTTGGGCCCGGGCCCGGCCGGGGAGGTGCGGCCACGGGCCGCTGGTGAAGGCCGCGGTGGCGGCGGTTACGGCGCGGTCCACGTCCTCGGGGCCGCCTGCCGCGACGGTGGCGTACGGCTGGTTGGTGACGGGGTCGGCGACTTCGAAGGTGGCGCCGTCGGCGCTGGCGGTGGGGGTGCCGCCGATGTAGTGGTCGAGCTTGTTGGGGAGGTCGGGCGGGGTGGTGGCCATGCTGGTCAGCCTCTTTGGGCCAGCGTGGTCACCGGGGCGTTGAGCACAGGTGAGCCCGCGCGGAGGAGGTCCATCGCCTGCTGCTGGCCTTTGTCGCTGAGCGCGGCCAGGGGCGGCCTGACGTGCGCGGAGGCGAGCAGGCCCGCCTGGCGGAGGACCCACTTGGCGGGGGCGGGGTTGGTCTCGGTGAAGATCAGGTCGACCAGGGGGTGCAGCGCGTAGTGCAGGTCGCGAGCGGTGTCCTGGTCTCCGGCGTGCCAGGCCTCGTACATCCTTGCGACAGCTTTTGGCGCGATGTTGGTGACCGCGCTGACGAAGCCCTGGCCGCCGAGGGCGAGCAGGGGGAGGCAGAGGAGTTCGATGCCGGACAGGACCACCGTGTCGCGGCCGCAGAGGTGCAGGACGCGCGAGAAGTGCTCGAAGTCCTTGGTGGTCTCCTTGATCCCGGCGATGTTGGCGTGTTTCTTGCGGAGGCGGGCGACGGTTTCGGGGGCGATGTCGACGGCGGTGCGGGACGGGACGTTGTAGATGAGCACCGGCAGGTCGGGGTGCTCCCCCGCCACCGTGTCGTACCAGGCGAACAGGCCCTCCTGGGTGGGGCGGGCGTAGTACGGGGTGATGACCAGCACGGCGTCGGCGCCGATGGCGTGTGCGTGGGCGGTGAGCTCGAGGGTTTCGTCCAGCATGGCGGAGCCGGTGCCGGGCAGGAACGGCACCCGGTCGGCGATCTGCTCGGCCGCGGCGTCCATGGCCGCGATCCGCTCCTGGACCGTCTGCGCGCTCGGCTCCCCCGTCGACCCGCCGAGCGAGATGCCGTGCGAACCGGATTCCAGTTGCCAGGCGATCAGGGCGCGCAGGCCCTCGAGGTCGAGCTTGCCTTCCGCGGTGAACGGCGTGACCATGGGTGCGATCGACCCGCGGAGGGTGTTCGGCGGATCGGAGCGGAACCTCATGGGGGTGCCTGTTCCTGGAGCCAGGCCTCGTAGGCGGGAAGCCAACGGTCGGTGAGGGGGTAGAGGCCGGCGAGGGGCTCGCCCTGGGCGACCATCGTGGTGATGAAGTCCTCCTGGCGCTCCTGCTCACGGGCGTCTTTGAGGATGTCGGGCGCGAGGCCGGGCGGGAGTACGACCACGCCGTCAGCGTCGCCCACCACGATGTCGCCGGGCTGGATCGTGACCCCGGCGCAGGCCACGGTGACGCCGGTCTCCCAGGGCACGTGCCGGCGGCCCAGGAGCGCCGGGTGGACGGCGGCGTGGTAGATGGGGATATCGAGGCCCGCTAGGGCTGCGCTGTCCCTGATCGCGCCGTCGGTGATGACGCCGGCCGCGCCTCGGACCTGGGCGCGCAGCGCGAGGATGTCGCCGATCGTGCCCGCGGTGGGCTCGCCGCGGGCCTCGATGACCAGCACCTCACCCGGGCGGATCTCCTCGACGGCGCGTTTCTGGGCGTTCATCCCGGCGGCGTGGGTGGCGGAAAGGTCCTCGCGCAGCGGGAGATAGCGGACCGTCCTGGCGTAGCCGGCCATCCTGGTCTGCGGCCGGGTCGAGCGGAGCCCGTCCAGGGTGAAGCCGTTCAGGCCGCGCTTGCGGAGTTGGGAGGCCAGCGTCGCGGTGGATACCTGTCTTAGGCCCTCGAGGATCTCGTCCTGGTGGGCTCCTGGGGTGTGGGCCGCGCCGTAGGCGGCGGCGCGGTCGGCGTCGTCGGCGCGGGGCATGGCGCCGGGCGGGTCGAGGGGGTAGTCCGCCTCGACGATGGTGCTGCGCAGCCTTCCAGACGAGTAGTTGCCCGCGCTGACCTCGACTTCCACCTCGTCGCCGGGGCGGACCACGGTGGATCCGGTCGGCGTGCCGGTCAGGATCACGTCGCCGGGGTCCAGGGTGATGAGCCTGGACAGGTCGGCGACGATGTCATCGAAGCCGAAGAGCATGTCCCGCGCGGGCCAGGCGTCCTGGGCCAGTTCGCCGTTCACCCAGGTCCGGAGCCTTAGCGCGGCCAGGTCCACGGCGCGGGCGACGAGCAGGCGCGGGCCGACCGGGGTGTAGCCTTCGAGGCCCTTTGACCGGAGATTGGAGCCCCGGTCGGCGTAGCGCAGGTCGTAGACGCCGAAGTCATTCGCGGCGGTGATCCAGGCCACGTGGTCCCAGGCCTGGGCGCGGGTGACCCCGCGGGTCGGCGTTCCGATGACCAGGGCCACCTCGCCCTCGAAGGCCAGCAGTTCGCAGCCCTTTGGGCGTGCGACGGGGTCGCCGCTCTCGGCCAGCGACGAGGTGGGCTTGAGGAAGTACGAGGGCCAGGGCGGGGTCGTGCCGCGTTCAGCGGCGCGGCTCCGGTAGCTCGTGTGCACCGCGATGATCTTGCCGGGCACGCGCTCCAGGGCGGTCATGGTGCGCAGCATCATATCCGGCCCGGTCAGGTGGCCATCGACTTCAGGAGCCGGCCGGGCCTGTAAGCGCCTGGCAAGCTCTTTGTAACGCGCCGGGTGCACAACTGGGGGGAGAACCTTGTGGCCGGGCGGGAGACACCGATGAGCGAGAGTCATGGCGATACCAACATCACCACGGGCACCAGCAAGAACGTGACCGTCACCGGCCGCGCGCGGCGCAGGACCGCTGGGGGGCCCGGTCAGGTGGCCTGGACGGCGGACTTCAGGAGCATGGCCGCCTGCTCCTCGGTGAGCGCGGCGCCCGCGGCCAGTTCGGCGTCCCACGCATGGCGGGCGACGGTGGCGCGGGCCGGAGCGGTGAACCGCTCGAGCAGGATCACGTCCGTGGGCGCGATCCGGATGCCGGACTTCTCCCTGAGGGCCTCCGCCGCGCCGACCAGGCGCGCCGCCCGCAGGACGGCGCCGAGTTCGGCGGCGATGCAGGCGGACAATTCCAGGACGTTGGCCAGGAAATCGGGGTCGCCGGAGCTGATCACGTAGTCGAGGATGCGGGACAGCATCTCGCTGGCCTCCCGCGGACGGCCCGCGCGCAAGCTGACCATGGCCAGCGACTGCTGGTCGACCGCCACTCCGAACACGTCACCGGTCTCCTGGTCGATGGCGAGCGCTTCCTCCAGCGCCTGCGTGGCGCGGTCGAAGTTACCCGTCGCGCTTTCCAGCTGGCCCAGGTTGGACAGCGCCGTGGCGAGCCTGCCCCGGTGGCCGATCTCGCGCGCGATGGCGATGCTCTCCTCGAGCACGGATCGCGCGGCGTCCATCTGGCCCAGGTGGTGAAGGCTGATACCGAGGCTGTTGAGCTCCCGGGCCTGCTGGACCTGATCGCCGAGCTCGCGCCAGATGGCCAGGCTGCGCTCGAAAAACGGGCGGGCCGCCGCGTCGTCGCCCTGTTCGCTGAGCAGAAGCCCCAGCCCGTGCGCGACCCGGGCCAGGGGCGCCCCGGCTTCCTCGGAGGTCAGCTCGAGGGCCCGCTCCAGCCACCGCCGGCCTTCTGTCGTGTGAGCGTGGTGGTACCAGAACCCGGTCAGCGCCTGGACCAGCCGCAGGCCGACGGCGGCTCCGGCGGGGTCGGCGGGCTGGGTGTCCAGGGACCAGGCCAGGGCGGCGCGAAGGTTGTCGTGCTCGGCCTCGAGGCGGTCCATGGCCGCTAGGTGCTCGGGGGTGTTGAGTTTCTCCTTGGCCCGTTCGGCGAACGCGGTGAAGTGTTCGGCGTGCCTGAGCCGGGTTGCTTCCAGCTCCCCCGCCTCGGTCAGGCGCTCGAGCGCGTAGGCGCGGATCATCTCCAGCATGCCGATCCGGGGTTCGCCGTCGGGGCCATCGGTGACGGTCACGAGGCTGACGTCCATCAGCTCGGCGGCGACCTCCAGCGGGTCACCGGCCGGCTCGGCCACGGCGGCGAATGCGTCCAGATCGCAGCCGCCCGCGAACACGCCCATCCGGGCCAGAACCGTCGCGGTAGCGGGGGCCAGCAGGTCATAGCTCCAGCCGATGGTGGCGCGGAGCGTCTGCTGCCTGGAGGGCCGCCCGGCATCGGCGGCGGCCAGCGGCAGGCTGGACCCGAGCCGGGCCAGCAGCGCTTTCGGCGCCAGCAGCCGGGCCCGGGAGGCGGCCAGCTCGATGGCCAGCGGCAGCCCGTCCAGTCGCCGGCAGATCGCGGCGACGTCGGCGGCGTTGCCCTCCGTCACCTCGAAACCGGGCCGGACCAGGCCCGCCTGCTGGACGAACAGCCGGACCGCGGCGGTCGCGGCGACGTCCCCGGCACCGGCCGCGGTGGCCGGGACCGGCAGCGGGGGCACCGGCACCTCGTGTTCCCCGGGCAGGTGCAGCGGCCTGCGCGAGGTGGCGAGCACCGCGAGGTGCGGGGCAGCGGCCAGGAGTTCGGCGATGACCGCGGCCGCGCCCGGCAGCTGCTCCAGGTTGTCCAGGACCAGCAGGAGGCGCCGGTCCCGCAGGTGCGTCGTCACCGCCAGCGCGTCGTCGCCGTCGGCGCCCAGGTCTGACGCGATGGTCTTCCACATCACGTCCGGGTCCTGGACCGCGGCCAGGGCGACGAAGTAGATGCCGTGCGGGAACGCGTGATCGAGCGCCGCGGCCGCCGCGATGGCCAGCCGCGTCTTGCCGACCCCGCCCGGCCCGGTCAGCGTCACCAACCGGACCTGCGGGTCGGTCAGGATCCCCAGCAGGCGGTCCAGGCTGGCCTCCCGGCCCACGAGCGGCGTGGCGGGGGCCGGCAGGCTCGTGGGGGCGCCGAGGCTCCTGATCGGCGGGAACCCTTCGGCCAGCCCCGGTCCGGTCAGCTGGTACACGTGCTCGGGATCCTCGATGTCCTTCAGGCGGTGGAACCCGAGATCGCGCGCGCCCACTCCGGGTGGCACCCCGGGCTCGGCCAGCTGCCACGCCGTCTCCGACAGCACCACCTGACCTCCGTGGGCCGTCGCCGCGATCCGCGCCGTCCGGTGCACGTCCATCCCGACGTACCCGTTCTCGTACGGCTTCGGCTGGCCGGAATGCATCCCCATCCGGATCCGCACCGTGGCGCCGTCGGGCCACTCGTGCCTACCCAGCGCCTGCTGCGCCGCCACGCAGCACCCGACCGCGTCGGCCGCGGACCTGAACACTGCGAAAAAGCCGTCCCCCTCCGTGCCCAGCTCCAGCCCGTGGTTCCTGGCGATGGCCGACCGCATGATCGTCCGCTGGGCCGACAGCGCGTCCCCGTAGTGCTCGCCGAGCCGGCTGAGCAGCAGGGTCGACCCCTCGATGTCGGTAAACAGCAACGTGACCGTGCCGGTGGGAAGCTCGCGATCGCCGCCGGGAAGGGGTCGGGTCACGGCCGCGCCCGGACCCACCGCGACCGTGGGCGCTCCGGCGCGAGCTAGCGCGGCCGCGGCCGGGACGGGCCCGAGATCGTGGTCGTAGGCGGGCAGGCCGAACGCCTGGCGCAGCGCCTCGGCGAACTCCCGGCAGGTGGGGAAGCGGTCCTTGGCCGGCTTGGCCATGCCCCTGGCCAGGACCTCATCGGCTCCGGGCGGCAGGCCGGGCCGCCGATCGGAGAGCGACGGCGGCGGCGCGGACAGGTGCGCGTAGATCACCGCCATGTCCTGGTCACGGTCGAACGGCACCACCCCGGTGAGCAGCTCGTACGCCGCGCAGGCGAGCGCGTACTGGTCCGTCCGCCCGTCCACCTCCCGGCCTTCGATCTGCTCCGGGGCCATGTAGGCCACCGTCCCGAGGCGCAGCCCGGGCGTCGTCGCGGCCCCGGACGATCGGCCCTTGCTCAGCCCGAAATCCGATAGGTAGACGTGATCGGGCCGGCCCGGTCGCGCATCGACCAGCATGTTGGCCGGCTTGACGTCCCGGTGGACCAGTCCCGCCGCGTGCGCGGCGTCCAGCGCCGACGCCATGGGCGAGATGATGGCCGCGGCCCGGGCCGCGGCCAGCGGGCCCTCGCGGTGCAGCAGCGTGCGGACGTCGCCGCCGGACACGTAACGCATCGAGATGAACAGCACGCCGGCCGCCTCACCCGCCTCGTAGACGGGGATGATGTGCGGGTCATCGACCGCGGCCGCGGCCCGCGACTCGCTGAGGAACCGGCGCCGGAAGTCCTCGTTGGCCGCCAGCGCCGGGGCCAGGATCTTCAGCGCCACCGGCCGGGCGAGCCGCTCGTCAAGGGCGCGGAAGACGACGGCCATCCCGCCCGCGCCGATCTCTTCCTCAAGGCGGTACCCGGCGATCCGGGAGCCGGCGGAGAAGGCAGCCGGCACGCCGCCGGAACCCCCGGGCAATTCCTCGCCCATCAAGTCCTCCAGCGCTCGGCCGCCAGGCCCACCCAAGTATCCGATTCAGCCTGCCCGGCCGCAACCACGGGACCTCGGCGCCGGAGCCGGCGTGAGGTCAGCTCACGTGCGCCCAGGTCTTGCCGTTGACGGCCGCGCAGGCTGACACGTCGCTGATGCCGAATTCGGCGGCGAGCTGCCGGTACGTCAGGCCTTCCGCCCGCCGGGCCCGCAGCTGCCTTACTTTCCTGGTGGTCAGCTTGGCCCGGGGGTTACCCTCGCCGGCGCCGCCGTCAAAGGAGCGGTGGCATTTCCGGCACCGCGGCTGGAATCGTATCCGGACATCCTTGCTGGCGGGATTGACCGTCGACCACTCCTGCGCGGGCTGGCCGCAATCGACGCAGGCGTATCCGCTGGCCGGCCCGCGGGCTTTCTTAACGCGGTGATGCCATACGTCGTAGGAAGGGTTTAGGGCCTGGCGTAGGCGCCGGGCCAGCTCGTAACCGCACGCGCGGGAGCAGCTTTTGTGGTCACGCCGGATTAGGGCGAGCGTTCCGCAGACCGGGCAGCGCCTCTGCTCGAATTTGGGTTTCCCGCGCGAGCATCCGCACGACCGCGCGTCGCCAGACTTGAGGGAAGTGATGAGCGGGGTGACTTCTTTCCCGCAATCGCACCGGCACAGCGCGGCCCGGTAGCGTTTCCCGCCGGCCGCGGCCTTGCGCACTTCCCGGATGACGGTGAGCCTCCCGTATTTGTCACCCGGATTAATGACGTGCCGCACATTTGGACGGTAAGCACAAGAATCGGCATTCGGTGGTAGCCGCGCCGATAACGCGCGCGGACGTTCTATGGCCGGGACGCCCGCTATAGGGGCGGCCCGACGAGGCTAATGCCGACCCGAGCCCGGCTCAGTCGGGCCAGTCGTCCTAGTCGTCCCAGCGGACGGTGATCCGCCGGTCGATACCGGGCAGTGGCAGGGACTCGGCCTCGGCCGCGACGGCGTCTCGCTCGGCGGGCGAGGTCCGCCGCCAGGGCTGCAGTGTCAGCAGCGCGCCCGCCCGGCGCCACGTCCCAGCGATCTCGTCTGCAATGAGGAGGGCACCGGGCCAGACGCGCGGCGTCCAGAGCGCGCCGCGGCGGGCGGCGTCCGGGATCAGGAGGTCGCGATCGGCTCCCTGGAGGAGGAAGTAGGGGTCGCCGCTCGGGAGCAGTCGGACGGGCGGCGCGGGCGCCGAGCGTGCTGCGGGCGCCGGGGACGCCAGGGACTCCGGCGGCTCCTGGGCGGCGCGGAAGGCCGCCTCGTCCTGGGCGAGGATCCACGCGTCGCCGACCGGCGTCCGCACCGATGTCAGCGACGCGCCGAGCGCCTCGAAGGCCGCGACACCGGCCCGCGGGCCTATCCCCGCCCACGGGCCGAACGCTTCGGGCGTGGCAGGCCCGTAGACGCGCAGGTAGCGGCGTGCGAGCTCGAGGCGGGCGTCGCGGGGGTCGGCGTCAGGCGGCGGCACGGTCCAGACAGTTGGCTGCCGCGCGCCCTCCCAGCGGATCAGGACGGTCCCGGTCGCCGCGGCGTACCTGATGAGGTTGGCGTTGTGCAGGCCCATCGCATCCCCCACCGCGCCGTAAGCCATTCGCGTGCCGCCGAGGGCGGCGTGGAGGCGGGCCGCGAGGTTCTCCGCCCGCCGCCGACCCTTGGCGTCGTCGGGCAGCGTCCCGAGCGAGAAGACGGCCAGGTCGCGGGCGGCGACGACGAAGACGCTGTACCGCGGGCCCCACAGCTGGACCAGGGAAGGGTCCTCCCACGCGGACGGCCCGGTCCCCTCGACGCGCGCGTGGATCGACAGCAGGGCGGCTCGCGGCATGCTGTCTTGCAGCCCGGCCCAGGCCGCCTGCCGTAGTGAGCCCGGCCCGTCCGGAAGCCGCGCGTCGAGCGCGCCGGCGTGCCGCCGGAACGCCAGGATCTGCGGCCGAGTGAGCGCGAGCCGGGCCCTGATCTGCGGGGTCATGACAGCGATGCTAGAGCCGCCGGCCGGCGCGCCCGGCCGGTTCGCTTGCCGGGCCGATGAGATCCGGGGCCCGTAACGTCATCACTGCGGACCGCGGAACAAGCCCGCGGCAGAGGAGGGAGACGCGGCTGTGGCACTCGAGTCGGACGGCTGGGCGGTCGTGAGATGAGCGGCAAGGTGGTCGTGAACAGGTCGATGTCGCTCGACGGCTTTATCGCCGGCCCCGGTGACGCGATGGACTGGGTCTTCGACTTCGCGGCGTCAGTTGATTTCACGGAGATCGCGGCGGCCACCGGTGCCATGCTCATCGGCCGCCGGACCTACGAGGTGGCCAAGCGGATGGAGGCCGACAAGCCGGGCAGCACGGACTACCCCTTCTCCGGACCCGGCTTCGTCCTGACTCACGAGCCGCCGGACCCGCCCGACCCGGCGGTCACGTTCCTCACCGGTGACATCGCGGAGGCGGTCGCCACGGCACTGGCCGCGGCGGGCGGGCGGAACCTCGAGATCCTCGGTGCTGACGTGGCCGGCCAGTGCCTGCAGCGGGGGCTCGTGGACGAGATCCTGGTCTATGTCATGCCGGTGTTGCTCGGGAACGGAATCCGGTTCTACTCAACCCCGGGTCTGGCGAGGATAGACCTGGAACCGCTCGGCAGCACGCGGTCGGGAGCCGTCACCATCCTTCGCTTCCGCGTTCCAAGGCAGTCATCGGTGTAGCACTTGACCCGTGCCGAAGATTGGAGTACCGCCATGGACAGCGCCGAGCTGCGCGCCCTGCAGCAGCCGCTCAAGGACGCTTACCGCCAGAACCCGCAGGAAGCGGTCGTCACCTTGCGGGCGCAAGGCCACCTCGGTGACGAGGCCATCAGCTGCTCGGTGGCCACCGGCCACGCCCTGGCCGTGGCGGGCCTACACCCGGCCACCGGAGGGGACGGCTCGCTGGTGTGCTCCGGGGACATGCTCTTGCAGGCGCTCGTGGCGTGCGCGGGAGTCACGCTGCGAGCGGTGGCCACCTCACTGCAGATTCCCCTGGCCGCGGGCACGGTTACCGCCGAGGGCGACCTGGACTTCCGCGGGACCCTGGCGGTGAGCAGGGACGCGCCGGTCGGATTCAGGTCCATCCGGCTGGCCTTCGAGCTGGACACCGCCGCCAGCGCCGAGCAGGTCCAAACCCTGCTCCGGCTCACCGAACGCTATTGCGTGGTGTACCAGACGCTCGCGCACCCCGCCCAGATGGACATTTCGGCCAGCTGCACGCAGCGCGGTTAACCGTCGGCGGGCTGACCGACCGAGAGCCTGGCGATCTGGGCCCGCGCGGCGGCTACCAGTTCGTCGTTCGTGTTCGCGTGGCCCTGGAGGCCCCAGCCGCCGGGGACCGCCTCGGTGAGCAGGACCCAGGTCCGGCTGGTCAGCGACGGGTCGCCGGCGGCGTCGGCGACGATGGCCGTCAGGCGCTCCGTGACGGCTAGCTGCTTGGGCCGGTCCAGGGCGCCCGCGTTGGTCAGGACCTGGACCCGCACGTAGCTGCTTTCGCCGTCTACGTTGGACAGGCTGTCGGCGGGGAGGTCGTGGACGAAGGCCGCGGTGTTCTGGCGGAACATGGGGATGTCCGGCACCTGCTCGATTGACATGACCGCGGCCGCCAGGTCGCGGGCGAGGGTGTGCTTGTCGGCGAACGTTCCCGCGGCCGCGTAAACGTCGATCATGGGCATGGCGGATGCTCCTGTCGTGGGTTCGTCACGCCGCCTGGGCGGCGCAGGTTTCTGCGGCCGTCTTGATGAGCTGCGCCACCTCGTCTGGGTGGGAGACCATCGCGACGTGGCTGGAGGGGACCTCGACGGTGGTCGCGCCCATGCGGCTGGCGAACAGGCGTTCGGCGTCGGGCGGGATCGCCTCATCGTTCGTGGCGACCAGGTACCAGGACGGCAGCGCCTTCCAGGCCGGGACGCCCATCACGTCGGTGAAGGTGGAGCCGGCCAGGGCCTGCTGCACGGCGTGCATCACGTTGGCCCGGACCGGGTCGACGTCGGCCGCGAAATGATTGACGAAATCGTCCTGCGGTAGCCAGATGAAGCTCTGCGGGTCGGTGAACGGATGGGCCAGCGCGGGAGTCGGGGGGCCCTGGCCCAGCAGGGCGCCCAGCGATTCTCCCTGATCCAGCCCGAACGCCGCGATGTACACCAGTCCGGCCGCGTTCGGCGCGTCGGTACCCAGCGCCGTCATGATCTGGCCGCCGTAGGAGTGCCCGGCCACGATCGTGGGGCCGTCCTGGAGGCTGAGGACCTGGCGGAGCCGGGCGACGTCGTCGGCCAGCGCGGTCAGCGGGAACTGCGGCGCCGTCACGTGGTAGCCGTGGGCCTGCAGGCGCTCGATGACGCCGCTCCAGCACGAGCCGTCGGCCCACGCGCCGTGAACGAGGACGATGTTGGGTCGGGTAACCATGCAGGTGGTTCCTTCCATGCCCGGGGACAGCGGTTGTTCTCCCATGCTGGCCAGCCGGAGGCAGGCGGGGTATCCGCAAGTTGACTGCACCCGCGGCCCGCCTATATTGGCGTCGTGCCAGGCAGCATCGGGCTTTGCGGTAGGGCGGCATGGAAACCGCGCTGATCGGCCGCGACGCCGAACTGGCGCGGGTGCGGGATCTTGTCGACCCGCCCCCCGTGGAGGGCCGGGTGCTGATCCTGCTGGGCGACGCGGGCATGGGCAAGACCGCCCTGCTCGCGGACGCGGCGGGGCAGGCCAGGCGGTCCGGGCTGCGGGTCCTGTCGGTGACCGGCATCGAGTCCGAGCGAGACCTCGCCTTCGCCGGGCTGCACCAACTCCTGCGGCCGGTCCTCGGCCGGGTGGAGGATCTGCCGGATCGTCAGGCGAAGGCGCTGCTCGGGGCGCTCGCGCTATCCCCGGACCCGGTGCCTCCCGATGCCCTGCTGACCGGGATCGCCGTGCTCACCCTCCTGTCCGACCTCTCGGAGGAGGGCCCGCTGCTGGTGCTGGCCGACGACGTTCAGTGGCTTGACCGCGGCTCGCTGGGCACGCTCGCGTTCGTCGCTCGCCGGCTGGAAGCAGAACCGGTCGCGCTGCTGCTCGCCGCCCGCGGGACCGTGCCTCCGGCCGGTCTCGAACGTGACCTGACCGAACTGACGCTGGAGGCGTTGAGCACCCGGGACGCGGCGCGACTGCTCGACGCGCAGCCGCAGCCGCCGCGGGGGCGGGCCCGGGAGCAGGTGCTGACGCAGGCGGCCGGAAACCCGATGGCGCTGATCGAACTGGCCCGGGTGATCGCGGCCGACCCGGCCGCCGGTCGGCGCTGGGCCGCCGAGCCGCTCCCCCCCACCGAGCGCCTCGCCACCATCATCTCGGCCGTGTACGAAGCCCTCCCCGCCCAGGCGCGGGAGGCGCTGCTGCTCGCGGCGGTCGCCGACACCGCGGACCTGACGGTGCTGGGCATGCCCGCGCTGACCGCCGACGCGCTGGCCCCGGCCGAGGCGGCGGGGCTCATTCGGGTGGACACGTCGGGCCCGCACTTCAACCACCCCCTCGTGCGCTCGGCCATCTATCACACCGTCCCGTTCGCCGAGCGGGCCGCGGCACACCGGCGGATCGCCGAGGCGCTCCGCGACCAGCCCGACCGCTACGCCTGGCACCTAGCCGCCGCGGCCCTGGGACCTGACGAGCGGGTGGCGTCGCTGCTTGAGGAGACGGCCGTGCAGGCGCAGCGCCGGGGCGGCCTGGCGGCCGCCGCGCGGGCGCTCGAGCGCGCCGCCGACCTCAGCCGGCGCGGGGACGACCAGGCGCGGCGGCTGCTCGCCGCCGCGAACCTGGCTGTGCCGACCGGGCAGGCCGACTGGGTGCAGGAACTCGCCGCGCGGGTCTTGTCGGTCACGGCGAACCCCGAGCTACGCAGCGTGGCGCGCCTGCGGTCCGGCTGGGCGCTCGCCTGGTCGAACCGGCACGCCGACGCGCTCGCCGTGCTGCTCTCGGTGGCGGCGGAGGCTTCGCCCAGCAGGCCGGAACTCGCGTGGGACGCCCTGGGGCTGGCGGCCACGGTCGCCTACCAGACCGGGACCCAGGCGGCCCGCGATGCGGTGCTGAGCGCGTCCGGCCGCCTGGAAGAACAGGGTGCGGGCCGCGGCGGCGAGGCCGGGGTGTGGCTACGAGCGAGCATGGAGCCGTTCAGGGACCGGGCGGAGGCCGTCGCGTACCTGCGCCAGACGGCCCGCGGCGCTCCCGCCGAAATCGCCACGCTCGGCGCGGCGGCCTGGATCATTGACGAGACCGAACTCTCGGTCACGCTGCTGCGGGAAGCCCTCGGCCGACTGCACACCGCAGGAGTGGGCGGGCGCAGCGGGGCTGCGCTGTCCGCGCTGGAGTGGGCGTGCATCGACAGCGGGCGTTGGGATGAGGCGCTCGCCGCTGCCCGCGAGGCCTGCGACGCGGCCGCCGCGTACACGATGGAAACCGTGGCCGCGTCGGCCGACCTGGCCACGGCCACCGTGTTCGCGATGCGCGGCGACCACGATCATGTCCTGCCGCACTTGGCCAGCGCGCTCGCGGCCGTCAACCCGGCGGAGTACCGGGCGTTCGCCGCCCGCGCCCACCACGCCGCGGGCCTGGCTGCGCTCGCCGAAGGCGGCTTTGCCACCGCCTACGCACACCTCAGCCAGCTCTTCGACGGCGAAGGGACGCCCCTGCACCACCACGTCTCGTACCTCGGCCTCGCCGACCTAGCATCGGCCGCCGTCCGCGCGGAGCGTTACGCCGAGGGCCGGAGCCTGGTGGCTCGGGCCATGGCCCGGGTCGACCCGGCACCCGGCGCGCGCCTGGAACAGCTCGCGGCCCGAGCCCGCGGCCTGCTCGCCGAACCCGCCGGCGCCGAGGATCAATTCGTGGCGGGCCTCTCCCTTCCATCCGGAAGCACCTGGCCATTCGAGCGGGCCCAGCTCCAGCTCGATTACGGAGAGTGGCTACGGCGGCAACGGCGGATCAACGATGCGAAGCCCGTCCTGACCCAGGCCCTGGAGACGTTCCGGCGCCTGGGCGCGGCACCCTGGACCCGGCGCACCGAGGCGGAACTGCGCGCGTCCGGCGTAATGACGCAGGCCGCGCCCACGGTCCCCAGCGCGCTCGCCGAGCTCACCCCGCAGCAGCAGGAGATCGTGATCCTGGCCAGCCAGGGCCTGACGAACGGCGAGATCGCCGACCGGCTGTTCCTGTCCCCCCGGACCGTCGCGTCCCACCTGTACCGCTCCTACCCCAAGCTCGGCATCGCGGGCCGCCACCAGCTACGCGACCTGGTCGACCGGGCCGGGACGTGAGGGAGGGATCAGGCATCGCGGCCCCAGGCCAGCTACCAGACCTGGTCGGCCGGGTCGGGACGTAAGCGGCGACGACCCGCGTACCGGATGCGGTTGGCCTGGATCAGCCCTCCGTCGATGGCCGCCTGCTCGTCCGCTTCGCTGGTGTCGGCCAGGTCCGCGAAGAAGTAGGGGCCGTACGTGACGGGCTCGGAGTCGAACCATGCGTCGAGGGCGGCCAGGATGTCCTGGCCGGCGTGTAGGTGCTCGGCCCAGGACCGCAGGTAGTCAGCCCAGGGCTGGCCGGACTCGCGCCACTCGGTGCGCCGGTGGTGCAGCCACGCGTGATCATCGCCGTGCTGCTGGGCGTGATCCTCGCCAGGCTCGGGAGGGTGGGCATGATCCTCGCCAGGCTCGGCGGGGCGGGCGTGGTGCTCCCCGGACCCGGGCGATCCGGCGTGGTGCTCGCCCGGTTCGGGCAGGCGGGCGAAGCACCAGCGGGCGGTGGGCTCGTCGAAGCGCTCGTGCGCCCATTCCACGATCACCACCCGCCCGGCGGGCACGAGCAGGGCATTCACCTGGTCCAGCACTACGGCCAGGTCGGCGACGTGGTGCAGCGAGGCGCACGCCACGACGGCGTCCACCGGGCCGGGCGCTTCGTACGACTCGAATTCGACCTGGCGGTAGGAGGATCCCGGCGGGGCTTCGGGATCGATTCCGGTCGCCTGGTATCCCGCCGACTCCAGCATCGGGACGAACCCGCCAAGCGGCCCGCAGCCGATCTCGAGCACGCGAGCCGGTGCTGCCGGGAGATGGGTTCGGACGAAGGGCCAGTTCGCGGCCAGCCAGCGTTCATCGGAGGTCATGCTGGGCCAGCTTATGCCGCGGCGGCGGGTGGCGGCTCGGAGTGCTCGCGGGCCGTCGCGCTAGAGTCGGCGGCATGCGATTTGCAACGATCCGGACTCAGCAGGGGACGACCGCGGCACGGCTGGACGGGGACGTACTTATCCCGTTGGCCTGCGCCGACGTGGGCGAGATGCTCGCGGCGGGGGGGTCGGTCGCCGAGCGGGAGCGGCCCTTGCCGGTTTCGGTGGCGGAGGCGGACTTCGCGCCGGTCGTGCCGCGGCCGAGCAAAGTGATCTGCGTGGGGCTGAATTACCGCGCGCACATCCTGGAGACCGGGCGTGAGCTGCCGGCGTACCCGACGCTGTTCGCCAAGTTCGCCGACTCGCTGATGGGGGCCCGCGACGAGCTCGTGCTGCCCTCGGTGAGCGAGCGGGTCGACTGGGAGGCCGAGCTCGGCGTCATCATCGGCCGGCCGCTGTACCGGGCCACGCCGGAGCAGGCCGCGGCGGGCATCGCCGGGTACACGGTGGTCAACGACGTGTCGATGCGGGACTGGCAGCGGCGCACCCTGCAGTGGCTGGCGGGCAAGATGTTCGAGCACGCGACGCCGGCCGGGCCCTACCTGGTCACGCCGGATGAGGTCGGGAACGCCGAGGACCTCGAGGTCGGCTGCGAGGTCGACGGGGTGGTGATGCAGCAATCCCGGACCTCGGACCTGCTGTTCAGCCCGGCCGCGATCGCCTCGTACGCCAGCCAGGTGATCACCCTGAGGCCGGGTGACCTGATCGCCACCGGCACGCCGGGCGGGGTCGGGGACGCCAGGAAGCCGCCGGTCTACCTGCGGTCCGGCCAGACGCTGCGCACGTGGATCGAAGGGCTCGGCGAGTGCGTGAACTACTGCGTGGAGGAGGAGAAGGCCGGATAGGCCGGCTCCGGAGGCCCAAGGGGAGCGGGCGCGCACCAACGGCCGTTCGGCCAAGGAATGTTCGGGATTCCAGTGAACGCTGCACGCCCGCACCTTTAACCTGGTCAGGCTTGCTCGGTCCGGCGAAGGCTCTCAAGCGTGCGCCAAACTCTGGTGGCCAGGTGGAGGTCCAGCCGGGCCGATCCGTCGTTCAGGTCCTGACCGAGCAGTTCCCGGACTCGCTTCAGGCGGTACTTCAGCGTGCTCCGGTGTATGGAGAGCACCGCTGCCGCCTGGTCGATATTGCCGCCACTGTCAAAGTACTGCGCGAGCGTGGCGAGAAGGTCGGAGCGATGCCGCTTGTCGTAGTCGAGCAGCGCGCCGAGCTGGTCATTCATGAAGGCTTCGATTCCGGCGGGGTCAGTGACCGAGGAGAGCATCCGGTACACGCCCAGACAGTCGAACAGCAGGACCGGCACGGCGGGATGGCCGACGGCCGATGAGGACAAGTTGACCACGAA
>Ga0070730_10002712_pt1 | contig 16068 bp, 15 predicted proteins | sample Coa_R1_3_FD_66447 | JGI IMG/M metagenome (GOLD analysis project Ga0070730, IMG submission 66447) | Surface soil microbial communities from Centralia Pennsylvania, which are recovering from an underground coalmine fire - Coalmine... | ecosystem: Environmental > Terrestrial > Soil > Unclassified ...
GGTCATGTCGGTCATGTCGGTCGTGTCGGTCGTGTCGGTCGTGTCGGTCGTGTCGGTCGTGTCGGTCGTGTCGGTCATCGATCGTTGAGGCGCCGCATCGCCAAAATCAATCGTGCATACGCGAAAGAAATGCACGGGGCCGCCATCCGTCAAAGGCGATGCACTTTGAGAGCTTCGTAGTGGGGCTGCGCTTCGTCGGCGAGCCGCTGGAGGTGGGACGGCAGGGCGACGGCGGCTTCGATCCCCGGGGTCATAAAGCCGGTGGAGCGCTCGACCGATTGATACCACGCGGGCGCCCACACACCGTCGGTGGAACGCGGGCCCGGCGGCCAGCGGAGCATTGACGGGCTGTATGCGATGCCGAGCGCGCGGCACAAGCGCTCGAGGGTGCGCGCAGGATTCGCCAGGATGTCGGCGGCATCCACCACCGGCGGCGGGGCTCCCAAACGCTCGGCCACGAGCTCGAAAAGTGCCCGCTGCTGAACGAAACCCAAGTCGGCCGCCGTGACATGAGTGCGCTTGGCCGCGTAGGAGGCCAGCACCGCCGGCGGATCGCGAATCAGGAACGCGTTTCGCACCTGCGCCATCCAGCCGCGCTCGAACCCTTCCAAAAGGTGCAGCGTCATGTGCTTCTGATACCAAATGGGCCTGCCCCCGGGTACCGGACCGACCAGAGCCGCCGCCACGGCGCCCGGATCGATTGGTTGGGAGGCGATCACTTCATCGCGCAACGGATGGTCGATTCCGGTCCGATGCAGATAGGCCGCGTAGAACGGTTCGTCGGTCACCGCCGTATCGCCGCGCGCTTCGAACGAGCGCATCATCGCGGTCGAAATGTTGCGCGGCCCGGACCACATCGCGATACGGGTGCCGTCAGCCATCAGCGCGCCGACGCGTAGTCGTTCTTGAGCGACTCGTATGACGAGCGCAGGCGCAGCGTGACGGGCCCGGGCAGGGTTGCCGGGAGCCGGTGCCCATCGATCTCGCATACCGGCGTCAGTCCGCCGAAGGTGCCGGTAACGAAGGCTTCCTCCGCGGAACGCGCCTCGTCCAACATGAAGTCGCCGACCCGAACCGCGATTCCCTCCCGACGGCACAGTTCGAGCACCTTGCCGCGGGTGACGCCGTTGAAGCAATACTCGCCGCTCGAGGTCAGGACCTCGCCGCCGCGCACACAGAAAAAATTCGTGGCGTTGCAGCTCGACACCGCCCCGTGCGGATCGAGCATCAGCGCTTCGTCCGCGCCGGCATCGATCGCTTCGAGCAGCGCCGTGATCAGATTGAGGCGGCTGTGGGAATTCAATCTCATGTCAAACATGTGCGCGGGTGTGCAGCGGATCGAGGCCGTGTGCAGCGTGAGTCCGCGGTGCAGGAGAGCAGGGTCCGGTACTTTGTATTCCGCCACGATGACCACGGTGGCCTTGCCGAGCGCATTGCGCGGATCCTGATTCGGCGCCGATTTCTCGCCGCGCGTGACCATCACCCGCAAATGCACCCCGTCGCGCATGTCGTTCGCGGCGAGGGTACGGTGCAATTCGGCGGTAAGCGCGCCGCGGTCCATACCGATGTCGAGCCGGATCTTCGCGGCACCCCAATACAATCGATCCAGATGCTCTTCAAGGAAGATCAGCGCCCCGAGGTGCAGCCGTATTCCTTCCCACACGCCGTCGCCCACCACGAATCCGCCGTCGAAGATGGACACCGTCGCAGCGTCGCGAGGCACGAGCCGGCCGTTGAGGTTCACCAACGCGCGCTCATTGCGCGGATCTCGAGCAAAGTCCTGACTTCCGGGCATCGCCTAATATCGCGTGTCGTACGCTGCGTTGCAAGGCGGTCCGAGCCGGTGCACGACGGCCTGTGCATCGCGTATCTAACTGTATTTACAGGGTTTAATGGTTATCCGCGGCGGGTGCCGCCGCGCAGGCCCCGCCGTGCGGGGCGCTCTTGCCGGCCTTTTTGCCGGTGATTTCGCTTGAAACGCCCCGGGTTTATTCCTACGCTAGAGGAAAGCATAAGCATTTCAAATAACTTGCGACCCTTTATTCACAAGATACCGAGATTGACCTCGCACGCATATTGAGGGATGGTAAATTTCATGGCTACCCAAGCACGATCGATCGCTTCGCTGACCATCTCGTTCGGATTGGTCGCCATCCCCGTCAAGCTTTACTCGGCGACGGTTGCCTCCGAACGGATTTCCTTCAATTTGCTGCGCCAAAAGGATGGCTCGCGGGTGAAGCAGCAATACATCGCAGTGAATGACGGGACGGTCGTCGATCGCTCCGAGATGGTGAAGGGGTATGAATTCGCCAAGGACCAGTACGTCATGTTCAGCGCCGAGGAATTGAAAGCGCTCGAAGATGCGACCAGCCATTCGATCGACATCGGTCAGTTCGTGCCGCTCGAATCAGTCGATCCCGTCTATTTTGACGGCACGTATTATCTGGCGCCCGACAAGGGCGGCGCGAAACCGTACTCGCTGCTTGCGACCGCATTGCGCAAAGCGCACCAATGCGCGGTGGGACGCTGGATCTCGCGCGGCAAGGAACACATCGTCGTGATCAGGCCGATCGAAGAGGGCCTGGCGATGCACCAGCTGCATTTTCAGGCCGAAGTCCGCAGTCTCAAGGACCTGGGGCTCGAGCCCGCGCAAGTGTCCGAACCCGAACTCAAGCTCGCGCAGCAGCTCATCGATCACTTGGCGGCGAAGCGTTTCGATCCCAATGAATACAAGGATGAACATCGGGCACGAGTCCAGGCGGCCATTGAAAAGAAAATCGAAGGCAAGGAGGTCTCTCTCGCCGAGGCTCCCGTGGCGGCCCGAGGCGGCAACGTGATCGACTTGATGGAGGCGCTGCGCGCCAGCATCGACGCACGAGGGTCGAAGGTCTCGGACCTCAAGGAGCGCAAGGCGCCGAAACGAGCGGCCGCGCCCAAAGCATCGCGTAAATCCGCCCGACGATGAAATGCATGCCTACGACACGAAGGATCTCGAGAAACTCTTTGGGCTGCCCGCTTCCGCCGTCCGCGCGTTAGCGCGCTCGGGCAATATTCAACCCGTGCGTCGGGCGGGCCGGCTGCACTACTCGTTTCAGGATCTGCTGGTGCTGCGCACGGCGAGCACGCTGCGCGCCGCAAACATCTCATCGCAAAGGATCAATCGGACGCTGCAAAAGCTGCGGTCCGCCCTGCCGGCCGGCTCGGACCTCAATCGCCTTTCGCTGACGGCACTCGGCAATCGGATCGCGATCCGTGAGGGGCAGACGCTGCGGGAATCCGACTCCGGCCAGTACGCTTTGGCGCTGGACATCATCGAGGAGAAGGGCCGCCTGCACGTGATCGCACGCCGCGACGCCGGTGTGACCGAGACCGCGACTGCGGCCGCAGCCGATTCTGCGGCCGAGGCCGCGGCCCAGGCCGACGAGCTTTACGCGAAGGCGCTGGCGCTCGAAGAGATCGATCCGCAAGGGGCTCGAGCCGCGTACGAATCCTGTCTCGAGGCGGACCCGGCTCACGTGGATGCGCGGATCAATCTGGGCCGGCTGCTGCATCTCGCCGGCCGCCTCGCGGAGGCTCTGCGCATCTACCGCTCGGGAGACCGGAAAGAGCCGTTTCTCGCGTTCAACCTCGCCGTGCTGCTCGAGGACATGGACCGCGAGCCCGAAGCCATCGCCGCCTATCGAGAAGCGCTCGCGCTCGACCCGCAGTTCGCGGATGCGCATTTCAACCTCGCGCGCCTTTACGAGCGCGCGCGAGATCCCAAAGCATCGTTGCGTCATTTGCTCGCCTACCGGCGCATGATCGACGGCCGAGGTGCCTGACCATGGCGAAGCGGAGGCTCACCGTTTACCGAACCAAGCGCGATTTCTCGAAGACCGCGGAACCCACCGGCGAGCATCGGGTGGCGCCCTCTCCCCGCCTGCGTTTCGTCGTGCAGAAACATGCCGCCCGGCGGCTGCACTACGATTTTCGTCTGGAGTGGCAGGGCGTCTTCAAATCTTGGGCGGTCGCTCGAGGACCCTCGCTCGACCCCGGAACGAAGCGCCTGGCGATCGAGGTCGAAGATCATCCGCTCGATTACGGCGATTTCGAAGGGACGATTCCCCGTGGAGAATATGGCGGCGGCACCGTCCAAGTATGGGACCGCGGCTTCTGGACGCCGGAAGGCCCGAAGCCGACGGAAGAGGCCTTCAAGGCGGGCGATCTGAAGTTCGAGCTGGACGGAAACCGTCTGCACGGGAGTTGGGTCCTGGTCCGGATGCGGGGTGACCGGTTCGCGGGCAAGAAAGCGCAGTGGCTGCTGATCAAGCACCGCGATGCCAGCGCCAAGCCGGGCGACGCCGATGCGCTGCTGGGTGAAGACCGCTCCGTCGCCTCGGGCCGGTCGATGGAGGAGATCACCGCCGGCGTCGGCCGGCGCCCCAAACCCTTCATGCTCGAGGATCCAACGCCCGCCCGAGCGGATGCGGTATGGACCCGAAAGCCTGAGGAAGACCTGCCCCCGGAGCGCGGGGAAGATGCCCCGACATCATCGCAACGCCCTTCCGGGAGTGCGGCGGCTGGAGCTTCGGCGGCTCGGTCTTCGCCGAGCAAGCCGTCGAAGCCGCTCGCGGTGCGCAAGATGCCGCCCTTCGTGGAGCCCCAGCTCTGCAAGCTGACCGGGCGGCCGCCGGATTCCACGCAGTGGGGACACGAGGTCAAGTTCGACGGCTATCGCGCGCAGCTGCGGGTTGAAAGGGGGCAAGCCGTCATCCGGACCCGCAAGGGTCTCGACTGGACCGATCGCTTCGCCGCCGTCGCCACGACTGCCGCAGCGCTGCCCGACTGTCTGATCGACGGCGAGGTCGTCGCTCTCGATCAGCGCCAACTGCCGAAATTCTCACTCCTGCAGACCGCATTGTCGGAAGGTCGATCGGCGGACCTGGTCTTCTTCGCGTTCGATCTGTTGTTCGAGGGCCGAAACGATTTGCGGGCGCTGCCGCTGCGAGAACGCAAGCAGCGCCTCGAGGCGCTGCTTGGCGAATACGACCTGGGCGCTCGAATCCGCTACGTCTCTCATCTGGAATCGAATGCGGAGGCCGTGCTCGCCTCGGCGCGAGAACTGGGGCTGGAGGGCATCGTCTCGAAGAAACTCGACGCGCCGTATACGTCGGGGCGCACCGGGAGCTGGGTCAAGACGAAATGCCGCCCGGGACAGGAGGTCGTCCTCGGCGGCTGGACCACCGAGGGCGGCACCGTTCGGTCGCTGCTTGCCGGGGTACACCGCAATGGCCGCCTGGAATATGTGGGGCGTGTGGGAACCGGGTTCGGACGCGAAGTCGTCAGATCTCTGGTGCCGCGGCTGACGCAATTGACGCGCGACCGCAGCCCCTTCAGCGACGGCAACGCTCCAGGCGCCGCTGCGCCGGTCAAGGAGCGCAACGTGCGCTGGCTCGAACCCAAGCTCGTCGCCGAGATCGAGTTCGCCGGCTGGACCGGATCGCGGATGATTCGCGAGGCCTCCTTCAAGGGCCTGCGCGAGGACAAGGATCCGGCCGAGGTCGTGGAGGAAGCTGCCGGCGTCGGCCAAGCCGCAACCGCGGGCAAAGCTGCAAGCTCCGGCAAGGCCGCGGGCGCGGGCAAAGCTGCGAACTCGCGCAAAGCCGCGGGCGCGGGCAAAGCTGCGAGTTCGGGCAAAGCTGCGAGCGCCGGCGCGGCCGCAGCCAACAGGGTCAGCAAAACAGCCAGGGTTGGCAAGGCCGCAAGGGTCGGCAAAACCGCAACGGTCGGCAAAGCCTCGAGACCCGGGAAGACCGCAAGCAGCGGTGCGGCGCCCGAGGATTCGGCCGCGCAAACACCGCCGGCTGCGCAGGGCTCGAGACGTGCAGCCGCGACTCCGGCGCCCGCCGGCGCATCCACCGTCCTGGGGGTGACGATTTCAAAGCCCGACAAGCCGCTGTGGCCTGACGCCGGCGACGGCAGACCGGTTACGAAACTTGATTTGGCACGCTACTTCGAGAGCGTCGGCGAATGGATGATGCCGCACCTGACCGGACGCCCTTGCTCGCTCCTGCGCGCACCGGACGGCATCGGCGGCCAGCAATTCTTTCAGCGTCACGCGATGGCCGGCATGTCCGATCTGTTTGCAACCATCAAGGTACGCGGTGACCGCGCCCCCTATGTCCAAATCGATCGCATCGAGGCTTTGGCCGCCGTCGCTCAAATGGGCGCGCTGGAGCTCCATCCTTGGAACTGTGCACCGAACGATCCCGAGGTCGCCGGACGTCTGGTCTTTGACCTGGATCCGGCGCCGGATGTGAAATTCGAAAGGGTGGTCGCGGCCGCGCACGAGATCCGCGAACGCTTGAAGGCGGTGGGCCTCGATTCCTTTTGCAAAACGACGGGCGGCAAGGGCTTGCACGTCGTCACGCCGCTCATCGATGGACAAGAGGCGTTGCAGTGGCCGATCGCCAAAAATTTCGCGCATCTGATTTGCGCGCAAATGGCCGCGGACAGTCCGGACCGGTATCTCGACAACATGGCGAAAAACCAGCGCGGGGGGCGCATCTTCCTCGACTATCTGCGGAACGACCGCGTATCCACTGCGGTGGCGCTGCTATCGCCGCGCGCCCGCGAGGGAGCGACCGTGTCGATGCCGGTTGCCTGGCGGGATTTGAAAAAGGACCTGTCGCCCCCCTCGTTTACGGTCAGAACGGCGCCGCAGCGACTCAAAAAGAGCGACCCGTGGAAGGAGTACGCCGCAAGCGCCGGCTCTCTTTCCGACGCAATCCGCCGGGCTACTCGTTCGAGCGGCAAGCCCCGGGCCGGCTGACCTGGAGCATACTGCCCTCCCATGGCCACCGCCGATTCGCAATCCGTGGAAATCGCCGTCGATGAGGCGACCCGCGTTTCCGGAATATTGATCGCCCCGCGGGAATCCAAAGCATGTTTCGTGCTGGCCCACGGCGCCGGCGCCGGGATGCGGCATCCTTTCATGGCGAAGTTGGCGGATGATCTCGCTGCACTGCGAATCGCCACGCTTCGCTACCAGTTTCCCTACATGGAAAGACGCGGGAAACGGCCGGATACGCCGGCGGTTTGTCACGCCGCGGTTCGCGCTGCCGTCGCGGCCGCCGCCACACTCGTTCCGTCGCTGCCCTTGATCGCGGGTGGAAAATCATTCGGGGGACGCATGACCTCGCAGGCGCAATCAACCGCTCCGCTTCCCGGAGTCCGCGGCTTGGTGTTTCTGGGATTCCCGCTGCATCCACCCAAGCAGCCCTCGGATCAGAGGGGCGGGCATCTGGCACAGGTGCAAATACCCATGTTGTTTCTCCAAGGCGCGCGCGATGCGTTCGCGGCACCCGAACTGCTGAATCCGCTGGTGAAGCGTCTCGGCGGCCTGGTTACATTGCGTTTGCTGCGCGATGCGGATCATTCGTTCCATGTGCCGGCCCGCAGTGGCGTGGGAGACGATGAGATCCATGCCGAGATGCTCGCGGCGCTCGAGAGCTGGGTGGAGTCGGTCGCCGCGCGGCCGGCGATCTCCGTGAACGCGTGAATGAAGACTTTCATCATGTCCTCGGCGAATGTCCGTATGCCGGGAATCATTTATGGGACTGCCTGGAAGAAATCGGAGACCGCTCGCTTGGTCGCAAAGGCGATCGGGCACGGATTTCGCGGCATCGATACCGCGTGCCAACCGAAGCATTACGATGAACCCGGGGTCGGCGCCGGGATCGCCGCGAGTCTGGGCGGCGCGCTGAGCCGCGCCGACCTGTATTTGCAAACCAAGTTCACGCCGCTCTCCGGCCAGGATCCGGGGCGCATTCCTTACGACCCGAACGCACCGCTGCCCGACCAGGTCGCCCAATCCTTCGCCACATCTCTGCGCAACCTGCAAGCCGCCTATCTCGATTGCCTGGTCCTGCATTCGCCGCTCGCGCGGCCGGAGAAGACCCTCGAGGCGTGGCGCGCAATGGAATCGTTGGTACAAGGCGGCGGTGTGCGGCAGCTTGGCATCAGCAACTGCTACGATCTCGATCAGCTCGAGGCCCTGCACGAGTCGGCACGCATCAAACCCAGCGTCGTACAGAACCGGCTATATGCCGAAACCCGCTACGATCGCGAGATTCGCGCGTTCTGCAGGGAGCGCGGAGTGATCTACCAAAGCTTCTGGACCCTGACCGCCAATCCCCATATTCAGAACCACGCAATTGTGGCGGGCCTGGCATCGAAGCATGCACGCACCCCGGCTCAAATCTTCTTCCGCTACCTGACACAGCGTGGCGTGGTGCCGCTGACCGGAACCCGATCGGAAATACACATGCGCGAGGACCTGGCCATATTCGAATTCGAACTCGAGGAGCACGAACTGGAAGCCATGGATCCGCTATTGTGACGCAACCACTCGGACGCGGAGCGTATCGTTAAGAAACACAAACGCCTTCCTGGCCCGATTCCCGTGAATTGCCGCGTGCTCTGCCCATGAAATTGCCGGACCTGCGTTACCGGGGCTGGGGGATTTGGCTGGCAATCACGGCGGCGCTGCCGATGTTCGCCGGCTTCACGACTTTCGGCTGGGAGATCTCGGAGTTCTTGGGCCTGGCGGGGGCGATCGCATGTCTTGCGCTATGCGGCTGCCCGGTCCGACCGCGGGAATCGGACCCGCCGGCGCTGCTCTCGCTGGGCCGCCATGAAATGCTCGGTTGGCTGGCCTTGGGCGCGGCGGCGCTGCATGTCCTTGTGGCAGTGGCGTCGGACCACACGGCCGCCGAGTACTTGAAGCCCACATCGCCGCTCTACCAGTTGACGGGCATCGCGGCCTTCGCCGTGCTCCTGCTGCTCACGGTCGCATCGGCCGCGGGCGTGCGCCGGCGCATGTGGCGCAGCCACCGTGACTTCCAGGCGACGCACATCATCTTCGGTTGCCTGCTCGCGCTGCTCCCTGGGCGCGCATGTCATCACGACCGCCCGGTATGCCGGAGGCTACGGCCGCCGCATCGTGTATGTCGCGGCGGCGGCCGGCGGCCTCGCCATGCTCCTCAGACGCAGGCGCGGCACAGGATCGGCGGCGCACGAGGGCGTGATGGGCCACGAGCCGCCCGTTACTCGCCGGCTGGCTTTCGGCCGGCATTCGACGCTCGTGGTCGGCGCCATCGCGGTGACGGTGCTCGCCCTCGGTTTGCTCATTCCGGGCCGCGCCCTGGTCGCCCTCCGCGAACCGCTGCTGCCGCGCAGCCGGATGCTGCCTTTGAACTTCGATCATCGCAAACACACGGCGGTCAACTGCCTGGCGTGCCACCACAACTATGCCGATGGCCGCGGGTTCGATGCCTGCATCTTCTGCCACCGCAGCGCGCGCACCGATCTCAAAGTCGGGGCGGAGGCGCGGTTCCATGAATTTTGCCTCGACTGTCACCGGCATCCCGCGCCGACATTGGCGCGTCATGGGCCGGTCTCGGGCTGCACCGTCTGCCACCAGCCGCCGGCCGATTGATGTCCAACCGGGCACATGGAGCCGGGCGCGGGCACCTCAGATGACGGCGTCCGGCTGACGCTCGGGCGCGGCACGCTGAAACGCCGGCAATTCAAGGCAGGCCCGCTCGATGTGGGCGATGCGCCGATAGGCGGCCGGATCGACGCCGAAGCGGCGCGCGCTATAGCACTGAGGCACGAGGCAGACATCGGCCAGCGTCGGCGCGCCGCCGAGGCAGAAATCACCGCCGCCCGGCGCCCGCGCCAGCGTCTCCTCGAAGGCACGAAGGCCGCGACCCACCCACTCGCGCAGCCAAGCCTGCAGCGCCGCGTCGTCGACCTTCAGGGTACCTTGCAGGAATCGCGTCACGGAAGTGTTTTGCAGCGGCTGCACGTCGGCAACCATGATCTGGGCAAGCGAGCGCACGCGGGCGCGCTCGCCGCGGCTGCGCGGCAATAACGCGGGTTCGGGATATGCCTCTTCCAGCCATTCGAGGATCGCCATGGATTGAGTCAGGACGCCGTCCGGCGACTCCAGTGCGGGGACCCGCGATTGCGGGTTGAGAGCGCAGTACCCGGGACTGTACTGCTCGCCTCCCGAGCGCAGCAGATGCACCGGGACATACTCGAAAGCGAGGCCCTTGCACTCCAGGGCAATTCGAACGCGGTACGACGCCGAGCTGCGCCAGTAGCTGTGCAGGCGCAGACCGCTCACAGGGCACCGCGGCGCATCGGGCCGATGTAGAGCGTGATGACTTGCGGCATGGTTTTATCCTCCGCGGGGCGATGGCGCTATGGTAGCGCCTGAGGCGCGTGCGATGCACGAAGCGCTCGAGAAAGGTGGGCCCGCGACCGCGGCGTTCAGACCGGCTGCTTGGCCGCTTTCATCACGCGCGTCAGGTGCGCCATCTCGACATTCACTCTTCGAAGGTATCGTTCGGCGCCCGTGGTCCCCAGGTAGTGGCCCAGTGCATCTTGGATGTCGCCGTCCTCCGCGTCGAGGTATTCCGCCATGATGGCCGCGCCCACGCTGAGGTTCGGCGCGATCAGCATCAGCGAGGACTCACCGCCGATGCTGCCTATCTTGTCTTGATGCCACCGCGGCATGATCTGCATGAGTCCCGTGGCGCCGGTCGTGGGATTGACCGCTCGCGGTTTGAATTTCGATTCGACGGCGGCGATGGCCAGCACCAACGTCGGGTCGATGCCGCGGGCTTGCGCCGCGGTGAAGGCCGCGCGCGTGATGCCGGCGGCGGCGCTTTCGGCAAGATGAAAGCGCCGCGCGATGTCCCGCGACAGCGCTTTGATGCCTGGAGCCATTTCGGTGGCGGGGATTCTGCACGTCGGGCCGATCGAGCGGTCGGGTTGCGGATGCGAGCTCAATATGAGTTCGGTCTGCAGTTCCGAGGTGCGCAGGAACATCGAAGCACCGATGAGCACGGAGAAAATCCACGCCAACCGACGCCGCGCTCTCGCTGGATCAATGACAGGCTTCATTGCACTTTCCCTTGATGCGGCCTTCCTCCGATCAAGGTACATGCTGAGAGAAGCCGGGAAATCTGTCTCTGAAACACGACGACGAAGGAGCGCCGGCCCCGCCCGGAGCGTCAGAATTTCGTGAACCCCGTCACACGAGTCACGAGTCCCATTTAAAACCACTCGGACAGGCTCCCAGCCGCCGCCTCCACGAGCTCGTAGAGGGTGCGGCCACGAGAAGAATGTCGCGGAACTCGAGCGGAGCGGTCATTGCCACGGACCGGTCGATCATCAGTCGAGTGAGCGAAGAACCGGTCAACTGACCGCGCGTCGTCGCGAGCTATCGATCATGACGCGAGTGCCCGAAGGGCCGGCGATCGCGATCTTACAGAAACCATCTTGCGATCTCATGCGACGAGAGCCGCGGGAGAAAGACAGTCAAGTTTGCGCTTGTCGTTCAATGTGGTCAAAAATTCGCCACTTCGACATAACCCGCTGAATCGAGATGACGATTGAGTAACATATTCAAGTTATGCACAGGGTTATCCACCGACTCCGTGAATTGAGGAATGCAAGGGAATTATTTTCCGATCCGATGGCGCGATCGTGCCGCGCGCTATCGCGCCTCAACAAGTGGCGCGTGCGGCCGTGCCGCAAAACGCCGCAAACCCGCTCCGCCAATCACGCAGAAGTCGGTTTGGTGCGCGGCTTGCCCATGAAATCACGCTTGCCGATCGGGATTCCCTTCCACCGCAAAATGTCGTACGTCGTGGCGGCATGGAAATAGAAATTAGGCTGAGAAAAGGAAAGCAGAAAATTCTCGGCGGTGAAATCAAGATGCCGGCTGCCGAACGCAAAACGCATGTCTCGGCCGATGAACCCATCGATCTCGGATGCTTCAATCGCAGAAAGCGCCGCGAGGGCGTCGGCAATGCGGTCCTTCAGGGCGTCGAAGGTCTCGGGAGGCGGGGTCATGTCGGGGGAGAACACACCCTTGCGCACCCCCTCGATCGCGCCCAGCGAGTGCACCGCCGTCGACTTGACCTGATAGGCAAAGGGCAACATGTCATCGGCAAGCCGTGCGTCAATGATCTCCGCGGGCGCGAGACTTCTCTCGGCGCACCACACCTCGGCCTTGCCCACCAAGCTGCCGACAGACTCGAGAATCTGACAATAGCCGGGAATGGTGGCGGCATACAGCGAAAACGCCATGGAATTTCCTCCGTTTGAGTAATTCCCGATTGTAGCCGCTCGTGCGCGCTGCGGACAACGCAGTCAGACGACTCCTACGGTAGATTCCCCTAGCGGGAAATATGATTAATATGACTGCCGCACGATAATGCCGGATGCCCGACTCTCCCGTACCGGTAGCACTGTGCTGCTACAAAAATCGCGCGGTCATCGCGAATCGCTGTAATGCGTGCAAAGCAGAGTACGCGTGCCCGGAATTCAACTCCAAGGCGGCGGTGGTGAAGTTCAACGCGATGATTCCGCCCTCGATGCTGCTTGCGCCATTGCCCATCGAGCTTTGGCCCAGCATGGCCGTGGACCTTCCCTCCGGCTCTTCCTCGCAATCCACTCCCTGCGCAAACCGGTCAACCGAATCTCCGGTACACCGGTTCGTCTCGACCCTGGTCGGCGGCGAGCATCTAACCACGCCTATCGACGGCGACCAACAGACCACGTAGAGGCGGTGCCGGGCGGTCGATTGCCGCGGCTGCGCCGTCATCGGAGATTGCCGGCCAATCCATGGTCGTCGTGGTTTGACAGCAGAATATATGGCCCCGCCGAGATGCCGGTCGAACACTTTGAGTTTTTTTGGCCGGCATGCGATTTTTCACCCGCCTTCAAACCATTCGGTCCGCGCCTCCATCCAAGTAACCGGTAACCGTAAATTTGGGAAAGCGCGGTGGGCAGCAGCCAGCTTCGGCCTTTGGAAATCGTCGACGAGGAGGCCGAGCCGGTCGACCTCATCGCGGCATCGGCCGGCGGCGACGTTCGGGCATTCGAGCGGCTGTACGCCCGGTTTGCACCTTGTATTTACGGATTGTGTCTGCGGCTCACGAGTCAGCGCGAAGCCGCCGAGGACTGCACGCAGGAGTCTTTCGTCGCGGCATGGCGGGCGATGAGCCGATTCGAGTATCGCAGCCGCTTTTCGACCTGGCTGCAGCGCATTGCCATCCATACGGTGCTGGCGCGGCGTCGCGGGCTGCGGGCCTGGAATGAAGTCGCCGAACCGGCGACGGGCCTGCCCGAGGTGGCGGACCCCGGCGCCGAGGCGCCCCTCGATCTCGAAAGCGCCATTGCCGCCTTGCCGGAGCGGGCGCGCCATGTGCTCGTGCTGGTGGGAATTTACGGTTTCAGCCATGCAGAGGCGGCGGTCACCCTGGGCGTGGCGGAAGGGACCTGCAAAGCACAGCTGCATCGCGCACGCAGTCTATTGGTCGACGCACTCGGCTTGGAGGAATGATGGACAAGCGCCGCCCTCGCGAGACTTTGGATGATCTGCTCGATCTCATGCCGAGGAACGTCGAACCGCCGCGCGCGCTATGGCCTGGCATTGCGCGTGAAATCACTCGCGCGCGGCAGAGCAGCAGGCGCTTCGCGATGGCCGCCTCGGTCGCGGCCGCATGCCTGGCCGGCGCGTTGATCTGGGTGGTGCTGCACGCGTCATCGACGCCGCGCGGTTCGACCATCGCCAGATCCGCCTCCGAGAGTTTCAACGAACCTCGCGACCCGGCCTATGTCGCGGCTCGCGCCGGTCTGGAGAGCTCCTTTCGGGAGCGTCTGGGCACTCTCGACCCGCGGACCCGTGCCGCGATCGAATCGAACTTGCGGATCATCCGTCAAGCGCACGAAGACATACGCCGCGCACTCGCCGAACAACCGGCGAATCCGGTTCTCGAGCATCTTTTCGAAAGTACCTGGCACGACGAGTTCGATCTCTACGACAGCGTCGTGCGGGGGACGCAATGGACCACGACCCGGAGTTGACCATGACCGCCACTCATTATTCGAACCTGTCTCGCCGCTGGCTGACGCTGGGCATCATCGGCGCCGTACTCATTCCATGGACCGCATCGGAGGCGAAACCCGTGCATGAGCAGCTGGCAGTCGACCCGCAGGGCGCCGTCGAGATCGTCGACGCCGCCGGTTCCATCGCTCTCAGCGGCTGGGATCGCCCGGAGATCGAAGTCACGGGCACCGCGGGAGACGAGGTGGACCGGGTCGAAGTGACGGCGAGCGGCGGCCGCGCGGCGGTAAGGGTCATCTCGCGCTCCGGAGCGGTACGCGGAAGCGGTGACGAGGCGCGTCTCACCATCCACGTGCCCACGAAGAGTGCCGTCACGGTCTCCGTGGTCAGTGCGGATCTCACGCTCGGCAATCTGGGTGGCAGCGTGAAGCTGCAGACGGTGAGCGGCGGCGTCACGGGTGCCGTGGGCGGCGATTTCCGTGCGACGACGGTCAGCGGATCCGTACGCGTGGCGGCGGCAACCGCCAAGATGATCGAAGTAAAAACCGTCAACGGAACGATTGACGTGTCCGGTAGCGGCGGTGAGGTTGAAATCAGCACCATCAGCGGCGACGCAACCTTGGATCTCGAGTCGATCGCGCGCGGCCGCTTCAAGAGCGTTTCCGGCAGCCTGACCGGCGGCTTCGCCTTGGCGGCCGACGGGCGCTTCGAAGGCGAGTCGGTGAGCGGAAATCTGAGGATAAAATTTGCCGGGACGCCTGCGGCCGACTTCGACGTGCAGAGCCTGAGCGGCCACATCGAGAATTGCTTCGGTCCGAAGCCCGTGCAAGCACAATATGGTCCCGGTTCGCGGCTCGCGTTCAAGAGCGGCGAAGGGAATGCTCAAGTGCAGATCGAGACCAAGAGCGGCAACGTGAGTCTGTGCGCGAAGGACTCGGCGGGAAAGAAGGCATCTCAGGACAAGCGCCCGATGGACGCCGCAGCGGCTGCCGATTGCGGACGGGCTCCGGGGTTCTATGGAGTCGGTGAGACGGAGCAAGCAGACCGTCCGCGGCGGCACCCTTTGATCTGAGTCGAGGCGGCCGGTCGCACGAACTCCCGTGTTCTACGTGTCGGCGAGGTGGAACGCGGTGGCCGTCTGCGGCGTTACCTTTAGTTTGAGACGGCCCGCCGACGACCATAGCGTGGTTCGCCGGTCCACCAGACGTTGGAGATGCATGAGGAATAAGTAACCAACATCGCGCCGATCGGACTCCTGCTGATATTCTCCACACCATTCGCTCACGATGGATGCACGATGCCGAGGCGGCCCTATCGCATCCGAGATGTCTTCGTCAAAGGACCGGTGACGACAGTGACGAACGATGATCAAGAGTCAATCGTCGGCGGCCATCCCATCGGCGCCGCGTGCGCCCATGACGCCAAGCACCCCGCCGGGCACGACCTGACGGCGATCTTAAGTCGACTGACCACACGGGACCCGATGCACGAATACGCGAATGGCACCTCCAAGTCGAGCCAGGAAAAGTCGGTCAAGGTTCTTCTGGTCGAAGACTCGGCCGTGCTCGCCGAGGTCCTGTCCGGGGCGCTGGCCGAAATCCCCGAGGTCGAACTGGTGGGGGTCGTCGATTCCGAAGCCGAGGCCTTCAAGATCATCGCGGGCGGGCGCGTCGATCTGCTCTTTCTTGATTTGCAGCTGAAGCAGGGTACCGGATTCGGCATACTCCGCTCGCTCGCCACGATGCATCCCGCCCCCCGCTCCGTGGTTTTGACGAACCATGATTTGCCGGAATATCACGCCGCTGCGATGGCCCTCGGAGCCACCTATTTCTTGGACAAGGCCCGGGACTTTCATCGCCTGCCCGAAATCGTGCGCGCGATCATCAGCGTCATCGCGGTCGAGTAACGCGCCGCGCATCGAGTAATACGCCCGCATGAGGCGGGTTGCGGACCGCGAACTTCGGTCCTACACTACGGCGGAAGATAATAAGACTGCCCTGCTGATGATGGGGCGTCAACGTTGGATCGGCGGGGGATGACAATCAGACAGTCGAATCGGGTCCGTTGCGGGCGGGGGTATGCGTGGACCTCGGGCGCGCACGGCGCTTCCGTCGCGCTCGATCCTGGAACGGCCTTCCGCGCCGCGCCTGCCGATCAATCCG
>Ga0070730_10002714_pt1 | contig 16049 bp, 14 predicted proteins | sample Coa_R1_3_FD_66447 | JGI IMG/M metagenome (GOLD analysis project Ga0070730, IMG submission 66447) | Surface soil microbial communities from Centralia Pennsylvania, which are recovering from an underground coalmine fire - Coalmine... | ecosystem: Environmental > Terrestrial > Soil > Unclassified ...
TTGCAGCGCTCCCGCATAGCGCCGGAGGTCCACCATTTACGCCCATTGAGCACATACTCATCGCCATCGCGCTCAATTGTGAGCTGGATATTGGTGGCATCCGAACTGGCCACATCCGGCTCAGTCATCGCGAAGGCCGAACGAATCTCTCCGGCCAGCAGCGGCATCAGCCATTGCCGCTGCTGCTCTGGCGTGCCAAACTGGGCCAGGATCTCCATATTGCCCGTATCGGGAGCGGCACAGTTAAATACTTCGGAGGACCAGCCAACACGCCCCATAATTTCGGCCAGGGGAGCATACTCCAGGTTGGTGAGGCCGCCGCCATTCTCGCCATACTCATTTGCAGGCAGAAAGAGGTTCCAGAGTCCCTCTGCCCTCGCCCTGGGCTTCAATTCATCAATGATCTCGGCATGGTGGTGTGGATCACCCGATGAGGCGATCTGCTGGTGAGGTGTCTGCTCATTGGGATAAATATGCTGTTCCATAAACGCTAAGAGGCGCTGCCGTAGCGCGTTGACTTTTTCCGCATAGGCAAAATCCATGGTGTGCCGCCTTTCTGGCCTGCTACTGTGATGACCTTGCTCAGAGGTTGCATCCGCGTTGATGATCGACGTTGTGTTTTCGAGAACCATAGGAAACACAAAAAAGCAACGTGTTCCTAATTATAACTTATAAATGGAGGAGATCGTGAGGCGTTTTCCCCTCTCTAGCTTCTCCACCATATTATATGGCGTAATGGCTTGCCCCTAGATGCGTGGCGTGGTTTGCGCAAACCACGCCACGCATCCATGGCGCAGCAATACTATTCAGGCGCTGACCTCGACGACGCGTTCTTTCTCGCGGATCTCAGCGCGTGCCCGGCTCGGATTCCAGAAGCCTGCAAGCGTCAGAATAGTCGGTACGAACAGGACCATACCGGCGATACAGACCCACCACCAGGTTGCCCAGCTTTGCCCACTCGTACCCGCTCCCACGACCAGCGTAAAGCTAAAGCTGGAGAGCACCACAATCAGGCGCAGAATAAAGCCCCAGACAGCCAGACCGGTGGCAACCAGCGCGGGATTGACATTCTCAACGCTTTCAGTATAGCCCGCCATCCAGGTAACATAGGATGTGGCGATGGTGATGCCAAACAGGCTGAGGAAAATCGCCATCAAGACGGCATCGGTAGGGACGCCAATGCGACTGATGAAGAGCAGCGTGACTATGATTGTGGCAACAGCCCCAATAAGCATATAGGGCTTGCGCACCAGCGTGCGATCAGAGATGAAGCCGATCAGAATTGCTGCGACCACGTTCACCATCCAGAAGATACTGACCAGCCCATTGGCTTGAGCCAGTGTGAAGTGGAAGATTCTGCTCAGGTAGAGGGGGAAGAAGCCCACTGCGGCATAGTAGATGAGCAGGAAGATACTGATCCCCAGAGCGCTCAGCATGAGGCGAGGGCGCAACATCTGCCGCCAGGGATTTCTGGTGGCAGCCTCAACATCAATTGTGTCGGCACGCGCCTCGATAAATTCTTTTTCGCGCAATGAGATCATGATCTGATCGCGCATGCCAGCCGAGAGCTCGCGCAGGAAGAAGAGGCAAACCAGGAAGATTATCAATCCCACGATACCAGCAATCACATACTGCGATTGCCACGTGCCGTACACTGGAAGCGTCTGGCTGGCCACAATCGTAGCCAGCACACTGCCCCCAACGGGACCGACGGTCCAGAAGCCCATGGCAGTAGCGCGACCCATGCGGGGCGAAAAGTCACGCACCAGCGCGGGCGTGGCGATGAGGATAATGCCCTCCACAAATCCCAGGACCCAGGTCAAGATCAAAAAAGGCCAGAGTGCGTTTGTGACTGAGAGGGCCAGTGTACCGATCCCGGTGATCAGCAGCCCGTAGACCACCAGGTTGCCGCGCCCTACCCGGTCTGACAGGCTGCCAAAGATAGCCGAGATGGCCCCAACCAGGTTCCCGGCGAGCAAGGTATACACATAGCTCTGCAGGGAGAGTTTGAACGTGCTCGTTACTAAGGGCGCCACGGATGGGAGAACGTATGATTCATAATAGATGATAATAGTCGCGATGACCGCGAGCGCGAGATACCAGACACGGCGTGAATTGGTTGGGTAGTGGGTGAGGGTACGTTGCCAGAGAGTGCTTTGAAGGGTGCTCATCCAATCCTCCTTGAAGCTCGTTGAACAGTACAACAATGTGCTGCGATGCTGGCTTGACGAGGTAGAGAGACGGTTACAACAGGAAACGATGGAAGAAGTTCGCCTGAAGGGATTAATATAACAAGCATACATGTTTTCATTAGAGTATTCAATACATACGCACTCTGGTTACAGCCTCTGGCGAGTTTTGCGCTCATCTGGTCTCCCCCATCGGCATGAACTGAAGGGAGCAGGTGCCGCCAATGAGGGCCTTTCCTCTCAAACTCTGGGCTGGGCTAGTTATCATTAGAGAGAAGGAAGATTGCGAAAGAGGCATGCAGTTTGGGAATAACCACCCTGGCCTCCGCGTTATATATGGTACATTAGCAATCACCAAGGAAGAGTGCTAGACAAACAAATAAAGAGGTGCTATAATTTAGCAGTCGCCTGGCTAGTTTGCTAAAAGCCACGATGTGAATTGCCACATCTAGTGAGGAGCATGCAATAGAATGAAATGTGAACGTTGTCAACAAAATCCCGCCCGTGTGCGTGTCGATCAGATGGTCAATGGTAAGCGTGAGTCGCATTACCTTTGTCAATCCTGTGTTGATGAGTTAATGAATACAATGAGCCAGATGGGCGGCTTAGATGATATGGATCAACCCGGTGGTGCTCCCTTTGGTTTCTCTGCCAATAATAATTCCGCCTCTGCCGCTGGTGTCGGTGGTGTGAATACAAAGACCGCCGAGCAGCAAGCAAAAAATAGTAAAACCCCCACGCTTGATCAGTATGGACGAGACCTGACGGCTGAGGCAGCCGAGGGAAAATTGGACCCGGCCGCTGGACGAGAGCGTGAGATTCGCCGTATGATTACCGTCCTTGGTCGTCGTCAGAAGAACAATCCGGTTCTTATTGGTGAGCCAGGCGTTGGTAAAACCGCGATTGTGGAAGGACTGGCACGCCGTATCCACGCGGGTGATGTGCCCGCGACATTACGTGGCAAGCGTATCATTTCACTGAATATTGGTGGTATGGTGGCAGGCGCGATGTTCCGGGGTCAGTTTGAGCAGCGTATCAAGTCTATTCTTGAGGAACTGCGTCAGGCGCCTGAGATTATCGTCTTCATCGATGAGTTGCATACCGTTGTTGGGGCAGGAGCTGCCGAAGGCGCGGTGGGCGCTGGCGATATGATTAAGCCCGCTCTGGCACGTGGTGAGCTGCGCTGTATCGGCGCGACTACCCTGGATGAGTATCGTAAACATGTTGAGAAGGATGCCGCGCTGGAGCGCCGTTTCCAGCCCGTGCTGGTCAATGAGCCTTCGGCTGAAGAGGCGGTAGAGATGCTGCGCATAGTGCGCCCGAACTACGAGCTGCACCATGGCGTAAGCATTACCGACGAGGCTATCGAGGCTGCTGTGAAGCTGTCCGATCGCTATATCAATGATCGCTTCCTGCCGGACAAAGCCATCGATGTGATGGACGAGGCTGGCTCGGCTCTGCGCCTGGAGGCGACCGAGAAGGGTATTGTCAGCCCCACCTTGCTCTCCGACCTGGAGAAAGAGATCGCTGACATTCAGGCGAAGAAGGAAGCCGCCGCCAATGCCGAAGACTATGAGCGGGCCGCGAAGCTGCGCCAGCAAGAACTGGTCGTCCAGGGCAAGCTGGATCAGGCGCGAGCTCAGTCCCAGAGCATGGTGACGCTGATGGTGACTCCTGAACATATCGCCCATGTGGTCGAGAACTGGACCGGTGTACCGGTCAGCCAGATGCTGGAGGGTGAGCGCCAGAACTTGCGTAATCTGGAAGAGGATCTACGCAAGCGGGTCGTTGGTCAGGATGAGGCGATCACCGCAATCTCGCGGGCCATTCGCCGCTCACGCGCAGGTTTGAAAGATCCCAAACGCCCGATTGGTTCCTTCCTATTCCTGGGACCGACCGGTGTTGGTAAAACCGAACTGGCCAGGGCTCTGGCCTCCGAACTCTTTGGTGGTGAGGAGAATCTGATCCGCCTTGATATGTCGGAGTATATGGAGCCACATACCGTCTCGCGTCTGTTTGGTAGCCCTCCCGGATATGTTGGACACGACGATGGTGGTCAGCTGACTGAGCAGGTACGCCGCCGCCCATATAGCGTGATCTTGCTGGACGAGGTTGAGAAGGCGCATCCAGAGGTCTTCAACGCGCTGTTGCAGATCATGGATGATGGTCGCTTAACCGATGGTCAGGGTCGCACGGTAGACTTCAAGAATACTGTGGTGATTATGACCAGCAATGCTGGTAGCGCCGATCTCAAGCGCGCGGTAAGCATCGGTTTCTCGGCCCGCAAGGCTGGTGACGAGGTCCGTGACGCGCAGCATGAGGCGATGCGCTCGAAGGCTATGGCAGGTCTGAAGCAGATGTTCCGCCCAGAGTTCATCAACCGTATCGATCAGATTGTGGTCTTCCATTCGCTGGGCAGGCAGGAACTCTACCGTATCGTAGATCTACTGCTGAACCAGGTGCGCTCTCGCCTGAGCGAGCAGGGCATCGCGCTGGAGATCAGCGACGAGGTACGCGACTTCCTGCTGCAGGAAGGCTTCGATGAAGAGTATGGTGCGCGGCCACTGCGCCGGGCAATCCAGACCTATGTCGATGACGCGCTGGCCGATGCGCTCTTAGCCTCTGAAATCGCCAATGGTCAGACGGCACGGCTGGAAGTCCATGATGGACAGATTGCCGTTGTCTCCCAGCCAATTGCACTGGCTGCGTAATCTCTACACTATAAGCAGAAGCCCCTTCCTCCAGATCTGGAGGAGGGGGCTTCTTGTCTGATACCCTGCCAGAGAGAGAGACTGTTAAGCAAGCAGAGGAACCTACAAAAATGATTATGGCGTTTCTTGCATATTTTTCCTCTGTTATGAGAGCCAGAGCTTCATCTGCTGGACTTTTTCGATGAGATCCTGCCTCTGCTGACGGTCTGCAACAACTGGAGCAACTATTTCATGGAAGCGCGCTGCGAGTTGCTCCCAACTAAGCGGGTTCTGTGGATCTCCCAGCGGATAGCGAACGTCCGCGTGGAACTCGCGCCCATCAACCATCTCTACGCTGGCAGAGGCACGCCACTCATCGGGATAGTAATCATCCAGTTCGGGAGTCGAGTAGCACTCGACGCGCTGCATCAGGGCGTGTACGATGGGATCGCGCAGCCAGCTTTCTGTAAAGACAGAGAGTCCAGCCTGTCCCGTGAGCAGAGCAATTGCCGCACCATAAGGCATTGAGAACTGGGCTTCCACGATGTTATGGACCTCGCGTTTCTCTTCGATGGGGTCCGCGATCAGCCCACGTCCGCCGCTCAGAACCCCACAGCGGATGCGCGCGATCTGATCGAGATCAATAGACTGTACGCTCCTGATTGCTAAGAGGCAGTCAATGGGGCCGTGCATATAACGGCAGCAGGCATACGGCTTGAGCGAGACCTGCATAATGGCAAAATCGTTGCCGCGTGCCAGGTGGTGTGCATCACTTTGTGAGGAATAGGCATGGAGGAAACCATAACGACCCTCCAGCACATCGACCGGTCCAACAAATCCTACCGCAGCCAGCCGGGCAGCCGTAATACCTGCGTGCGAGGCCCAGCCGGGATGCAGGCGTTTGGTCCAGGCTCCGTCATGCAGGTAGGCCATCGAGCCAGCCGCCATACTGCCAGCGATCCCCAGGGCCATCGTGGTCTGTTCGGCTGACAATCCCAGCAGACGCGCGCTGGCCGCCGTTGCTCCCAATGCCCCGCAGATCGCGGTGGGGTGAAAACCACGCTCGTAGGCTGCAGCTGGATTAAGGGCTGCACCAACAAGTAGCGTCACTTCATAGCCTGCCACGACTGCCGCATAGAAGTCGTCAGGGGAGGCCGCCAGTTGCTCGGCCAGCGCGAGTGCAGCGGGAAAGACGACGACGCCCGGGTGAAGCGATGAACGATTCTCGACATCATCCATCTCCAGCCCATGCGCGGCGATCCCATTGCAGAGTGCGGCCCATGAAGCCTCGGCCCGCTCCGAGCGCCCGAAGATGGTCACACCTTGCGTCGTAGATAGATGGGGGAGCGTGGTGAGCAGATTGTACCCCGCCTGGCTGGATGGAAGCATTGAGCCACCCAGCGTGACGCCAAGGTGGTCGAGCAAGAGGTAGCGCACACGCTCTTTCACGGACGCTGATAGTGTTTCGCCTTGCAAGCTAGCGCAAAATTGGGCCAGTTCACGTGTATAATGGGTCATCGTGCTATCCTCCTTGAAATCCCTACACCAGTTTCTCAAGCTAAGTATACCTTGAAACTTCTCCAACTGGACGCATCTGCTATGTTCTCTCCCTAACCTTTTTGGGAATGGGGAAGAGGAAAACTGCCAGGGTGGATGGTAAATAGCTCCAGCCGTTTATGCCCATGTGTATCGTTTTGACCTGAGTTATGCGTGATAATACCAGGGGTTTTCTGGTGTTCATAGTAGATAGGACCAGGGATCAGCGTTCTGGTTGAGCTTGCTACTGGCTCAGGAAGAGGATCTGAATGAGACTTCATTTGCCTCAGATTAATCAGGTATGTTACACTGCAATGGTGAAAATGGTACAGTGCAGGAGAAATATAAGGGCAATGAAAGTAGCCAGCCCCAACAATAAATATGCGAACTACCAGAGAAGACGACTCGCCAGCATGACCCTTGCGCAGCGTACTCAGTTGCGTAAAGAATATGCTGCCCATCTTCCCAGGTGGCGTCATCCACTGATCGGCTATCTGATTAGCATACCTCTGGTCTACCTGGCTATGTGGGCTATTTCATATATGGAAATCTTCTTTGATGGGCAACACATCTATTTTTCTGGTACAGTAATGCTCCTGCCTATCCTACTCGTCTCTCTCTTCTGGGGGGTTGGCCCGGCCTTATTTGCGCTCCTCTTGAGCACGCTGGCGCTCGACTATCATGAAATTCTACCGGTTGGAGCGTTTTTCATAGGAAGTGTGCAGGATCTATGGCAATTGCTGCCATTTATCATTTCGGGCCTGGCGGTGGCTCTTATTATTGCACAACGTGAGCGGGCCCGATTGAATGCACTGGCGACCGAGCAGGAGTTGCAATCATATACGCAGCATCTGGAAGAGGTCAATAGTAAGCTTGAAGATGCCAATCAGGCCAAAGATCGCTTCCTCTCCATTGCCTCACACGAACTCAAGACGCCCATCACGACCATCCGTGGCCAGGCCCAATTGGTATTACGTCGCCTGCAGAAACAGGAGGAACCTTCTGCTGAAACGGCCTATGTGCGCGCTGCCGCCGCGAAAATCAACGACCAGACCACCCGTCTCACTTCCTTGATCGACGAACTGATGGATGTGAGTAGCATTCGCGCGGGTAAAATCGAATTGCGCAAAACAACGATAGATTTTAGAGATATCTGCCAGGATGTAGTAGAGGATCAGCGGCTCCTGACGGGGCGGTCGATCAAGCTGGATATGCCGCAGGAGCCGGTCAAGATGCGCGCAGACGCTGATCGCCTCTCGCAGGTGCTTGTGAATCTGATTAGTAACGCCGTGAAATATTCGCCGGAGGGCAGCCCGGTCGAGGTGCGCCTCAGCCAGGAGAACGGAGAGGCGCGGCTCCAGGTACGCGACCACGGCAAAGGCATCGCGAAGGACCAGCTAGAGCGCATCTTCGACACCTTCTATCGCACCCCTGAAGCGGAGGCCTCAGCGAAACGCGGCCTGGGGCTCGGTCTGGCTATATCGAAAGATATCGTTGAACGCCACAATGGTCGCATCTGGTGCGAGTCCGAAAAGAAGCAGGGCAGCACATTTTTTGTGACGCTGCCTTTGAAGTAGATGACGGCTTTTCGCGCAGCTATGCCTCTTCGCCTTCTCCTTCAAGGGGGTTATGTGACTCATCTATCTTCATCTGGCACTTCTTCAAATAACCCTTCAATGCTCACATCAAGCGCCTTAGCCACCTTCTCAAGCGTTAGATATGACACACTGAGACGATAAGGCTCTCTATATAACCCCTGAATGGTTTTCATATTCAGATCAGCCACGCGCATGAGCTTCGATTGAGTATAGCCTTTCTGCTCCGCCAGTTCTTTCACCCTTAATCGTCGCATTGTTCTCCCCTCAATTTCATATCTTTTGTGCTATTCTAACACAAAGTATTGACACAGGCTACCATATAGAGTATACTAGTGGAAGCTACTAATACTAATGGTTATTATCCTCTAAAGTTTGTTTGATGGTAGTGTCTTATGTGAAAGGGATGTCATGAGGGATACATCGCAAAAAGGTTTGGTAAGCCAGACCATTGTCTTAGGCCGATTGGTGCAGTTGGGATATGAAGTGTTGATGCCCTGGGCCGATCACCTGGGCTATGATTTGGCATATTATGTTGAGGAGGAGCAGCGAAACTTCGGCTTTTTTGTTCACCGTGAGGTTCGCCTCGTTCGCATTCAGGTCAAGACAGGGCGGTTAACTAAAGGCGGAGATTGTATTGAGTTCAATACCGTCTCCATTACAGCTAACAGGCGAGGAGTGAATCTCAAGAAAACATATGTGGGAAAGGCAGAGTACTTCGCAGTTTACCTGCCTGATAATGGGAAGGTCTACATGATAGCAGTAGATGAAGCGCCAAAAACCACCGATATGACACTACGCTTCAAAAGTGCGGGGCTGGTGCGAGGCAACCATAAGAGTACCCACGTCGTTCCCTATGAAGAAATTAACGATCCTCGCTTCCATTGGGCAGAAGACTACGAGATATAGATTTTGCGGTAAAAGAAGCTAATTAGGCAAAATAAAAGCTCCTGAATGAAATATTCAGGAGCTGTGGCAGGGGTGAAAGGAGTCGAACCTTCTAAAAAGTCGTTTTGGAGACGACCGCCCCAACCGTTAGGCGCCACCCCTATAGGGCTCCTACTCTCATAGGAACCGGCGGAGGAGCAGGGATTCGAACCCTGGGACGGCTTACACCGTCACCTATTTAGCAAACAGGCGCACTCGGCCACTATGCGACTCCTCCGTGTAGCCTTGCAAAACAGCTTTCCCATCAAGATGAGATCACCGCCGTGCTACATACGCTAGATTACCATACCGCAATGGCTCTGTCAACAGATTTTTTCTTTTTGGTGGCAGCAATTTTGTTAGTGCGAACGCATTTTTTCTACTGCATCCAGCGCCCGCCGGGTCGAATCGATAAAGCGCTGTTCCCCTTTGCTTTCTCGCAGGATTAGCGCTTGCTCAAAACAGGCCCGCACCTCTTCCAGATTGCCCTGCTCAACGTAACAGCGACCACGATGATGCAAAATAAAATCCTCGTAGTAAAGCTGCTCACTGGAAACGCTGAAAAAATTGCTCTGCCATGCTTCTCTTTTCCTTATCCTTGAGCCTGTGCGGGACTCTCCACAGGCGAGTCGCCGATGTAGCGTGCGCGTGGGCGAATGACCTGATTGGTCTGGTACTGCTCAATGGCATGGCCGATCCAGCCCACCATGCGGCCCAGCGCGAAGAGGGCGATCGAGGCCCCTCGCGGCAATTGTAGCACATGCGAGAGCATGACCAGCGCGAAATCGATATTCGGGTGCTCGCCCAGCACAGCATAGACCTCTTCTACAGCCACTTTTGCCAGCTCTATGGCGGGCGTGTCCGGGTAGAGGGTAACGAGCAGTTGCAAGAGCGCCTCCGCCCGTGGATCGACCGAGGGATACAAAAATGAGCCAAAACCGGGAATCAGTTCGCCTTTCCGCTCACTATCCGGGCGCCCACCATACACAGGCGCGACCTCGCCCCGTTTCATACGGTCGATGATGGCCGGTCGCACCCCTTCTGGCGTGGCCGCCTCGCGCACAAAGGCCTCGATCCGCCCGGCATACCCGGCGTATTGTCTCCCCTGGAAGGCCGCCAGACCTGCGATCACCACATCATAGGGCGTGGCAGCTGCTGAGGCGACGCAGCGCGCGGCAAATGTGGCCACATTCAACTCGTGATCCGCAGCCAGGATAAGCGCGGTATTGATCAATTCAGCGGCACGAGGATCGGCAGGGGCCCAGCCTCGTTGCAACATTTGCGCGATACTCAGCCTGGTGGGCTGCTCCCTCACAGCAATCGCGGCCAGCGTGCGCAGGATGTGTGCTCCCATCTGCGCAACCGCTGATGGACGCAGATCGTAGGCGGCAATATCGTCGATCGCAACCAGCGGCAAGAGCACCTGAAACGCCTCCAGGGGAGAGAGGTTGCTTAGTTGCCGGAGCATCACCTGATAGCGAGGGGAGAGTTGACGCGGCCCAAAAAAGGGCTCGTCTGGCGCGGGCAGGGTTCCCATCCAGATTAATGTTGCTACCTGTTCAAGCGAGCAGGTTCTCGCCAGTTGCGTGACGTCATAGCCGCGATAGTAGAAGTGGTCATCAGTAATCAGAGTAATCGCTGAATCCATGATGGGAGCGCCCAGGTAGAGCGCCCTCTCCGCTACAATATCGGGGTCGCGCTGCTGCTCCTTGCGCTCTTTGAGTCGCTGCACATCCTCCATGCGATACCTGCGCGTGCGCTTCTGCCCTCCCTCCGCTCCCCCAACAGCCTCCGACCGTACCAGGCCGCGACTGACATAGGAGTAGAGCGTGGCCAGGCTGATGTCCAGTTCATCGGCCGCCTCCTGGGCGCTGAGGTACTGATTCTTTGTCATACCTGCTCTCTCAACTTTCCGTCTGTCTGATCCTCTCGTATCATACAATATGTTGATTAATAAATCAAGATTGACAAGCTATATCAACCAATCTATATTACTGATAGGATGCAGATGAGTGAGGCGACGATGGTATTCAGAAAAAAGGAATTTCTCGGTATGAACAAACGACGTATAGCAATTGGAAGCACGGCAATACTTGCGGGGCTGCTGGCGCAATATCTGGGAGTACCGGCGGCATGGTTAATCGGTCCTCTTATAGTGGCACTGCTCTTTGCGTTGGGCTGGAAACAACGAGGCGCGGCAGGAGCACTCGTGCCTCCAGGGCTTTATCTGACGGCCCAGGCTGTGATTGGCGTGAGCCTGAGCGCATCTTTCGATCCAGGCACGCTTCTTGCGGTGGCGCATGACTGGTTTCCTGTGCTTATGAGCGTCATGATCATTCTGGTTATCAGCGTTATCACTGGCATCCTCCTGGCGCGTCTGAGTTCGCTGGATGCCGCCACCGCTTTTCTCGGCAGCGTTCCTGGTGGCGCCAATGGTATGGTTGCCATGAGCGAAGCGCTGCATGCTGACCCACGCTTTGTCGCCTTTATGCAATATTCACGTCAATGCATGGTCGTGATGCTTGCCCCTGTACTGGCTCACCTTGTCATCTGGTTAGCTGGCGGATCTCTCCACATTATGGCGGGAGGCAGCATGATTGCTATCGATCAGAGCGCACCGTGGTGGATGGTCTACGGGTGCTCATTGCTGGCTGCGCTGATCGGTCCTGGCTGGGCGTTCGTTGTCACCTCCCGGCTGGTATGCTGATTGGACCATTGCTCGTGAGCATACTGCTGGGGATAGCTGGCCTGCCCCATGGCGCCTGGCCTTCAGGGGTGCTCCCGGTTGCCTATGCAGTCATCGGTATCCGCACAGGATCACTTTTTGATCGCCCGACGCTCCAGCTGGTATGGCAATTGCTGCCAGCTATTCTGATCTCAATCCTGGGGCTGATCATAGGCTGCGCCCTTCTGGGTTGGGCCCTGGCCCTGATGACGGGCACCGATCTGCTCAGCGCCTACCTGGCAACCATCCCCGGCGGCATTGACTCGGTCGGCATTCTAGCGCTCGGTTCCAGCGCGAATATCACTCTGGTACTGGCGGTACAGATGGCACGTTTTCTCTCCGTCGTGCTGGTCGGGCCACCACTCGTAGGCTGGCTGGCACGCAAATATACTCCAAACAAAGAGGCATCGTTAAAGCAGAGCATTCAGAAGGCCGCGTGAAGCAGATTCCTTTGCGGGCCCACCAACACGGGGTAGATTCTCGTGCACCCGCTAACAATCGATTCCCGGAGAGCCCTCCTTTATGGGCCTCTTACGCGGGGCAAGAGTAATGTGATGGAGTGTTAATAGGTCATGACCGATTATCTGGGAAAACAGGTTGGTAACTATCGCCTGGTACGACTGCTGGGGCAGGGCGGATTCGCGAATGTCTATCTTGGTGAGCATATCCATCTCGGAACCAATGCGGCCATTAAATTACTACACACACATATTACTCCCGATGCCATAGACGCATTTCGTCATGAGGCCCGCCTCGTCCCCCTGCTACCTTCCTTATGTACACTCTGCTCATAACAAGCCCCCTCTAGATGTACTTTGTGCACACTGCACGAATAAGCAAGCCGACTCTCACACAGATTGTCTATATTTTTCGCCATCAAAAGGCCGTAAAGTAGTATTGAAGTGATTTAAAGCACTGATGGGAAAAGAAATTTGTGCAAACTGTCCCTATTTAGCAGTTTTCCAGGATCTCCCCCGGTGCTATACTCAGAAAATCTGTGATTACTTGAAATTATATTGTGCAGAGTACACTAATCTTATAGAGGAGCTGCCAAGCCAGGGCGACCGCAAGGGATCGCCCCTACTATATGACGAGTACAACGAGCATATTGGGTATAGTAGGGGCGATCCCTTGCGGTCGCCCTCAGTTTGATGCATATAGCTCTGTGTCTTTCAGGGAGGGCTTTTTAATGGTTGTTGAGATGGTAAATCCTTATAATGTAGCGGTGACACAATTTGATGAGGTGGCGGAACGACTCGGTCTATCGCAGGCGATGCGCGTGATCTTGCGCACATCCAAACGCGAATTGACGGTGCATTTTCCCGTTTTGATGGATGATGGCCAGGTGCGGATGTTTACTGGCTATCGTGTGCAGCATAATAATATCCGTGGCCCCGTCAAGGGAGGGCTGCGTTTCACCCCTGATGTCTCGCTCGACGAAGTGCGCGCCCTGGCGATGTGGATGACCTGGAAGTGCGCGGTAGTTGACATTCCCTTTGGCGGGGCGAAGGGCGGCGTTATCTGTGATCCCGCGCAGATGTCCACGGGCGAACTCGAACGCGTCAGTCGTGGCTATGCGGAAGAAATAGCGGTTCTCATTGGCCCGGATAGCGATATTCCTGCGCCCGATATAAATACCAACGCCCAGGTGATGGGCTGGATTATGGATACCTATTCTACTTACAGAGGGTCTGCCGTTCCCGCGGTCATCACCGGGAAGCCGCTGGCGATTGGCGGTAGCAAAGGACGTGTGGAGGCAACCGGGCGCGGTGTGCAGATCGTGACGCGAGAAGCGCTGCTTGATCTTGGTATGCGACCGGAGCAGTGCGCGGTCGTCATTCAGGGCTTTGGCAATGTTGGCAGCATCACCGCCCGCCTCTTGAGCGCGATGGGCTGTAAAATTGTGGGTGTAAGCGATATTGCCGGAGGCGTCTACAATCCCTCCGGCATCGATATTGCGATGGCGGTGCGCTATGCCAGAGAACATGGCAGTCTAATGGGTTTACCGGGAACTGAGCGCGTGAGCAATGCTGAACTGCTGGAACTACCCTGCGATGTACTGGTGCCAGCGGCGTTAGAGTCTCAGATAACGCACAGCAACGCCGGGAAGATCAAAGCGCGTCTGATCGTGGAGGCGGCCAACGGCCCCACAACGCCAGAGGCGGACGCCATCCTGCACGAGCGCGGTATTACGATTGTGCCCGATATCCTGGCGAACGCGGGTGGTGTGACTGTCAGTTATTTTGAGTGGGTACAGGGCTTGCAGCATTTCTTCTGGCGCGAGCAGGAGATTAATAGCCGACTGGAGGCCATCATGGTCCAGTCATATCAGGAAGTGCGCGAGAAGGCCAGAGAGCATCAGGTGGATCTGCGTATGGGAGCCTATCTGCTCGCAGTTGCACGAGTGGCGGAGGCGATGGACGTGCGAGGACGATGCCCGCGCTAAGGACCCCTCCTCTAGACGAAGGCCAGCTACACTCAGGCCGCAGCAAGTCCAGCTTTCCGTGGCCTGAGTGGTTTGCGCAAACCATTTTTTGGGCTTCTTCCCAAACTGTTTGTGCAAACACTTTTTGGTAGCTTGCGAAAAGTACCACATATGGTACAATATCTGGAGCGAAGTACAGAAACCTTGAGTTCTCCACGGTTCTGGCTCAAGCAGGACAACTTTAGGACCTAATGGTTTGGAATGGTGTTGTAGTATGAGTGACCAGTCTAAAGTGATTCGCGTGAAGTTCTTCCGTACGTCCTCCGGTACAGAGCCAGTCAGAGAATGGCTAAAAGAGTTAGGTAGGGATGATAGTTCTATTATTGGCCAGGATATCAAGACGATAGAATTCGGCTGGCCTCTTGGAATGCCATTGTGCCGCTCCATAAGCGGCCATAAGAACCTTTGGGAAGCACGGAGTAAAATAACTGGAGGCAGGATTGCCCGGGTAATTTTCTACATCCACAATGGAGAAATGATTTTATTGCACGGATTTATTAAAAAGAGCCAGAAAACACCGCAAAGTGATTTGAATCTGGCAGACAAACGCAGAATGGAGCATGAAAAACATGGCTGAAAATCCGCATACAGGCTCTTCTTTTGACGACTTCCTGAAAGAGGAGGGTATCTATGAAGTGTGTACAGTCAGCGCATTGAAGAGAGTACTGGCCTGGCAGATCGAGCAGGAGATGCAGCGGATGCACATGACCAAATCAGAGATGGCAAGCCGTATGCACACCAGCAGATCACAACTGAACAGGTTGCTCGATCCCGAAAGCACTGGCGTCTCTCTTGAAACGATCCACCGCGCTGCAACTGTTGTAGGACGGGAGCTACACATCGAATTGCGTTAGACCATCTATCATCTGATAAACATAACAACCTGAAGCCTGTAAGCGTGTATCTGAGGGGCGCTCAGTCCATTGTTGAGTAGTTGCTTGTGAGATATCCAGAGCAATTTCGGGAAGTAACGTATTATCAAAACGGACCTGATGTGACCCATCCAGTTGCTTCCCCCTTATCAGAAGAAGCCCATGATAGACTCTATTCTCCCAGATAAGCCGCGCGAATCTGCTCGCTTTTGAGCAGATCCGCGGCGGGACCACTGAGCACAATATGTCCATTCTCGATGACATAGCCACGTTGCGCACGCTCAAGCGCGATCTGTACATCCTGCTCTACCAGCAAGAAGCTCAGGCGCTCACGCTGGTGGATCGTGTCGATAGCTGCCAGCAGGTCATCGACGACATTTGGGGCCAATCCCAGGGAAAGTTCGTCGATCAGCAGCAAGGTGGGGCGCGCCATCAACCCTCGCGCGATGGCGCACATCTGCTGCTCGCCACCAGAGAGCGAGCCTGCGATCTGCCTGCGCCGCTCCCGTAAGCGAGGAAGCAGCGCGAAAACTCGCTCCAGATCGCCATCGATGGCCTGCTCCGACCCGGCTCGCCTGGTATAGGCCCCCAATCGGAGATTCTCCTCTACCGTCAGGCCACTAAAGAGGCGGCGTCCCTGTGGCACATGCACCAGCCCCCGTTTCACAATACGCTCGGCCCGCTCATGGCTGATATCCTGTCCCGCGAAAGTGATGCTGCCCTGCCAGGACGGAAGCAACCCGGAAAGCACGGAGAGCAGGGTCGATTTGCCCGCGCCGTTCGCCCCTACAATCGCCACGACCTCTCCACGCATCACCTCCAGAGCGATATCCCACAGCACCTGCGTCTCGTCGTAACCTGCCGCAAGCCCCTGTACAGCTAAGAGTGGGGGAAGCGACGTCGCGTTGTGAGTGTCACTCTGTTCGTTTGTATCCTTCTCTATGGGAGTTGCCATCCTGGCTTTTCCATCCTTCTCTGTATAGAGTAATCTGCGGCAGAGCGCTACAGGCCAACATCTTCAACGCTGGAA
>Ga0070730_10002715_pt1 | contig 16049 bp, 14 predicted proteins | sample Coa_R1_3_FD_66447 | JGI IMG/M metagenome (GOLD analysis project Ga0070730, IMG submission 66447) | Surface soil microbial communities from Centralia Pennsylvania, which are recovering from an underground coalmine fire - Coalmine... | ecosystem: Environmental > Terrestrial > Soil > Unclassified ...
GAGGGGCGCGAAGGGAATCACCACCACCTGCGCCGTCGCCGCAACGCTCTCACCGACATTGATCCCGGAAGCGGCCAGCTCCGCACCGCTCATTTCGCGCACCTCGAGCGGCTCTCCCGTGTCCAGGATGCGCGCCGACGGCTGACTGGCCACGCTCCCCGCACGCACCACGTTGGCATAGCCATTGATACCGGCGCGCGTCTCGGTGTAGTCGTGGTAGAGGCTGAAGGCGTGGGTTTCCGGCTGCTGCAGGAAGTAGACGATTTCGCGGTCCTGGTGGGCGCGCTCGGCGAGCCGCTCCTCTTCCGTCGCGCCCTCGAAGGGGGATTCCCAGCTGCGCTGAGCGCCCGGTGTCCTCGGCAGAGCGGCGGACCCGGCTTGCGCGTCCTTCAGCGCACGCACGACGAGCGGCGCCTCGCCGGCTCCCGCGTGCATGAAACTCACGGCGATGCGTCCGTCCGGCTCGGTGCGGATCTGTGCGGGCACCGACACGCCGATGGCCTCGTATCCGGCCGGCAGCACTACCTTGTTCCGTCTGACTCCGAGCGCCCGATCGAATACCAGCGTCCTGCCATCCAGGTAGTAGCTCTTCGGGTCCTTGTAGGTCTTGACGATCAGCAGCCGCGCCTGCCCGTGCTCGGGTACCGGTCGCGCCAGTGTCACCCGGATGTACTCGCCTGCAAGGTCGGCGTCGGGCATGAGCGGATCGGCGCGTGCCCGTATCCCGCTGACCACCTCGAAGTGCAGCGGCGTTCCGAGCCGCGCGTCGCGGACGCTTTCGTCGCTTGCGAGGCTGCCTTTGCGGATCGGGTTGTAGAAGTATCTCGCGCCGGCGGTGGTCGCCGTCACCTCGTAAGTGATCCGGAAGCTCGCCGTCTCGGGCGCGAGGAGCTCATAGCGGGTGTACTCGTCGCTCTCCGTCTGGGTGAGCGCCGTGGGAAAGTAAGGGCCGTCGCCGCCCGCGGGCGCCAAGGCGTCGCTGGCCGCTGCCGCAGCCAGCAGCGCGACCGCAGCCGCCGCGCGCTTCCAGGCCCGCGCGCTCACGGCTCGCGCGCCTTGCTGCACGGATAGGTGGCGGCGAGCACCTGGGCGATGAACCCGGAGGCATCGCGCGAGTCGGTCGCGGCACCCGGAGCCGCGAGTCGCTTCGTCACCGTCGCCTCGAGCTCCTCGGCGGAGATGCCGGGCGGCACGCACGGACGTTCTGCCCGGCCGGCGCTGCCGGCCATGCGAAGCCCCACGGTAATCCCTTGTGTCACTCCCAGTATGAAAATGCGGCAGGCGTTGCGGCTCACATGATCCGTGCCGCTGCACAGCTGGGCGAGATCCGCCGCTGTCATCGCCGGCTCCTCGCTCCAGGCTCCAGTCGGAAGCAGGGTGGCGGCGGCTGCGAGCGTCAGGGCTGCGGCAAATGATCTCACGGTATGCTCCCGTTGGACGGTGGCGCGGCGTAGCGTATCAAAACCGGCCCGTCGGCCGTGCATGGCCGGCGCGCCCCGCAATCCGTGACCCGGTACCGGATCCGCGCGGTCATCCGCGGCCCCGTCCGCGCGTTCAAAGCACCAAATGGGATGCTGCGACTGCCGCCGGCCGTGGGGGCTGCTGATCCTGCTGACGGGCTTCGCCGCCGCGCCGGCGGCTCGTGCCGATGTGCTGTCGGTCGTCGGGATGCTGCGCTCCGGCGGCTGCGGCGGCCTCGTGCCAATCGCCCGTCCACTCAATCATGCGGGCGTCCTCGATCGGGCCGCCGAGCAATGGGCTGCCGGCAAATCGTTGTCGGAGGCGGCCGCGCGCAGCGGCTACGCCGCGCAGTCCGTGGCAGGCGTGCACGTCAGCGGCTCGGACGAGGACGTGGTTCGGCTTTTGCGGCGCTCCGAGTGTCACGCGGTCGCCGGTCGCGATCTGCACGATATAGGGATCTATCGCCGCGGCTCCGACAGTTGGTTGGTGCTGGCTTCGCCCCAGGCGTCGGGTCCGCCGCTCGCGCCGGCGAGCTCCGCGTCGCAGAGCCTCGCAAGCCGGGCACTGAAGCTCGTCAACGAAGCGCGTGCCCGCGGCGGCATCTGCGGATCACGCCAATTCGGCCCCGCGCCCCCCCTCAGTCTCTCCGGGACGCTGGCGAGCGTCGCCCTCCGGCATGCCACCGACATGGCGGTGCACGGTTATTTCGATCACGTCGACCCGAGCGGACAGTCGCCCGCCGATCGGGTGCGCGCTGTCGGTTACCGGGAGAAGCTGGTCGGCGAGAACATCGCCTACGGCCCGATCACGGTGGAAGAGGTGGTGCAGGGCTGGCTGCACAGCCCCGACCACTGCGAGAACATCATGGATCCGCGCTTCGCGCAGATGGGCATCGGCATGGCCAGTGGGCAAGCCGCACGCCGCGGGTTGTTCTGGGTCCAGCTGCTCGCCGAGCCGAGGGCCTAGTTGTAGAAAGAGCGCGGCAAGTGTGTAGCGCTTTCGCGGCAGGCGGCATCATTCAGCGGTAGTTCAGCGCCGCGACCCGAGAGTTGTGTCTGCAACGGGACCTGATCGGTAAGATGCCGAGCCAAGAAAGGAGGCGGTATGAGACACACTTCAGCCATTACTGTTGCGCTGGCAGCTGCGGCGCTCTTCGGCGCCCATGAGACGATGGCGCAGGACGCACGTGCCGATCTCGGCTGCAGGCTGAGTTTTTCGTTGCACGGGTGGTCGGCGATCTATTCGCACGCCGAGGGCAAGGGAACCGTCAGCTGTGATGACGGCAGCACGATGCCGGTGCTGATCTCTGCCAAGGGGGGCGGTCTGACGGCCGGCCGTACCCAGGTGGATAACGGAATCGGCAGGTTCACACACGTGCATACGATCGACGATGTGCTCGGTCGCTACGCGCAGGGCGAGGCGCATGCCGGACTGACCCGTTCCGCAACCGCCCAGGTGCTGACCAAAGGGACCGTGACCCTGGCGCTGCATGGCTCGGGCGAGGGCATCGATCTGGGCGTCGACGTCGGCGAGGTCACGCTGAAGCCGGCCAGGTAAGGCCGGCCCATGGCACGCGCGGACGCCGCGCAGCGTCCGACCGCGGCTCGCGCGGCCAAGCGCTCCCGGGCCGGCCGGCCCGGGAGCTGCGTGTGGCGCTCATCGCTCCTCGCCTGCGCGATGCTGCTCGGGGGCTGTGCGACGCTGCGCACCGACTACGTCAAAAGCCCCTCGACTGCCGTCCCCCCCGCCTTCGACACCGCCTCCGGGCGCTACGTGGCGGCTGAGCTCGATCGTCATCCGGGCAAGTGCGGGTTTCGTCTGCTGGTGAGCGGCAGCGATGCGCTGATGAGCCGTATCTGGCTCATCGATCACGCGAAGCATTCCGTCGACCTGCAGTACTTCATTTTCGAGAACGATGCCACGGGACGGCTGGTGTCGCAGCGGTTGCTGGCCGCCGCCGATCGCGGAGTGCGGGTGCGGCTGCTGCTCGATGACATCACGCTCAAGAACGAAGACCGGTTGCTCGGCGCGCTCGCTGCCCATCCGAACATCGAGGTGCGCGTCTTCAACCCCTTCCGCACCCGCGCACCTTCGCTCGTCTCAAAGGTCGTGCAGTTCGCGTTCGAGAGCCGGCGACTCAACCGCCGCATGCACAATAAGTCGATGATCGTCGACGGTTACGTCGCCGTGATCGGCGGCCGCAACATCGGCGATGCTTACTTCGACGCCAGCGGCGAAAGCAATTTCCGCGACCTCGATCTCCTCATCATCGGACCGGTGGTCGGCGCGGCGGACCGCGCTTTCGATGAGTACTGGAACAGCAACGCCGCTTATCCGATGCAGGCCTATGCGACGCCGCTCGACGACAAAGCTGATCTGACGGCATTGCGGGTCGAGTTGAGCGGCGAGGTGCGCGCCTTTGCGCAGTCGGACTACGCCAAGGCGGTGCTCGAGGAGCTCCCCCATGGGGCGACCGGCGACCGGCCGGGCCATTGGGTGTGGGGCGAGGGGACGCTGCTCGTCGACCAGCCGCGCAAGATCGAGACCGACCACGACGAGCCGGCGCTGCGCATCGGCCCGAAGGTCAGGGAGGCGATGGACGGCGCGCAGCGCGAGCTGCTGCTGATCTCGTCCTACCTGGTGCCGAGCCGCCGCGGAGTGCACTACTTCAGTGCGCTCGAGCGGCGCGGGGTCGCGGTCAGGATACTCACCAACTCACTCGCCTCGACCGACGATCCGGCCGCCGAGGCGGGCTACGAGCGCTCGCGTCATGCCCTGCTCGAAGGCGGTGCGCAGCTCTACGAACTGCGGCCCTCACCGCGGCAGCCCGCGCGGCGGATCACGGCGAGCCGCTCCGCCGGCACCAGCAGTCTCCATGCCAAAGCCATCGTCGTCGACCGGCACTTCGTGTTCATCGGCTCGATGAACCTCGATCCGCGCTCCAGGCTCCTCAACACCGAGATGGGAGTGCTGGTCGAGAGCCCGGAGCTCGCCGCCGAGGTCGCGGACTTCTTCGAGCAGGCGATCAAGCCTGACAGCGCCTATCACGTTCAGCTGGAGAAGGGGCGTGTCACCTGGTCGTGGGATGATCACGGCCACATCGAGAGCGCGCACCGGGACCCCGAGGTTCGTACGCGCCGCAAACTCGAGGTCGACGTCCTGCGGCTGCTGCCGATCGAGGGGCTGCTTTAGAGGTCCGGGCCCGGCAGCGGCGCGCGCAGCGAAGCGCCGATATAACAGCCGAATTCCGTGACGAAGTTGACCGAGACGCGCGCGTGGACTCGCCCCTGGCGGTCGAGGAAGCGTGCCTCATCGTCATGCGGCACCACCGCCCCGTGCCATACGTTGGGGTGCAGGTAGAGAGCGCGGCTGCCATCGCACCAGAAGGTGACGAAGGATTCGGGAGTCACGTCATCGCCCGGGAGAGCCAGGGGCACGACGAAGCTCTGCCGCTCGAGCGGATGGAACAGCTGTCCGCCGTCGGGGTGATAGTTCGCGCGCCAGATGAGTGCGCGCTCGCGCCTCTTTTCGCTGATGCTGGCCGCTTCTTCGGGCCAGTTGCTCCAGCCGAAGAGGTAGCTGTCACCGACCGCGTGGTTGCGGGCATAGAGCGTCTCGCCCTTCCAGCAGAACTCGAACAGCCCTTCGGTGACGCCGCCCTGATTGCCGCTGCCGGCATCGATCTTGCGCCAGCCCTGGGCGGGCCAGGTGACGATCTCGATGGGGAAGGTCCTGGGCTCCTCGACGAGGAGCCCGTAGCCCGCGAGACTTTCGGGCGTCGCGATGACGAGCGGTGTGTCGTGCACGCGGCGCGCGCCGGTGGAGGGCGTGTAGGCGATCTTGTCGAGTGCCAGGTCCATTCACCGCACCGCATCCAGCATCGCGACGTAGGCGGCGAGCGGGGGGGTCTTGAGGCCGGCGACCTTGCCCTGATCGTCCCACAGCCGCACCCGAATCGCTTCGCGGAAGTAGGGCTCGCTCTCGAAGCGTTGCACCTCGCGCGCCGACATCGGGCCGCCCTGGAGCGAGAGGGTATGTACCGAAGCGGAGCTCAAGCGACTGAAGTAGCGGTTGTCCGTCGCGCACAGGTAGCGCTTGGCCGCCACGTGCAGCCGCACCGGTTCGCTGACCTGCGGGCCGAAGCGCTGCGCCAGCCACCGCCCGCCCAGCTCCTCATGGCGCGCATCGGCCTTCCAGTCGGAGATATCGTCGGGGACCGCTTCGAGCAGATGACCCACGTCGTGCAGCAGCGCTGCGACGACCAGGGTTTCGGCAGTGCCTTCGTTCTGTGCAAACCACGCAGCCTGCAGCCCGTGCTCGGTCATCGACACGCGCTCGCCGAAATAGGCGCCCGCGCCGCGAGCGCCGTAAAGCGCGAGAACTTCGTCGCTGACGCTCATGGGGCGGTCTCGAGTCTGCGGCGCAGCACCGCCGTCTCGCTGTAGACGCTGTCCCGGGTCAGGTAGCAGCCCTGCAGGTGCCGCGGGTGCTTCGCCGAGGTGAAGGCGGTGCGGCCGTGGAGCGTGCGCTGGTTGTCGAACACGACCAGATCGCCGTCGGTCAGCTTGAGTCGCAGCTGAAAGCGCGGCTCGCGCAACAGTGCCGCGAAGCGCCGGTAGGCGGCATAGAAGCCGGACGCATCGCGCGCCCCCGGCGGAAGCGGCGCGATCGAGCGGTTGTTGTAGTGGACCGCCATCACCTCGCCGCGGCATGACAGCTGTATCAGCGGCCGCTCCGCGTAGAGGTCCGCGTCGCTCGAGCGATAGTGAAACGGCACCGCCGTGGTGCTGAGCAGCCGGAAAGCATCGGGAGCGCTGTCGCGCAGGTGCGCGGCGAGCGCCCAGCCGTCGGCGAACAGGCTCTCGCCGCCCTCGGGCGAGGTGACGAGCGCATGCAGCGCCTGAAATCCCGGAACCGGCTCGCGATAGGGGTTGTCGGTGTGCAGCCCGAGCCCGAGATCCGAATAGGCGAGGTTCTCCGGCTGCGCTACCGCGCGCACGTCGAACAGGTACCCGTAGTTGGTCTCGGCGACGCGGCCGATGGGCGCGAGTGCGGCGAGGATCGCGGATTCTTTGCAGGGAACCTTGCGCAGGAACGCGATGCCGTCCCGTGTGAGGCGCGTCAGCCACTCGAGCCGTGCGCGCGCATCGCCATGTGCCGCGTCGAGGTCGAGCCAGGCGAAGTCGCGGTGCGCATCGAGGCTCGCACCTTCGAGCCACGCCCGCACGGCGCGCTCCGGACGCTGCGCCGCCGCCCCGCCCGCGGCCTGCGCCGCGAGCCACGAGAGCTCGAAGTCGGCCGGCCGCGTCTCGCCTTCCCACTCGACACGCACGCTGCCGTTCTCGCAGCGCGCGCCGCGGATGCGCGGCTCGGCGGGCAGGTCGGCGATATCGACGAGACGCTGGCCGCTGTGCGGATCGCGATCGGCACGCACGTTATCGCGCAGCCACAGGCTCGCGAATTCGCTCACCCTGCCGTCGCGCCATTCGACGCTGAGCGCATGGGCAGTCGCGGAGACGCGGGCCGCGGAGTCAGACATGTGAGCTCGCGAGCCTGGGAGCGCGCAGCGCGGCCGCGCGGGTATTGAGCAGGTGCAGATAGCCGGCGCCGAGCGCCGCCGCGGCGCTCACCCCCGCCAGTGTCAGGAACACGCCGCGCCAGCCGTACGCGACCGCGAGGCGCGCCATGCCGTCGCCCGCCAACACCCCGCCAAGGTAGCCGATACCGTCGATCAGCCCCGAAGAGGCGGCACTCGCCTGCTTGCCGCCGAAATCGAGCGCGAAGGCGCCTCCCAGATAGGAATAGGGCCCAAGCAGCGCGAGCGCGACGACGCCGATCAGCACCACGGCGATGACCGCCCCGGCGTGACCGGAGGGCACGGCGGTGAGCGCCAGCAATGCCGCGGCGGTCGCCCCGAGACCCAGGAACATGATGAGTGAGCGCCCGCACAGTCCCAGCCGGTCGCTCAGCCAGCCCGCGAGCAGCACCGACGCGATGCCGACGAGGGGGAAGATCGCGCTGAAGGCGGCGGAGTCGCTCACGCTGTAGCCCACATAATCGCGCAGGTAGACCGGGTTCCAGGTGTTGAACGTCTCGCGGATTATCGTGGCGCCGAAGGACAGCAGGCAAACCAGCAGGAATGCCGGGCTGCGCATGAGCGGCAGGAGGAGCGCGGCGACGCTTGCCGGCCGCGACTCGCTCGAGGCGAACAGGTTGAGGGGGTTGGGCTCGGCCTCGGTGAAGCCTTGCGCGACGCGCGATTCGCGCAGCCACAGGAGGTTCGCGAGCAGCGCCAGCCCCGCGACGATTGCCGCGAACACGAACAGCGCGCGCCAGCCATAGCCGTGCGCGATGAGAACGCTCATCTGTTGGCGCGCCGCCGCATCGCCGGCGAGATAGCTGAGGCTGAGGATTCCGGCGATCAGCCCGTAGGAGGAGTAGTTGAACCACTTGGACGAGACCTTGATCAGCCCCGCCCATCCGACCGACTGCGTGAGCCGGTTGGCGACCCAGGCGAGCGTGAAGAGCGGCAAGCTCGCTCCGGTGGCGAACAGCAGCGTGAACGCCGTGGCACCGCCTACGCCGATGAAGAAGTTGCGCCGCCCGCCCCAGTAATCGCCGAGCCCGGTGAGGAACAGCTTGCCGACGGCATAGGCCAGCACGCCGAGGGAGCTGATCGTCCCGATGTGGATCAAGGCCGCGCCGTGGCTCATGCCGCCGCGTGCGAGCTCGTCGGCGAGCAGCGGGGTTGCGACCGAGAGGTCGGCCCGGCAGTAGTAGCAGGCCGCGTAGCCGCAGAACATCAGCACCAGGGTGCGAACCTGGGCCCAGACGAGCGACCCGGCGGGGGTCGATGTGACGGTCAAGTGAGTCCTCGCGGTGCGTCGCGGAGGACGACGATACTAGCGGAGGCGAAGGTTTGGTTCACGCGCCTCAGCCGTGCCGGTACCCGCCGTACCAGCCCTCGGGGATTGACGGCCGGAGGAGGGCGGCTTCAGCAGCACCTCGCGCAGCACTGCCGCATGGTTGATGCGCGGCTCACGTGAGCCGTAGAGGAGCGTCACGCGTTGCCGCCGGGCGCGCTCGCGCAGCGCGTCGAGCACGTCGCGCTGCGAGCGCAGCTCTGCGCGGTAGCGCCGCCGAAACTCGCTCCAGCGCTTCGGATCGTGCCCGAACCACAGGCGCAGCTTCCTGCTCGGCGCGAGCTCGACCAGCCAGGCATCGAGCGCGGCCCGCCGCCGGCTGATGCCGCGCGGCCAAAGGCGGTCGACGAGCGCGCGATAGCCATCGGCGGCTTCCGCTGAGTCGTAGATGCGCTTGATGCGCACTTCGCCGGCCGCCGCCTCCAGGGACTCGAGCTCGTGCAGGTAACATGCGGGAGAGCTGTACTCCGCGGGGGAGGGGGTTGCGGCGGTGTCGGCGGCGGGGGTGTCAGCGCTGGCGCTCCTCTTGGCGGGGCGGCGGCGCGCCGTGCCGCTGATACGACGGCCGCCATGCCGTCTCCCGCAGGCTCTGCTGCTCATTGGGCTCCACCTCCTTCGGCGCAATTCTCCACCGCGCCGGGCGAGTGATCCAGCCGCGCGCGCGGGCGTATGATTCCGCTCACGCGCTTTGTCCCGATCGCACGGCATGAGGTTTCGATAAGATAGAACAAAGACACGGGAGGGGATCATGCGTACACCTCTGAGTTGGCTGCTGAGCGCAGTGCTGACGCTCGTCTCCGGCGCATCGCTCGCCGGCAGCGGACCGCCTGCTTCCGAGCGCAGCTACATCGAGCATCCCCCCGCGCCGAATGCTCCGGCGCTGCCTTTCAGCGACGCGGTGCGCCTCGGCGACACGCTGTACGTCGCCGGCCACCTTGGCCTCGATCCGGCGACCGGCAACGCCGCCGCGAGCGCCGAGGTCGAGGCGCGCCTGGTGATGGACGCGGTGAAGAATACGCTTGCACGCGCCGGGTACACGATGGACGACTTCGTGTCCGTGACCGTGTACTGCACCGATCTTGCCCTGTATCAGACTTTCAACAGCGTTTACGCAGGTTACTTCCACGGGCACCATCCCGCGCGCGCCTTCATCGGCGTCAGCAAGCTCATCCGTAACGCGCGTTTCGAAGTGCAGGGAGTGGCCGTCAGGACCGCCCGCCCGTGAACCGCCGCGCGTTCTCGCGGGGTCTGGCCGGCGCCTTCGCGGTCAGCCTGAGTCCGCTCGCAGGGGCGCAGCCATCGCCGTCTGCCGCGCGCGCGGCGCCAGCGGCCGCCCGCGTCTCCCCGCGCGCGCGTGCCCTGTACCACGCGGCGCTGATTCTCGATTGCAACTCCGGACCGCCCGAGGGACGGCTGCCCCTGGCGCAGGCCGATCTCGAGGCGGTGCGCGGCAGCGGCATCGACGTCGTCAAATACTCCCTCGGCGGGATCAACGATGACTTTGCCACGACCGTGGCAGCGATCGCCCAGGTGCAGCGGCTCATCGAGGCCTACCCGGCTTATTTCACACAGGTACGCGCGGCGAGCGACTTTGCACGTGCCAAGGCGGACGGCAAGCTCGGCATCATCCTGTCTTTCGAGAGCGCGGAGATGCTCCAGGGGCGGCTCGAGTCCTTCGAGCTGTTCCGCAACTTCGGCGTGCGCGTCATGCAGCTGTCGTACAACCGCAAGTCGCCGTTCGCCGCGGGCGTCATGGAGCCCGACGGCGGCGGGCTGACGCCGCTCGGCCGCCAGGCGGTCGCCGAGATGAACCGGCTCGGGATCGCCATCGACGTGAGTCACGCCAATGCGGCGACCACGACGGATGTTCTCGATCTTTCGAGCAAGCCACCGCTCATGACTCATGCGGGCTGCGCCGCGATCCACGCGCATCCTCGCAACAAGACGGACGAGCAGCTGCGTGCGCTCGCCGATCGCGGCGGGGTGGTGGGGATTTTCGATCTGCCCTACCTGACGGCCTCGCCCAGGCAGCCGACGGTCGATGACTATCTTGCGCATCTCGAGCATGCGCTCATGGTGGCCGGCGAGAGCCACGTCGGTATCGGCAGCGACACCGACATCCTGCCGATGGATGTCAGTGAGAAGGGTATGGCGCAGATCAACAAGCAGCTCGAGCAACGGCGCACCGCGGGTCTCGCGGCCTCCGAGGAAGATCGCCCGCCTTACGTGGTGGGTCTCAATACCCCACGGCGGATCGAGATCATCGTCGACCGGCTGCTGAAGCGCGGCTACCCGGCCGCGGTCGTGGAGAAGGTGGCCGGCGCGAACTGCGCGCGCGTGCTGGCGGACATCTGGAGTAGTCCGTCGGACCATAGTTAGAAACTCAGCTAACCGCGGCCGCAAGTCCTTGAATGCAGCGCTACCAAGAGCGCTGCCGGCGCCGGGCGGGTTGCCGCTCGAGTCGAGCTGCACCTTCGCGACCGCCGGGTGTATGTGGCCGGGACCGCGAAAGGCGGTTCCAGAGAGAACTCAACAAGGCGCTGGCGGTGCGTTTGGATGCAGGGCGTCGATCAAAACTCTCGCAAACTGCGGGCCCTTGCCCGACTCCTCGTGCTTGAAATAGACGAATACATCGTCGCACCGCGCCGCGCTCGTGCGGATGGCAGCCGCCCAGCGCTCGAGATCGGCCGGCGTATAGCCCTCATCGCGCAGGCGAAAATACGCGTACGAGGCCGTGATCTGCACCGGGGTCGAGAATTTCTCGCTGTCCGCGACGCACAGGGCGAGATTCGCCGACCGGAGCCGCGCGAACACCTCCGGGTCCATCCACGAGGCATGCCGGAACTCGAAGGCCGCGCAGGTACCGGGCGCCAGTGCCCGCAGGAACTCATCGAGAACCGTCAGGTCCTTGCGGAAGTACGGCGGCAGCTGGAAGAGGATCGCCCCGAGCTTCGGTCCGAGCGTCGCGGCGGTCTTCTGGAAGTACTGCAGGAGCTCTGCGCAATCGTGGAGTCTGGCGACGTGGGTGATGCGCTTGGGCGCCTTCAAGGTGAGGCGGAAGCCGGGCGGTGTCTCCCGGTTCCACCCCGAGAGAATCTTCTCGTTGGGGACGCGGTAGAAGGTGTAGTTGATCTCGACGGTCGTGAAGCGCTCGGCGTAGTAGGGGAGCATCTTCGCGGCCGGGAATTTCTCCGGGTAGAAGCTGCCCTTCCATTCGGGATAGTTGTACCCGGAGGTACCGACCCAGAGCCGCATGCGCAGCCGCCCGTCTTTGGCGTCAGTGGCGCTCGCCCGTCAGGCGCCGGTATTCACCCAGGTGTCGGATCGCATGCTGCGGGTCGCCGAGGGATTCGTACAGCCGCGCGAGATTGTAGTGGCCGTCGGCGAGCGCGGGATCGATGGCGAGCGCTGCCTGATAGGCTTCGAGCGCGGCGGCAGTCTTGCCCGCATCCTCGAGCAGCACCGCCTGGTTGAAAAGAAGCAGCGCGTCGGGGCCGACCAGCACGAGCGCCTGCCGGTAGACGCCCTCTGCCTCGAGATTCCTGCCCAGGGCGTGCAGCAGCCGCCCCCAGTTGATCCAGGCCGCGGCGTTGCGCGGATCCTCGTGCGCCGCACGCCGGTACGCGCCGAGGGCGCTCTTGGGATCGATGGTCTCGAGAGCGAGACCCTCGCTGAACCAGTCGCGCGCGGGCGAAGCGGGTGCTGCTGGCGCCGGTGATGCTGCTGGAGCTGCGAGCTGTGAGGTGGCGCGGTGCTCGACCACCTGCAGCGCGCCATCCTGGAGCGTCACATCAAATCCCAGCAGGTACTGGCCACTGTCCGCCTGCCAGCGCCTTCCGCCGTCGCGCACCACGACGCGCTCGCCCACCGCGCTGATCGCGAGTCCCGAAAGGGGGAGCGATGCCGGCAGCTCGCGCCGCAACCGCTCGAGCGAGCGGCGGATGCGCCTGACCGGCACGCAGGCGTCGATGAGCGCGCGCGCCGTGCGCAGCACGATCAGATCCTGGAATGAGAAGCGCAAGGCGCGGCGCGGACCGCGCGCCGGCTTCACGAATCCGGCGCGCACCAGGCCGCGGGTGATCGCAGGCGACAGCCGCAGGACTCGCTCGACGTCCCGCACACTGTACGAGGGCATTCTTTCTCTCGGAGAGCTGAGGACCTGCGGGTGAGATTAGCGCCTGGCTGTCTTGCGGGCCACCCTGGCGGACTCCTCGACGCGCTTCGGGGCTTTACGGCCGCTTTTCTCGAGGCTCGCGCGCAGCGCCTCCATGAGGTCGATGACCTTGCCTGCGCCCGCAGGCGCGGGCTGCGCCATGGAGATCTCCTGACCTTCCTCGACCTTCTTCTGGATCGCCGCCTCGATCCGCCCGCGCACCTCGTCCTTGTAGGAGTCGGGATCGAATTTCTGGTTGGTCTGCTGGTCGATGAGCTGCTGGGCGAGCTTCAGCTCCGTCGCTTTCACTTCGGGTTTCGGCACCTCGACCTCGCTCGCGCGGCGCACGTCTGCCGCGTAATGCAGCTGCTGCATGGCGAGCACGTCGCCGATCGGACGCAGGATGACGAGATAGCCTTTGCCGCGGGCCGCCCAGTGGCCGACGCCGCAGCGCCCCGACTGCCTGAGGGCCGCGACCAGCAGCGAGTAAGGCTTCGCGGCTCCCTTATCGGGAGCGAGGTAGTAGGTCCTGTCGAAATACACCGGGTCGATCGACTCGATCGGGACGAACTCGGAGATATCGACCGAGTGGGTGCCGACTTCCTCGAGCGCCTTGATCTCCTCGGGGTTGAAGCGCACGTACTGGTCCTTGGCGAACTCGTAGCCCTTCACCATTTCGTCGCGCTCGACGACCACGCCTTCTTTCTGACAGATGTACTGCTGCCTCAGGCGCGACCCGCAGGTCTTGTGCAACAGGTTGAAGGAGACCGAGCCTCCCGAGGACTGGTTCGCGGTGTACAGCTTCGCGGGAATCGCGACCAGCCCGAACGAGACGGTCAGCGAACCTATGGAACGGGTCGGAGCAGCCATACACTCACCCTCACTTCTCAGTGCCGATACGGAAAGCCTTCGTAAGGCTCTGTTTTGACTCGAGTACATCATGCCACCGGTCGCCCCGCTTTTCCAAGCGGTCGGGCACATTATGGAGAGTGAATTCCGTCGGCTCAGCCGCCTCCAGCTCCTCCCAGGTCAGTGGCATGGAGATCGGAGCCCCGGGGACGCCGCGCGGGGAATAGGCCACGTTCAGCGTCTTACCGCGCACGTTCATGTTGTAGTCGATGAAGATCTTGCCGGTGCGCTTCTCCACGGCCCAGTCCATGGTGATGTCCCTGGGGTGTTCCCGCAGCACATGCCGCCCCACCTGCTCGCAGATCTGCCGCGCCTCATCGAAGGTCACGGTGCGCTCGATCGGCACGAACATGTGGAGCCCGGTCTTGCCCGAGGTCTTCACCACCGCCTCGAGGCCCATCTCCTTGAGGAGCGAGCGCAGCCAGAAGGCGACGCGCTGGCCCATGGTGAAGCCCCTCTTGTTGAGCTCCGGCTCCTCGCCCCTGGCTTCCTTGCCCGAGTAGATGTAGGGATCGATGTCGAAGACGAGATAGTCCGGGTAGTTGAGGATCGAGGCCTCGAGTGCGGCGAGGGAGCTCGAGTAGTCGGTGCCGGCCTCGGGTGCGTCCGGCCCCGGCCTCGCCCGCGAGTGCCAGATGTGGAACTCGAGCGTGCCGACCTGCCCCAGCCACAAGAGCGTCGGCAGATTGTTGGCGAGGAGATAGCGATGCTTCTCGTCCTTGTGCTCGGAGAAGACGGTGACGGTCTCGACGAACTCCGGCAGCGGCTGCTCCCAGTGCTTCTGGAAGAAGCGCTCGCCACCGATTCCCTCGGGCATGCGAATCATGGTGAGCGGCCGATCGGCGAGATGCGGCAGCATGAAGCGCGCCACGCGTGCGAGATAACGCAGCAGGTCGCGCTTGGTGACCGGCGGCTGTCGCGCGCCGGCCGCGGGCCAGTAGACCCGGTCGAGGTTGGTGAGGCGGATGCGCGCACCGCCCACCTGCAGATCGATGCGATTGGCACGGCTCCCGAGCTGGGCGAGGATCGAAGCGATCTCCTCGGCAGCGCCGGCGGGCGCCGGGTCCGCCACCGACGCCTTGGCGGCAACGGCCGCGCCGCGCCGCGCCGCGACGCTGCGGACGGTCCGCGGGTCGATGTCATCGCGCAGCCGCACGAATACCGGCGCCCGGAGCGACCCCGCGCGCGTCCACTCGCTGTAGGTCACCTCGGCGACGAGTGTCGGCTCGAGCCAGGTCGTCGGGCGATGCAGCGGCACTTCCTCGGCGAACGGCGATTCGCGCCGCTCGAGCCTCGCGGCGCGCGCGAGCAGCGTGCCGATGACCTGATGGTCGAGTCCCGAGCCGACGTGGCCGGCGTAGTGCAGCGACCGGCCCTCGAAGTAACCGAGCAGCAGCGCTCCCAGCGGCTCGCGCGTGCCTTTACCGCGGGTGTAGCCACCGATCACGAGCTCGGCGGAGCTCGCCCTCTTGATCTTGAGCCAGGCGCGCGAGCGGCGCCCGGGCTGATAGGTGCCGTCGATGCGCTTGGCGACGATCCCCTCGAAGCCGTGACCCACGGCCGCTTCATAGAGCTCTGCGGCGTCGGCGGAGTTGGGCACCAGCTGCAGATGCGCCGACGGCAGCAGGCACTGAGTGAGATAGCGGTGGCGCGCGAGGTAGGGAGCGCCGCGCAGATTCAGCCCCGCGAAGTGCAGCAGGTCGAAGCACACGAGCACCACCGGGCTGTCGCGGCGTGCGCCGGCGATCTCCACGGCGCTCTTGAGCTGGGCGCGGTTCTGCAGTGCATTGAAGGAGGGGCGGCCGGAAGGATCGAGCGCGACGATCTCGCCGTCGAGGACCATCTGCCCGACCGCCTGGCTGGCGAGCTCTTCCGAGAGCTCGGGAAAGAATGGCGTGAGGTCGAGGCCGCGGCGAGACTGCAAGCGGACTTCCTTCTCGTGCACGAAGGCGATGACGCGATAGCCGTCGAGCTTCGGCTCGTAGCGCCACTGCGGGTCGGAGTCGAGCGAGTCGGAGGTCTCGGCGAGCATCGGCTCGAGACGCTGCGGCAGCGCTTCCGGCGGGCCCGTCGGCGCGAGCAGCGCCGCATCGAGGCGCGCGGGCGTGCTCTCGGGTGTCATCTCGTCCACGGTCAGTCCGGAGAGCACCGAGGCGGGCTGCGCGAGCACGTCGTCGGGACGAGCGAAGCGGTCGCGATGCTTGATCAGCAGCCACTGATTGCCGGTGCGCGTCCTGACGAGCGTGAATGAGCCTTTGAGCTTTTCCCCACGCAGCAGGAAGCTGAGCTTGCCGTCGGCGTACTCCTTGCGCAGCCGCTGCTGCGCCTGCACGCGGTCGCCGAACGAATAGTGCCCGCCTTCATCGGGAGAGTACGCTCCGCAGTCCCAGACGATGACGTTACCGGCACCGTACTGCCTGGCCGGAATGACACCTTCGAAGGAGGCGTAGTCGAAGGGGTGATCCTCGACCTCCACCGCCATACGCCTGTCGTCGGGGTCGAGTGAGGGGCCCTTGGGCACCGCCCAGGACTTGAGCACGCCGTCGAGCTCCAGGCGAAAGTCATAGTGGAGCCGGCGCGCCGCGTGCTTCTGCACCACGAAC
>Ga0070730_10002716_pt1 | contig 16045 bp, 11 predicted proteins | sample Coa_R1_3_FD_66447 | JGI IMG/M metagenome (GOLD analysis project Ga0070730, IMG submission 66447) | Surface soil microbial communities from Centralia Pennsylvania, which are recovering from an underground coalmine fire - Coalmine... | ecosystem: Environmental > Terrestrial > Soil > Unclassified ...
GTGGTCGTGCTAATCTGGTTGAGCACCAGCCAGCCAGGCGGCATTCGCTTCGCCTTACACATCCTGGGGCCTGGTGCTTTCGTCTACAAAATGGAGCCAACCATTATCCAGGAAACCTCGCTAAACGGAAAACCTGCCCTTTGGACGGAAGGCCCCTATTTCCTCGTCTGGCGGTCCGATAGCCAAACACCGACGTGGGACATGCGGCGCATCGTCAACGGTAACGTGCTAATTTGGACAGATGCTCCGCTTACCTATCGTCTGGAAAGCGACTTGTCGTTCGCGGAGGCCCTTAAAATTGCGCAATCCATACCCCTGGTCAATCCCTAGAGAAATCAGGGAACCTACCCTCAGCGGGCGGTGTAAGAGTCATAGAATATTCGGCACCGGGAGAGATGGCTATGATTACATTGGTTCAGCGGCGCGCCACAAAAACGCGCAGTTTGGCGTTAGTCGCTTTCGGGCTACTGACGCTCTTAAGCAGCGCTGTCGATGCTCAACCCACTGCGGCGAAATCTTTTATTGGCGCGATGTCGCCTGTTTGGTCGCCGGATGGTCAACACATTGCCTTCCTGAAAACCGCACCGGGTGGGATGGATGGCGCTATTTCCGATCTGTACCTGATCAAAGTAGACGGAAGCGGCGCAGTGAAGTTAACTACTGGCGCCCTATATAACCCGCTTTGGTCGCCGAACAGCAAGCAAATCGCGATACAACATACATACCCCAATTACGCCATCAGCGGGCTTGATGTGATCGATGTCGCCACGGCTACCACTGTTACCGTGACCAAGGATGGTTCCGAGCCAACCTGGTCAGTCGATGGCAAACAACTCTATTTCTTGCGTGAGGACGGCAAATTATACGTGGTTAATGTCGATGGATCGAGTTTGCACAGCGTCCTGCCAAACAGCGTGCCGACAATGATGTCATACGCATGGTCCCCAGATGGCAAGCAATTGACTTTCTTTAATCAACCCGATCCGCAAGATAGTTACAAGCTAGCGTTGTACTTTGCCAACGCCGATGGATCGGGTTTGCGTCAGATCGATATCGGTTCCCTGTCGGGCCTGGCCTGGTCGCCAGATAGTCGGCAGCTTGCGACGATTTCGCACTGCGGTGGGCAGGTGGGTCTCTGCCTGTTCAGCGCAGATGGATCAGCAATGCACAGTATTGTCAAAGATGATGCAACACCTGGTTGGTCATCCTGGGTCACGTGGTCTCCGAATGGTCAGCTCATCGCCTACAACCAATCGGGTCAAATTGCACTCATTGCTCCAGACGGGTCGAACCGGGCGACCTTAACCTCGACAGCGACTACCGACGCCAGTACAAACGTACTCTCACCGAGTTGGTCACCGGACAGCAAGCATCTGGTGTTTCAGGCACAATATGTTCTCACACGCATTAGTGGCGATCCGCTGATTATCTCAGAACTGTACACTGTGAATGCCAATGGGATGAATATTACGCTGCTGGAAGGACTGGATTCGCTCCCATGAATTCTGATGGGGCTGCTTCTATCAGCAAAACCCGAAAACCCGGCACGCCGTCTCACCTGAAAAATTCGTGATTACTCAGGCGCCGTAGTAGTAGTGAAACAGGGTGAGTTGGCTATGTCTGTAAACGCTTGAACGTATCCATCTGGCACACACTAACCGTTCTTTCGAGATTATCTACTCCGGCTGGCCGGAGTAGATACCTTGAGTTTCAGAAGTTTACTCCGAGTGAGCAGATGCTAATTGCGAATCCTTAACTCTGATAGCTCCCCAAGTCGGGCGAGTAGTAATAAACTTATAAACGAAAAACCGACTTGCGGGTCGGTTGAAAGAATCCAGCCATACAGCCAAATTCATTTTTACAACTTGTTTATTATTTCAAGCGCCTCAAAATTCCTTCGCGCCTGATTTCCCTATTTGGCTTCACGAGACGCAAAATGACCGGTTGTCTGCCGCTGGCAAACCGCCTTATCAGAACTTATGGAAAGTGGACGCGGTGGATGTTGTAAAAACTTATAATTACTGATTGTCGTTTTCGTTGACACATCCATCTGTCAATTACAACGGTAAGCAGCAGGAAAGGAGTTATCCCGCCACATTGCGTTTGAAATGACAGATACCGATCATCACACCCCTGAGCAGGGAGTCCGTCCTCCGCGTGTCGTGGGCTATCTGAGATTGCACTCTGGTTCTGGCAGTGCGTGTGATCCAAGTCCAATTACCCATTCTAGCCCTTGGCCGGATTCCCTGCTGAGCAAATACATTCCTTACAAAAGTGGCCCTTGGATCGAGCGTAGTTAAGTGGGCCCGAGTTAATTCGATTTGAACGTCACCCATTGTGGATCGACGATGACAACGTCTGCGCGATTATCGGTCAACTGAACCACATGGCTACCGTCAGCATTCATAATGAAAACGCCATAATTCATATAAGGATTGCGGTTGGATACAAACACAATTTTATTGCCATCGGGCGACCATGCCGGGGAGCCGTCCGCTGCCGGGTTATTTGTTGCGTTAAGCGGATCGCTACCCTTGTCCATGAGTGCATCCACAACGCTGATGACGTAAATGTCGCCAGACCCATCTAGCCCAGAGACGAAAGCTAATCTTGTCCCATCTGGCGACCATGCCAGCGGCGAATTATTGGAAATAGCGGGCCGGGCTGGGTCATCAGGGTGGGTGGGAAAGTTGATATTCAGTCGTTTTTTATTGCTGCCGTCAGTATTCTCCAGGTAAATAGCATGATCGCTGTTAATCGTACCGCTGACAAACGCAACACGACTGCCATCTGGTGAGAAAGAACTGCTGTAGTCAAATTGGGTGAAGGTAGAAATTATCGAATCGGACTTTCCTTTGACTGGCGTGCCTGGCCCATTTGACGGATCAATGTCGATTGTGAATTCGCTGCCGACACTTGTAAAGATCACTGCCTTCCCGTCCGCTGACCACTTCACAAATCCGGCATCAGGAGGAATGGAATCGAGGAGACGCGCATTTGTGCCATCTGCATCCATGATAGAGAAGGACCTAGTCCTGCCATTTGGATCTAAGGAGTTAATAAGAACATGACGCCCATCGGAAGACCATACTGTGTCGGCAAAGTAAAGCGCGTTGTTTGTGATACGCGTCTGGCAACTTCCATCTACGTTCATAACGTACAGATTAAGTCCGCCAAATTGGTTCTCCGCTTGCGTACTATCCCGCGCGGCTAGGAAACTAATCCGGTTTGCGCCTAACGTGCAGGGCGTTGAGTTCGCAGACGAACAAGCTGACATCAGAAAGCCAGCTACGAGTAGGGGCCTTATATACCGTTTTCTGATGGTCATGAGTTTCATCCTTTACGACTGGACACTATCCATTTATTTCCAATCCAGAGAGACCGATCATGACACTGCCCGAGCAAGTATTTCAGTTCAACAGTTTGCTCACCGGCGGATCTTGCGTCAGGTCCCACAGTCGAATGCTCATATCGTCCCCGCCAGAGGCCAACATTTTACTATCCAGGCTGAATGCCAGACAGCGTATCCTGGCCGAATGTCCGGTCAGGCTTTGGCCGCTGATTTTCCCGGTGGTCATATCCCACAGGCGGACGATGGTGCCCCCAGCACCCGCCAAGAGCTTTCCATCGGGACTGAAGGCGATGCTTGACACGCCACTGGGGAAAGTGGATGGATCATAGGCTAGTGCTGGACTGCTGTACGTTTCGCCGGTGAGCGCATCCCAGAGGGTAATACCACTGTCTCCACCGACAGCCAGGACTTTGCCATCCGGGCTAAAGGCAAGGCCCCATACTTGACCGTTTACCAACGGTTGGCCGGCCAATTCGATCGGTTTGCCTGCTTTTACATCCCAAAAGATGAGATCGCTGTTGGCGGACACCAGGATTTTCCCGTTCGGGCTGAAGGCCATGGCATTCACGCCAAGGCTGTTGGCAACAAGGGTTGAGCCGATGGGCCAGCCTCGCCCAACATCCCACAGGACAATGCGCCCGTCTTTCTGGATAGCATTCGAACTTCCCGCAGCGACTATCGTCCCGTCCGGACTCAGCGCCATTGTGGTAATGCCGTATTCCGGGCTCTGGAACATGCCGACCGACTGCCGTGCAGTGCGATCCCATAACCGAATGTAATCCCCGGCTTCGGCAACGATCACTGTTTTGCCGTCGGGTGTGAGGGCCATACTTTCCGTCTCAGACTCATAACCCGCGAGCGGTTGGCCGATGGGCTGTCCACTGGCGACATCCCATTGGCGGATCATGCCGAATCCCGCTGCGATTATCGCCTTGCCATCCGGGCTGAAAGCCAGACCAGACGGGATGATTTTCTGATCATCCCGGTAATGGGGAGAATTGCCGGATTGGAATAGATAAAGATTGACGCCAACCGTACCCAGCACGCCAATAACAAGTGCTCCAATGAGCAGGATGTCGGGCACCATTAGCGGACCGTTCAGCTGACCCTGCCGCTGCGCACGCCGTGCGGCCAGGACTTCGCTAAGGGCGACGAACGAAAAGAAGAGCACATACAGCAAATTCGTTCCTGGCAAGCGCAGCCCGAAGGACCACATCTGCCAGATGGTAGACAGCAAGTAATAAATGCCGCCGACGCCCAGCACGGCTGCTAACAAATAGAGGGTTCGCGGTGACGTGCCAGTGCGTGCTGGCGCGTCTCGGCTAAATACTTTTGCGAGAGGACTGTCTTTCAGGATCACACTGAGCAGAACGGCCACGAGCAGTACAGCGCCGATTGCTATCAGCGTCAGGCTCATCCCAGTTCTGGGGGCCGCGTAATCGGCCCCCAGCGGTGTCATCAGTTCAAAGACACCCGCAGCAACGAAGACGAAACCCATAACAGAGTACAAAGACCTTGAAAAAGACATAATCGGTCTCCTTGTCGTTATAGCATGTCGTGTTTAGCCTTTGGGATGAGCAAAAGAGGGTGCTACGAATTACTGTGACATGCTTGCGTAGATCTGGTTATACGTGCCAATATCGATCTCCGGCTAAAAAATGAGGCATATTACACGACAACACTTTTTCGTAAGAGCTTAGACCATCCATAAAAGGGAGCCTAAGCTGTTGCTCACATTGTCTCAGGGCTGCCAGGTAGGACCTTCCTCATTTGCCAAGCCCTGAGTGATCTGAGTCGGATTACTTCCATCGGATTGCATTACGTAGATGGCACTCTTGCCAGTCATGAGTTTAGAGGCAAACGTGATCCACTTGCCATCTGGCGACCAACTGGAACTAATTGCCCAGAGGTTTTTTGTAAGCTGCGTTGGGTTGCCGCCATCTGCATTCATGACAAAGATATTGCCGATGCCAGTCGGAGTTGAAGTGAACGCGATCTTACTTCCATCTGACGACCAGGCTGGAAAATCGGCACCAAGAGGATCATTGGTGAGACGGACTCGGTTACTACCGTCGGCATTCATGACGTAGATTTGCGGATTGTAAGGATTAAGAGTCAGTGTAGAGCTAAACGCGATCCGCTTCCCATCTGGCGACCAGGCAGGATATTGATCATTGGCAGTATTATTAGTGAGGTTGATCTGACCACCTCCATCTGCATTCATCACATAGATCTGATACTTTCCATCGCAAAAGGTACAAACGAAGGCGATCTTACTTCCATTGGGGGACCAGGAAGGTGCGATGAGTTGCGCAGTGTTGTGCGTTACGACCATCTGAGCACTACCATCGGCATTCATTACACAGAGTTCTTGGCTGCCTCCCTGTATACAGGAAAAGGCGATCCGCTTCCCATCCGGTGACCAGGCGGGAAAGCCGCTATTATGAGTTCCATCTGTGAGGGGTGTTGGATCACTGCTATCGGCATTCATAACAAAAATCTGCGACATACCGTGGGGGTCCTCTTGAAAGAGGATGCGCCCTTTGGGGAGGCTTACCGACTTCCCGCTCCGACTGCTTAATGCAGCAGTAGTCGTTGTAAATAAAGATTGCCCCAGCAAGACGGCGAGAATGACCAGGAAGCCAACCGTGATCAGGCCCAGGATTAAGTACAAGACTGCGCCACGTCTTGCGATAGGTTCCTGTGTGGTCGCAACATGATCGCGCATAGTCTGGACGATACTTTCGAGTAGTTTGCCCTGCCCGCGTTGCTTGAGGCGCACGATGCCAATTCCCGTCCACTCGCGCACGCTTGCCTGCACGTCCACATTGCTGGATGCCAGGTGAATTCCGGAGAGTGTTTCTTCGGAAGGCTGATTCAGTTTGGCAAGGGCGCTTTGCAGGGCAGACCGCAGGGACTCATTTGTCACACCCACGCTCATGTAGCCCCTGAATGTCCACCACATAAAAAGCGTCCAGGCCACCCAGAGAACCGACAGGAGTATCCATGAGCTATCTGTGCGAAGGTCCTCAGAAGCCAACCGGATATTATTGATCCCTGTCAGAAGTTGCGGGGTCACTACGGCAAGCCCCATGACGATGGCGAACCATGTGCCTCGAAAGAAGAAAGGCCGCTTGGTAACCAACACACGCAACCCAACGTACACGAGCAACAATGACACCAGTAACAGGAAAAGCGCGTACACGCCGTACAAGATTGCCAATAGCGAGTCCATGTTCTTCGCTCCGTACCTCTTTGTTTAGAAGTTCGTCACTAGCTGCCGGTTAAAAAACTGCTTCGTGTTGCGATCTGGTACACGACCAGCGCCAGGAGCAGTATCCCAAAGCTGATGTTGACGATCAGGCCGGTTTTGACCATCGGCGCGGAGTCGGAGGCGAAGTAGGTGGTCATGGCTGAGGCGATGTCGTGTGCGGTGGCCTCGTGGCCTTTCTGTTTCATGCGCAGGAAGCCCACGCCCATCGTGTCCTCGACGCCCACGGCCAGGTCTGCATTGAGTGACGTAAGGTGAATGCGTCCCATCGTTTCCTGGAAGGGGAGGTTGAGCCGATCAAAAGCGCTGTGTAGTGCGGCGCGGAACGATTCGCTGGTCACGCCCATCACGGCACAACCTCGAAACTGATCGAGCAAGCTGTACAGGATGAAAACGGCGATCACGAGACCAAACAGGGCTACGATGGGCAGAACGGGAAGCCAGATGATCACGCCGATGAGCAGCACGGGAATGAGAACGATTATGGTCTGGCGGGTCGGCACCAGAAAGGGCCTGGGACGAAGCAAGCCACGTGCGCCTATCCAGACGAGATAGAGGGAAAGGATCGCCATACACAAGACGTACGGGTAAAAGACTCTATCGTTCATAAGGCACAGTTCTCCACAGCTATAGGCTGAACGGATATTCAGCCACCTATCACAATCTACGCCAGGCGGTAGTTTATGCTCATCGTGCCTTTGTCGACAAGCGAGGTTGACTTTGCTCAGCTCGATGCCCAAGCGTGCCAGGGCATCGAGCGTTTCCAGGAAAGCTAATTTTCTGGTGGAACGTAAGTTGGCGCAGATTGTGGTGTGGCTAATCCACAGGCAAGTGGCATGCCCTGTTTCATATCCTGCTGCACGCCATTCACAAAAATCCGTACCGTTTGTGGCAAGAATGTCGTGGGAACCGGAAACACCGTTTGACCAGGTGCCCCATTGGTTGTGCCAGCTACAAAGTCTGTGCCAATGAGCGGCGTTTGATCCACTTTCCAGGTGAAGACGACTGTATCTGCCGATACGTTGGTGACTTGCCATATCGTGAATGCAGCGGGATCGCTGGAGCAGCTTTCGCTCAGGTGCAGTAGCTCAGGCGTGAGTTTCACCGTGAAGAATAACGGCTCACCTGGAGGGGTCTTGCCTTCAGAGGTAGAAGCGACCATACGCCAGTCGTATTTGCCTTCCACCAGCGGCGTGTTCAGGTGTACCGTGCAGATGGCTTTGCCACAGACCTTTGCTGCGTCGAACCACACGTCCACTGGCCTACCCTTGGGAGGTTTCAAAATTAGCTCGTAGCGCAGCGCGCCAATGAGTGGCTGCCAGATGAAAGCTGGATTGGCACTGTTGGTTGAGCCGGACGGCGAGAACAGGTGAACCCTGTGCATCATGAAGGATGTCGCGATGCACTGGGAAAACTCTGAAGTGCTCCCGCCTGCTGGATCGACCTGCGTGGCCGTGGCGGTAAAAATGTTGTCGGTCAGCGGCACGTTGGTGAAATTGGATGAGAAGTTCGCAATATTACCAGATAAGTCCGCCGTGAGATTCAACTCGCCCAGAAAAACCTGGCCCTCGCCATAGCCAGAGGCATTGCAGGTTTGGTTGGCAAAGAACTGGATTTTCACCGGGGTGAGGGGCAGGAAATTGAGCATCGAACCCTGTATCGTGACCGAGTTGCCCGCCCGGGTCACCGAGGTCAGCACTGGAAAGTTCAGCAGGCCATTAGCGCCAACACCGGCGCCACCGGGAACGTTGGGCGTAACAATGCCGAAAGTGCTGTCATTTACGAGGTCGATACCCAGTAGACCATTCGAAAAAATGCTATTGGAGAGAATGGCGATGCGATCTGGCTGCGCGCTGGTCGGCGTTAGGTGGCCCACCGCCACTCCGTTGAGCCCATTGAACGCGATAATGTTGGCCTCTTGAGAGCTGATACCACCAATGAGGTCGTCCGTGGTGGCCGATGTGAAGAAGTTGAAGGTCATGGCCAGGTAAATGCCCTGCCCCTTGTTGCCCAGATTGAGTGTACCTGTGGCATCGGTACCGATAGAATTCCCGGCGATGGTATCGAAACTGGAATTCAAAATGGAAATGCCATTTCCTGTGTTACCCCCGATGATGTTGCGTTCAGCGTTAACATCGCCGCTCCCAAAATAACCGATCGTGTTGTGCTGCTGCCACTGGGAAGGGCTAGAGGTAGTTCCAACATTGGATGAGCCAAGCAGTTCAATCCCGTCGCCACCGTTGCCCAGCGCCACGTTTCCTGCGGCATTAAGGCCAATGATGTTGCCCGCGATGAAGTTATTGAATCCGTCACTGATGCCGATGCCACCATAGCCATTGGCGCTAATCACATTGCGCTCTGCGCCGTTGGAAACACTGTTCCCATCAGTGCCGATCAAGTTCTCACTAGCCTGCCCAATCAGCAGAATCCCGTATTCACCGTTCCCCAGGGCCGCATTACCGCTGGCCGTGACTCCAATTAAGTTGCCTTCAATCTTGTCAAGTCCACTACCATTGAGCTCAACGCCCTGTCCTTTGTTGCCGCTGATGATGTTGGCTTCGAGAGCATCCGAGACTCCATCGCCGTTTGTGCCAATTCTATTGTTATACCCCCCGACAATACTTATCCCGGTGCCGTTCGGCATAGCCATTGTGCCCGTGGTATCGGTGCCGATCCGATTCCCGGCAATGGTGTTGCCAGGAGTATTTGTGATCAACACCCCAGTGCCATTATCGATAATGACGTTACCTTCGGCGGCATCATTTTGCCCATCGCCATCGGTGCCAATTATGTCCCCCCCCCCTGGATTGAACTTGGTAGCGCCATTAGAAGGGGCGATGGATATCCCGGTGCTAAAGCCTTTTATCGTTAGTCCCTGAATCTTACTCCCACTGCTTTGGAGCAAGAATAGTCCTGAGGAGCCTGCTGCGGGGACGGTAGTGCCCTCCAGCGTGATGTGCCCGCCGCCATTGATAATAATCTTATTCGCCGTGATCGGCGGCAGGTTCGTGGATGGCTTGATGGTCGCTATACCCACATTGAACATGATTTCGACACCATTCGTGGAGGAGTTGGCCTGTTCAATCGCCGCTCGCAGGGTGCAGGTATTGGCAGCGGTTTTACAGAGGCCGTCGCCCAAATTGGCGTCATCCTGGTCGCCCGTGGAATCAACTACAAAGTTGACCCACTGGGCGCGAGACGTGAGCGGCTTGGCCAGCACGGTACACATCAGCACAAGGCTGACTGCCAGCGCTTCCGCTTTCTGAATAAATGGTCGATTGCGGTAGATAAGGTGTGAATGTCTTTTCATAGCAGGTGCCTTTCTCTCGTCCCAGATATCGAATTCAAATAAACATTCGGACCCGTAATTGCGAACAACTTTGAGCCAAAGTTCAGGTTACGGCGCAACCACAATGCCTTGCCGAGGCGTTCTGAACCAGACACCCCAGGCAAGTGGCTGACAGGTCAGCTGCGTCAAGTTGTTTGGCAATGAATTGGCGGTGATTGGGGCCGTTGTGATCGAGCGATGAGGGGTATCCAAGTCTAACTCTACGGTAGGAATGCCGCGCACACATCGTCCATTTGGACCCCGTCCGAACGGACGGTGGGCAATGAGTCTTTCGGACGCTGAACGAAGGGTGCCAAAGTCGGAGAATCGTGTAAAGCCTCTGCATATAGGGATTGTCGCGCAGTATCATCGCTGGCTGAATCGGCAACTGGAAAACCTGCTAAGATGAGCAGAAATCAGTAAGGATGTGTTTATGTTGCGACCAGGCGCTGCGCAGGTTGCGTCCAGCCCTCACAAACTCCGCAATTCTTACGCGGTTCACGCTCGTCTATTTTTACGGGTATCACTCATCACGCTGATCGGGATCTACGGCTGGCTGGCGACGACACCTTACGTTGTCACAATGCATTGGACGCCCGAACTGGCGAGCGTCACGATTGTGTTACTCGTGACGCATTTCATCCTGTACTGGTTAGGCCAGTATATCGGCTCACGCCAGTTTGTGGGCCTGCTGTACTTGATGATTCAAGGTGCATTCCTGCTGGCTCTTAGCCAAATTGCCCACTATCCGGGCCTGGTGCTCCTGGAATATAGTCTGCTTCTGGGCCAGGCGATAAGCCTGTTCGAGTCTCCCTGGCTGGCTATACTGATAACAGTCGAGATTCCCGGCCTGTTTTTTCTCAGCCAGGAAATGTGGTTTGCCTCAATCTCATCTTCAATTACTGTGCTTTGGGATATCCTTGAAAGTAGTTTACTCTTGTGGCTACTTGGCGCGCTGCCTTACCTTTTAACGTTGGCCCTCCAGGTCAGGTCCCGTCGCGAGGCTGTCGAGTTGGTACACGAACTTGAAAGAACGCAGCGAAAACTGGCGGCCTATGCGGAGCAGGTCGAGGCGCTGACGCTGGTGGCAGAGCGTGGGCGAATGGCGCGCGAGCTCCACGATACCGTTGCCCAGGGTGTGGCTGGCCTGATCCTCCAAATGGAAGCGCTTGAAGTCAGCCTGGAGCGTGGCAATACGCCAGAGGTCTCGCAAATCGCCAGCCAGATCAAGATGCGTGCGCGTGACATCCTGTCCAGTTCGCGCCGTGCCATTGACGACCTGCGCGCCCTGCCAGGACAAAGCGGTGCCTTCCTTAGCGCGCTGAAGCAGGAAGTTGAGCGTTTCTCCGCGCTGACGGGAGTTCGCACAAACTTTATAGCGCCTCGCGTGCTGCTATTGCCATTGCCTGTGGCCGAACATATCTTGCGTTACGTTGCTGAAGGGCTGGCGAATGTAGCACGTCATGCCCATGCTTCTCAGGTAGAGGTCACCGTCAAGGCAGGCGAGAATCTGCTGGTAGTGGAGGTTTTAGACAACGGTGTCGGGTTTGAACCCGGTTCGCTACGTGACAAGCAGGGTCATTATGGCCTGATAGGCATACAGGAACGTGCTCGATTGATAGGTGCCAGCCTGGAAGTGCAAAGTACCCTGGGTGCTGGAACCAGGCTGCGTCTACACTTGCCTACGCCAGATATGGAGAAGGTTGTATCGTGAGCAGCCCAATTCGCGTCTTGCTTGCCGACGATCACCTCATTGTGCGGGAGGGGCTGCGGATGATCCTCCAGTCCCAGCCCGACTTCGAAGTCGTCGGCGAGGCGGCAGATGGCGAGGAAGCAGTACGGCTGGCAGGAACTTTACAGCCACAGGTGATCCTCATGGATCTGCGCATGCCTGGCCTGGACGGTTTGGCCGCTATCCAGCAAATCAAGGAACAATGGCCCCACGTCGCGATTGTGATCCTGACGACCTATAACGAGGATGACCTCATGGTGCGCGGCCTGCGTGCGGGCGCACAAAGCTATTTGCTCAAAGACACAGATCGCGAGAGTCTGTATCGCACCATCCAGGCGACGGCGCGTGGCGAAATGCTGCTGCGACCGGACATCTTTACCCATATTCTGCCGCTGGCCGCCAATACTCCCGCGCTTGCGCCTCAGAGCCGCATTAACCTTAGCCCGCGCGAGCTGGAGATTTTGCAGATGGTAGCCAAAGGCTATCGTAACAAGGAAATCGCCGCGGCGCTCGGACTTGCCGAACGCACCGTCAAGGGCCATCTCGACAGTCTCTTCAATAAACTCGGCGTCGATTCGCGTACAGCAGCAGTTGCCACAGCAATCCATTACGGGTTGCTTGCGTCAAATGTAGGCTCGGACTTGCCAGGCAGCGATTCTGGGTAAAATCGTATTGCACAAAAGTGATTGACCAACCACGAAGATTACGCGCTGAACTCGCAGGAAGGATACAGGCGATGCGTACCTTTCGAATTGCAGCGTCATGCACAATGGTGTTCCTTTGCAGTACCTTCAAGGTCTCTGCCCAAACCCAAGCGGTAGCTAGCGTCACCAATTGCAGCAGCTTCGACGGGACAGGTGGTCTTCGGGAAGCGCTGTCATCGAGAAACCCAGTCCATTTTACTTGTGATGGAATCATCATCGCCCCAGAAATGGTGATCGCGAGCAACACTGACCTCGATGCCACCGGGCAGCATGTGACGCTCAGCGGCAACCACACCAATCGTCTTTTTTGTGTGAGTCCTGGCAATACACTGAGTTTGACGGGCCTGACGATCTCTGACGGGCAGGCAACGGCTGCCGATTGTGGTCCCGATTCCGCTTCCTCAGCCGACTCTACCTCTACGGCAAGTCCAGATGATCTATTCGGGATAGATTCCTCTCTGGACTCGTCATCAGGTGCCGACGTTGGTGGAGGAATCCTCAATTACGGCACCTTAAGGGTCACTAACACGACGATCTCGCATTGCGAGGCCGATAATGGCGGCGCCATTGCTAACCAAGGAGGCCGTGTGACCATGACTCATAGTTCACTTTGGGAGAACGCGGCCACATTGAACGTTGGTGGAGCCTTAGTCACATCTGGCGCGGCACTTATCGATCACAGCACGATCTCAGGCAATACAGCCAAGTCTGGTGGGGGTGGGATCATGGCTTTGAATTCAACGCTGACGATCTCTGGCAGCACGCTATCGGGCAATTCTGCTGGCAGTGGCGGAGGAATTTCGGTTGGAGTAAATGGTACATTGGCGATCTCTGGCAGCACCTTGAGTGGTAATTCGTCCTCTAACGCGGGTGGAGGACTCATTGTGATCACTAGCGGCTCCGCAACGATCTCCAATAGCACCTTCACGGGAAACACTTCGCAGAATGCCGGGGCGATCTTTAATGGAGAAAGTACCCTGACCCTCACCAACGATACCATTTCAAAGAATGCTGCCGGGGATTTTGGTGCCGCAGGGGGAATTTTCAATGCAGGACAAGGCAAAATCATGTTAAAGAACACGATTGTCGCCGGGAACAGTGCTTACATCGGCGCGGACATCTTTGGAACGGTTAGCTCGCAAGGTCACAATCTGATCGGTAAGTCTGCCGACGCCAAGGGCTTTGTCAATTCGGATTTGCTCGACGTCGATCCCAAACTGGAAGACCTTACAGGTGGTCCCGCCTACTTTCCGCTTGCAGCCGACAGTCCAGCCATAAACGCAGGCGATAACGACGGGTGTCCCGCAACGGATGAACGTGGTGTAGCACGTCCTCAGGAAAGCAAATGTGATATTGGCGCCTTTGAATTCCAAAATGCCTCGACAACCAATGTTCCAATCGCGACTGCAAATGAGTCACCTTCCCAGTAGTGCCACAGGTCCCTACCAGAATCCTCAAACGGATCTCCATTCTGCCTGTCATGCAACACAATCTCGATGATACCGCTGGCGAATTGGGATGAGAGCAAATAACGAGAGAAAATGGGAGTCAGCGCCTGAATGACAAGCAGGAGGTTCCGATGAGCCTGCATCCGGTTGCCACGCAAAGTGTACCTATCGAGACGGTCCGAGTTGCCCGTGCTGCTTTCCTCAAAGGCTCATTAGCGATGATGATTCGCGACGAGTTGGACTGTGTCTATGAGGATAAGCAATTTGCCGAGCTGTACGCCCAGCGAGGGCAACCTGGTTGGAGCCCCTGGCGCTTGGCGCTCGTGTGCATCTTGCAGTTCGCCGAAGGCTTATCGGATCGTCAAGCAGCGGAAGCAGCCCGTGGACGAATAGACTGGAAATATGCATTGGGGCTGGAATTGGATGATCCAGGTTTTGATGCCTCCATACTGACCGAATTTCGAGGGCGATTGTTAAGCACGAACCAGGGTGAACACCTGCTGAATCAGCTGCTGGAGGTGCTTAAAAACAAAGGGCTCGTGGCGGCTCGCACACAACAGCGAACCGACTCAACCCATATTTTGGGAGCCGTGCGCGAACTCAATCGCTTGACGATGGTCATTGAAACGCTGCGGCAGGTCTTGAATGAACTTGCAGTTCTGGAAGCTGACTGGCTTCGCAGCGTAATCGAGCCAGACTGGTTCGACCGCTATAGTAGACGGGCTGATGATTTTCATTTGCCTACGGCCCGCAAAGCGCGCGAGGCGCTTGCCCTTCAGGTCGGGCAAGACGGCTGGAAGGTATTGAAGGCTGTGGAGGCTTTACCCGTCTCAAATCCTGCCCACCAGTCGGAGCGAATCGCCATACTACGTGAGGTCTGGGCGCAGCAATATAACATTCGCCCGAAGTCCATTCGTTGGCGAAAATCCAAAGATTTGCCGGCCAATGGTGAACTCCTGGTCTCACCAGAAGACCCCGAAGTTCGGTCGAGCAAGAAACGTGATGAATACTGGGTCGGCTACAAAGTCCATGTGACGGAAACCTGTGACGCAGAGCTGCCACACATCATCACGCATGTGGAAACCATGCCTGCCACATCTCAGGATGACCAGGCACTCACACCCATTCATACCGCGCTGCAAGACAAAGCGCTCTTGCCAAGCCAACATATCGTGGATGCTGGCTATACCAATTCTTTCCGTTTGGCAGACAGCCAGGAACAATTTGGCATCGATTTGGTCGGTAAAGTGTCGGTTGAAAACAACTGGCAAACTCGGACACAAGATGCCATTCCACTCAGTGCTTTTGAGATTGACTTCGAACACAAACAGGTGACCTGCCCAGCAGGGCAACAGACCGTTTCCTGGGTCATTACCAAGGATATACGTGGACAGCCTATCATCCATTCGACCTTCCCACGTCAAGTGTGTGCGGGCTGTGTGCTACGAACGCGCTGCACGCGCAGTAATTTTCACGGACGCAGTCTGGGCTTTCGACCACAAGCACAACAACAAGCGCTGCAAGCAGCTCGGCTGCGCCAGGGAACAGAGGAATTTAAGGCTATTTATGCCAAGCGCGCCGGTGTTGAGGGCACGCTCTCCCAGGCTATCCGTCGTAACGATCTACGCTTCGCACGCTATCGTGGGATGCACAAAACCCATTTACAGCATATTTTTGTGGCTGCGGCGCTGAACATTATTCGACTTTTTGATTGGCTCGAAGAAAAGCCTTTGGCTAAAACGCGCAAATCACCGTTCGCCAGGCTAGCTCCAGCTACCTGATGCGAATTCGCCAGCGGTATCCTGTAGATCGTGTTACATATCCAGCGCTTCCGCAAAAAACGGAGCGAATTGGGGATTGCATCTGTCGTATATCTTGACATATTGATGCTGTTTTTATGGTTAGCAGAGAATATCCCGTCGTTTTTCATGAATATTCGAGATCTTCTGTGACTACTTAGCCACCTGAGCAGTCGCGTTACTTCTATTTTGGAACGTTATCACGGCATCCAATGCACCCAATGATTGATAATCCTGACGGTAGCTTGTGAATTTTGGTCGCAGATTATCAAAAGTTTATTGTAAAAAGAGATGATATTATGAAAAACAAATCCATACATAGACGAATAGGTATAAGGTAAAGTCGCGGGAAATCCACCGCTTGGCGTTTCTATGGCATGATATACACCTGTTTTAGAATACGTCGTCGTG
>Ga0070730_10002717_pt1 | contig 16045 bp, 14 predicted proteins | sample Coa_R1_3_FD_66447 | JGI IMG/M metagenome (GOLD analysis project Ga0070730, IMG submission 66447) | Surface soil microbial communities from Centralia Pennsylvania, which are recovering from an underground coalmine fire - Coalmine... | ecosystem: Environmental > Terrestrial > Soil > Unclassified ...
GACTGTCATTGCGAGGAGCGGAGCGACGAAGCAATGACCCGGCGCGTCAGCGCTGCGTACTCGTCTCGGCTTAGGTACTAAAGAAGGACGCAGGCTTCCTCGAATTCCAGCCGTGGCGAGCGGGGATACAGGCCTTCTGCGTCGCCGTGGCCGATGTTGCAGAGGAAGTTCGACCGCCAGCCGTACCCGGCGAGGAACAGCTCATCGACCTTCTCATTGTCGAAGCCCGACATCGGCCCGGTGTCCAGTCCGAGCGCCCGCGCGGCCAGGATTAAGTAAGCCCCCTGCAGCGTGCCATTGCGGAACGCCGTGATGGCGGCCAGCGCGTCGTTGTTCGTGAACCAGGACTCCGCGTCCGGATTGTGCGGAAACAGCGTCGGCAGCTTCTCATGGAATTTCGGGTCGTAGGCAATGATGGCGGTGACCGGTGCGGCCATCGTCTTCTCGTAGTTGCCGCTCGAGAGAGCCGGTGCCAGCTTTTGCTTCGCCTCTTTGGTGCGCAGGAACAGGAAGCGCGCCGGCGAACTGTTCGCCGAGGTCGGGCCGAGCTTCAGCAGCGTGTGCAATTCGCGCAGCTCGTCATCGGTAACGGGCTGGTCGGTGAACTTGTTGTGGGAGCGCGCTTCGCGGAACAGGTGGTCGAGAGCAGCGGCGTCCAGACTCACAGATCTACCTGCTCCACGGCGACAACCTCGGGGACATAATGCCGAAGCATGTTCTCGATGCCGTGCTTCAGCGTGGCGCGCGATGACGGGCAACCCGAGCAGGCGCCTTGCATGTGCAGCCGCACGACGCCGTCACGATAGCCACGGAACACGATGTCACCGCCGTCACCGGCCACTGCCGGACGTACCCGGGTGTCGAGCAGCTCGCGGATCTGAGCGACCACTTCCTCGTCCTCGGGAAGGATGTCGTCGACCAGATCCTCGTCTGTGTCGCCTTCTATCACGGGACGGCCGGCGACGAAGTGATCCATGAGCGCGCCGAGCACCTGCGGCTTCAGGGCCTGCCACGACGCCTCATCGGTCTTGGTCACCGTGATGAAGTCGCCGCCGAGGAACACGCGGGCGACACCCGCCAGAGCGAACAACTCGCTGGCGAGCGGGCTGCGTTCAGCCGATGCGGGAGACGCGAAGTCCGCCGTGCCGTGTTCCATGACATAGCGGCCAGGAAGGAATTTCAGCGTCGCGGGGTTGGGGGTGCCTTCGGTCTCAATGAACATGGCGGCTGCCGCTCCACGCTAATGGGGAAACAGGACCAATCCGGTCCAGTCGGTTTCCCGCTACATCGGCTTAATTAGGGGCGATGACAAGGGGCGGATGCCCTAGATTCAGTCGGCAGAATCAGTCCGCGGCGGCAGCGACGGCGTCCATGGCACCGTGGCCGGCATATGCGTGTACTGCGGCAGCGAATTCTTCGAATATGCGGCGCGAGACGATGTCTGTTCGCCAGTCGTTCTCGGGATGCCATTGGATGCCGACGGCAAACCCGGGGATCGGCCCCGCCGCCGTCGTCAGCACCTGGACTGCCTCGATGGTGCCATCCGGCGCCACGCCCTCGACCCGCATCCCCGGCGCCAGCCGGTTGACGCCCTGGTTGTGCAGCGAGTTGACGGCGATTTCGGTGGTTCCGGCCAGCCGGTGAAGCCAGCCACCCGGTGGGATCCGGATGCCATGGGCCTTGGCAACCCTGACCTCACGCGAGGCCACCATGGGCGAGGAGTGGTCGATGCGGTCCGGCAGGTCCTGCAAACGCTGGTGCAGCGAGCCGCCGAGCGCCACGTTCAGCTCCTGGAAGCCGCGGCAGATGGCCAGGACGGGCACGCCGCGCGTTACCGCGCCGCGGATCAGCGGCAACGTCGTCCCGTCGCGCGCCAGGTCCTCCCAGGTGCCTTCGGCGTGGGGCGGGCCTTCGTAGTAGCTTGGATGGACGTTGGAGCGGCTGCCGGTGAGGATGATGCCGTCCAGCCGCTGGAGGAGGGTCTCGACATCGGCTGCCGGCCCGTTTGCCGGGATCAGGATCGGCACGGCGTTCACGATATTGTCGGTCGCTTCAACGTAGGTGTTGGAGGCGGCGTGGTTCGGCATGCCGAAAATGCCGAACTGCTTGGTGCAGCAGCTAATGCCGACGAGCGGCTTGACGACCCGGAACGACCTCATAGGCTGTTATGATGTTCTCAAATCGCGGCGAAATGAAGACGTTTTTTCCGATAGCGGGCATGAAATTGGCGCGGAGTCAGCCTGCCTGGGGGTTCAGGAAGCGTGGATCGATGAATTCAAACAACTTTGGGTCGAAGCTGCCGCCGGTCTGCGCGTTGAACAGGCTCACCCGGGTCTCCTGACGCTGCGCGTCCAGGACAGTCCACTGCTTGAGGGTCAGGGGGTTGTCGGCAAAGATCAGGGTCAGAGTCCCATCGCCTGGCGAAGCCGTGCGGACGAGCGATACCTGAAGCTGCCCGGGCAAGCGTTGCATGTCGGTCACGGTCACGTCCCCCTGGAGCCGGACGTGATCCGCCAGCAGAATGCCGAGCGGCGTTTTCGAGATCGGGATGTTGCTCGTCTGGTTCAGCGATTTGTCGTTGAACACCACCAGGCCGTGGCCGGCGACCAGCAGCAGCGGGCTCGGCGGGTCGTACTGGAACCGCATGCGGCCGGGTCGTTCCAGCCAGACGGTGCCCTGCGAGAGGCTGCCATTGGGAGCAACCTGGAGAAAGCGCGCTTTCAGAGTGCGGAGACTGTCGAGATACGTCTCGATCCGGCCCAGGTCCGCCTGGTCCTGCGGGGTGGGTCGGAAGCTCGTTTGGGCTGAGGCGGATGCTCCAGCCAAAAGCAACGGGGCCAGCGAGAAGCAGAGCAGATCGCGTCGGTTCATCGTCAGCATGTGGCGATCGTGCCGCCGGTTTGCAAATTGGCCGAGCGGTTGTTCGCGACTCGGCCGCTGCGGCAGATTGGTGCAGTGATCCAATTGCCCGACATTGCTGCGACCCAGGCTCTCGCGGGCAGGATTGCCGCGCTCGCCCGCCTCGGCGACGCGATCCTGCTGGAGGGGGAATTAGGAGCAGGGAAGACCGAACTGGCGCGTGCATTCATCCGTGCGATCTCGGGCGATCCAGCGCTGGAGGTGCCCAGCCCGACGTTCACGCTGGTCCAGAGCTACGATGTGGCGGGCGGATTGCTGCACCACTTCGACCTGTGGCGCCTCAGCGGCCCGGCAGATCTTTCCGAGCTTGGCTGGGATGAGGCGCGAGAAGGCCTCGTGCTGGTGGAATGGCCCGATCGGCTCGGTGATCGCCGCCCCTCCGATGCTCTGACGGTCGCCCTGCGCATAACAGGGGCAACGAGCCGTAGCGCCACACTGACCGGCTGGCCCGACCGAACCATATGATGCGCGCGGCGGAGATCGATGGGTTCCTTGCCCGCAACGGCTATGCGGCCGCGACGGCCGAGCCGGTCGCGCAGGATGCCAGCTTCCGGCGTTATCTGCGGCTGATCGGAGGTCCCCGGCGCGCGGTGCTGATGGATGCTCCGCCGCCCGAGGATATCAAGGCATTCATGACGATCGGCCGGCACCTGGCCGGGATCGGCGTGTCGGTTCCAGCGGTCTTTGCGGCCGACGAAGAGCAGGGGCTGTTACTTGAGGAGGACTTCGGCCACACATCCGTGGCGCACCTGATCGGCAACTCGGTCGCACCCGAAGTATTCGACGATATCGTCGATACCCTGGTGGTCCTGCAGCGAGCAGCGCCGCCTTGCGAGCTGGCGAGGTGGGATGCGACGGCGATGGCGACCACAGCGATGGGGACGCTGTTCGACTGGTGGTGGCCGGCGATGTTCGGCGAGCCCGCGCCCGACGAAGCCAGACGGGAGTTTGGCGTGGCGCTGCAGACCGTGCTCGTGCCTGTTGCGGTGGGTCCGCAATGCCTCGTTCATCGGGACTTTTTCGTTGAGAATCTGCTGTGGCTGCCGCGCCGCAACGGGATGAACCGAATAGGCGTCATCGATTTCCAGGGAGCGGCCATCGGCCATCCTGCCTACGACCTTGTCTCTCTTTTGCAGGATGCCCGCCGCGACATTCCTCGTGACCTCGCGGAGCGGACCATCCGGCGCTATCTGGCAGCCCGGCCAGAACTCGACGCCGAGCAGTTCCGTGCGGCCTATGCGGCCTGCGCCGCGCAACGCCATCTGCGCGTGGCCTGCCAGTGGGTGCGGCTTGCCCGCCGAGACAACCGGCCAGCCTATCTGACGCATGGTCCACGGACCTGGCGATTGCTGGAACTTGCATTGCGCGAACGCGCAACAGCGCCTCTTGCGTCGGTTATCGATCGCTGGATCCCGCCGCAACGGCGCCGCAATCCATCATGAGCACGACACCGCGCACTGCGATGCTATTGGCGGCTGGCCTTGCCACGCGGATGCGACCACTCACGGACCGCACAGCAAAGCCGCTGTTGCCGCTTGGCGGCCGGGCGCTCATCGACCATGCGCTTGATCGGCTTGCCGATGCAGGCGTCGAGACGGTGGTGGTCAACGCGCATTGGCATGGCGACCTGATCGAGGCGCATCTGCGCAGGCGCGTCGGCCCGCCGCGCACTGTTATCGTCCATGAAACTTCTTTGCTGGAGACTGGCGGCAGTGTGAAAGCGGCTCTGGAACTGCTTGGGCCGGAACCGTTCTTCGTGGTGAACGGCGATGCCTTCTGGGTCGATGGTCCACGGCCGGCGCTTATGCGCCTGGCGGCTGAGTTCGCGTCGGCCGATGTCGATGGGGTGCTGCTGGTGCATCGAACGTTTCAGGTAAGCGCGGAGGTAGGGTTCGGCGACTTTATGCTGGATAAGTGGGGCCTCCTTCAGCGCCGTGCTGAGCGCGAGGTGGCGCCATACATTTATGCTGGCCTACAGCTCATATCGCCGGTGTTGTTGGCCGGCACGCCAGAAGGCGCTTTCAGTATGAACGTTGCGTGGGACGCAGCGATGGCTGCCGGAAGGCTGCGAGCTGTGGTGCATGACGGGCTGTGGTTTCACCTGTCGACGCCGGCCGATCTCGCAGAGGCCGAGACTACCCTCCAGGCGCGGGAGACCGGCGAGACGCGATGAACCTGTTCAACATCCCGCCTGGCGTGCCGTTTCTCGATGCGGTGGCGACTGAATGGCTGGATGCCGCGCGGCATGATCCGCTCGTGGTGTCGCAGGGGCTGATCCTCTTGCCGACGCGCCGGGCGGCGAGAGCGCTGGCGGACGCATTCCTGCGCGCCTCCGGCGGGCGCCCGCTGCTGCTGCCGCGGATCACCGCATTTGGCGCGCTCGACGAGGCTCCGTTCGAATTGACCGGTGCACTGGATCTGCCACGGGCAGTCGAGCCTGCGCGGCGGCTCGCGGCACTCACCCGACTTATCCTGGCCATGCGGGGAAGGAACGGTGCCCCGCAATCGGCCGACCGTGCCTGGCCGCTGGCCGCCGAACTCGCGGCACTGATGGACGAAGCCGAACGTGCGGAGATCGACCTCGCTACGAGGTTGCCGGACGCGGCCGATCCCGCGTTCGCTGCGCACTGGTCTCAGACGCTGGCATTCCTGCAGATTGTGACCAGAGCCTGGCCGGCGTGGCTGGCAGAGCAGGGCCTGATGAATCCGGCGGCGCGTCAGATTGCGCTGCTGAATGCGCAGGCGGACGCGTGGAGACAACAACCGCCATCGGCGCGCGTGCTGGTCGCGGGTGCGACTGGCGGCATTCCCGCAGTCGCACGGCTGTTGCAGGTAGTCGCGCAATTGGGGAGGGGCGCCGTGGTCCTGCCCGGCCTAGATACCGAGTTGCCGGACGACGTCTGGGACGAGCTTCCCGCCATGCATCCGCAGGCTGGTCTGGCCGGGCTCCTGCTCCAACTTGGTGCGACGCGCGGTGATGTCAGAACCTGGCCAACCTCTCTACCGGACGCACGCGCCGTCAGCCGCAGTCGCGCTCTCTCGCTGGCGATGCTGCCGGCTCAGGCATTGCCGGCATGGCAGGATGGGGCACCGAAGCCTTTGGATCGCGTATCGCTGCTGGCCGCTGCCGATGCGCAGGAGGAGGCAGCTTCTATCGCGCTGGTGCTGCGTGGTGCGTTGGAGACCAGTGGCGCGACGGCAGCCCTCGTGACGCCGGACCGTGACCTGGCTGGCAGGGTCTCCGCCGCGTTGCTGCGTCATGGGATTGTTGCGGATGACAGCGCTGGCGAACTTCTCGCCGATACGCCGCCCGCTGTGTTCCTGCGATTGCTGGTCCGCGCGATTGCTGACGATCTGGCGCCGGTGCCGCTGTTGGCTCTGCTGAAGCATCCGCTGACGGCGGCCGGCCTGCCTCCCGCGGTGTGCCGTGCCGCGGCCCGCGAACTCGAACGGGCCTGTTTGCGGGGACCGCGCCCGATCCCTGGTCTCGTGGGATTGCGGCGGGGCGTGCGCGCCAACGTGGGGGCGTCGGTACTATTGGAACGCCTGGAGCTCTGCCTGGAGCCGGCGTTGCGCTTCGACGCTGCCGTCGAAGCGGCACCCTCTGAAGCCTTCGCCGCGCTCATCGAGGCCGGAGAACGCCTCGCGGCCACTGATGAGCTGCCTGGTCCTGCCAGGCTCTGGGCCGGCGAGGAAGGCGAGGCTCTCGCCACCCGGCTGGCCGAGCTGCAGGCCGCCCTGCCGATGCTTCCCGATCAGCGCCGGGCGGTTCTGCCTGGATTGCTCGATGCGGTGCTGGAAGGCGCTGTGGTGCGAAGCCGGCGGGCACTGCGCGGACGCGATGGCGTCGAACATCCTCGGGTGTTCATCTGGGGCTTGCTCGAGGCACGCCTGCAGACCGCCGACACCATGATACTCGGCGGTCTCGCGGAAGGCACCTGGCCGCCCGCGACGGATCCCGGCCCATGGCTCTCCCGGCCGATGCGCGCGACCATGGGCTTGCCGTCCATCGAAGAACGGATCGGCGAAGCAGCTCACGATTTCACCGCCTGCGCGTGCGCAGCGCCCACCGTCGTGCTGTCATATCCGCGGCGCCGCGATGGCGCGCCCGTTGTTCCCGCGCGATGGCTGGTGCGGCTCGAGACTCTGCTTGCTGGCCACGGCCTTCGTCTGGAACCGCATCCGGCGACAGATTGGGCGCGTGCGCTGGATCAGCCGGCCGATGGTCCGCGTCCTGTGCGTCCGCCGCGTCCTTGCCCGCATGTCGACCTGCGTCCGCGTAGGCTCTCAGTGACTGAAATCGAGACCTGGCTGCGCGACCCGTATGCGATCTATGCGCGCCACATTCTGCGCCTGCGTCCTCTGGCACCATTGGATGAGGCAACGGACGCCGCCGATTATGGCAGCATCGTGCATGCCGGAATGGCACATTTCATCGAGGCGTTCGGGCCTCGCTGGCCGGCGGACGCCGGCACTCACTTGCGCCGTGCGATGGCACGGGCCCTGGCCGAATCCGAGTTGCGTCCTGCGCTGGTCGCATGGTGGGGGCCACGGCTCGACCGCATCGCCGACTCGATTGCTGCGATCGAGGCAGTGCGTCGAAGCGAGCGTCGGCTCAGCGCAATAGCCGCCGAAGTGGCCGGTACATGCGATTTTGTGCGGCCCCGGAGGGCTTTCCGGCTGACCGGGCGCGCCGACAGGATCGAGCGGTGGCGCGAGGCTGGGCTTGCTATTCTGGACTACAAGACGGGCACGCCGCCGAGCCAGAAAGATGTAGACATGGGTCTGGCACCACAGTTGTTGCTGGAAGCGGCGATGTTGGAGGCCGGTGCGTTCGGCGATGCCCTGAAAGGCACGGTAGAGGAGCTGACCTACTGGCATCTGACAGGTGGCTTCCAGGCCGGCGACTCACGGACGCTGTTCAGAAATGATCCAGCTGCCCTCAATGCGGCGATAGCCGGCGCACGGGACTCGCTATGCAGTCTGATCGATGCCTATGACGCACCTGATCGATGCTACCTCTCGCAGCCGCAGCCTGGATTCGCGCCGCGATTTTCCGACTACGCGCAACTCGCCCGTGTGGCCGAGTGGGCGGCGGCCGGAGACGAGACATGAACGCGCCCGCTGCTGGGGTGCGATCGGCACGCGACCGCGCCAACGAAGAGCAGCTTCGGGCGTCGGATCCTGCGGTTTCCACGTTCGTCGGTGCCTCGGCGGGATCCGGCAAAACCAAGCTGCTTACTGACCGGTTGTTGCGGCTGCTGCTGACCGGCGCCAAACCGGAACGTATCCAGTGCCTGACGTTTACCAAGGCGGCGGCAGCGGAGATGGCGTTGCGGCTGCAACGCAGGCTCGGCCGTTGGGTGACGCTCGATGACACGGCCCTTGGGCTGGAACTGCAGGCTCTGCGTATCGAACCAACCGAACAGGCTCGTCGTGACGCACGCGCGCTTTTTGGCGTGGTGCTGGATCTGCCCGGTGGGATGCGTATCGGCACCATCCACGCCTTCTGCCAGTCGTTGCTCCGCCGATTTCCGCTCGAAGCAGCGTTGTCGCCGCATTTCCAGCTGGTGGACGAACACGAGGCAAACGACGCACTGACCGAAGCGCGCGAACAGATGCTTGCTCGGGCAAGCTCGGCTGACAGCCAGGCTGCTTTGACGCTGCTGGCAGGTCTTGCTTCGGCCGACCATTTTGGCCGGCTCATCGCCACATTGCAGGAACATCTCCCGCGTTTGCGTGATGCGCTCGCGATGGGTGCGGAGCTGGCTGCGGCGCAACGACGGGCACTCGGTATCACTGCAACGTCTGAAGGCGATGTCGTTGCAGCCGCAATCAACTGGCAGTCGGAACGCGAGCTGCGCGAGGCTGCATCGATTGTCCGGCGGCTGGGCGCGAAGCAATCATCCGAGCGTGCTGGTCGCCTCCTGGATTGGTTGTCGCTGGAAGCCGCAGACCGTCAGGAACATTGGCTGGAATGGTGCGACGAATTCCTGACCAAGGACGGAAAGCCGCGCGCGGCGAGCGGGTTCGTCAGCAAGGCGGTGACCGACCGGCATCCCGACCTGGCGTCGATCTTTCTGGCGGAGTGCGACCGCGTGGCCAGCATACTCGATACGTGTGCGGCGTTGCGTGTCGCCTCGGTGTCGGGTGCGCTGATGACGCTCGTCGCTCCTGTGTTGAGAGGCTACGCCGATCACAAGGAAGCCGCAGGCCTGCTCGATTACGACGATCTGATAGGGCGGACGTCCCAGTTGCTGGTGGATCCAGGCGCTGCCTGGGTTCTGTACAAACTGGACGGCGGCCTGGACCATCTGCTGTTGGACGAAGTGCAGGATACGGCTCCGGCGCAGTGGCAAATCGCGCATGCTCTGACGGATGAGTTCTTCGCAGGAGCGGGTGCGCGTGATGCCGAGCGGACGGTGTTCGCCGTCGGCGATCGCAAGCAGTCGATCTATTCATTCCAGGGCGCGGACGTCGAAGCGTTCGATCATTCGCACCGGTTGCTGCGCGGGCGAGTGAAGGCGGCCGGCAAGCCATGGCGCGAAACGAGCCTCGATGTGTCCTTCCGGTCAGCGCGCCCCGTGCTCGACCTGGTTGATGGCGTGTTCGCCAACCCCTTGGCGGCTGCGGGGGTGGTAGAGGGTGACGCGCTTACCCACTATGCCGATCGGGCCGGGCAGGCTGGCAGTGTTGAGCTTTGGCCGCTGACCGAGCCGCCCGATTCTGCCGAACCAGAGCCATGGGCAGTGCCCGAGCAGAACCAGGGACTTTCCTCGGCTCCGCAAATCCTTGCCGAGACGCTGGCGCGCTGGATCGCGCAACAGACCGGTGGCGGCATGATGCTGGAGAGCAAGCAGCGGCCGCTTGTCCCCGGTGACGTCATGGTGCTGGTGCGTCGCCGCAATGAGTTTGCCCGTGCGCTGGTTCGCCAGTTGAAGACGCTCGCCGTGCCGGTCGCCGGCCTGGACCGGCTCATGCTGACGGACCAGCCCGCGGTGCAGGATCTGATGGCGCTGGGAGATGCGCTGCTGCTGCCGCAGGATGATTTGAACTTCGCGTGTCTCCTGACCAGCCCACTGGGCGGCCTGACCGATGACAGCCTTGCGGAGCTGGCGACCGGGCGTGCAGGTCCGCTGTGGGATACCTTGCGGGCCCGCGCCGCACAGCGTGAGGACTGGCAGAGCGCCTGGGCTTTCTTCTCCACGCTCCTGGCCCGCGTTGACTATGTGACCCCCTACGCGCTGCTCAGCGAAGCACTCGGTCCTCTCGGCGGACGGGCGAGGCTGTTCGGTCGCCTTGGTCCCGAGGCAGCCGAACCGGTGGACGAACTGCTTCATGCTGCGCTCGCCCATGCCCGCATGCACCCGCCGTCGCTGCAGGCATTCCTTCACTGGCTCCGACGCTCTGGAGCCGAGGTGAAGCGCGAGGCGGAAGGCGCCGGAAATTTTGTGCGTGTCATGACGGTGCATGGCGCCAAAGGTTTGCAGGCACCGCTCGTTATCCTGCCCGACACAACGGCGTTGCCGCCAGACGACGGCACCATCCTGTGGGCCACCGATCCCCTGACGAAGCACGATGTGCCGATTTGGTCCCCACGGCGCGAGGTGCGGTGCGCTGCCGCACAGAGCCTGCGCGACCGGGTGTCGCGCCAGCGCATGGAGGAACACAACAGGCTTCTCTACGTCGCACTGACCCGCGCCGAGGATCACCTGCTCGTTTGTGGCTGGCAGACGCGTCGCGCGCTCGATGATGCATGCTGGTATCGGCTGGTCGAGCGCGGTTTCGACACGCTGCCCGCGGTATCGGATGGCGGGGCGCGGCGCTACGCCGTGCCGCAGCTGGACGCGCCGGAAGGCTCGCCGTCACCGAGTGCGGTGCCTCCTGTCGCGGAGCTGCCGGCATGGCATGCGGAGCCGCCTCCGCCGGAAGCGCTGCATCCGGTGCGGCTCGCGCCGAGCCGGCCGGAGAATGCTGAACTTGGTCCTGTGCCCGCGGCCGCCTCACCCTTGGCCGCCCGTGATCCGGCGAACAACCGCTTCCAGCGCGGCAAGCTGATCCATACCCTTCTCCAGCACCTCCCCGATTTGCCCGCCGCTCAGCGCGCCGGTGCGGCACGCGCCTGGCTCGAGCGGTCCGCTGCTCCCAAGCCCGACGAACTGACGGCCGAGATACTGGCGATCCTGGATCACCCGGAGCTTGCGCCATTGTTCGGTGCTGGCAGCCGCGCCGAGGTGCCGTTGACGGGCGTTGTGGGCAATTCGGTCATCGGCGGCCTGGTCGACCGCCTGGCCGTCCTGCCCGATCGAGTGCTGATCGCCGACTTCAAAACCAACCGGCGGCCGCCCGAGCGGGTAGAGGACACCCCCGTCCTGTATTTGCGGCAGATGGCCGCATATAGGGCTGTGCTGCGGTCGCTTTTCCCGGACCGTCCCGTCATGTGCGCCCTGGTCTGGACCCAGGCAGCCCGGGTTGCCATGCTACCGGACCGGCTGTTGGAGTCGCATGCGCCGATCCCCACATAGTGACCAACGAGGAAATAGAGGTTGAGATGAGCGCTAATACCAAACCCGTCACCGACCAGACCTTCTCCACCGATGTTCTGAAGGCCGACGGCCCGGTACTGGTGGACTTCTGGGCCGAGTGGTGCGGTCCCTGCAAAATGATCGGACCAGCACTCGAGGAACTCGCCGGTGAGTTCGCCGGTAAGCTTACCGTGGCGAAGGTCAACATCGACGACAATCCAGTCACACCGAACAACTATGCGGTGCGCGGCATCCCCACGCTGATCCTGTTCAAGGATGGCAAGCCAGCCGCGACCCAGGTCGGTGCCCTGCCGAAGAGCCGCCTGAAGGACTGGATCTCCTCCAACCTTTGAGCCGATTCACCGCGACCTACCGCGTCCGCGCCGAGGCTCAGTCGATCGAGGCGCGGGCGCGAGCAATCGCCGTCGAACAGAGCGTCGAGATGCCATTGAAGGCGATCGACGATCAGCACATCCTTGGCGACATCGTTGGCGCGGTTGAGTCAATCGACGATTGCGGTGATGGCGTCTTCGACGTGCGCATCGCGCTGTCGGCTGCGACCGTTGGCGGGGATGCAGGGCAGTTCCTGAACATGGCGTTCGGCAACACGTCGCTGCATGACGATGTGGTGCTGGTGGACGTCGATGGACAGTTGCCGTTCCCGGGTCCGCAACATGGTATTGACGGACTGCGCCAGCGCGTCGGCGCGTATGGCCGGGCGCTGACGTGTTCGGCACTGAAACCGCAAGGGCTGCCGGCTGCACGCCTCGCCGCGCTCGCGGAGCGCTTCGCGCGAGGCGGGATCGACTTCATCAAGGATGATCACGGCCTGGCTGATCAGTCGTATTCGCCATTCGCTGAACGTGTCGCGGCAATCGCCGGTGCCGTTGGCCGTACCCGGTATGTGCCCAGCCTGTCGGGCAATCTCGAGACAATGCGGCGCCAGGTAGAGATCTCCGGCGCATGCGGCATCGATACAATGCTGATCGCCCCGATGATCGCCGGCTGGAGTACCTTTCAGGCCCTCGTGCGCGATTATCCCGGCGTTGCGTTCCTCGCGCATCCGTCTATGGGCGGCGCGGCACGGATCGCGCCGGAACTGCTGATCGGCAAACTGTTCCGGCTGATTGGCGCCGATGCCGTGATCTTTCCCAATCACGGCGGGCGCTTCGGCTACACACCTGATGTGTGCCGCCGCCTCGCCGAACAGGCGCGGGCGCCACGCGATGGCATCAGGTCCAGCATCCCTGTGCCCGCGGGCGGTATGACCGTGGATCGAGTGCCGGAGATGCTTGACTTCTATGGGGTCGACGTGATGCTGCTGATCGGCGGCAATCTGCTCGCGGCCCGGGAGCAACTGACCGACCGGACCGCCAATTTCACCCGCGCAGTCGCACAGCACAGGTATCGCTGAAATGGATATCGAGCAGCTACAGAACTTCCGCCCGTTCCATGACTATCGTTGGGACGATGTGGTTTGCATGCCCTACAAGGAAGACGGCGCCGCGCCCTTCAAGGCGATCTCGCGGCAGGTCTTGTTTTCCGAAGCGCAGCTTGGTTGCGAACTGCGCTACTTCGAAATGGCCGCGGGCGGCTTCTCGACGCTGGAGCGGCACGAGCATATGCATGCAGTGATGATATTGCGTGGCCGCGGTCTGTGCCTCGTGGGCGATCAGGTCCGGCCCGTGCAGGCGTTCGACCTGGTGACGATACCATCCTGGACCTGGCATCAGTTCCGCGCCACCGAAGGCGAGGCGCTCGGCTTTCTGTGCATGGTGAATGCGGAGCGCGACAAGCCGCAATTGCCAACCGAACAGGAATTGGCCAAGCTCAAAGCGCACCCGGACATCGCCGCCTTCCTTGCCGCTTAGCCTGGACGTCCTCGCCCCGAAAGATGCTCCAGTAACAGCGGCGCGGCGGCCAGTTCATCCCGCTTCTCGTTGAGCAGGCGCTCGCCTCCCACAGCATAGACCGCGACCGCCGCGAGCAGTTCGCGTAGCCGCGCCGGCGCACTCGCATCGAACGGCAGAACGCAGCCGCCCGTGCGGCGCGCGAGATCCAGGAACATCTCGGCATCACGCTTAGCGTTCCAGTCCGTGGTGTCGTGCAAGACGATCAGCTTGATGCCTTTGAGCCCCATCGCGTCGGCGAGCTTGCGCCCGCGTATGGGTGACTCTTCGAACACGTCACCAATATAGACCACCACTCGGACGCCAGCATTCGACAGTGCGCGCGACAGGATCGGCAGCAGGCGTGTCGTCCCCGCGATGCAGGATATGCCCGCCGCCCGGTCGCGCAGCTTTTTCGGGTCGGCGGTGAAGTCGGTGAAGGTATGCAGCATTGAGCCGCCATGCACGGCGAGCGCGACATCCAGCTCGCCTGGCAGCGCCTTCACCAGCGCATCGGTCACCGTCCGTGCCGTTGCCCACGCGGGCTCACGCGAAGCTGTCGCATCGAAGCCAAAGATCAGCCGTGGTCGAGTGGGAGCCGACTCCGCGACCTGGGTCGCGCCGAACGGCAGCAGCGACCGGATGAACCCCAGCAGCGTTGGCGTCTGCTGGGGTTGCTCTTCCGGCTCCGGCTCCTGATCCGGAACAAGAACGAAATTCCGCTTATCGCTCAGTGCCACAACCTCTTCGAAGCAATTGCCGCTCCTTCCGCCAGCGACGCCAGCTTGCGGAACGCGATCTCCCGATCCACCCGCCCTGCCGTGCCGACCGAGGTAGCGAAGCCGCAATCCGTCCCCGCCATCACCCGCTCGCGCCCGACGACATCGGCGAACCGGCAGATGCGCTGCGCCACCAGCTCCGGGTGCTCAATGTAGTTCGTGCAGGTGTCGATCACACCAGGAATCAGCACCTTGTCATCTGGCAGCTTTGTTTCCTTCCAGACCACCCACTCATGCTCATGGCGCGGGTTCGCGGCCTCAAACGAGATCGCCTGCGGCTTCGCCTTGAGGATGATCGGTAGGATTTTCTGCAACGGAATGTCGAAGTCGTGCGGACCTTCGTAATTGCCCCAGCACAGGTGCAGCCGAGCGGAACCGGCGGGCACCTTCGCCAGCGCGTGGTTCAGTGCTTCCACCTGCTGTTCCGCCTGCTTCAGGAACTCCGCCTCGCTCAGGTCCTGGAACCCAGTATGCCGCGCCATCGCAAGATCAGGACTGTCAAGCTGCACGACGATCCCGGCGTTGGCGATCGCCTCGTATTCCTCCTGCATCGCGTCAGCGATCGCGCCGATATACGCTGCATGGTTTGGATAGTGCCGGTTCGGCTGGAACGTGGAGACCACACCGGGTGATGCTGCCGGCATGAACGCATCCGCCGGCTTCGATGCCGCGATCGCCGCCTTGAAATTGTCGATGTCCCGCTGCGCCGACTCATGATCCTGTCGCCTGATTTCGCCGGTGCAGCACAGTCGGCGGAATTGCTGCGGCCCGATGAACAGCTCCAGCCGCTGGCGAAAATCCGGGTAATCTGCCACGTCGCGATTTGGTTTCGGACGAAACGGCTCGCCGCCGAACCCGGTGAGGCGCTCATGCACATAGGTTGCGTAGCCGATCTTGCTGGATTCGCCATCGCTGACGACGTCGATGCCGATGGAGACCTGCCGCGCCACGATATCGGCGACTGCCTGCTTCAGCTGCGCTTCGAATTCCGCGTGGTCATACCGTTCGTCACGGTCCTTCTTGATCAGCAGTTCCACCAGTGGCTGCGGCCGAGGCAGGCTGCCGACATGTGTCGTCAGGATCCGATCTGTGCTGGTCTTCATGACTCGCCTTCCTCAGTGCCACAGCTTCGCTGATGCCAGCTTCGCGCCCTCGACCAGCGCGCCGAGTTTCCGATAGGCAATCTCCGGATCGACCCGTCCCGCGTGCCCCACGAAGGTGGCGAACCCGCAATCTGTGCCAGCCATCACGCGCTCGCGCCCCACGATATCGGCGAACTGGCAGATGCGCTGCGAAACCAGTTCCGGATGCTCGATGTAGTTGGTGCAGGTGTCGATGACACCAGGGATCAGGACCTTGTCGGCGGGAATCTTCGCTACCTTCCAGACCGCCCACTCATGCGCATGGCGGGGATTCGCCGCCTCGAACGAAATCGCCTGCGGCTTGGCCTTCAGAATGATCGGCAGCACTTTCTGCAAGGGGATATCGAAGTCGTGCGGCCCCTCGTAGTTGCCCCAGCACAGATGCAGCCGTGCGGAGCTCGCCGGAACATTCGCCAGCGCATGGTTCACCGCTTCGACCTGTTGTTCCGCCTGCTTCAGGAACTCGGCTTCGCTCAGGTCCTGGAACCCGGTGTGCCGCGCCATCGCCAGATCAGGGCTGTCGAGCTGCACCACGATGCCGGCACTCGCGATCGCCTCGTATTCCTCGCGCATCGCGTCGGCCACCGCGCCGATATAGGCAGCGTGGTTGGGGTAATGCCGGTTCGGCTGGAACGAGGACACCACGCCAGGCGATGCCGCCGGCATGAACGCATCCACCGGATGCGACGTCGCGATCGCCGCTTTGAAGTTGGCGATGTCGGTCTTCACCGCCTGGTGGTCGCTGATCTTGATGTCGCCGGTGCAGCACAGCCGATGGAACACCTGTGGCC
>Ga0070730_10002719_pt1 | contig 16043 bp, 12 predicted proteins | sample Coa_R1_3_FD_66447 | JGI IMG/M metagenome (GOLD analysis project Ga0070730, IMG submission 66447) | Surface soil microbial communities from Centralia Pennsylvania, which are recovering from an underground coalmine fire - Coalmine... | ecosystem: Environmental > Terrestrial > Soil > Unclassified ...
ACGGGCGACGGACCTGCGCGAACGCCCTAAAAAATCTCCCAGGATTAACCCTAGCGCTAGATCACTAACCTTCTCGCATGTGATCTAGATCACAGGGATGATTTTTATGCTCCGATGAGCTGTTTGAAACGTGGATCGTTCTGAATCGGCCGCCACCACCAGTGAACGTTCTTACGGAAGCCCTCACGGTGCGTGGGGTTAGCGGTGAAGTACTCATCGAGCAGGCGCATGGCCTCATTGTTATCCCCGAGCATGACGCGCACAAATGCCTCGTAGCCGAGCAGCTCTTTCTGGGGGTCGATCTGGGCATTTCCCTTGGAGCGCTCGAGCACGTGCCGCGCGCTGTCGGCGAGGTTGGCGCGCGCGAGGACCGCAGCGACGAAGATCTGCTCGTAAAGTTGCGCGTACGGCCGGCGCGGCTCCGGCGTGAGCCGCTCGGCCTCGCCCGCCAGCTGCCACGCGCGACCCACATCGGGATCGGCGGCATTGGTGCTGAGGAGCATCAACTGGCAGTGCGCGAACAGCGGATTGTTCGGAAAGCGGCGACTCCCCTTTTGGCACCAGTCCATCGCCGGCACGAACAGCTCCAGATCGTACGAGGTCACGAATAAACGATAGAGGGTCGCGTCAGCCGACCCCAGGAACGCGTCCGCCTCATAGGCGTTGCGCGCAGCGCGGTTCGCCTCCGCCAGATTGCGTCTCTGATAATAGAGGACGGAGAGAATATTCCAGGCGTTCACCTGCTGCGGGTTGATCCGGGTGGCGGTCTCGAGGTCGGACTGGGCATCTGAGAGCAACTTCTCACTGGCTGCGGGATCGGGCTCCAGGCCTTTCGAGTAACGCCAGAACCTCAGGGTACCGCGAATCTCCAGGGCATCAGGGTTCTCCGGCTCGGCATGCAGCGCTCGGTCGGCATGCCCGAGACCGATCGAGACCCACTTGTCGATTTGACGCGGTACCGTCTCGAGCCGGGAGCGCAAGTACGCCACGCGCGCGCGTTGAATGGTAGGCTGCACCCAACTGGGATCGGCCTGCTCCGCTCGGTCGAGCAGCGAATCCGCGTGCGCGTACAACGCGGCGGCGCTCGCCGCGTCCTTGACTGCCGCCGCCAAGGCATCCTTCTGCGATTTCGACGCCTGTTGCACGAGCGTCCACGCGTCGACGCTCTTCGTGCTGGCGCGCTCTTCGCGCAGCCGTACCTCGTCGCCGATGCGTTCGCGGAGAAACTGCGCCGCTTGCGCCGCAACGGAATCGCGCATCGCGAGCGGCGCGGTGAGCGGCAGCTCGAAGCTCTGGCGCCGCACATCGACACCGCTCGCGCCGTCCACGAGACGGACCGTCACGCGCGCGCGGGCACCGACCGGCTCCACTTCCCCCTCGACGAGCGTTCCGGCGCCGAGCGCGCGCGCAATCGAATCCCGCGCGACGTCGCGTCCACGAAACGGCGCGACGCCGTTGCGCGAGACGACGTCGAGCGCGCGAATCGGTGTGAGCTGCTCGATCAAGGATTCCGTGAGTCCGTCGGCGAGATAGCGCAGCGAGCTATCGCGGCTTTGGTCGCTGAAGTAGAGGACGGCGACCCGATTGGTTTGCAGGTCCGCACCAGCGCCGCGCGCATTGCGGCCGTGACGCCCGAACAACAACCAGGCGCCCGCGATTATCGCGATCCCGCCGATTCCCACGCCGACGGCTACCGGATGCCTGCGCCAGCCCCCACCGCGACTCGGCCGCCGCGCTGCGGTGACGCGCGAGACCTGCCCCGTGCTCGCGGTCGTGATCGCCTTGGCGAATTGCTCGGCCGTCTGATAGCGGTCCGCGGGCACCTTCTCGAGCGCGCGCTCGATCACGGTCTCGAGTTCGTCGGGAATCGCGTCGCGCACGACCTTGAGCCGCGGCACCGCGTCGAGTGAATGGCGGGCCATGATCGCCTGCGCGGTCGGTCCGGTAAACGGCGGCTGGCCGGCGAGCGTCTCGTAAAGCACGCAGGCCAGGCTGTAGATATCGCTGCGCCGGTCGACCTGCCCCGAGCCCGACGCCTGCTCCGGCGGCATGTAGGCGGGCGTGCCGATCGCGAGACCCGTCTGCGTCAGCTTGTCGCCGCCGGCCGCGCTCACCGCGCGCGCGATCCCGAAGTCGGTGACGATCGCGTGACCGCCCGACAGCATGATGTTTTCGGGTTTGATGTCGCGATGCACCACGTCGTGGTTGTGCGCGTACGCGAGCGCCTCGGCCACTTCGCGGGCGATCTGTAGCGCGTCATCCACCGGGAGCTGCGGCTCGCGGTCGAGCCGGTCGCGCAGCGATTCGCCTTCCACGAACGGCATCACGTAGAAGAGCGTCCCGCCGGCGTCGCCGGAGTCGTACACGGGCAAGATGTTGGGATGCTGGAGTCGCGCGGCGAGCTTGATCTCGCGGAGGAAGCGCTCGCGGCCAAGCGAGATGGCGATCTCAGGGCGGAGCGTCTTGAGGGCGACGAAGCGCTCGTGCCGCGTGTCGCGCGCCAGGTACACGAGCGCCATGCCGCCCCGCCCCAGCTCGCGGTCGATGACGTAGTGGCTCGGGAGTGCCGCGTTCAGCTCGGCAAACGGATCAGTCACGCGGATAACGATAGTCCTGGCGGACTTGCTCAGCGAGCGCCCGCGGGAGGGCGGGCAGAGCGGCGACCGGCCACGGCCGATCGGTTTGCACGAGCAGGCGGCCGCGTACGGCGTCGACCACGATCATCTGCACGCGCACCGAATCGGGTGTGTTCGCGATTGGATCGAGGCGTCCGTAGATCGCGAGGCCCGCAGACGTGCTTCGGGCCAGTTCTACCGCGGCGAGTTCGGGGCGTGATTGCCCGCGCCACCGCTCGCGGACGACCTCCTGCGACACGGCGCCCGGCGGCGCAAGGCTGTCCAACTCTCGCGTGAGGCCCACGGCAAGATCGACCCGCCACGATTCGAGTCCCGGCACGAAGATGTCGAAGGGGGCGACCGCCGCGAGCTGAGGATTCGGCGCGTGGCGGCGCGCGTACCGCACGAAACTCACGGCGCCCGCGATCATCAGCATCACGACGAGCGCCGACAACGCGATGAGCAGACGCTTGGAAGGCATTTCTTCGGTACTCCGCTCGCGAAATTTGTCCGCGGTACGGTCCGGCGCAATGCGCATGCGATGACCGAGGGTTGATGCCCGCCGGCTATCATCGTGCCGCATGGTAACGGTGTGTACGGTGCTCCCCGCCCCCGAACGTCCACGCATCGACGCAGCCGGCGATGGCTGCTTCGACACGCTGCACGCGGATTCCCTGCGCGAAGCCCTGTACGTCGCGCGGCACCATCGCGTCGACGCCATGATCATTTCCGTGCATCGCTGTCATGGCGAAGCATTGCCAAGCATCGCGCGGTTCGTTCGCGAGTTTCCCGCGATTCCCGCCGTCGCGCTCGTGTCGCGGCACGATCGCCAGGCGACGGAGACGCTGCTCAGACTCGGGGCGACCGGCGTACGCAGCGCCGTCGATTGCACCGAGCCGGACGGCTGGCGACGGCTGCGCGAGATCGTGGGCCATCCGGCGTCACCGGTCGCGGCGCGCGTTCTCGGGCGCCTGATCCCGTCGCTGGGAGAGCCGCCGCCACCGGAGGAAATCCGGCTCTTCTTCGAGGCGATCGCGAGGCTGGCGCCGGCGCTCAGCACGGTTCGCGCGTTGGCTCGCCATCTCCGCGTGCGGCCCAGCACGCTCATGTCGCGCTTTCATCGCGCGGGCATCCCTTCACCCAAGACCTATCTCGCCGGTATGCGATTGCTGCATGCCGCATTTCTGTTTCAGAATCCCGGTCTGTCGGTTTCCGACGTGGCATACCGGATGGACTACTCCTCACCACAGAGCTTTGGGCGGCACCTGCGCGCGGCGCTCGGCGTAACCGCCGGCGAATTTCGCCGCCGCTTTCCTTTTGATGTGGCACTCGCCCGCTACATCGATCTGCTCGTCACCCCGTACCGGGAGGCCCTGCGTGCGTTTCACCCCTTCAACGCGGGGTCGTGGGACCAAGGCCCGAGCGCCGCAGTGGTCTCCCGCGCGGGGTGACCAGCAGTCAGTCCGCCGCTGGTCGGACCTGGTGGTCGGCTGTCGACGGATCGCGTCGCAGCACGGAGAAGCGTGCGATCCCGCCGCGCAATCGCTCGGCCAGCTGCGCGAGTTGTTGCGACGTGGCAGTCAATTCACCCATCGACGTGATCTGCGTTTCCGTAGCTGCGGCGGTATTGTTGGCGCTCTCCGACGAGGCTGTCGAGATACTGGCGACTTGCTGTAATGATTGTGCAAGCTCGGCGAGCCGATGCGCCTGGCTGCGGGAGACCTCCGCGGTTGCGTTGACCAGGTCGCCCATGAGCTGCACACCCTGATGGAGCTCTTGAAGCGCACCGTCGGCTTCCGCGGCCACCGCGCCGATGTCGCGCACTTTGGCCTCGCCGGACTGCATCGCGCGCGCCGCGGCCTCGATGCCGGTACGCAGGTCACTCACCAGCTCGGCGACTTCGCGGGCCGACTTCCCTGCCTCGGCGGCCAGCGTGCGCACCTCATCGGCGACGACCGCGAATCCCTCGCCGTGCTCCTCGGCCCGGGCGGCCTCGATCGCCGCGTTGAGCGCGAGCAGATGCGTTTGACGTGCGATCCGCGAGATCGTCTGCGCGAACACGCCGATCCGCTCCGACATCCCGGACAGGCCTGCAACCGTCGAAGCCGTCGCGCGGACTTCTTCGCCGACCGCGCGCAACGTCGCGCTCGCGCGCGCGACGCGTTCGCGGCCCCGTTCCGCTGTGGCGACAAGGCGCGACGCATCGACCTGCATCAACTCCGCGCGTACGCGGAGCGATTCCGCCTGATCGGCCGCCTTGGCGCTCTCGCCGCGCGCCGAGTCCGCCAGGCCGCGTTGATGTCCGAGATCGCCGGCGAGGCGCTGCGACGTCTTGGTCAGGCTTTCGGTGGTGGCGTGGAGCTCCTGCGCCGCGGCGGCCAGCTCCTCGGCGAAGGCGGCGACTTCGTCGGCCTCGCGCTGCACGGACGAAATCGTGGCGCCGATCTCTTCGAGCATTCGATTGAAGCTTTTCTCCAGGAAACCGAGCTCGTCGGCTTCCGCGGCGCTCGCCCGCACCGCGAGAAAGCCCTGCTCCGCCTCGCCCATCACGCTGCGCGCGTGCCGGATTCGTTGAATCAGCGTGGCGGGAATGCGCTTCAACGCCATCGCGACGACGATGAAAACTCCGGTCTCGAGATACGCGGTCGTGTCGAGGCCCGAGCCGCCGGGGAACAGCTGGCCATGCATCCAGCTCGCGAGCAGGTAGGCGATTGACGCGACGAGGACGAGGAAGTCCCCGACTGCCTGGCCCTGGTCGAAGGCGTATGGCAGGACCGCAATGAACAGCGCGGCCACGACCCCGCCGTGCCCGAACCAGGCCACCAGCACGTTGACCAGGACCACGTCGAGCAGCGGCAGCATATAAATGAACCACCAGCGATACCAGCCGCGCTCGTTGATCAGTCCGACGATCGCGTTGACGATCGCCGCGCCGCCCGAGAACAGCACGATGGTCCCGAAACGAACGTCGGTGATGCCGCCCAGTTTGCCGAGGACGCCGAGCAGTAGTAGCGCCGCCGCCATCCACCACCGCCGGCGGTGGCTGCGGTCGAACGTCTCCAGATCCTTGAAGCGCTGCTCGAGCGCGGTGGCATCGTCGTGCCAGCCGCGCGCGCGCGCCGCGAACGAGAGGCGTCGCGGTTCGGTCACTTGCCCTGCCCCAGGCCGAGATCCGATGCGGTCAGGAACGTCTCGACCAGAAAACCCTCGCGCTCGATGGCTTCGCGGCCGCCCTCCTCGCGATCCAGCACCGCCATGACGCCGAGGATGTGGCCGCCTTCGGCTTGGACAGCCGCGATCGCGTCGCGGGCGGAGCGGCCTGTCGTGAGGACATCCTCCACGATGACCACCGGATATCCCGCCGCAAAGCATCCTTCGATGCGCTGTGCGGTGCCGTGGTCCTTTGACTGTTTCCGCACGGTAAACGCGTCCAGCAGTTGTCCACGGCGCCGGGCAGTCAGCGCGAGCGCGTAGGCGATCGGGTCGGCGCCGAGGGTCATGCCGCCGACGGCGCGAGGCGTCCAGCCGCGGACGGCCAGCCGGTCGAGGCCCAAACCACCGACGACGGCCAGTCCATCGCCCGACATGGTGGTGCGTCGCGCATCGACATAAAAGGAGGAGCGGCGACCGGATGCGAGGACGAAGTCGCCGCGGCGAACGGAGCGCGCGAGGAGCAGGTCCTTGAGCGTATTTCTTAGGTAGTAGTAGTCGCTACTACTGTTCACTTTCCCGCTTGCTTACAATGTTCTTGAGGACACCGAACAGCCCCCGCGATTTCGGCGCGTCCGTATCCGGCGCGAGCGCCGCCTCGAGCTCGTTGGCGAAGGCCACGACCGTCGGCTGCCGGTCGCCGGGGTGCCGGGCGAGGCCCTTCATGACCGCCGCTTCCAACGCACGAGGAAACTTGCGCTCGCCCGGCTGGGAGAGCGGCTTGGCCTTGCCGCTCAGGAGCTGCTGAAACAGCTCGCGCGGACTGCGGCCATCGTGGGGATGGCGGCCGGTCAGCATGTAGTACGTGATCTTGGCGAGACTGTAGATGTCTGCACGGCCGTCGACCAGCTCGCCCGACAAGGCTTCCGGCGCGACGTACTGCAGCGTGCCGACGAAAAAGCCGGTGCGTGTCAGGCGCTCCTCGGGAGGCTCCTCCGCGTCACGCGCGATCCCGAAGTCCAGCAGCTTTACGGTCCGGGTTGCCTCGTCATACATGATGTTTTCGGGCTTCAGATCGCGATGGATGATGCCGGCCGCGTGAGCCGCCTCGAGCGCGTCGGCGAGCTGCCGCACCAGCGGCACGGCGTCCGCCGGAGCGAGCGGACCGTCCCGGTGTAAGAAATCCGCGAGGGACTCACCCGTCGCCCACTCGAGCGCCAGATAATAAAGACCGTCCGCTTCACCGAAATCGTAGGTGCGGACCACACCCGGATGCACCACGCGAGAGCCATATCCCGCTTCGCGCAGGAAGCGTTTGACCGCGATGGGGTCGACCCTCAAGCGCTCACGCAATACTTTGAACGCACAAGCGCCGCGCTCGGGATGCTCGGCGCGGTACACCTCCGCCGTTCCTCCTTCGCCGATGCGCTCGAGGAGACGGTAGCCGGCGATCGACCTGCCGGCCAGGTTTTCGAGGGCCATGGGGATTGAGCGCGAAACTAACGTCCGGATTTGACGCTCGGCAAGTGAAGCGAGGTTTAAGCACGGTTGCGCTCTGCGCGTTGATCGCGGCGTGCGGAACGCTCCAGCCCGCCGGAAATCCTGCCGCCCTGCCGCGGCGCAATACCGCCGGGCCACGACTGTTCGATGCCTCATCGGTCTACCGCGCGATGGGCGCGTTGGTGGGCAGCGGCGAGTTGCCGTTCGTGGCGTCGGTACGCTATCTGGCCGGCCCGACCGCCGACTCGACGCTCGCGCTGTTTTCGGTCTCGCTCACCAATCAGACACTGACGTTTCAACGCCACGGATCGGAGTTCGTGGCCCAATACCACGTCGAGGCCACATTCCGCGCCGACAGCACGAGCCTCGCCGCAGTCCGCCAGATCGACAGCGACGAGGAGGTACGCGTGCGCACGTTCCAGGAGACGCTGCGGACCGATGAAAGCGTGATCTTCCAGCGCTTCGTGAAGGTCCCGCCGGGCGTCTACTACGTGACGGCGATGGTGCGGGATCAGAACGGGCCGGCGTTTGCCCGTGCGGCGCGAGTCGATACGGTACCACGTTTCAGTGACGTGGGGATGAGCAAGCCGATCACAGTATACACGGCCGACGGAAGACGGCGACGCATCGATTTCCCGACGCTCGTCGCCAATCCACGCGCGACATTGCCGTACGGTCCCGATTCGATGCGCTTCTACGTCGAACGATACGGCAACGCGCCCGCGACGCGTATGGTCGCGCGCGTCGTGGATGCTGCCAATCACGAGCTGTGGCGCGATTCGGTGGCAATCTCGACCGGCGTGGACGTGTCGTCGGCCACAATCGTGATCGTGCCGTCCAAGCTTCCAGTCGGCCAGGCCGAGCTTCAGACGCTGGCCGCTGGCGGCAGCGACACGACCCGAACGCGTTTTCTCGTGAGTTTCTCGAGCCAGTGGGTGATCACCAATTTTGATGAGATGATGAGTCTGCTACGCTATTTCGACCGCCAGGATTGGGTGGACTCGCTGCGACGGGCGCCGCCCGACCGCCGGCCCGAGGTTTGGCGCGAGTTCTGGAAGGCAACCGACCCGGTGCCACTGACTCCGGAGAACGAGGCGATCGACGACTACTTCCGGCGCGTGCAGCAGGCCAACATTCGCTTCCCGGAGGAGGGAGAGCAGGGCTGGTTGACCGAGCGGGGCGAAGTCTTCATCACGCTGGGCGAGCCCGACGACGTCGTGGATATGTCCAACGGCATTGATCGCAGCACCGTGCGCATGCTGCGGTGGACGTACGCGTCGCAACGGCTCGTTCTGTACTTCGAAGATCAGACGGGGTTCAGTCGCTATCGTCTGACGCCCGCGTCGCGCGCCGATTATCAGCGCGCCTTGGCGCGCGTGAGGCAAGCCGATCGATGAGACGCCACCGGGGCATGAGAATCATGGCGCTGGCCGTGAACCTGTTGCCGGCATCGCTGGGATGGGGGCAGGCCGTCGTGCCGGCGCCGCCACCGCCGCCTCCGGCCGCTGTGCAGTTCGCGCCACCGCCGCCGGCGGAACATACCGCGGCGTATCGGGCTGATTCGCTGCGGCTTGCCGGCCGTCCGTGGCACGCGGCGGAGACGCTGCTTGCCGCGGCGCGACGGGAACCCAATCCCAACGCGTTTCTGATCGTCGAGGGTGCCAAGGCGGAAGTCCTGGCGCGGCGCTACGAGCACGCGCGGCAGCTGCTCGTCGGCGAACCTTGGCTCTCCGACTATGAGAACGGTGAAGCGCTCGCCGTCCTCGGGCAGGCGGAATACGGCGTCGGCCGGTTTCCCGAAGCGGCCACGCATTTTCAACTCGCGCGGGCGCGCGCGCAGCCGGCCTACGCGCCGCTGCTCGCGGTCCGGGCGGGGTTGTCGTTCGAGGCGGCGGGGCAGGCGGACAGCGCGGCGACCGCTTTTGCCGCGGCCCGGGCCGGAGGGAAGCTGGCCAGCATCGACACCTGGCTCAGGGTGCTGCAGGCGCGCGTGACGCGTGATACGGCAGTCGCGACACAGTTGCTCTCCGATGTGCCGATGCCCGCGGCACGCGCCGTGGCGGCGGCGCGCGCCCGCGCCTTGCTGCTCGCCGGCGATACGACGCGGGCGTTGGACGCATTCGCGACGGCAGGGAAGGGACTGGACGCGGCGCGACTCGCTCTTGCGACGGGCGATTCGACGCGCGCCCGCACCGCGCTCTACGGACTACTCGCTCGCGAGCCGCTGAGTGACGAGGCCGCCGCCGCCGTGAGCCTGGCGCTCGGGCCATTGGCGCCGCGCACGGCGGAGGAGCACGTCGCGCTGGCGCGGGCGCTCAATCGCCGCACATCGACGCGCGATGCCCGCATTCACGTCGAGCGGGCGATTCACGCCGGGGACTCCACGTCCGCGACACTGCTCCTCTACGGCGATCTACTCGCCAACTCCGGCCGGTTGCGGGACGCCTCCCGGGCCTATGCCGCAGCCGCGCGCGATTCTGCCGCTCGACCAACCGCCCTATATCGCCGCGGCCGCGTACTCGTGCGCTTGGGCGACTCGAGCGGCGTGCCCGCGCTCCGAGGCTTCGTGGACAATTATCCGGCCGACAGCGCCGCCCCGGCGGCGCTGTACATCATCGGCGACTTGGATGAAGGTCGCGACGATTGGCCGCAGGCCGGGCGGTGGTATGGTGAGTTGATCAAACGCTATCCCGCCGATCCACGCGCATCGCTGGCCCGCTTCCGGCTCGCGACACACGCGGAGAGCGTTGCTCGACCGGACAGCGCCGCCGTGCTGTATCAGTCGGAAATCGACGCCGGCGGTCCACAGCGCACGGCCGCGCGGTTCTGGCTCGGCAGAATCGCACAGGCGCGCGGCGATACCGCCAAGGCCAAGGCCATCTGGATCTCGCTCGCGCACGAGGATTCGCTGGGATATTACGGCATGCGCGCGCGGCGGGAGACGGGTCTGCCGCCGCTCGCATTCGCGGCAGCGCCGGCGGCACCGCCGCCGCCCGCGGCGGTACTCGCCGGGCTGGCGCGCATCGACACGCTGCTCCTCGCCGGCCTCGACAGCGAAGCGCAGGCCGAGGTTCGACTGGTGCTCGCGAAACCTCCGACCGATCTGGAGTCGCTGCTGGGGTGGAGCGAAGGTCTGACACAGCGCGGCTATGGGTCTGCCGGAGTGCGGCTCGGCTGGCAAGCGGCACTGCTGGCGCCTGGAGACGTCCGCGTGCTACGCGCGATCTTCCCCTGGCCCAATCGCGCGGCGGTGGAAGCCGAGGCGCAGGAGTTCGGTGTCGACGCGCTGTTGCTCGCGGCGCTCGTGAGACAGGAGAGCGTCTTCGATGTCGAAGCGCTGTCGCCTGCCGGCGCGCGGGGCCTCGCGCAGCTCTTGCCCAGTACGGCGTCGCTGATGGCCCGCGGTCTCGACGTCACGTTTTATCCGGAGTGGATCACGGTCCCGGACCTCAACCTCCACCTCGGCGCGGCGCATCTCGCGGAGTTGTTAAAGCGATTTGGTCGCGTCGACGCGGCGATCGCGGCCTACAATGCGGGCCCGATTCCCGTGCGCCGCTGGCTCGAGCGCGACGGCGCGACCGCCGCGGACTCCGACCGCTTTATCGAACTGATTCCGTACGCCGAAACGCGCGGCTACGTCCGGAGTCTATTGCGCAATCGCGAGTTGTACCGGGCTTTATACGGACCGTAGAAAACCCGCTTGACAGCCTTCCAGAGCACCGGTCTTTTCTAGCGTCCACGCTGGACCAAGGAACAGACTCTGCAGGAGGCGGATCGTGATCAAGGGAAAGGTGAAGTGGTTCAATGATGCCAAAGGCTACGGCTTCATTGAGCAGGAAGGCGGCGAAGACGTCTTCGTGCATTTCTCGGCAATTCAAATGGACGGCTTCAAGACGCTCGCCGAAGGTCAAGTGGTGGAGTTCGAAGTGAAGCAGGGAGACAAGGGACTTCACGCGACCAACGTCGTGCGCGTCTAACGCCTCTCGCACTTCACCTGGGCTTTTCCCGCCCCGGGGCTCTGGCCCCGGGGTTTAGTTTTCTCGCCTATGCCGCCGCGCCCAGCTCCCAAGATTCCCGCGACCTCGGCGGGGAAGACCAACGTCTTCCTGGTGGACGGCTACGCGTTGATCTACCGCGCGTTCTTCGCGATGATCGCGCGGCCGCTCACCACCAAGAGCGGGGAGAACACCTCGGCGGTCTGGGGCATCACGAACTTTCTGCTCCGGCTCTACGAGAACTATCACCCCGCCTACATCGGTTGGGTGCACGACCGCGGCGTGTCGTTCCGGCAGGCGCAGTACCCGGAGTACAAGGCAACGCGCGAGAAGCTGGGCGAGGAGCTGCAGCAGGACTTCGATCGGTCGCTCGAGCGCGTCTGCCAGATCCTCGACGCGTTCCATATTCCCGTGATCGCGCTCGACGGATACGAGGCCGACGACGTCGTCGCGACGCTCGCCGATCGCGCGGCGCAGCATGGCATGCAGGCGGTGATCGTCTCGGGTGACAAGGACTTTTATCAGCTGATCGGCCCCGGGATTGCGCTCCTGAATCCCGGCCGCGGCGGCCAGGCCGCCGTCGAGGAGCAGTGGGTCGATCAGTCGAACGCGAACGAACGGCTCGGCGTGGAACCGCAGCGCGTCGTCGATTATCTCGCGCTCGTGGGCGACAGCTCCGACAACATTCCCGGCGTGAAGGGCATCGGCGACAAGACCGCGGTCCAGCTCCTCGAGACCTACGGAGATCTCGATACGATTCTTGCGCACGCCGCCGACATCACGGGCAAGCGGCCGCGCGAGGCGTTGCTGCAGCAGGCCGACAACGCCCGGCTCTCGCGCCAGCTCGTCACGCTGCGCCGCGACGTGCCCGTCGAGCTCGACCTCGAGCAACTGCGCGTCCGCACACCCGACACGGACACCCTGGCAGCGCTGTTTACCGAGCTCGAGTTTCGCACGCTCATTCCCAAGCTCGACGATCTCGCTGCCGTCGGATTGTCGGCGCCGGTGGACGGGGGCGGCGGAGCGACTCCCGCGGCAGCTCCCGCTCCGCGCGTGCCGCAGCTTGCCGACGCCACGATCGTCGACGATGTGTCGGCGCTGCCCGCCATGATCGCGGAGCTGCGCGCGGCACCGCTGGTCGCGGTGCGGACGGAGCCCGGTCTGGCGGGCGTCGCGTTCGCCGTCGCGCCCGGGCGATCGTGGTATCTGCCGTTCGGCCACGAGGCGGCCCTGGACGAGCTCGAGGACACGCGGCCGCGGAACCTGCCTTCACTCGACAGCGCTGCGCTCGCTCCGCTTCGCGCGCTGCTCGCCGACCCGACGGTCCGCAAAGCGGGACACGACATCAAGGCGACGTGGGTAGCGCTCGCGCGCGCGGGCATCGCGCTGGCGGGCGTCACCTACGACTCCATGGTCGCGAGCTTCGTGCTCGATCCGGGCAATCGCTCGCACGCGATCAACGACCTGGCGCGCGAACATCTGTCCGTCGAGCTCCCGACCACCGCGCAGCTGCTCGGCAAGGCGAAGGGCGGGGGAACTGAGCGCACATTCGCCCAGGTCCCTCCGGCCGAAGCGAGGCGCGTGTCGGCGGCGCAGGCCGAGATGGTCCTGCGGCTCGAGGCGACGTTCCGGTCGGTCATCGAAGAGCATCATCTCACCAAGCTGCTCGACGAGATCGAAATCCCGCTCATTCCGGTGCTGGTGGACATGGAGTCGACCGGCGTGCTGGTGGACCGTGTGTTGCTGGGCGAAATGTCCCGCGGCTTCAACAAGGAGCTGCAGCAGTTGGAGCTCGACATTTATCGCGCGGCGGGCGGTGAGTTCAATATCAATTCAACCCCACAGCTGCGCACCGTCCTGTTCGAGCGGCTCAAGCTGCCCGTGCAAAAACGCACGAAGACCGGCGCATCGACCGACGTCGAAGTGCTCGAGCAGCTCGCCACCCTGGGCCACGAGGTCCCACGCCTGCTGATCGAGTATCGGGAGCTGACCAAACTGAAGTCGACCTACGTGGATGCCCTGCCCGGCTACATCGGATCTGACGGACGCGTGCACACCAGCTTCAATCAGACCGGCGCGGCGACCGGGCGTTTGTCGTCCTCCGACCCGAATCTTCAGAACATTCCGATTCGCACCAAGCGCGGCGGCGAGATTCGACGCGCCTTCACGGCGCCGCCCGGGCATCTGCTTCTCACCGCCGATTACTCGCAAATCGAGCTGCGCCTGCTCGCCCATCTCTCGGAAGATCCGTCGTTCGTCGCCGCCTTCCAGCGCGGCGGCGACATTCACCGCCAAACGGCGGCGGTGATCTTCGGCGTCCCGGAGGCGAGCGTGACCGGGGAGATGCGGGCGCGCGCAAAAACAATCAACTTCGCGACGATTTACGGGCAGGGCGCCCTCGCGCTCTCGCGACAGCTGGGTATCACGCTCGAGGAGGCGAAAGCGTTCATCAAACACTACTTCGAGCGCTTCGCGGGCGTCCGTGCCTGGCTCGATCGGACTATTGAGGAAGCACGTCAAAAAGGGTTCGTCGAAACCCTCTTTGGCAGACGGCGCTATATCCCCGAGCTCAGAGACCGGAACTTCAGCATTCGCGCCTTCGGTGAACGCACCGCCACCAATTCTCCGCTCCAGGGATCGGCCGCGGACCTCATCAAGATCGCGATGATCCGTATTCACGCGGCGCTCGAGCAGGCTGATTTGCGCGCAAAGATGGTGCTCCAGGTTCACGACGAGCTCGTGTTCGAAATCCCCGACGCGGAGCGGACCGTTGCCGGAGCCCTTGTAAAACGCGAGATGGAAGGGGTCGCCAGTTTGCGCGTGCCTCTTCTCGTAACTGTCGGTGCTGGAAGGAATTGGATAGACGCGAAGGGTTAAGCACGCCTCTTGCAGGAACCCGGGGGACTGCCCACAATAGGGGCGTCGATTCGCGGGTTTCCCCGACGTCGACGCCCTTTTGCGCCCGGAGGGTAAGCGGTGAAAGCACGTGGCTTCACCCTGATAGAGCTGCTGATCGTGGTCGTGATCATCGGGATTCTCGCGGTGATCGCGATCCCGAAGTTCGTAAACACAAAAGAGAAGGCCTACGTCGGCCAGATGAAGTCCGATCTCCGGAATCTGGCGACGGCGGAAGAGGGCTTTTTCTACGACAGCGCGTTCTATACGAGCAGCTTGGTGGCGCTCAATAACTTCAGTTCGTCGTCGGGCGTGACACTTACGGTCGTGCAGGCGACGCCGGGCGGGTGGTCTGCCCGCGCGACGCACGCGCAGACGCCGCGCCAGTGCGTCGTGTTCGAGGGCACTGCGTCCGCCCTTGCTCCGGCGACCGTCGAGGGCCGGATCACCTGCACGTAGAGCCTCCGTACCGCGAATTCCAACGCCGCCGTGAGGGGATGCGCTTCGCCCTTCACGGCGGCGTTTGGCTTCACCGGCACAAGATCAACGATGAGCCGATGGTCCATCTCGTCAGCTCAGACAAGGAACGCCTGCTCGAGCTCGGCCGCGCGTTCGGGTTCCACGCCCGCTGGCTACAGTACAAACCCTTGAAGGATCCCGACACCGGCGTGCGCGTGCCGGCCTGGCACTGGGATGTGTGGGGAGAAAAACTGCGCCTGCTGGATTCCTAAGACACCTCTTCGACGTCCCGCCGCGGCGCGCGCACACCAGGCCACCAGTTCCATCGTCCGGCGATGTGCATGATCGCCGGGACGAGCACCATACGGATCAACGTGGCGTCGAGCAGCACGGCCAGCGCGAGCCCGAAACCGATGAACTGCACCGCCAGCACCCGCGTGAACGCGAAGTTGCCGAACACGATGATCATGATCAGCGCCGCGAAGGTGATCGTCGACGCCGTCGTGGACAGCCCTTCCATCGTCGCGTGATCGTTGCGGCCCGTCTTGTCGAATACTTCCTTCACGCGCGTCAGCAGAAACACTTCGTAGTCCATCGACAGGCCGAACACCGTCGCGAACACCAGCACCGGCACGACGACGAAGATCGCCTCGGTCGGGCCTTCGAGGCCGAACAGGCTCGCGCCGTAGCCGTGCTGAAAGACGAGCACCGTGATCCCGAACGCGGCGGAGACCGACACGCAGTTCAGCACGACCGCTTTGAGCGGCACCAGCACGGACCGGAACGCGATCAGCAGCATGATCGCGGTCACGCCGAGAATCATGGCGACGATTCCGGGGAAGCGGGCGAGCAGTTTTTCCTGGAGGTCCAGACTCGAAGCCGCGAAGCCGCCGACCACGACCTCGTTGCCCCGCAGCCGAGTGCTGCGCGCGATCGTGCGCCGCACGTGACGCGCGAGATCCATCATCCCGGTCAGCGATACGCTGTCCACCGCGATGACGTCCATGAGCGTGGTGCGCTGATCGGCGCTGAGATAGGCGTTGAAGAATTCCGGGTAGCGATCGCGCACCGAGTCGGGGTCACTGTAGAACATGGCCAGCTGCAGGATCGAGAGCCCAGGCCGCAGCGTCGCGACGCCGCGCACTTCGCGCACGCGCGGATCCTTCGCGATCGAGTCACTCAACGCTTTCAGCCCCGGCAGCCGTCGCCCCGATAACGCGGACTCGCCGGCCGGCAGCTGCACGACGACGCGGAGCGGCTGGATCACGCCGCTCGCGCCCATCTCGCGCAGCGCGGCGAGCCCCTCGGCCGACTCGGCGTCCGGGGGAAACCAGTTGCGCGCGGGCAGCCCGATCTTGATTTGCGTGAGCGGGAAGGTGAGCAGCGCGGCGACGAAACCGCCGCCGAGAATCGCGCGCCACGGGTGATG
>Ga0070730_10002720_pt1 | contig 16042 bp, 13 predicted proteins | sample Coa_R1_3_FD_66447 | JGI IMG/M metagenome (GOLD analysis project Ga0070730, IMG submission 66447) | Surface soil microbial communities from Centralia Pennsylvania, which are recovering from an underground coalmine fire - Coalmine... | ecosystem: Environmental > Terrestrial > Soil > Unclassified ...
TGTTCGAGCAGCGCGGCAAAACCGTTATGGCCTGGGCCGACATCATCGTCAAATACCCGGCGACCATCGATCGCCTGCCGCGCGGACTGATCCCCGTCGCGTGGGCCTACGAAGCGCAGCCCGACATCAAGAAGTGGCTGGATCCGCTCGTCGCCCACCGCCTGCCGCACTTCATTCAATCCGGCGTCGCCAACTGGAAAGCCATTGCGCTCGATTTCGATCTCACCTTCGCCAACATCGATAATTTTCTCGCCGCCGGCCGCAAGTCGGGCACACTCGGCATGATCAATTCCGTCTGGACTGACAGCGCGCAGGGATTTCTGCGCCTTACGCTGCCGGCCATGGCCTACGGCACCGCCGCCCCCTGGCAGTCCGCCGCCATGGACCCCGCCGCTTTCTTCAGCCAGTACGCCGCGCTCATGTATTCGCCAGCCGCTGCGCCGGATGTCGCCGCTGCCCTCGACAACCTCAACAAAGCCGAAGTGTCCATCGAAAAAACGCTCGGTGAAGCTTCAATTCACGCCATGTGGGACGACCCGTTCAGCGCCCCGAGCCTCAAGCGTTCCGCCGATCATCGCGAAGACCTGCGCCAGACGCGCCTGCTGGCCGAACAGGCCGAAACGCATCTCTATCTCGCTCTCAACGCTGGCGGCGATGCGGCGACGCTCAGCAGTCTCCTCCTCGGCGGTCGCATGCTCGATTTCGCCGCGTATAAATTCCTGAACGCCCTCGAGATCGCCGAGCGCTGGCGCTCTTTCGGCCGCTATAATGCCGATCGGTATTGGAATGAGTTTGAATCCGACGTCGTCTACCAGTCGCACGGCCGCTTTTCGGACATGATGGACGCCGCTTCCGAGTTGCGCGGCGCGTACCGCTCCGCCTGGCTCGCGGAGTCGACGCCCTACCGCATGGGAGCCGCGCTCGGCCGCTGGGACGCCGAATATCAATACTGGCTGCGGCTGCAGAACCGCTTCCGCAACGCCACCCGAGGCCTTAAGGAGGGCGACAATCTGGCGCCCATCGAATCCATCATCGGCCGCGAGTAATCAAATTCATATGATCAAATTCCTTCCGTCTTTCTTCGTGGCGATTCTCGCCATCGCCCAGCAGCCGCTGTTCCGCATCGTCGATCTGAACGTCGGCGCCACCGAACAGGTCCATCTCCCGAACGGCGCAAACGCCATCGTGAAGCTCGTCTCCACCACCGAAATGCGCGACAAAGTTCGTTCCGCGATCCGCGACGCCCGCGTCGAAGTCGAGATCGATGGCACGCGCACCACTCTGTCCTGCGGCAACTATCGTCTTCCCGTCACCGTCGCCGGCGTGCAAGTGGATTGCCTCGTCACCAGGGCCTACTATCGCGATACCAACCGCGATCACTGGGCTCTGGTGAAAGACGCACGCCTGCGCCTCTGGCCCGCAGGGTCGCCCTTCATGCCTCCCGGTTCGTTTGTTTATCCCGTGCGCCAGCGCTGGTTCGCCACGCGCACCCAGATGGCCAACGAACCGACCTATGTCGACGGTGGCGAACAAATCACCGGGAGCAAGATCTACTACCATTCCGGCCTCGATATCGGCGGCGCCGAAGGCATGGTGGATGTCATCGCTGCGACTCCCGGCCGTGTAGTCGCCATCGGAACCGCCGTGGTCGCCGGCGATAAAGAGGCCGCCGTTCTCGACCACCAGTACAACGACACCGTTTGGGTGCTCGATGAGCGCGGCTGGTATCACCGCTACACGCATTTGTACTCGTTCGACCCGGCGGTGAAGCTGGGCGGGCGCGTGGCCATGGGCCAGAAGGTCGGCACGCTTGGCAAAGAAGGCGGCAGCGGCGGCTGGTCGCATCTGCACTACGAAATTCTCAGCAAGCAGGCGTCGGGCAAGCTCGGAACTGTCGAAGGATATGCGTTTCTATGGGAAGCGTATCTGCGCGAATTTCACCCTCACCTGATCGCCGTCGCGCGTCCGCATCAGGCCGTGCTAGCCGGCGAAACGGCGACGCTCGACGGTTCGCGATCGTACTCCGATTCGCACATCGCCCGCTACGAATGGACCTTCACCGATGGCGGGAAAGCCACCGGCCCGAAAGTCGAACATGCCTATTCACAGCCCGGCACATATAGCGAGATTTTAAAGATCACCGACGATCGCGGCCGCACCGCATACGATTTCGAGACCGTGAATGTTCTGGATCCCCGCCATCCCGAACAGGTTCCCCCCTCTATTCAAGCCGCCTACTTTCCCACCACCGGCATCGCTCCCGGCCAGTCCGTCACATTCAAAGCCCGGTCATTCGGCACCACCGACGGGCAAGAAAGCTGGTCCTTCGCAGACGGTGCCACCGCGGCGACGAAGTCCGATGGCAACGCCGTGCCTCTGGCGCGAGACGGCTTCGCTGCGACCACGCATGCGTTCCAAAAACCCGGCGACTATCTCGTCCGCGTTGAACGCGCTAACCATCTCGGCCAGAAAGCCATCGCGCACTTAGCCGTGCACGTGGATGGCGCCAGATAGCCGGTTGTCTACCAGTGACATTCTGCAGCACCCCCGCATGGCAACGCGGTCGGCGAAAACATGAGCGGGCGTTCTCTCCGATGTAGTCCACTCATTGGCACCTGCTCAATAATGCCGAGTCGTATTCGTCCTTTCATGAGGGATGCTAGCTCGCCTTCACTCGACCGCAATATTCCATCACGCCCAGTACTGCGACGCCCGTTAGCATTAATAGAATTGACGAAGGCTCCGGTACCGCCGCCCCTCCAGGCGCGTCGCTGATGATGTCGTAGGTCACTCCCGCCACCACGATCGTCGCGCCGTTTGATCCCTCGGAGCCAACCTCTGGAACTGCTGTGGCGATAAGAGGGCGGCTTGGCAGCCCGATCTCCATTACATCGGAGGTTAGGGTTACAACCCCTAGGCTCGTGATATCGAAATAATCGCTGATCGGCAGAAGCGGGTTAGAGGCGTTTGGTTCCGTCAGATCGAACAGCGCATCCAATGCGGGCGCGGGAACTCCGGCGGGCAGGACACAAGCATTGATCTCAGTGAGCGGTTCACCCGTACCGGACACCAGCCCAGGCTCAGTTATTAGAATCGTGTCCGGTCCGGTCTGGGTGCAAGTGAGCGGGTCGGCCCAGATAAGGGCCGGAATGAATAGACATCCGGCAAGCAGCAGCCTGCCATGGCACATCGCAGCCGCCGAAATGACTTTTCTCAGAAGTGGCATTCGTTAAAAAACCTCCCGGCTCCCGAGCAACATAAACGCCACTGTTATAAACGCTACACAACTCTCTCTAGAACCTTTGAACGTCAATACCGCGATTCGAGCGAGTCCCAGAATTTCGCATTATCCGGTCAGTCAGTGTGGAATGGGTGTTCTCATCTGAGCGCCGGAACAGGCCAACAACTGAACCGGAAACCCATCGCGCACAGCTTGTAAATCTGCGAAAGCTACCGGCGAACGTAAATATAAGCCAAATGGCTGATCGCCGCCCCGACCTGCAACTGCACACCGATGCCCTGCGTATTTGGAGGGAAGGAATCGGCCAGCCGGAAATTCACCTGCAAGACGCCGCAGACAGCACCCGGCGCCCATCCTGCATAGAGCACCTCGAGCGAGCAGTTCCCGCCCGCTATCGGTGGCGTCCAAAGAACCGAAACCGGAAGTCCCGTGGACGGAGATGCGACGGCCATGATTGCTCCGTCCGGATCACACGCCGAGTTAATTCCAGTGGCCCAAATGGAGATGACGGTTCCCGGAGCGGCTGGATTATTGGCAGAGTTGACCGTCTGGTCCTGGTTCAACGCTGCGGCCCAATAGGCTCCCTTGTCGATGTAGCGGAACACCTCGGGCTGCGACGGCTGGACGGCAAGGTCCATGGGGCTCGATGCGCTTTGGGGAGAGATAATCTGAACCGATGCGGTTCCCTGGCCGCGGATTTCGCTGGGCGCGACCACGTTCAGCTGATTCGGACCTGAGTAAAGAAGCGGAGCTGGGATGCCATTGAAGAGGACTTGATAACCACCCAGGGAAGTGGTCACCGCTCCGTTTACGACTTGCGCCTGCATCGCTCGTGACGGTCCGAGATTGTAGCCGTAAAGCGAGACTAGTTCCGTGGGCGCAATGACACCGGAGACTTGAAAACCAGCGGCGTTCGCTACTCCCATGACGGAGATCCGGTTGGTTGCGCTAGAGAGCAACAACGAGCCCCAGATGCCGAGCACAGCTACCTGGCCGTTCGGCAGGATAACGAGCCCTTCGCCGGCGGCCCCTTCGGGTGTGGTCAATAACAACTTGACGGACGAGGCGTCCGGCGCCAAGGCGGCTATGTATGTATTCCCGAGCGACGGTGTATCGGGCGGCTGAGGAAGGTTGGATGGATCTGAAATGCCGGTGAGCCAGATGCCGTCTGACGAATCCAAGGCAAGCAGGAGGCCGCGCCCTAGTGAATTTCCCCCGAAGCCGAAGTAGGTCGAAAAGAGCAGGTGCTGCCCGGCGGCATCGAGCTTGCTGATGAACCCGGCCGGATATCCAAGGTAAGTAGGCTGTAAGGCGCCGGGCGTGACTGGTAGTTCATCGCTTGTCGCGCCGCCAATGACAACATCACCAGTCCGAGTGAGCGCGATCGCCGTCGGATAGAAAAAATTCTCATGGGTGGGGTCTTGCATCACCGGCACGTACGTAGACCAAGCCAGCTTCCCGCCACCTGGAGCAAATTTCGTTACAAAACCGTCTGCTGGCGGCTGCGTGGCGTAAGCGCCCGGCGTCACGGGGAAATCGATGGTAGAAGTAGTTCCCGTAGCGATAACCGATCCTGTCGAATCGACAGTGATCGCGTTAATACGCGTGCCGGCGATTGGTCCAAATGGACAGAGCTGAGGGGGACCCGGCGGACAAACGGCCTTCGATCCTCCCAGGTAGCTCGCGAAAAGTATGGTCTTCAGATCGGGTGAAAATTCCAACAAAAATGCCGAGATACTACCGCCCAGCTTGGTTTGGAATGCTCCTTCGGTCACGGGAAAATCTTGAGTGTTGGTCGAGCCCGCTAGATAGACGTTGCCTGCGCTATCGAAACCTAATGTCCCAGCACCAGCATTGGGCGTTCCGTTGCTGGCAAGCTTTCCTCCGACTTCGGCTGATGCCTGAATCTTGGTCAGCTGGGGATCGAACTTCAGGACGAATGCCACCGAGCCATTCCCCGCGCCCTGGCACGTGCTGCCGGCAATAACAAGCTCGCCTGCCGGATCGACGCCGGTGCTACCGGGTGTCTTGCATCCCTGATCGAATGCGAACGATGTCAGGACTTTGCCGGTTGCGTCCGCCTTGGTTACAAGAATCTGGTTATTGCCCAACGCGCTGACGTTTGTGGAGACGATAAATACGTTGCTCTGAGCGTCGGCGGCCAGAAAGTCAGACAGCCCCTGATTGCCAACATCGAGGTAATGCGCCTGGAAACCCACGGGTATCGTCGCGGATCCTGCCAACGATCGCACACGGCTTGTGTCAATGGAACCCAGTGCCGCGTCGGTGGGAACCATCTCGCCGTTCGATGGGCGAACATTATGGCCGCCATTCTGCCAGGCTTCGGACGGCTGCGATTGAGCTTGCAGCAAGCATGAGAATACGAACAATGCCCGTAGCGTCTGCATCGGCAGCGAATACAGCAGGCAGGGGGCCATGGCTTCGGCGAGTGCCCGTTTAAGGGGCACTCTCGAGGTTCGATTTTGAAGCTCCATTTTCCAAACGCTTCGACCAAGATAAGGAGCTGAACTGACCTGCCGCCACTCGCGTGCCGATGGTGGGAGCCGCTCGCAGTAGGGCGCTGACAACCAACCCGGTTCCAACCGTTCGGCAACAGTCCACTATTTGCTACCCAAAGTCGCCCACCACGCCGGGTTTGTTGGCAGCGCCGAACGCCTTAACCCTAAGCCGTCCAACCGTTTCCCGGTGTTAACCTCCGTTGCCTACGCAAAGACAGGATTGCGGGTTTTGGATAGCTACCCGTAATATCAAACTTGAAGGAGGCGCTATGGATCTGATTACGCTTTTGGCCACCGTAACGTTGCTCTGCCTTGCGGTTGGATTTGGCGTCTTGTTCGTCAGGCTGACTGCGCGTGATCGCTTGAACCTCCCGCCGGAGGAATGGGAAGGGCTGTTCTCTCTGTCGCGCTATAAGGCCATGGAGCGGCTGCTCGACGAGTCCGACGGGCAGTTCCTTCGGTCCCATCAAAATGTCACGCCGCAAGAGAACAAGAAGTTCCGCGCCAAACGCGTAAAGCTTTTCCGGGGCTATATGCACCAGCTCTCCGAAGACTTCAACCGCATTTGTAAGGCGCTGAAGCTGCTGATGGTCGAGTCGCGCATGGACCGCCCGGACCTGGCGGGCCTGCTCTTGAAACAGCAGTTCACTTTCTCGCTGGCCATGATGGCAGTGGAAGTGAAATTGATTCTCTACGGCTTCGGTTGGGCTGGTGTGGACTTGAAAGCTCTGATGGAACCGCTCACCACCGTGCGCGCCCAGTTGCAGGCGCTGGCCGCCATTGCTGACCCGGCTCTTGAGATGTCCAAGGCTTAGACCGAAGCTCGGCTCCCTCTCACGCTCGCGCGTCCGTCACCCTGCGGACCGCGAGCGCAAGCATTGGCTCCCCATTTACTATTTACAACTTCGTTAGCGTTTTTCCGCCGGTATTTGCCACCCAAATATTCGCCCCGTCGAAAGCAATTCCCGTAGGTCCCGCGCCCACTGAAAAAGTACCCAGCACGGCGCCGTCGCTGACCCTGATCTTGGTGACGTTGTTACTCACCTGGTTAGTCACCCAAACGTTATTTCCATCGAACGCAATACTCAGCGGATGCTGGCCCACGGTCACGGTCTGCACCACCTGGCCATTGCTCGACACCTTGCTGACAGAGTTGGCGCCGGAGTTGACCACCCACATGTTCGCGCCGTCAAACGCAATACCCGCTGGATTCGTACCCACGCCGAAAGTTGCGATGACCGTGTTGTCGCTGACGCGCACTTTGCTTACCATGTTGGTGCCTTGGTGCGTCACCCACATGGTCACGCCATCGAATGCCACACCGGTCGGAGCAGATCCAGCCGGCAGCGTCAACGATGACAGCAGGTTGCTGACCCTGGGCTGCAGTTGGATCAGGCTGTCGTTCCCGTGGCCCGCGGACCAGATGTCGTTACCGTCAAACGCCATCGCCCCACCGAGTGTGCCCAGTGCAAATGCGCCTTGCAGGGAGCCGTCAGTCGCGCGGATTTTACGCACGAAGCTGTCCTGCGTCGATACCCAAAGGTTGAAGCCGTCAAACGTGATGGAATTGCCGGCGGTGGCGCCTGCGCCTAGATCATACGTGGCGAGCACGGTAGCATCGGAGGGGCGCAGCTTGGTGAGCGTGCGGCTTCCCACCTGCGTCACCCAGAGGTTCTGTCCATCGAAGGCGATTCCGGACGGCGCATCGCCCACCGCGATGTCGCCCACCGAAGTCGCTTCATACCAGCGCAGCATGCCGATCTGGATCGGATTCAGCCCCAGCCCCGGGCGGCCTTGCGGCCCCGCTGGACCCGCCGCGCCCGCCGGTCCTTGCGCTCCTGCCGGACCCGCTGGTCCCGGCGTTCCGTTCGCACCCTTTGGCCCTGCCGCACCTGCTACGCCTTGCGGACCTGCCGGCCCATTCGCCCCCGTCGCGCCCTTAGCACCCGCCGGACCTTGCGGACCCGTTGCGCCCGCTGGTCCTTGTGGGCCCGCCGGCCCTGCCGGCCCATTCGCCCCCGTCGCGCCCTTAGCACCCGCCGGACCTTGCGGACCTGTTGCGCCCGCTGGTCCTTGTGGACCCGCCGGGCCTGCCGCACCAGTAGCACCGGTCGCGCCCTGCGGACCTGCTGGTCCCGTGGCTCCTGTTGCGCCCTTGGCTCCCGCCGGCCCTTGTGCACCTGCCGGACCTGCCGGCCCTTGTGCACCTGCCGGACCTACCACACCAGTAGCACCGGTCGCGCCCTGTGGACCCGCAGGACCCGCTGGTCCCGCTGGGCCCGGAGGTCCGGGAGGTCCCGGTGTCCCGGAGCAATCGTGCGGATTTCCGGTGCAGGGCGAAGTATTGTCAGCCTTGGCAAGGTTGGACGCGCCCATCAGGAAAATGAAGAGTCCGAAAGTGGCGAGAAGGGTAAAAGCCCTAGTGATTCTCATAGTGTCGCTCGTGGATCTACTTACACAATGCGGTATGAACCACTGAGGAGCAATCAGGAACTCCCCTACACGGTGGCTCCTGGAGGAAATCTGGTACCGGTACCAGCACCCCGCTCAGGCGCGGTCCAAGACGATTCCGACGTCTTCACCCGTCGCCACCGCCAGCGCGGAACCATAGTGTTCCGCCAGACGCAGTTCTCGCACCTGAAATCCTTCGAGCTCTTTGTGGCTCGCATCTGAACAAGTAATGGTTGGCGCGGCGTCGTTCACAAGCCGGGCCTGAATTTTTTGCGTCGGCACCGATAAGCCGAGGCCGGCGCATTTCAGGACTGCTTCCTTGATGGTCCACAGCCGGTAGAAACCTTGCAACTTCTTGTCTTCCGGCAGGTTACGCAGCCACTCATATTCCGAAGCCGCGTAGTATCGACGCGCGAGTTGATTGATCGGGCAGTCGGCGCGAATCTGCTCGATATCGATGCCGACTTCGGCGGAATCGCAAACGGCGATGACGGCGTAGTCGCCGGAGTGTGAAACGTTGAAGAAAACACGGGGCATGCCAGCGGCAAGCGCCAGGTTTGGCTTCGTTCCTTCTTTCTCCCCGAAGACCAGTTTGCCCGCTGGAGTACTGGTACGTTCGGCCAGAATCCGCCGGAGCGAAGCGCGGCCGGCGATGAAGCGCTGGCGGTCTTCGTCGAAGCGGTAGCGAGACGCGCGGGCCGTTTCCGATGGGCTCAGGATTTCCCCTACCCGGGCGGCATCGAAGGCCGACACCTGGATCGTCCAGACGTGAACCGCGCAGCTAATAGGTCAATTCCTTGGATGCCGACACGTGCTTTTCGAGCTCGTCGCGGCGGAGGAAGTAAGTCGGCTTGGCACGGGCCTGGCTGAAAAGCTTTTCGGCCTGATCGTCGAAGTGAGGGGAATCGGCGTGATCGCTCTCGCCGAGCGGGATCACCATCCACGATTGTGGCGGCTTGGTTAGGATGACGATCTGGGTGGAAGTCTGACCGCCGCGGCCCAGCATGATTTTGTCTCTCTTGTCGAAACTGATGGCGCGCGGCGTGGCCATGCCGGCCGCCGCGACCGAGCCGCCACCGACTGGCCAGTTGCGGGCTGAGCCCTCGCGGCCGACGCGGAATAGCGTGCCATAAACCGCGCCGGTCGGAAAATCGGTCTGCAACTGGGCCGCGGCTTTGCGCAGAGCGGCCTTCACGTCATCGTCGGTCAAGTCGGCGGGGGGCTCGAGCATCTTGCTGCGCTCGCCGAGGGCGATTTTGAACAGGTAGTACGCGAGCGCTCCACGGGACTCGGCATCGCTGCGGCGGTTCCAGTCGAGAATCGTGCGCGCGAAATCGTCGGCGGCGCCCGCCTTGCGAATGCGCTCCTGCCAGGTATCGGCGTGGTAGACCTCGGTCGAAAACGCGATGCCAAGCGCCTGTTCGACTGTGACCTCCTTGGCCGCCGCCAGTTGTTCGAGCGTCATGGCGGCGCGCTGGTGGGCGTGCGTGCGGCCGGCATTATAAAGATACGGGTGCGCGGCGTATTTTTCGGGCGTGAGCGGCGAATCCTTCATCATCACCCACGGCGAGATATTGCAGTTCTGCATGTAGCCCTGCGGCGGGTTCTCGATCTGCACCAGATCCTCGAAGGCGTGTATCCCCTGCCATTCGCAGCCGCCAGCGCCGGGCATGGGCTTCGATGGATCGCAACCGGCGGGCCGCACCGGCACGCGACCGTTGCGCACATAGTAAATGTCGCCATCGACGGTGCCGACCATGATGTTCTGCGCCATGTACTGCCGCATGGCCAGCGCCTTTTTCATCTCCGCCAGGTTGTGCGCGGTCGCCATGCCCCAGCTTTGCTCGAACAGGCGGAACTGCTCGGCGTAAGGGATGGCCATGGCGTACGCTTTGGCGTTCTTATGGGCGACTATCGGGCCGTGATGCGTGAACTCGAACGTGACCGGCTTCCAGTCGATTTTGTCGCCCACCTTCACGCCGATCTTTTCAGTCCAGCTCTCGACCGGCCGCCACTCATCGCCAAAGCGAACCTTGCCGTCTTTGATTTCCTCTTCGTAGACGTCGGAGGTATCGGGACCGCCGGTGGTCATGGCAATCGAGATGTAGCGGCTGTGGCCGAGCGTGGGGAATGGCAGGCCGACGATGGCCGCGCCCGAGTACGCCAGCTCGCCGCCATAGATGCGCATTTCGTAAAAGCGGAATTCGCCGTACCAGGTGAGATGCGGGTCGACGACCGCGATGGGCGCGTGCATGGCCGTGCGCCACGGCGCGATCAGCCATTCGTTCGACCCGTGGTAGGCGACCGGGTCGGGCTGAATGCCCGCGCGCAGCAGATCGCCGCCGGCCTCGCCTTCGGGCCAGCCCCAAATGATGTAGCGGCCGAGGGCGACCACCTGCCACGGCTCGATCTTCGGAGCCCACGCCGGGACTTGTTCGGGATGCTCCGTCATGAAGTGCGTTACGCCCGCCTGAAAGGCCTCGATCATGGTGCGCGTGTTGGCGTCGAGCTCTTTGTAATGTTCCTCGGCGACGCGGCGGTGACGCCACAGCCGCTGCCGGTAATCGTGCCGGAACCAGTTTTCACCGAAGACCTCGGACATGGTGCCCTCAGCCTTGCGGTAATTGCGCAGCAGCTCTTCGAGCCGGTCCTCGGCCTGCGCGTAACCAGACCCATAAGCCGCGCCCGCAACGGTCGAGGCGAAAATGTGAGGGACACCGAACTCGTCGCGGAGAATGCGGACTTTTTCTGAACTGAAGGCTAGGGTGCAGGAGAGGAGGAGGATGGTGAGGCGATGCATGGACGGGAAGTATGATAGCACCGGTGAAGCAGAAAGGAAGTTTCGACGTGTTGCGCTGCCCGGATGTTGGACACTCCTGGGGAATTTTGCCCGCTCTGAGAGTCAGGTTCCGATACATTTCAGAGCGAAAATGTCTTATAGAATGAGGTGATGGCCGGTTCGGAGAATCTACGCGTGGACGATGACGGCCTGATAACCCCCGAGGTGGGCGGTTGGGCCGAGACGAAGTATCGCCTCTTGGCCCTGTATTACGAGCTCTTCTCGACCGGTATGAAGAACAAATGGGATCAGCGCGTCTATATGGATTTATATGCGGGAGCCGGGTACAGCCGCATTCAGGGAACCAGCAGATTCCTGAAAGCATCGCCCGCCATTGCGCTGACGATTCCGCATCTTTTCGACAAATACATCTTTTGCGAGGAAAGCAAGGACCTGCTAGACGCCTTGAAGACTCGTGCACAGCGGATCGCGCCGGAAGCCAATGTGGCGTACATTGCCGGCAACTGCGACGCCGAAATCGAGAGGATTTACAAAGAAATACCGAAGGCTTCATCGACGAATAGAGTGCTGAGCCTTTGTCTCGTAGATCCGTTCGATTTCGGGCTCAAGTTCGACACCTTGCGTAGGCTTTCCACCGTCTTCATCGATTTCGTCGTCCTGCTCGCCATCGGCATGGATGCGAATCGTAATTATGAACTTTACGTCGAGGGCAATTCCACCAAGATTGACGCGGCGCTTGGGAACACAGAATGGCGGGAACGCTGGAAGGCGGGCGGTCTCAAGAGGAGCGATTTCAGACCGTTTTTGGCGGCCGAGTTCTGCAGGAGCATGGAATCTCTTGGCTACCTTAGGAAACCACTCGACCGCATGAAGTTGGTCCGATCCCTCGAGAAAAACTTGCCGCTTTACTACCTTGCTCTATTCTCTCGGAGTGAGACAGCATTCAATTTTTGGGACGATGTACTCAAGTACAGCACCGATCAACAGCAACTTTGGGATTGAACTTCGATGTCGCTGCTTTCAAAAATCGAGTGGACGGACGCAACCTGGAACCCGGTGCGCGGTTGCACGAAAATCAGTCCCGGTTGCAAGCATTGCTACGCGGAAAGGTTCGCTGAGCGTTTCCGCGGGGTGAAGGGACATCCGTTTGAGCAAGGCTTCGATCTGATTCTCGTTCCAGAGAAGATCAGTGAGCCCGTGCGATGGAGTAAGCCTCGGATGATATTCGTCAACTCGATGAGCGATCTGTTTCACGAAAGCGTGCCGCTTAGGTATATCGAGAAGGTGGCGGAGACGATGCGGCTCGCGAACTGGCACACTTATCAGGTCCTTACAAAGCGCTCCCGGCGTCTACGGGAAATGCTTTGTGGGCCGCTTCAGACAGCCGCGAAGGATGTTCATATATGGTGGGGTGTATCAGTGGAGGATCGTAAATACGGTCTGCCACGAATCGCCGACCTTCAAGCCACGCCTGTGGCTGTGCGCTTCCTGTCCGTGGAGCCGCTTCTGGAAGACCTCGGACAACTGCCCCTGAGGGGCATCTCTTGGGTCATTGTCGGCGGGGAAAGCGGACCCGGCGCGCGGCCGATGAGAGAGGAGTGGGTTCTTTCTATTCGCGAGCAGTGCGAAGCCGCTAACGTACCTTTCTTCTTCAAGCAGTGGGGCGGTGTGCGCAAGCAGGCGACGGGCAGAGCACTTCAGGGCCGGACTCACGATGGTTTTCCCACGCGAGTGCAGAACCCGACATTGCCAACATTGCTGCGCCTTAAACACGCACTTGAAATCGAGAACGCTGCGCTCGTGCAGCTGGTCTAAGTAAACCCCGGCCTTTCATCCTTCGAATATTCGAACAAGAGCCGGCTTCGATCCCGAGTTGCCGCGAAAGGTTTACGATGAATAGCGCGGCGCAGGTTGGAGGTGTCAGATGCAGTCTGCAGGTTCTCCCCATCGGATGATCCCCAAGGCCTGGTGGTCCTTGATTGCCGCCGGTGGGCTGGCCGGGTTAGCACTGGGCATTGCGGCGTCCTACCTGTGGCCCACCGCCTACACAGCCGAAGTGCGGTTACGCATCGAGCAACCAAGGATTCCGCGAGGTCTCCTTGTGCAGGGCGATGCATTTGACCTGGATCGAGTGGTTTCCGATGCGAGGGCTGCGGCATTTTCGTTCAAAGCACTAACTGAACTGGGGCAGGGCTATTATGGACGCTTCCCTGCCGATAAAAAGATCGAGGCAATGAGAGAGGAGATGGACAAGGCACTCCGCGTAGAACGTTCCGGGGATATCATTCGGGTGGCATTCACCTATCGGGACTACCCGTCTAGCGGGGACAATGCTGGGAAGGCTGCGTACCTGGCGAATCAGTGGGCAAATGCCATCATCGAAACAAATTTACGCGATCAAGAAAGGCAGACCGTGGGGACAGTGGACTTTTTCAAGATGCGTGCCCAAAACGCAGCGGGGGCATGGGGGAAACTGAACAGTGAGATCCGGCGTCTCACAGCGGCGGATCCGCGCTTTGACCGGCTTGCCTTAGACCGCGAACTCGCCCGGAAGGAATACGAATCAGTGCGGCAGAAGCTAAGCGAAGCCGAAGGAATGTATGATTTAGCTATCAGGCAATTGGGATGGCGCCTGCTCATGCTCGATGTGGCCCAACCGCCTAAGGGTCCCGACTTCTCCCGATTGCAAATGGCGCTTTCTGGTTTGGGATGCGGACTATTGGCTGGTCTCATCGCCTGGTTGCTGATCGCGATGCGCAGCGCTCACGGTGTATTGTTGGGGCCCGCAGCTGCATCGAGCAATTAAAACATCGCATCAGTTCTACTCTTAAGGCAAACAGGCCGGAGGTGTCAGATGAAATCCGCAGGTGTGATTCGCCAGCTCGGGCGGTATCCGGTCAAGTCGATGCGCGGCGAGCCCTTATTCGCTACGACGCTGACGCTGCAGGGTGTGCCGGCGGACCGGCGCTACGCGTTTGTCAGTGTCGTGAACTGAAGCTTTTGAGCTAAGACCTCTACTGAAGTCGCCGTCGTCGCCAGATCCCTGGAGCCAGCAGGATTAGCGCGGTCATTGCCAGTAAGACTGAACTTGGTTCTGGCGTCGGGGTAATACCATTTGCCGAGTAAACGCCGCCCAGCGCACTGTCAACGCTAAAGCCAGTCACCGGAGCTCCATTGCTATCGAGGAATTCGAGTCCCGTTACGGCCATCGTGTTTAGAAAATTGGCATTCACGAGACTGTTCTCACTCGGCCCATGAATAGATGTGTTGTAGATGAATGCGGCCTCCCCAAATCCGAGCATGAAGTCAAACGGTACGCCAGCCTGGAAGGCAATCGGGTTGAGGGTAAAATTCGCACTGTAGGAGTTCTGGGTAGCGTCGGCAAAGACCTGGTCAATAGTCGTGGCGCCGTCGCCTGCCCATTCGGTGATTCCAATACCGACGGTATTTGGGAACGCAGCGAAATCCCAGGAATTGGTCCCATGCACGGTCACGGTCGGAACAACGGTGTAGGTTCCGCCTGGCAACCCGTTGACGGTTACCACATCTCGAAACCATTCGATTCCGTTCGAGCTTTCATACCGGGCAGGGATGGTGGACGGACTGGTGTCCTGCATGGATGACTTGCTCCCGAGATGGCCCACGGCGGCAAACGAAGTGCCGCAAGCCGTTCTGTCTGCCGTTGACAGCACACATCCGGAAAGCAGAGAACTTGTTCCACTCGCGGCGAGCGTATTCCGCTCATTATTCAGCGTCTCTGTGGTTTCTAGCCAATAGTTGACGGAAACGTCATAGGCTGCAGGCTGGACATCAGCTTTCAAGGTGATGGCTACGGTCAGAAGTGAAATGGCAACATGAACAGGTACGCGCATGTGAGACCTTTCGTGTGTCGTCGAAATCAGTGTTTTTATCTAGAGTTTCCGATTGTTCGTTTCTGAACGACAGTTATCCAAAATTTCGTTTTTGGCTTTTTTGCCACCAGCGATTATACAGGAAACTTGTTACGCTGCAACCCGATTTTCATCCATCGCTAGCCGCAGCGGGGCGGTCGCCGGCAGGTGAAACGTCATGCGTTGCCTCAAACGGTTTACCATGATTAGCGCGGCGCAGGCCGGAGGTGTCAGATGAAATCTGTCGGTGCGATTCGCCAGCTCGGGCGGTATCCGGTCAAATCCATGCGCGGCGAGCCCTTATTCGCCACGACGCTGACGCTGCAGGGTGTGCCGGCGGACCGGCGCTACGCGTTTGTGCAGACGGCCTCGCGCAGCTCGTTTCCCTGGTTCACGGCCCGGGAGCTGCCGGAACTTCTTTGCTATTGCACTAGCGTGAAGGAAACCGGCGCGCAGGAGGCCGAGGTGACGGTCACCACTCCTGGTGGAAAGAATTTCCCCGTTACGAGCGACGAACTCCGCGAAAGCCTGGAGGCGCGCTCGGGGAAAAAGCTTTTCCTGCTGTACGACTACCGGGGCTCGTACGATGTCGCGCCCATCTCGCTGATCAGCCGCCAGACGATATCGCAGATCGCGAAGGAAAGCGAAACGGCAGAAGAACCCTTGCGGTTTCGTCCGAACCTGCTCATCGATCTGGAGAGCGGCGAACCCTTCGATGAGTTGAACTGGGTGGGCCGGACTGTTCGCGTGGGAGACACGGCGCGGATCGCGATCACGCAAGTCGACCAGCAGTGCATGATGATCACGCTCGATCCGGCGAGCGCCAAGCCGAGCCCGGCGATTCTGCGCTGCGTTACCCAGCAGCACAAACAGTGCGCGGGAGTCTATGCGACGGTGCTGACTGCCGGGGAAGTGCGGGTGGGGGATACGGTGGCGCTGGAGGCGTAGTAGCGTTGCGGGAAGCAAAACGTCATGAGCGATAAATGGTATACGCGGCCGGTGCTGTTCGTAGCGGACATCGACCGGTCCGTCGATTTTTACGTGAAGCAGCTCGGTTTCACGCAAGCGTGGCGATATGAGGAGGAGGGGAAAGCGTTTGTCGCGCAGATCGACCGGCGGGGCTGCGAGCTCATTCTGTCTT
>Ga0070730_10002721_pt1 | contig 16041 bp, 16 predicted proteins | sample Coa_R1_3_FD_66447 | JGI IMG/M metagenome (GOLD analysis project Ga0070730, IMG submission 66447) | Surface soil microbial communities from Centralia Pennsylvania, which are recovering from an underground coalmine fire - Coalmine... | ecosystem: Environmental > Terrestrial > Soil > Unclassified ...
CAAACCAACTAGTTGTGCTGTACAGCTTCACTGGCGGATGGGACGGAGGCAATCCTTACGGGGGCCTCACCATGGATGCTGCGGGTAATCTCTACGGCGCAGCCCCGGCTGGAGGCGCAACCGGGAATGGTGTCGTATTCAAGATCACGCCCTGAGCTTGCACCAACCTGCCAATCTCGAGGCGTCATATAAAAATTATGGCCGGCGGGATGCATTTGCTCCGCCGGCCGGAATCTAAAATCCAGTGCCCTACTGAAATTATGAAGCGTTTGCCAATGACGACTCAGGGTCGGCTCGACTAGTTAGCGGGCGGCAGGGTGGTCGAGCAATTCGCGGTTTTGGGTGGGCAGAGGATAAGCGGTCCGCCGTCGCTGGCGGATACCGGCTGAACGCTCGCCGCCACGAAGGTCACTACCATTCCAAGGGCTAGAATCGCGATCCTGATGGCCAGCTTTGCATTCATCTTCACGTTCATGGTGTTGCTCCTTTGGGACCTGGGATTTGGCTTGCTAGGAACCCCCTCGCAAGTGACTTTGGTAATGCAACGCGCGTGCCAAAATCGATACATTGGCCTCCCGCGTGCCCAAATACCGCTTCTTGTTGGAAACAAAGGAGTAAGCCCATCCTTTGCGCCGGGCGGCGGGGATCGAATCGTGGCACCCGCCAGATTTTTCTAACAAAATTGTTCGCGGCTAACATTTATGTTAGGTGCGGCCATCGAGCACGCCGACTCACGCGTATACTCTTTCCGTCATGGGCCATTCGGGCGAACTTGGAGTTGCTCCGGCTAGCGGTGCACGACTGGAAATTGTCAGCGGTCCCCTCAAAGGAAAAGTCTTTTCGCTCACCAATCAAGAAATATCCATCGGACGGGATCCATCAAACGAGATTTCGCTGCTGGATTCTCTTGTGTCCAGGCGCCACTGCATCGTGCGCAAGGATGGGAACTCATTCCGGCTACTGGATCTCGACAGCCGCAACAACACCTTTGTCGGGAACATGCCCGTAAAAGAACGAGTGCTCGCTGCCGGCGATCAGCTTCGGGTGGGAAACTCTATCCTCGTTTTTCAGGAGCCCAGCACTGAGTCCACCGCCGGCAACGTTGCCTTGGAACTGGACGCGAGTCCCGCGCCTGGCGCGGCCACGGTCATTTTGCGCAAAGAAGATGCACTCTATCTGCAGCCCCCGCGCCCCGACAATTTACCCGCCAATGCAAAGACGGTTCGTGATCTGAAGGTTTTGCTCGATTTCAGCCGCACGGTGAATTCCGTCCTCGGCTTGGCTTCTTTGCAAGAGAAGGTGCTGGAGGCCGTTCTCCAGATCGTACCTGCCGATCAAGGCGCCATCCTGTTGACGGACGATGGCAGCACAGAATTTTCTTCGATCGCAGGCCGAGACCGTCTGGGATCCAACCCGTCAATCCACGCCAGCCAGACGATTCTCAATCGCGTGCTGCAGGAAAATGTCGCGGTACTCTCGAATGATGTGCAAAGCGACGACAACTATCGCGAGGTCGAGAGCCTGCTCGAACGGCGGGTGCACTCCGTGCTAGCCGTCCCGCTCGAGGTGCAAGGAAGAATGCTCGGAGCGATGTATCTCGACGCTAGTTCTCCGGGGGTACGCTTCGACTCTGACCTGCTGCAGTTGGTCACGACGCTGGGGAACTTCACCGCGATGGCGATTGATAATGCGCGGTACCTGGAGCGGTTGGGCGGAGAGAACCGGCGTCTCAATGAAGAACTCAGTATTCATCACAGCATGGTGGGCGAAAGCAAAGCCATGCACGAGGTTTACGGATTCGTATCAAGGGTTGCGGGACGCGATTCAACGGTCCTGATCACCGGCGAGAGCGGTACCGGAAAAGAATTAGTCGCGCGAGCTGTCCACGTGAACAGCCCACGCGCCGACAAGCCGTTCGTCGCGATCAACTGCGCCGCCATTACCGAAACTTTGTTGGAAAGCGAGCTTTTCGGACACGAGCGGGGAGCCTTCACCGGAGCCGTTTCCCAGAAGAAAGGGAAGCTCGAGACCGCCGAAGGTGGCACCGTATTCCTCGACGAAATCGGAGAGCTTGCCCTGCCGATGCAAGCCAAGCTCTTGCGGGTTCTACAGGAGCGGGAATTTGAACGCGTCGGCGGTACCCGCCCGATCAAACTCGATGTCCGTCTGATCGCGGCAACCAATCGCGATCTGAAAGAGGGGGCGCGGACCGGGGCTTTTCGCTCCGACCTCTACTACAGGCTTAATGTCGTGTCTCTGCACATGCCCGCACTGCGCGAACGCCGCGAAGATATCCCCTTGCTCGCCGCCTTCTTTGCCGCACAGCATGGCGAAAAAGTGAAACGGCGCGTGGCCGGAATTTCTCTGGAGGCGCGTGCCTGCCTGGTCAGCTACGACTGGCCGGGCAATGTTCGCGAACTGGAAAATGCGATCGAGCGCGCCGTGGTTCTGGGGTCGACGGAGTTGATCCTGGCGGAAGATTTGCCGGACTCGATCCTGGAAGAATCCGCCGCGGCAGGAGAGCCTGTGAACGCGCTCGCTGAAGGCGTTCGCGAAGCCAAGAAAGATCTGATCGAGCGCGCGATTGAGAAGGCTGAGGGGAATTACACTGAAGCCGCCGCCATCCTGGGAGTCCACCCGAATCACTTATTCCGCTTGATTCGGACCCTCAATCTGAAGCCGAAAAGACAGAGACAAGCGTAGTTCGCGATTGCGCCAACTATCGCGGCTTGCATCAAGCAACCCTACCACTGACGAATACCTCTAAGCCCACGGCCCCAAGGTTCCACATAGGAGAATAGTCATGCGCCCTTCATTGGTGGCGGCCCTGGTCTTTTTCGCGGCAGTAATCTCTACTGCGGCTCAAGAAAACACCTCGAAATGCGACTTCGAAAATTTCAGAGTACCAATCCCTAAGGTTTACGACACCAGTGTGAACGGCATCAACGGCAGCCAAACAATCGTGGGTTCGTACACGGTACCGAAAAAATGCAGGGGCGGCTATTGGGTACCGATCTCCCACGGTTTCATGCGGAGCAATGGCAAGTATTACCCGATTGACGTTCCGGGCAGAGCGACGCAACCACTTGCCCTCAATGATCGAGGGCAAATTGTTGGCGATTCCTGGCCGCCAAGATGCTCAGGCCCTCCGAAGGCTTTTCTGCTTGATGATGCCGGCTATCACGAACTCAATTTCCCCGGCTACTACGACATTTTTGCGTTAGGAATCGACAATCAGGGCGTCATCGTGGGCAGCATGACCTCCAGCGAAACCAATGCCGAAGTAGGATTCCTGCTTGAAAGCCAGCGCCTTCACATAATTACCTTCCCTGGCTCCGCATGGTCATTTCTGATTGGTAGAAACGAGCACGGAGATATGGTGGGAAATTACGGAATCGGTGATGCCGTGTACCATGGCTTCATGCTCCGAGATGGTGCCTTCACTACGCTCGATTACCCCGGCGCGTATGAAACCATACTTTGGGCCATCAATGACGAAGACGTCGTCACGGGTTCGTATGAAACATCCGCGGAGTCTCTTTTTGCCCCGTTTAAATGGGATGCGGCAGGATTTGAGGACCTGCCTTACGATTATGGGAACAAAATGCGGGCGATCCAGACAAACTTCGTCTCTGTGAACGACTCGGGTCATTTTGCAGGAAATTTTTACGTCGATCAGCTCGGTTACACCCAAGGATTTGTGGCTACCTGTAGGTAACGTGGTCTCTGGCGACGCAGGTTGTCAGACGGCGTCCCGGGTTATTTCAGTCCCCTCACCAGAAATAGATTCGCCAAATCTCTCTGGAAGGTAACAGCGCAGGCTTTTCCATCCGCAGACAACGCCAGCGGACCGAAGAAGTTCGCGCCGGGCTCGGGAACTTTTACCACGAGCCATGGCTCTTTGTGACGCGAAGCAATCTCAAGCCGAGTGATTTTTATGCTGGTGGGCTCGCGTTGTTGCAGGAACAGATAACGCCCGTCTCCGCTCCAGCGTACGACGCTCTCCCCGGGCTGCAGATCGATGGCGGGTTTTGAATCGCCGCCGGCGACTGGGGAGAGCAGCAGCTTGTGCGGATCCACGGTCACGAACCAATTCCCATCCGGCGAAACCCGCGTTCCTCTCGTTCCTTCCGGCGTAAGTGGAGTCGCTCTTTTTCCTTCCAGGTCGTACATCCAGGTGCGTGTCGGACGGCCGACTTCGTTTCCGGTGAACAAAATCCGCTTGTTGTCAGGAAACCATTCCACGCCATCGAAGTGGATTCCTTCAATCTTGGGGAACTGTGATTCTCCCGGACCGGTAGGCAGTAACATCAGCGACGACCGTTCACCTTCATGATGAATACAGACGACCCACTTGCCGTCGGGAGAAAGCGCCGGCCGATGGCCGTCGCCGAGGCGAATTGCAGACGAGCCGTCGGTGTTCCGTAGATAAAGGGCAGAGTTGCGGCCTTGTCCACTGGAGAGCTCGGCGAACACGATTGCCTTCCCATCATTTGAAAGGTCATACATCAGGGAGGCGTCCAGCCATGCCAAGTCGCGTTGCCCTGCACCGTTCTGCGGTGTGTACAGGATACCTAGGCGGGAGTTGACCGTGCTCAGCAGAACGCGACCGTCACGGGCTACATCCTGCATGACAATCATTCCGCCGGTCTGCGAAACCAGCCGCTGCGCGCCTGAGAGGGTCACGGCGTACAGCGCGGGATCATTCCCAGGCTGGCCGCCGGAAAACCATATTTCATGATTGTCAGGAGACCAATTCAGCGCCCCAATCTGACGCCATCCCCGTGAGAGAACCTGCCGGGGACGGGATGGGCCAACAATGCATAGGCTGTAGTCGCCGACCTCCGCATCGTAATCGAAAAAAGCGACCAGCGTGCCATCGGCCGAAACCCGCGGCATCTGCTGCGGCCGCCGGTCGGTTTCGTAAAGCACCGTTCCCACCGGATACTCCAGCCGGAACTTCCCCCCGACGGTGCGTACGACAGCGAGCGATTCCCCGTCTGGTCCCCAATCCGCGCCGCTGACGCCCTCGAGTACCTGTCGCGGGGCGCCTCCGGCAAAAGACACTCGAGCCAGAGTTCCGACATCGTCCTCGCCGAGAAGGATTGCCATCTCTCCCTGCTGTGAGATTGCGAGCACACGCGCGCTCGGCAGCGCCAGTGGCCGCGCTTCGCGATTGCCCGGCTGCGCCGAAAACAAAGTCGATGGGGCTCCATCCCACTCGGCGCTGTAAACCACGTTGTTGCCCGGAGCGAACTTTGCCGAGGTAACGTCGCCACGTCGAAAGGTCAGCCGCTGAAATGAAGGCGGCTCTGGATGTCCAATGAATTTTTGTGCATACGTCGCCCCCAACGCCAGCCCGAGCAGAACGCCAGCCAGGATTCCTGCCCCAGCCCAGAGCCTGGGGTGTGTCGCGCTGCGCGGCGGAGCCGTAACCAAGGGCGCCGCCACCGCGAAGTGGCTGGAGTCCATCTCGTCGCGCAGCTCTTCCAGAGCCACCTTCACGTCCGCCATTGTCTGCCAACGCCGGTCAGGATCTTTCTTCAGGCACCGGCTGATAATGCGGTCCAGCTCCGGAGGAGTTTCTGTGCTTGCCTGCGAGGCCGGTTGAGGGTCTTTGTAGAGCACTGCCGAGAGCGATGACAACTTCGACCCGCCCTGGAAAGCGCGCCGCCCCGTTGCCATTTCATAGAGCACCGAGCCGAAGGAGAAAACATCCGATCGGCTGTCCACGATTTTTCCGTCCGCCTGCTCCGGGGACATGTACGCGACCGTGCCAAGGATCGTACCTTCCTCGGTGAGAGGAGACCCCTGGCCGTGCATGGTCTCGGCATAAGCGTCGGCTTGCTCCGATTCGCTCAGCTTGGCCAGACCGAAATCGAGAATTTTCACCACGCCCTGCTGGGTGACAATCACGTTGGAAGGTTTCAGATCGCGATGCACGATTCCGGCGGCATGGGCTGCCGCCAGAGCATCCGCAATCTGGACAGCATATTTCAACACCTCGCGAATCCTCAGCCCCTTGCTGCCGATCAGATGATCCAAGGTGTCGCCGGCCACGAATTCCATTGCGATGTATTGCACGGGCTTGCTGTCGATCTCCTGGGTGTCGATGTCGTAGATCGTGACGATGTTGGGATGATTCAGCGAAGAAGCCGCTTTCGCCTCCTGGGCGAAGCGCCGTTCGCGTTCCGGATTGAGCGCCCCCGTGGACAAAATCTTGATGGCGGCGGTTCGTCCCAGGCGTGTATCCACGGCCTTGTAGACCACACCCATGCCTCCGGCTCCGAGCTTGGACTCGATTCGATACGAGCGGAGTGATTTGCCAACCATCTATGCAGTCCTGAATCTACGTTCGTCGCAGTCACAAATAGCTGCAGGGTCGCAGCCGCCGCAGACGAACTTCCCGAATGAATGCGGTCAAGCGTTTTCGTTCGACATTCCGCCGGACTCCTCCGGACTACCCGATCGTTCAGGCGCCCCAAGTCCGAGAACATCAGTGTCACCGGCACCGTAACCGGTACTCGTTGAAGTTTGTGGCAGCAATTCTAACGCAGGAGTCAACTAGTTACGTCGGCAGACGATCTGGTGTTCGGAAAACCGAAAATCTGAACCATTGCTAAAGAAAACAGCGATGCAACGGTGTGTGAAGCGTCAATCAATTACCCCGAACGTCGCCCCTGAATATACGTCCGGTTGATTTTGCTTTCCTTGGCTGCGGCTTTACTGGGGCAGAGTTTCCGCCGTAAAAAGGCTGCGGTTGATCCCACCAAGAGAGATTAGCAATGAGGACTGGCGGAGAGGGAGGGATTCGAACCCCCGATACCCGTTAAGGTATGTCCGCTTTCGAGGCGGATCGTTTCAACCACTCACGCACCTCTCCGCGCTGGACAAATCAGTTGCCGGTCGCGGCTGCGTAGTTGCCGGGCAGCAGATTCCTCGCTGCACTCGGAATGACAAGAAGCCATTTCCCTCGGCTACCGGCGATTTCTAAAGAACGATTGCAGTATTTCTGCGCTGCGGCCTGCGAGTACTCCGCTTCGAACCTCCATCTTGTGGTTCAACCGCGGATGGTTCACAACCTGCAAAACGGAATGTACGGCACCCGCTTTCGGATCGTCCGAACCATACACCAGACGTTTGATGCGCGAATGCACCATCGCTCCGGCACACATCGCGCACGGTTCAATTGTAACAAACAGCTCACATTCACTCAGTCGATGGTTACCGATGTTTGCACCGGCTGCACGCAGTGCCGCGATCTCGGCATGGGCAGTCGGGTCCTTATCGATGATGTTTCGGTTCCATCCCTGGCCAACGATTCGTCCTGCGTAGACAACCGCCGCTCCCACGGGAACTTCTCCCAGTTCGAGAGCGCGCTGCGCACAACGCAAGGCCTCTTCCATCCACAGCTCGTCCGAGGCATTCGTAGCTATAGTCTTCGAGGACTTTTCAAGCGGAGTTGGCTTCATGGCGCACTACAGGATTGTACCGAGATCGGCAGAGTCGAGGTGGGCTGGGCAATCCGCGGCGCGCAGCGTTAGATCACGCTTAGAACGTTGCGAACGACTTCCGGCACTACAGCGTGGATGACTGCCGGCACTACGATCTTGGCGATCGGATAGGCCAGCACAATCGCGGGCACGACGATGAGTACCCAAGTCTTCGTCGGCAGGTTTGTGAAATAGGCCTTCATACCTTCCTCTTCGATTTATATTTACTACGTAAGCGGGCCCGAAAAAGTTCCCTTTGCAGGCCGCTCGCTTCTTACCTGTAAAGACCAGTTCTGACGCTTAGACGTTTGAGAAAAAGAATGGTCAAAGTCAGATTGTCAACAGGCTGTTTGAGGATTCGCGGGAGCCTCTGACACTTTGGGCGAAAGTGTTTTCGCATGGTATCCTAAGCGCGATATGGGGATGCCGAGCCTGCTCCGAAAAGTCTTCCTGGTGGACCTTCTTCAAGGCTTGAAGGTGACCTTTCGCTACCAGGATCCCAAAGAGATCTATACCGAACAGTATCCACTGGAGCGGCCGCAGGTTGCCGAGCGCTACCGTGGGGCGCCGCGGCTCAATGTCAACCCCGATACCGACGAAACCATGTGCATCGCCTGCGACTTGTGCGCCCTGGCATGCCCGGAAAACCTGATCGTGGTCTCCAGCGAACGCAACGAAAAGACCCGCCGCAAGGAACTCACTAACTTCACCTATGACTTGAGCCGCTGCATGTTCTGCGGTCTGTGCGAGGATGCGTGTCCCACGGACGCTCTCGAACTTACGCAGGATTTCGAACTCGCCAGCTACACGCGCCAAGGCTGGATTTGGGACCGCGAGACGCTGGAAAAAGGGCCGGAACCTACTCAGTACCGGAAGTAGTTGGGCGATGTCTCAGGTCGATTTCTTTGCGGTAAGAGCCTTTAACCGCCGAGTTCGCGGAGAACGGCCGCAGAGAACGCAGAGAAAAGCCAAGCGTTTATTACCCGCAACCACACCACCAAAGGCGTGCCTACGGCATTCGCCGGATAGCCACCCTCATCGTTAATCCTGAGACTGAATAAAGGCAATCGAGAACCTTCACGCGGACGATTGCAGTGATGTTTCCGAAGGAGGATTTCTCCATGACAATCCGGATTACTACTTTGTTAGCGTTATTGGCGTGCGCGACGTCGGGATTCGCGCAGGCTCGTCCTGCGGCTCCGCCGCCTACTTCAGCTCCAGCGACTACGGCAGCACCGCAGACCGCAACACCGACGCCTGTGCCGCCGCCGCCGGCCGCAGCTACTCCCGCCACCCCAACCCCGCCACCGACGACCATCGGCCCGCCGACTCCGATTACGACTAAAGCAGCGGGAGATAGCCAAACCACCACGCCACCACCTACGCCTGGTGCCATGCCTCAAAACCAGGCAGCACCTGCTTCTGCGCCCACAGCTCAGCCGAACAATCCGAATGCCGTGACTTGCGTCCCATCGAACGGAAGTGCCGCAACTGGTGAGACCGCAAATGCCCAGGCGAACAATGGGACCGCGGGTACTGCGCCGACTTCTACGAATTCGAGCAGCCAAAGCTCGAGTTCAAGCGCGACTCCAACGCCCAGCAATCCGCCGCGCACAGGGAATCCGCCTTCAACCACTCCGGCGCCGACGCCGACTGCTCCTGTAGCAGCGTGCCCCCCGGGAATGGTTCCAAGTCCAACCGCCCCGCAGCCACCCATGTAGATTGACGAAGAGAGTGGGTGCCCCAGGTCTCGCGGATTTTGCGAGACCTGGGAGTTTACGACTCCCTATTTCTGCGGAAGGGCTGCCAATTTCTTCTCGGGAAGAAAATACAGGGCGGGAATCAAAACAAAAATGAAGTACGACCCATACACCGAAACGTAAGCCAGGGGCACCGAACTTAAGTACAGCACGAATGAAAGACCATTCTTCCTCTGAATGGACAGGTGATAATCTCGCATCTCCAAGTCGTGCGATTCCTGCCGTACGATCTCCATCCGCAGCAGGTAGAAGGCGCTGGAACACAAGGTCAAGTCCAGCCCATACAGGGCCACTGCCATCGGCTCACGATAGTACTTGCCGAGAAAATCAGTCACAAACGGGACGAGCGACATCCAAAACAGAAGATTAAGGTTTGCCCACAAGAGCCGTGCTGTAACTTGCCGCACCGCGTGGATCATGTGATGGTGATTCATCCACATGATGGCGACAATTAAGAAACTAAGTCCGTAGCTGATGAACACCGGAGCAACCTTGAGCAGCGCGGGCCGCGTAGGCTGCGCCGGCGCGCGCAGTTCCAGCACCATGATCGTCACGATGATGGCGATGACCCCATCGCTGAAGGCTTCCAGACGGCCGGTTGTCATCTCGCGGTGAGGCATAGGCGTGAATCTACCACGAAAGCACTCAGTAGCCGGGTTTTCACCGACTACCGAGTACTGACTACTGACTTCACGCGGGTTGCTGCTGTGTCATGCAGTGCATCGCTCCCAGGCCCCAAATGAAATCTCCAGAGTAAATGGGGACGATTTCGCGGGTAGGGAAGAGCTCGGCCAAAATGTTCAGAGCGATGCGATCGTTGGGTCGGTTGAACACCGGGGCCAAAACGACTGCGTTCGCAATGTAAAAGTTCGCGTAGCTCGCCGGTAGGCGGCGGCCTTCGAACACTACAGGCTGTGGCATTGGAATTTCCACAACCGTGAACTGCTTGCCATCCTGGTCACGTGCCGCTTGTAATCTCCGTAGATTGGCACGGAGTGGGGCGTGGTTCGCATCTTTTGTGTTGGGCTCGACCATTGTCACCACGGTACTTTTCCAGACAAAGCGCGCAAGGTCGTCGACATGGCCGTGAGTGTCGTCGCCAACGATGCCGCGGCCAAGCCAAATGGTGTGTGATGCACCAAGATAATCCGCAAATGCTTTTTCATAGTGCACCCGGGCCATGTGCGGATTGCGCTGTTGGTCCTTGCTCAGAAGACATTCTTCGGTCGTGAGGACCGTGCCCGCGCCGTTCACGTCGATCGATCCACCTTCCAGCACGACGCGTTTGCCAAGCGAGAGCGGGTGGATTTCTTCCGCGCGAGCCGTCTTGGCCATCAAGCTCCCGATTTTTTCGTCGAAACGCCAATTGGAGTACTTCGCCCAGGCGTTAAAGCGAAACTTTACGGCGAGGGTGGGCGGAGCTTTGGCCGTCTTTTCCCCTGATCTCTTATGCGCAGCGGCCCCTTCCTGGTCAGGGTGTCCGAACGCTGCGCGCAGCCGGTGCCAAAGTGGCTGTTCAGGGGCGGCAGCGCTGCCACGTTTCAGGAAGATGCATCCCGAATCCCGCAGCCAAATGCGATTGCTTGCCCAGTGATGGAACCGAACGTTAGCCGACATTGCATCAGCCCGCTCCAGAACCCGTCTCGCCTGCCGGGAAGCTGCCGCACTTTTGCAGATCAGTTCAACGCGCTCGTACTTGGCAAGATTGCGGATAATCTCGGCAAATACCCACGGAATCGGCTCGAATTTTCCAGGCCAGTCTCCCTGATAGTGAGGCCATGCGAGCCAGGTAGCGGCGTGCGGTTCCCACTCGGCTGGCATCCGATAGCCCGACGTGGAAGGAACAACTTCGCTTGGAATGGTCTTAGTTTTTCTTCTTCCGGTAGATGGCGTCATAGCAGTCCAACGTTTTGATTCGGGCGGGCGGATGGTCCTTGAAGCCATCGGTAAGGAGATACATGCCGGTGATGTGTTCCGGGCTTGCCTGAGTCACGAACCTGGGCGCGCTCTCATCGCAGGATTTGTCCCGGAATGCCTCGACTTCGAGGGGCAGAGTTCCCTCAAAATATTTTTGTTCGATCTGGGTCGTCCCGTAGCTCGAGAAGACGACCTTCAGATATTTCTGCTTTGCACCAGCGATTTCCAGAACGATCACTTCCTGGTTCTGCTGGAACGTCGCGTCTTTGGCGGCGTGCCGCATTACATCGTAAGCGACGATTTTGCCCGTGAGTTTCGATGGTTTTGCCGAAGAGACCTGCCCGAAGGCGACGAGAGCGAGAGCGACCAGCAGAGTTTTTCGTGATCGTAGCAATGAGAATCCTAATCCAGAAACCGATTTGTGATCGGGCCATAGGCGTCGATGCGGCGGTCTCGCAAGAAGGGCCAATTGCGACGGATGTCCTCCAGCGCCTTCAGGTCGACATCGCCAACGAGAATCTCTTCGCGATCATGTGATCCCTCGGCGAGCACGCGCCCGAAGGGATCGCAAAAAAACGATCCCCCCCAGAATTCCAATCCCTGTCCAGGAGCCGATTTCCCCCGCACGTTGCCGGTTTCAAACCCTACGCGATTGACCACTGCAACGTAAACGCCATTCGCAATCGCATGGGCTCTTTGGATGGTGCGCCACGCGTCATGCTGCGCGACCCCGAACTCCGCCTTCTCCGCCGGATGCCAGCCAATCGCCGTCGGATAGAACAGCACCTGCGCTCCTTGTAGTGCTGTCAATCGTGCGCCCTCGGGATACCACTGATCCCAGCAGACCAGCGTACCCAGTCGCCCGGCACTGGTGTCGAGCGCGCGGAAGCCGAGATCGCCGGGCGTGAAGTAGAACTTTTCGTAATACAGGGGATCGTCGGGAATGTGCATCTTGCGATAGAGTCCCCGCAGCGTGCCGTCGCTGTCGAAGATCGCTGCCGTGTTGTGATAGACGCCCGGCGCCCGCTTTTCAAACAGCGACGCGATCAGCACTACTCCGTTGCTGCGCGCCGCCGCCGCAAGCTTCTGGCTGGTGGGGCCAGGAATCGGCTCCGCCAGATCGAATAATGCGTGATCTTGTCGCTGACAGAAGTATTGTGTCTGAAAAAGCTCGGGCAGGCAGACCACCTGTGCGCCGCGTCCTGCAGCGTCCGACGTGCGGTTGAGGGCCTTTTGAAGATTTTGTTCCGGTTCCGGCCCGCACGACATCTGCACCAGCGCTACGCGAAATTTCTCAGGCGGCACGCGCTCCGACCTCCGCAAAACAATATAGCAGGAAGGCAGCTGTCAGCTCTCAGCTCTCAGCTTTGAGCTCACTTTCGATCGGCGCGGTTTTCTCAGCGCTTGGCGTGTGAGGCTAAAACCCGCGTGAGGCGCTGATTCCCCGCGGTCGCTTCTGTCAGATGTTTCATCGTTTCGGCCGACGGCATGGCGCGCATAAGAGCTTCGACTGCAGCTTCTGCGTCCAGGGATTCCGTTCGGACCAGAGCCACGAGGAATTCCACGGCCGAGTCTTGGCGCGTCAGGGCAATGGACGACAACAGAACCGAGCGAAACCAGGGATCCTTGGCCTTCGGGAGCGCATCGCGAAGGAACTCCAACGATTCGAGCGAGTGTGTTCCAGCTATCGCCAGAGCCGCCTCTGCAGCCGTGTCATCGCCGGCTGCCAGGAAACGTCCGACCCAGGGGATGGCGCGGACGCCCGCGATTCGAAGAATCCCGCCAAAGCACGCACCCAAGACTTCTGGTTCATCGCGGCCAAGCGTGGCCCTGAGGCGCAGGAGCAAGGCTGCGGTCGGTGACCCGACCTGTTCGATGGCACGTGCGATTTCGGCTCGCACATTCTTGTCCTCGTCAGCGAACAACTCCAGAAGATGCGAGAGCAGATCATCGTTACTGAGGCTGCGGCATTGCACGAGCGCGAGAGCGCATGTGGCGCGAAGAGTGCCGGCGCTGTCGGATCGCCCTCCATACACCGGCTCCAGTTGAATGTGGCGCATTCCCCGCAGGAAAACCCCGGGTTCCTGATATTCAAGCGTGGCCAGCGCCCGGCTGATCGCGTTCTTCCCCCAGCATTGCGGATCGCTTTTTTCAGGGTTCTCGAAGAACCGGTCAAAGGCCGCCAGCAGGTCGGGAATAAGCTCCGTGCTGCGAAACTCGCGCACCAGGTCTGCCGCTTTAGCACCGATAAAATTGTTTCGGTGGGTGAGGGCCTTGCGCAGCGCAGCGAGCCTTAGCGCCTCGTTGGTAGTGCGGAGCGCGTCCAAATCGGCAATCTGCTGCTCAAACGCTTTCTTTCCATACATTCCTCGCAGTGTACTCCGGGTCAGTCATCTCTGGCGCACCCCGGCGTGCATGGTTTTGCGTCATTCCTGTAGAGTATGGAGTCGGGAAAACTTGGAGGCTTGGTTTGAAACAAGGCAATCATGGGAATTCCGCAGGCAGTCAGGGAACCGGCACCACGGGTGAGGGTAAAGATCGTCATCTGCACAATCCGGTCGAAGACCGGTTGATCCCGCTGGAGCCACTCGACCTTGCCAAGGTTCATTCTGTTGACAGCCTGGTGCGAGCGATGGCCAAGACCGCTTTTACTGGCCGCCAGCTCGGGGAGGCTGCCGACGTGCTCGAGGCGATGGCGCTCGACGAAGATGCCTTTATCGTCATGACCCTCGCCGGCGCGATGACCGTCGCCAAGCAGGGATTGATTATCACGGAGTTAATCGACCGCGGCATTGTGAACGCGATCGTTTCCACCGGTGCGTTGATGGCCCACGGACTGGTCGAAGCCACCGGGCGTGCCCACTTCCGCGCCGATCCCGAAGTCTCCGACGAGGAACTCTACGAGCAGGGATACAACCGTGTTTACGACACGCTGGAACCCGAGCAGAACCTGGATGACGTCGAAGAAGTCATGTCGGCCGTACTGGAGTCATGGGATCACAACGAGATCATGTGCTCCTACAAGCTGAATCATGCCATCGGAGCCCATCTTGCCAAGCATGCGGAAGGACAACGCGGGATTCTGAAATCGGCCTTTGAAAAGGGCGTTCCCGTCTTCGTTCCCGCGTTTAGCGACTCTGAATTAGGCCTCGACACTGCTCTCAATAATCGCCTGCGCGAGTCGACTGGCAGACACAAGATTCGTTTTGATCCCTTCGAGGATCTCGAGCACTTCGCCGCGACGCTCCTGCGCCAGAAGAAGCTGGGAATCTTCACCATTGGCGGTGGCGTTCCCAGAAATTGGTCACAGCAATTCGGTCCATTCATTGAACTGAGGCATCGTCGGCTCGGAGAGAAGATTCCTCTCAAGCGCTACCACTACGGGCTCAGAATCTGCCCTGAGCCAGTTTACTGGGGTGGATTATCGGGTAGTCCGTACAGCGAGGCGATTTCCTGGGGCAAGTTCGTGCCGCCCTCGGAGGGGGGAAAGTTCGGTGAGGTGTTCATCGATGCGACGGTAGGACTGCCCATCATTGTTGCAGCGGTTCTGGAGCGGCTGGACAAAGCCAAAAAGGGAGCCCGCAAGGGCAGCAAAGCCGCCAGCAGAAGGTAGTCCAATGTCGTTGCAGAGGGCCGTCCTTTTTTGGAAGCCCCCTCCGGTGCCCTCTGTTGTGAATGGCGTTTGGGCTAGACGGAAGGTTGCTCTGCGGGTTCCGACGCAGATTGGGTGGTTTCAGGATCCTGGCTATTCTTAACCCGCCTATACAATGGTGCAAGGATGCTGTTTTCAAGTACTTCCGACTCAGCTTGAAACCAGTCCTGTAGCTCTCGGCCCTCCTCCTGACCGCGCGCTTCATAGATCTGCTTCGCGCGGGAGCGCACCTTGCGCTCGACCATCTGGACCATCAAAGCTTGCTGCTTCTTCCTGCGTGTATCTGTGTCCACTGCACTCCTCGGTAAGAATGTATGATTTTTTCTACAGTTCTATGATAACTGAAGATGGTTAATGGATGGTTACATCGGAGGGACACATAGATTACTGAAGTGCTAAGACCCGCCCAATCGGGAGCGGGTCTTTTAACCTATTGAAGAATAGAGATTTGCGGCACGTATAAGTGCCAAAGCTAGTCGAAAATCAGTACAGCCGAGGCGATCACGGTTGTCCACAGGCCGCGCTTATCGCCGACGGCTGATTGAGTCACGTTGGCCGTGCGCACAATCTTGTTCGACAGGCGGTAGATCTGCTTCTTTTCGTCCCAGGAGCGATCGGGATCGAACTCCACGTTAAGGGTGGTGGCGAGCATCTCAGCCGCGAGTTCTTCGGCATATTCGCCCGCGGCGTCTTCCGTCTCGCCGTAAGAGTGATGCTCGCTCAAATATCCATAAGTGTTGCGGTCCGCCGGAATAGCGACTCCGATCGACGAAGCCAATAGCCTGTGCGGTTCGCGTGTGGAATTTTCGGCAACCACCGCAAAGACCACTTCTCCGGGATGGAGGTATTTCACGCCTTCCTTGCGCGCCAGCAGTTTGCAATTGGGAGGGAAGATAGATGAGACTCGCACCAGGTTCTGGGCCGCGATCCCGGCGTCGCGCAACGCCAATTCAAAGGATGTCAGCCGCTCGCGGTGTTTCCCCACTCCCTTGGTAAAGAAAATCCGCTTCGGAACCATGTCTTTGCCCAATTCGCGTTCCTCCGAAAATGAAAAATAGTTGTTGAGAATGCACAATCTAACACAATGCTTTGTAAAGGAAATATGAATTTCGAGGAGAGGACAAAAAAATCTCGGACCTCAGACTTCGGACTTCCGCCAAAACAAACAGCGCAGAAGTCTGAGGTCAGAAATCCGAGTCTGATGGCTTCTTCTACTTCG
>Ga0070730_10002722_pt1 | contig 16041 bp, 23 predicted proteins | sample Coa_R1_3_FD_66447 | JGI IMG/M metagenome (GOLD analysis project Ga0070730, IMG submission 66447) | Surface soil microbial communities from Centralia Pennsylvania, which are recovering from an underground coalmine fire - Coalmine... | ecosystem: Environmental > Terrestrial > Soil > Unclassified ...
GCACCGTGTCGGCGGGCACGACCGCGCGCATCTCGCTCGTGCTGAGCACCGAGAAGTCGATCGTCCCGGTCGTCCACCACCGCGGCCGGCTGGGCCGGATGCTGCACGGCGCCGTCGGGTTCCTAGGCCTCGAGGGGACGATCGTGCTCTACGCGCTCGTGGTGCTCAGCCCGCTCGCACTCGTCGCCGCGCTCCTCTGGGGGCTGCGCGAGGCAAAGCGGCGCCGCGACGAGCGCCTTGTGATGGAATAGCCGCCGTGCTGCTCGCGGGCCTCACGACCGGCCACAAGGTCGGACTCGGCGTCGTCGGCCTGGTGTTCATCGCGTTCGCGCTCACGTCGTCGTTCCTCGCGCCGCGCAAGCGCTCGGACTTCCCCGGCAAGAACGGCCTCAGCGTGTTCGCGCTCGCCTCGGTCGTCCTCTTCGTCTCGATGCTGACGGCGGTCATCGTCTTCGGCGTCGAGAAGAGCGAGGCGAAGGCGGGCGGCGCGCGGGCCGCGGCGAAGACGATCGCGGTGCAGGAGAAGGAGTGGAAGGTCATTCCCGCGACGAGCACCGTCGCGCACGGAGCCATCGCGTTCGCCGTGAAGAACGTCGGCAAGATCCAGCACGACCTCGCGATTCAGGGCAGCTCGAGCAAGACGGCGCTCATCTCGCCCGGGCAGAGCGCGACCCTCACCGTGACGCTGAAACCGGGGACGTACACGCTGTACTGCAGCGTTCCGGGCCACCGCCAGCTCGGCATGGTCGCCAAGCTGACGGTGACCTGACGTCGCACTGAGCGGAGAGGGCGGGATTTGAACCCGCGACGCACCTTGCAGTACGTACGCGATTTCCAGTCGCGCTCCTTAGACCACTCGGACACCTCTCCTGGTGGTGCAACCTAAACGGAGGGGGAGGGATTTGAACCCTCGATCCGCCTAACGACGGATAACGGTTTTCGAGACCGCCGCATTCGACCGCTCTGCCACCCCTCCGAGGCGGAGAAGGAGGGATTCGAACCCTCGATGGAGCCATTCAGCCCCATAACGCCTTAGCAGGGCGCCGCCTTCAGCCACTCGGCCACTTCTCCGGAGCGCTACAGGGTATCGGTCAATCGTGGACGCGGGCGATCAGCTCGCCGCGCCGCACGACCTTCACCGCCGTGCCCGAGAGGCGCACGTCGTAGCCGGCCTCCTTCGGGAAGAGCACCTTGTCGCCGGGGGCAAGACCCTCGGCGTCGGCGCCCACCGCGGTGACGATGCCGCTTCGGCACGGCGAGTCCGCGCTCGCGGGAATGATGAGGCCCGCGCGCGTCTCCGCCTCCTCGTCCGACGGCTCGATGACGACGAAGTCGTCGAGCGGCTCGAGCGAGAAGCGCAGCGGCCGGGGATCTTCCAGCACGCGAATCACGATACTCCCGGGATGGCGTCTCCGTTCGTCGAGCTCGAGATCGGCGGCCGCACGGTCAGGGTGACGAACCCGGACAAGATCTTCTTCCGCACGCGCGGCGAGACGAAGCTCGATCTCGTCAATCACTATCTGACGGTCGCGGACGGGATCGTGCGCGCGCTCTACGAGCGTCCCACGCAGCTGAAGCGCCATCCCGACGGCGCCGAGGGCGAGGCGATCTACCAGAAGCGCGTGCCCGAGAAGCGGCCGGAGTGGATCGAGACCGCAACCGTCACGTTTCCGTCGGGACGCACGGCCGACGAGCTGTGCGTGACGGAGATCGCGCAGGTCGCATGGGCGGCGAACCTCGGCACGCTCGACTTCCATCCCTGGCCGTCGCGCCGCAGCGACGTCGAGCACCCCGACGAGCTGCGCATCGACGTCGATCCGCAACCCGGGACGACGTTCGCGGACGCGAAGAAGGTGGCGGCTGTCGTGCACGAGACCCTCGACGAGCTCGGCTGGATCGCATGGCCGAAGACGTCCGGCAACCGCGGCATCCACATCGCATGTCGCATCGAGCCGAAGTGGGGTTTCAAGGAAGTGCGCCGCTGCGCGCTCGCGTTTGCGCGCGAGGTTGAGCACCGCGCACCGGATCTCGTCACGACCGCGTGGTGGAAGGAGGAGCGCGGCGAGAAGGTGTTCATCGACTACAACCAGAACGCGCGCGATCGCACGATCGCGTCCGCGTATTCCGTGCGCGCGCGGCCCGACGCGACCGTATCCGCGCCGTTTCGCTGGGACGAGCTCGACGACATCGAGACGGAGGACTTCACGATCGCGACCATGCCGGCGCGCTTCGCCGATCTGGGCGACGTGCAGGCGGGCATCGACGGCACCGTCAACGACCTCCATGCGCTGCTCGAGTGGGTCGAGCGCGAGGAGGCCCAGGGAGTCGGCGAGGCGCCCTACCCGCCGAATTTCCCGAAGATGCCGGGCGAGCCGAAGCGCGTCCAGCCGTCGCGGGCGAAGAAGGAGCCTTCCACCTAGAGGCGGAATGTTGCTCGTGGGCGGCTTCCTGCCGGGAAGCCCGAAGAAGTGGAACGCCTCGACTGCAGACGTGCAGTCGTACCTGCAGGGCAAGCACAAGGAGCTGCTCGTCGGCGGAATCCTGTTCGGCGTCGGCTACGTGCTCTTCCTGTGGTTCATCGCGAGCTTCGCCGGCATGTTCCGCGACGCGGGCCAGGGTCGCCTCGCGACGATCGTCTATGGGGCGGGCGTCGCGACGGTCGCGATCGCCGCCGTCGGCGACGGCGTCAGCGTCGGCCTCACGAAGGTGGCGTACTCGGCCGATGCGCACACGCTGCAGACGCTGTACGGCATCTCGAACTTCTTCTACGGCCGCCTGCTGTGGACCGCGGCCGCGCTCGCGCTCGCGACGTGGCTCGCGACGAAGCGGAGCAGGGCGCTGCCTGACTGGTACGCCTGGCTGTCGCTTCTCGCCGCAGCGCTCTTCGTGCTCGGAGGCGTCGCGCTCAAGAACAACGGGTTCTTCTCGATCACCGGCGGGATGGGCTTCGTCGCCTTCATCGCGCTGATCGTGTGGGTCGCGCTCTCGAGCGTTCTGCTCGTCAGGAAGACCTGAGGAGATCTTCCACTGCGAGGTCGTCCGGCCTTCGGGCCGGACGCACCTCGCGCCACGTGCACTGGTGGGGATCCTTGTCCGGCCGGAAGCGGATGAGGCGCGTGCCGTGCCGGAAGCGGTGCTTCTCGAGCTTGTCGTAGCGCACCTCGACGACGAGCTTCGGCCTCAGCGCCTCCTCTTCCAGCCCGTTCGTGCCCCAGCGGTTCGGCTCCGAGAAGCGACGGTCGCTCTTCGCGTCGAGCAGCGGGAGGACGAGCGACGCGATCTCGTCGTGCTTCTTCGCCGCGACCGCGCACGAGCCGACGTAGTCGAGATGCCCGTCGTCGGCGCAGAGGCCGAGTAGCAGCGTCGCGATCGTCTTGCGCCCGCCTGCCTTCCAGCGCAGCCCGGCGACGACGCAGTCCGCGGTTTTGTGCGGCTTCACCTTGACGACGCCGTCGCGCGAGCCCGGGAGGTACGGGAGGCCGAGACGTTTCGCGATCACGCCGTCGAAGCCGGCGGCCTGGAGCGTTTGCAGCCAGTCGCGCCCTTGCTCGACGTCGTCGGAGAAGGGGGAGAGCTCGATTCCGTCCGCGACCTTCTCGAGCTCGGCGCGCCGCTTCTCGATCGGCCGCTCGTGCACGGCCTTGCCCTTCCAGAGCAGAAGGTCGAATGCGACGAACGTCGCCGGGATCTCGGCAGAGAGCTTGCGCACACGGCTCTCCGCCGGATGGAGGCGCATCTGCATCGCGTCGAAGTCGAGCGCGCCGCCGCGCGAGATGACGATCTCGCCGTCGAGCGCCGAGTGCGGCGGCAGCAGGTCGCCGACTTCGCGCAGCTCGGGGAAGTAGCGCAGCAGCGGCCGGCCGTTGCGCGACCACAGCGCGAGCTCGCCGCCGTCGTTCTCCAGCACGCCGCGGAAGCCGTCCCACTTCGGCTCGTACCGCCACCCGTCGCCGACGGGCAGCTCGGAGACGAGCTCGGCCTCCATGGGCGGAAACGGGACGTTCGGGCCGGGCGCGTCGGGCACGTCGCGAGCCTAGCTTCGCGCAGGTTTCGGTAGACGGGGACAGTCCCCGTTTACGGAGTCGTGACGCTTCGCCCGGCTACTTCAGCCAGGGGGAGAGGAAGCCTTCGATCTCGTGGCAGCCGCGCGGACGCTCGAGCCGCGCGCGAACGACCTTGTTCTCGACGACGACGAGCGTCGGCAGCGTGTCGACCTCGAAGCGCTCGACGAGATCGGGCCGCTGCTCGCGGTCGACGCGATACATCTTGAACGTGCCGTGGTTGCGCCGGCGCTGCAGGACCTGCGCGAGGAAGCCTTCCGCCCGCCGGCACGAACCCGACACAGACGAGTAGAAGAAGACCAGGCCAGGCTTCGCGGCGGTTGTTGCTAATGCTGACATCTGCGGGGTGCGATCTTCTTCCCGCGCCGGAAGGCGTCAAAACCTCCGCAACCCTAGAGGTAGAGCTGCGTCTAAGGTCGCAGGGTGAGGAGGGTTGCAGTCACGGGGCTCGGCGCGGTGACGCCGATCGGAAACGACGCGCCGTCGACATGGCGCGCCGCGCTCGCCGGCGAGAGCGGCGTCGACTGGATTCGCGCTTTCGACCCGAGCGAGTTTCCGGTGCGCATTGCCGCCGAGGTGAAGGATTTCGACTCGGCTGCGGCCGGCGACCGGCGCGAGCTGCGCAACCTCGACCGCAACGTCGTCCTCGCGCTCGCGGCCGGACGGGAAGCAGTCGCCGACGCGGCGCTCGACGGCGCGTACGACGCAGGCCGCGTCGGGATCCTCTTCGGGACGGCGATCGGCGGCTTCCTCGGGATCATGGAGCAGGCCGAGGTGTTGCGCACACGCGGGCCGTCGCGCGTCATGCCGACGTTCATTCCGAGCGTGCTTCCGGATGCGGCGAGCGGACAGCTTGCGATCTCGCTCGGCTTTCGCGGCCCGAACTATGCGCCCGTGTCCGCCTGCGCGACCGGGTCGCACGCGGTCGGCGAGGCGGCGGAGCTCATCAAGCGCGGGGACGCCGACGCCGTTCTTGCCGGCGGCGCCGAGGCGTGCATCCATCCGTTGATCCTCGCCGGCTTCTGCGCAATGCGCGGCCTGGTCGCCGAGGAGGAGGATCCGCGACTGGCATCGCGGCCGTTCGACGCGACGCGCGCGGGGTTCGTCATGGGCGAGGGGGCATGCGTGCTCGTGCTCGAGGATCTGGACGCCGCGCGTGCCCGCGGTGCGCGCGTGTATGCAGAGATTCTCGGCTACGGCGCGTCGAACGACGCGCATCACATGGCGCAGCCGGATCCCGACTCCGTCGGAGTGAAGGAGATGATGCTGCGCGCGTTCGCCCGCAGTGGGATCACGCCCGAACAGGTCGGCTACATCAACGCGCACGGCACGTCGACGCCGCTCGGCGATCTCGCCGAGACGAAGGCGATCAAGGAAGTGTTCGGCGACCATGCGTACTCGCTCGCGGTGTCGTCGACGAAATCGGTGACCGGCCACTGCTTCGGAGCCGCAGGCGCGATCGAGGCGATGATGAGCGTCCTCGCGATCCACGACGGCGTGCTTCCGCCGACGATCAACTACAACCATCCCGATCCCGAGTGCGATCTCGACTACGTGCCGAACGAGCAGCGCACAGCCCGCGTCGATGTGGCATTGTCGAACGCGATGGGTCTCGGGGGACACAACGGCTGCGTGCTCGTGGGGAGGGTCGAATGAAACGCGTGCTCCTCGTGCGTCGCTGGCAAGGGAGGCAAGCGAGCGACGCGAAGGGCAGTACATCGGGTACGACCGAGCGTCGCGAGCGCAGCATCCTGCCGCCAGCGGCGCAAGGCGTCGGCGAAGCCGGGCTTCGCCCGGCGGAAGCCGACGCCGGCGAGGAGTGCGCGTGAGCTTCGTGGTGGACGAAGCAGTCGAGCGGTATGCGGAGGAACATTCGACTCCGGCGGCAGAGCTGTTCACACGCCTCGCGGCGGAGACGCGCGAGTCGCAGACCGCACCGCAGATGATGGTCGGCCAGCTCGAGGGCGCGTTCCTGTCCTTCGTGGTCTATCTCGCGAAGCCGAAGCTCGTGCTCGAGCTCGGGACGTTCACGGGCTGGTCGTCGACTGCAATGGCCGGCGCGCTCCCGCCCGGCGGCAAGATCGTCACCTGCGACATGAACGAGGAGACGAGCGCGATCGCGCGCCGCTATGCGGAGGAGGCGGGTGTCGCCGATCGCATCGAGTACATGCTCGGCCCCGGCCTGGAGTCGATCGCGAAGCTCGACGGGCCGTTCGATCTCGTCTTCATCGACGCCGACAAGCCCGGCTACATCGACTACTACGAGGCCGTGTTGCCGAAGCTCGCCGACGGCGGCGTGATCATGGCCGACAACACGCTCTCGTCCGGCCGCGTGCTCGATCCCGCCGGCAACGAGATGGCGGAGGCGATCTCCCGCTTCAACGACCACGTGCGCGCGGACGCGCGCGTCGAGTGCGTCGTGCTGACCGTTCGCGACGGGATCACGATGATCCGGCGACGCTCTCCGCGGTGAGTTCGGAGAGCGAGCCGAGCACGTCGTCGGCCTGCGCGAGCGCGTCGTCGTCGGGCGGGTAGCTCGGGTTCGGGATCGCGACGACGCGCATCCCGGCGGCCTTCGCCGAGCGGATGCCGCCGTGCGAGTCCTCGACCGCGGCGCAGCGCTTCGGGTCGACACCGAGCCTGCGCGTGGCCTCGAGGTAGACGTCGGGGGCGGGCTTGCCGCGGGCGACCTCCTCGGAGGAGACGGTCGCGGCGAAGTACGGGACGAGGCCGGCCTGCTCGAGCGCGACGTCGATCAGCTCGCGGTTCGACGACGACGCGAGCCCGAGCGGGAACTCCGCCGCGACGCGACGCACAGCGTCGACCGCGCCGGGGATCAGCGGCAGGTGTTCCTTGTACGCGGAGAGCATCCGCCGCACGACCTCCGCGTTGATCTCCTCCGGCTCGTCGGCAACCCCGGCATCGTCGTGGAGGTAGCGCGACCATTCGGTCGAGCTCATGCCCATCATGGTGCGCTGCACCTCGGCGTCGTACCGTCCTCCGCGCTCCCGCACGTACTGCTCGCGCACGACGTCCCACACTTCCTCCGACTGGAGGAGCACGCCGTCCATGTCGAAGACGACCGCCTCGATCACAGCGAGTGGTAGCTGCGATCCCGGTACATCAACGTGCTGCGCGACGGGCCGTGCTCGACGTTGACGACGTCGGCGATGAAGAAGGTGTGGTCGCCGGCGTCGTGCTCGGCGCGCGTGCGCGCCTCGATCCAGCCGAGCGCGCCTTCGATCAGCGGTGCGATCGTGCCTTCGCGGGTGGCCACGCCTTCCCAGTGCGCGATCGGCGGCCTGCCGGCGGCGAAGCGGCGTGCGAGCTCCTCCTGCTCGGAACCGAGCAGGCTGACTGCGAACGCCCCCGCGCGGCGGACGAGCTCGTAGCTCGACGCTTCCTTGCCGATCGAGACGCCGATGAGCGGCGGCTCGAGCGAGAGCGAGACGAGGGAGGAGATCGTCACGCCCATCCGGTTGCCGTCATGGTCGACCGTGAGCACGGCGACGTTGTGCGGCACGAACCGCATCAGACCGCGCAGATCCTCGCCTTCATCCACGGCTCAATCCTAGGGCGCGCGCTACGGGTGGTTGATCCAGCGGGCGACGCCGCCGTGCGTGATGGACTACAGTCGCGCCGGTGAGCGTGACCAGCATGCTGTTTCGCCTCGCGCGCCTCAGTGCGGATGCGCGGGCAGTCCGCCGCGGCCCTTCGGCCGTCGGGAAGCGCCTCGTTCGCAAGAGCATCGGCCGGGCGTGGGGACGCTCCGGCATTCCTCGCTGGCCGCGCTAGCTCACGTGCCGAACAGCAGAAACGGCCCCGAGGGGCCGTTTCAGTTCTGCTGCGAAGGTCGGGTCGGAAGCTAGCTCGTCTGGATGCAACCGCCGTTTGCGTAGCCGCTGTTCGTGCTCGCGGCTGCGTTGCTCCAGTTGCCCTGGATCTTCCAGCTCTGGGCTCCGATGGTGACGAGGCCGCTGAAGGTCCAGGCGCACTTGTCGGCGTTCTCGTTTCCCTGCCGGTCGTACCAGGCGTTGAGCTGCGGGTCGGTCAGCATCTCGCTGAGCTCGTGCCCGCTGACGTTCGCCAGCGCGGAAAGGCCTTGGCTGTGCCCGAGGTTGGTCGGCGCATTCGGGTCGCAGCCGGGGTCGCCGTCGAGGTTGAAGAAGAACCCGAACTCCACCTGGACGCCGTTGATCGTTCCCGAGCTGTGCCACGCGCAGTACCCGGCTGAGCCGCGAGGCTGATCGGAGTAGACGGGGTAGTACGCACCCGCCGTCGGGTTGTTGTTCGTCTCCTTTGCGACCTCCGCGAGCACCTGAGCCGTCGACGGCGCGCCCGACGGCGTCGCCGAGGTGTCGGTGAAGTCGGAGCCCTTCCCGATCGACGTCGTGTTCACGTTCCCGGCGCCGTCCGTGTATTCGGAGTTGGTGTGTGCGTAGGAAGTCCCATGGATGTTCGAGTAGAGGTAGTCGAGGCCGGTGACCTTGTCGCCGGTGAACGACGAGCTGCTCCAGGCGGATCCCCAGAAGACGGGAATGACCGTCGTCGAATGCATCACTGGGCCGTTGTGCCACTGCAACAGGCTGACGTGCCCCTGACCTCCACCGCCGTGATTCGCGTTCTGCGCGGGCACGAATCCGAATGCCGGCCCGGCGGCGATGCTCGGCGGCCCACCCGCCGCGCTCGCGCTGCCCGCGGCCGCGACGACCGCTGCGAGGCACACGACGGTAGCTCCAGCCCACCCGGCAATCCACTTGCGCTTCATCTGCTCCCCCTCGTTGGCGGCCCGATCCTGACCTGAATTGAGACACCGCGAGGCGAGATTTCTTGCGTGTCGTCTTCGCCGGGGCGGGCGGATGCCTGCCGTGGGCGGGCGAGATCACGTTCAACGGGCAAGACGACGTGCCTGTGGTCAGCTCCGGGCCGACCTCGAAGGCCCAGTGCAAGCACGGCGGCTGGAAGTCGTTCACGTCGCCGTCGTTCAAGAATCAGGGCCAGTGCGTCAGCTGGTTCGAGCATCACGTCTTGAACCACGGGCACGGCCGCTGATCGAGTCGGCGCGGGGGAGCATGCGTGCTTCCCCGCGCCTCCTTGCCGTTCGAGGCGGCGGGGGTGGGATTCGAACCCACGAGCCCGCGAGGGCTAACGGTTTTCAAGACCGTCCCGTTCGACCGCTCCGGCACCCCGCCTAGCGGGTGACGGTAGCGGGCGCGCCGTACGCGCGCAGAACGTCGGGAACGTCGCCCTGGAAGTTCTCGAGGATCGCGAGCAGCCACCGGTCGGTGACCGCGGTGCCGTTGAGCGCATGCGGCGTGTCGAGGCTCTTGCCGTCGCCGCGGTAGCGCACGCCTGAGCGTCGCGCCTGGTAGTCGGTCGTGTTCGAGCACGACGTGATCTCGCGGTAGCGCTCCTGCGACGGGAACCACGCCTCGATGTCGTACCGCTTCGCCGCCGCGGTGGAGAGGTCGCCTGCCGCGGTGTTCACTACGCGGTAGGGGAGGTCGACCTCCTGCACGAGCGACTCCTCGATCGCGAGCATGCGCTCGTGCTCGTCCCACGACGCGTCGGGCGTCGTGTACACGACCATCTCGACCTTCTGGAACTGGTGCACGCGGAATATGCCGCGCGTGTCGCGGCCGGCGGCACCCGACTCGCGCCGGAAGCACGACGAGAACGCGCAGTACCGAAGCGGCAGCTGCTCGAGGATGTCGCCCATGTGCATTCCGACGAGCGGCACCTCCGACGTGCCGACGAGATAGAGGCCGTCCTCGGGAACGGCGTAATAGTCGCTCTTGTCGGACGGGAAGAAACCGGTGCCGTACATCGCCTCCTCGCGCACGAGCACGGGCGGGATGACGGGCGTGAATCCCTCCGCCGTCAGCCGGTCGAGCGCGAGGCGGTAGAGCGCGAGCGCGACGAGCGCGGAGTCGCCGACGATGTAGCCGAAGCGCGAGCCCGAGACGCGCGCGGCGCGCTCCATCTCGAAGCGGCCGATCTCGGTGTGCTCCTTCGGGTCGGCGAGCTTCGGCGGCTCGCCGACGCGGCGCACCTCGACGGCGTCGTCCTCGGTCATGCCGTCCGGGACCGATTCGTGCGGCGGATTCGGAACGCGTGCGAGCGCCTCGTCGCGCGCAGCCTCGGCCGTGGCGAGCTCCTGTTCCGCCTTCTGCAGCTCCTCCTTCACACCGCGCAGCTCCGCCTGCTGCTCCGGCGTCGGCTTCCCCTTCAGCTTCGTCTGCGCGCGCAGCTCGTCGACACGGGGAACGAGCGCGCGCCAGCGCTCGTCGGCGGCGAGCAGCTCGTCGAACGCCTCGGCCGCGCCGCGGCGCGCGAGCGCAGCGCGAAACGCGTCCGGATCGTGTCGGGCAGCGCGGAGATCGATCATGCGCGGGACTCTAGATAGGCCTCGAGGAGCGAAGCGACCCCTTCCTCGGTGACCGGCGGAATGACCAGGTCGGCGCGCCGGAGGATGTCCTCGTGGGCGTTCGCGACGGCGACGGCGAAGCCGGCCCAGTCGAGCAGCTCGCGGTCGTTCTCGCCGTCGCCGCAGGCGACCGTCCGGACGGCGGTGAAGCCGAGCCGGTCGGCGACGAACGTCAGGCCGGCGCCCTTGTTCACGTCCGGATGGGCGAACTCCAGGAAGTGGGGCAGCGACTTCGAGACGAACAGCTCGCCCGCGAAGCGCGGCTTCAGCACCGCCTCCAATGCGTCGAGCGCATCCGGGTCGCCGACCGCGACGAGCTTCGTCGGCTCGTCACGCAGCCATGCGCGCAGGTCGCCGACCACGTGCATCTCGACCTTGTTCAGGTCTGCGTACGCATGGGCCTCGGGGGTCTCCTCGGCGACGTAGAGCTCGTCGCCGACGTACGCGTTGAGATGGAAGCCCGCCTCCAGCACTGCCTCCATCGCGTGGCGCGCAGCCGGCAGCGGAATCGGCACGTGACGCAGGAATGCACCGCTGCGCGGATCGGCGACGAGGGCGCCCTGGTAGCAGACGACCGGATCGTCGAGCCCCGCCTGCTCGAGGTACGGGCGGACCGACTGGAACATCCGGCCGGTGACGACGATCACGTGCGTTCCACGCGCGCGTACTCGCTCGATGGCGTTGCGCGTGCGCGGTCGCAGCGTGAGGTCCGGGCCGATCAGCGTGCGGTCGAGGTCGACCGCGAATGCGGCGACGTCGCGCGGAAAGGTCGGCGGCAGCTCGACTACGGGGTGCCGCCGGTCGACTTCACCACGTAGGCGGCGACGTCGGCGATCTGCTGCGTCGAGAGCGTCTTCTGGAATGACGGCATCTGTGCTCCGCCGTTTGTCACTTGTGCCGTCACGTGGCGATAGTCCGGCTTCAACGTGTCGAGGTTCGGGCCGAGGGTGCCCGTCGCCTTGGCGGCGGCGAGAGTGTGGCATCCATTGCAGCCATAGGCCGTGAAGTACTTCGCGCCGAGAACGGGGTCGCCTTTCAGCTTGAACGCGGGGGTGACCGGCGCAGCAGCCGCCCTCGGCAGCGAGCCGACCACCGTGACGGGCGTCGGGCTCACGACTCCCTGGGCGCCGCAGCCTGCGAGCAGGGCGCATGTGAAAACGATGAGAACTGCCGGGCGCACGGGGCGAGACTCTACCGACCGTCATTACGATGTGAGTCATGAAGCGCAAGACGTACGGGCGCGACCGGGGGCTGACCCTCCGCATGCTGGCGACCGGCGGCCTCCTCGGCCTGCTCTACGTCTTGTTCGCGGTCGTCCTCTTCTCGGTGCTGAACGTCGGCCTGGCGCCGATGCTCGTCATCGTCATCGGGCTCGCCTTCTTCCAGTACTACACCTCCGACAAGCTCGCCCTCGCGGCGTCCGGCGCGAAGATCGTCACGCCCGAGGAGGCCCCGGAGCTGCACGCCATGGTCGAGCGGCTGTGCGCGATGGCCGACCTCCCCAAGCCGCGCGTCGCGATCGTCGAGAGCGACGTCCCCAACGCGTTCGCGACCGGGCGTAACCCGAAGCACGCGGCGATCGCGGCCACGTCGGGCCTCATGCGCCGCCTCGACCCGCAGGAGATCGAGGCCGTGCTCGCGCACGAGCTCTCGCACGTCGCGAACCGCGACGTCCTGATCATGACCGTCGCCAGCTTCTTCGCCATGCTCGCGGCGCTGCTTACCCGCTTCGGCCTCTACGCCGGCATGTTCGGCGGGTTCGGGGGCGGCAACCGCAGCAACAACCAGAACCAGGTGCCGATCTGGCTCATCGTGTTCGCGGTCTCCGTGCTCACGTACGCGATCAGCTTCGTCCTCATCCGGACGATCTCGCGCTACCGCGAGTACGCGGCCGATCGCGGGTCGGCGCTCATCACGGGCGCTCCCGAGAATCTGATGAGCGCGCTGCAGAAGATCGCCTCGGGCATCACCACGATTCCCGAGCGCGACCTGCGCGAAGTCGCCGGGATGAACGCGTTCTTCATCGTCCCGACCAACTGGCGGCAGCAGGTGGGCGAGCTGTTCATGGATCACCCGCCGATGGAGAAGCGTCTCGCCGCGCTCGCGTCGATCGCCCGCGAGATGGGCCGCCCCGTCAGCTAGATCGGCGCGTCGTACAGAGCCAGCCAGCGGCTGAGGTCGGGCTCGACCGGTAGCTCCTCTTCGAGCTGCGCCTTGAGCTTCAGCTCTTCCGCGTTGTCACGGGCCTTGTCGTCCGTCGGCACGAACGGCCAGAACGTCCCCGTCTTGAAGCCGTAGATCCAGTACACGGGGTGCGCCCCGCCTGTGAACGCGAACGTCGCCGCGAGCAGCTGCGCGCCGAACCCCTTCGCCTCGAGCTCGGAGGCGACGGCGTGTACCGCCGTCACCTGGTCCTCGAGCTCCGGGTCGCGGACGATCACCCACTCGAACCCGAAGCTGTCGGTCTTGCGGTCGAGCTTCGAGCCCGCGTCGGCGGCGACGCCTTGGACGAGCTGCTCGATCTCTTGGTCGGCGGCGGTGAACTCGCCCGACGAGAGCGGCTTGAAGACGATCGCGCCCGCGCCCGCCGGTTTGAGGCCGCACTCCGTGTCGAGCGTCACCGCGGCGGTCGTGAGCGCGAAGATGCGCTCGCCGGCGGGCTCCTTCAGCTTCTTGCGGCCGAACAGGACGTTGCCGAGACCCACTACTGCTTGGCGGGTTCCTCGGTCGCGTCGCCCGCGGCGATCCCCTTCGTGTCGCCGCCCGCGCCGACCTCGGCCTTCAGCTTCGCGAGCTCCGAGTCGACCTGCGAGCTCGCGGAGATGGAGGCGAGCTCCCGGTCGAGCTGCGTGTCGCTCGACGTGAAGTCCTCGAGCGAGCCGGCGGCGGTGAGCTCGTCGATCGCGGAGGCGCGCGCCTGTAGCTCCTCGGTCTTGTCCTTCGCGCGCTGAATCGCCATCCCGGTATCGGCCATGTGCGTGCCGATGCCGGTCGCCGCCTCGCCGATGCGGACCTGAGCCTCGGCGGCGGAGTACTGCGCCTTGATGACTTCCTTCTGCGAGCGGAACGACTCGATCTTCGCCTCGAGCTGCTGCTGGCCGGCGACGAGCTTTTCCTGCTGGTCGCCGAGCTCTTTGACCTGTGCGTCGAGACCCTGCAGCTGCTGCTGCACGGCCGCCTTCTTCTCGAGCGCCTGCCGTGCGAGGTCCTCGCGATTCGCGGCGACCGCCTGGCGCGCCTGCGACTCGAGCGTGACGACGCTCTGCTCGAGCTTCTGCGTCTGCAGCTCGAGCCGCTTCTTCGCGGTGACGACGTCGGCCACGCCGCGCTTGACGTTCTGGAGTTGCTGGAGCATCTGCTCGTACGAGTAGTCGAGCGTCTCGTTCGGGTTCTCGGCCCGGTTCAGCAGCTTCGAGTACTTCGCCTTGATGATCGTCAGCGTGCGCGACAGGAGACCGGCCATGGGGACTAGCCTAGCGCGATGCTGGTCGCCAGGAGCATGCACCCCGATTACCTCTCGAACGCCTATGCGGTGGCGGACGAAGAGGGCGGGACGGCGGTGTTCGTGGACGCCGGCGCGGACCTCGCGCCGCTTCAGGCCGCGGTCGAATCCTGGGGGGCCACCCCGGCGGCGATCCTGCGGACCCACTCCCACCACGACCACGTGCTGTACGAGGACGACCTGCGCGCGCGGTACGAGGTTCCGGTCGTCGCGGAGCCGGGCGAGTGGGAGTGGGGAGGCCTGCGCGTGCGCGGCGTCGCGACGCCGGGGCATTCCGACGACATGGTCGCCTTCTTCGTGAACGAGGAGGCGGTGTTCACGGGCGACACGCTGTTCCTCGACGCAGTCGGAGGCGGCGACCCCGACCAGGTGCGCGCGGCGGTGATGGACGTGTACATGGCGCAGCCCGATGACATGCGGGTTCTGCCCGGGCACACCGACGAGACGACGATCGGCCGCGAGCGGGCGCACAACCCGTTCGTGCGCGTCTGGAGCGGCGCCGAGCCGGAGGGAACCGAGCGGGTGCGCGTCGGCGGACGCGGCGCGACGCTGCTCGTGTGGTCGCCGGATTACGACGGCAAGGGCAAGGCGTGGGTGCGGTTCGACGACGGCTCCGACGCGATCGTCGGCGGCTCCCGCATCGAACGCTGAGAAACTCGTTTGCGGCTCGGGCCGTTGTATCGATTCACCCGAGACCAAGAGGAGGCTCCATGCTCCTGCTCGTCGCGCTTGCGTTGCTTGCGCTCGTCGCCTTCGGCGTCGGCTTCACCGTGCACTGGCTGTTCGTCATCGCGATCGTGCTCGCGCTCGTGTGGCTGATCGGCCTGCTCGCCGGCGGCTACGGCGGACGCACCCGCGGCACCTGGTGGTAGCGGACCCAAAGCGCATGTCCGGAACGGCCGATACGTTCCGGACATGCGCCTGCTCGTCGCCCGCTGCGAGGTTCGCTACACCGGCCGCGTGAGCGCGGTCCTGCCGGAAGCGGTGCGGCTTCTCATCGTCAAGGCGGACGGCTCCGTGCTCGTGCACGACGACGCCGGCGGGTACAAGCCGTTGAACTGGATGACGGCGCCGACGTTCCTCGAGGACGAGGGCGACCGGCTCGTCGTGCGGAAGGCGAAGACGGAGGACGTGCTCGAGATCCGGCTCGTCGAGGTCCTGAGCGACGTCGCGCACGACATGGGCGAGTCGGCCGCGCTGCAGAAGGACGGCGTCGAGCGCGACCTGCAGCTCGAGCTCGCCGCGGCGCCGAGCGCGCTCGGCGAGGAGCTGACGCTCGTGCAGCGCGAGTGGCCGACCGACGTCGGCCCGGTCGACCTCATGTGCAAGGACCCGTCAGGGCAGTGGGTCGCGGTCGAGATCAAGCGCGTCGGCACGATCGACGCCGTCGAGCAGCTCACGCGCTACCTCGGGTTCATCCGCCAAGACCCCGCAAAGGCCGAGTGCCGGGGCGTCCTCGCCGCGCAGACGATCAAGCCGCAGGCGGTGGCGCTCGCCGAGTCGCGCGGGCTGCGAACCGTCGAGATCGATCTCGCCGTATTGCGCGGTGAACGCGAGCCCGACCTGACATTGTTCGCCTAGGCGTCGACAAGAGGAGGAAGCCATGGCGGTCAAGCTGCACCGCTGCTCGAACCAGTGGGTGAAGATCAAGGGGCATCCGTGCTGGCGCGTCGAGAAGGCGCTGATGGACATGGGCGTCGACTACGGGCGCGTCCCCGGCCCGCTGAGCAAGAAGAAGCGCGAGGCCGTCGCCGCCGGCACCGGCCAACGGCTGTATCCGGACATTCAGTTCGAGAACGGCACGTGGTACCGCGAGCAGTCGAAGGACATGGAGCGGACGATCCGCGCCGGCAAGCTGATGGAGAAGTCCGGCTAAACTGCCCCGGCAGCGGGGCTATAGCTCAGTTGGGAGAGCGCCTGGATCGCACCCAGGAGGTCGGCGGTTCGAGCCCGCCTAGCTCCACCTTACGAGGTATTGCGCGAACCGCCGCCGGAATCCTGTAGGTGGGGATGATCCGGCGGCGGTCGTGCACTTGGATGTCTTTGACGAG
>Ga0070730_10002723_pt1 | contig 16036 bp, 14 predicted proteins | sample Coa_R1_3_FD_66447 | JGI IMG/M metagenome (GOLD analysis project Ga0070730, IMG submission 66447) | Surface soil microbial communities from Centralia Pennsylvania, which are recovering from an underground coalmine fire - Coalmine... | ecosystem: Environmental > Terrestrial > Soil > Unclassified ...
GGTTCCTGGCCCAACAAAGAGGTCCAGCCAAAGCGGTTGGCCTCCGGCGTCCAGATGAATTCCCCCGTGTATGGATGTGGTTTCGCCAGCGTACACGTGCGATCATCGAGCATGGGAGCGATCAGGAATTGGAACGCCAGAGGAACTTCCCCACGGTCGCGCGCCAGGAGCGCTAATGCAGCGGCCAGTCCCCCTCCCGCGCTGCTGCCGCCAACCGCGATCCGATGCGGATCGATACCTAACTCGTCGGCATGAGTAGAGACCCATTGCAAGGCCGCGTAACAATCCTCGACCGGACCAGGATAGGGTGTCTCAGGGGCCAGACGGTAGTCCACCGAAACGACAGCACACCCGATAGCTGACACGATGCTTTTGGCTGTAAGATCTTCCGCGTCAGCCGAACCCATAATATACCCGCCCCCGTGAAGCCAGAGCAGGACAGGGAGTGGTCGCTGCACTGGAGGTGGCAGGTAGACCAGCACCCGTACAGCGGGTGCCCCTTCTGGACCGGGGATGAAGCGCTCGCTCACGGAAAGAGCAGAAAACTGGGGCAAGTTCGCAGGTGCCCGGGAAATCATGGCGCGCGTCTGCCCCAGGGTTTCAGCAGTAAGTACCGAGGCAGGAATCTGGTCAAGGAGAGCAACAAGCTCAGGATCAACAAGATGCTTAGTCGTCATCGTACCTTCCTTCATTCGTATTGTTGTTTGTCTATGCTTTGCGTATTTTGACTCGTAAAGCTTCGTGCATCTCACTAGCTTGTAAATTTTGAAATGAAATGGGCGAATTGTTAAAAATTTTGACAAAGGCAAAAAAGAACCCTCGACGATCAATGATCAAACCATTTCGAGGTATCAACATTATAGCACAGCTGTAAATCCTGGGATCTACAGACACAGGTATGGTTCGATGGTTTTATCTTTCAGAGAGACTTTTTTTGCCTTGAGTACGCACCCCTTTCAAGTGTGATATGACGAGGTGTCTACCGTGCCACAGGCTAGACGGGCTGGTAGGTTGCGATCACCACGCCAGTGTTCGTCGTCTTTGTGTCGACGAGTTGGAGGGTGGCGAATGTGCCACCGTCGGGGAAGAGGCGGCGCCCTGATCCGAGAACCAGCGGGTGGATCAGGAGTATATACTCATCGACGAGGTTGTCCCGCATCAGAGACTGGACCAACTCTCCACTGCCCATGACCAGAAGATCCTGGCCCGACCCTTCCTTGAGTCTAGCCACAGCCTCGGCGGCGTCACCCTTGAGAAGTGTGGAGTTGCTCCATGGGAGTGGCTCAGAGAGCGTGGTTGACGCAACATACTTCTGCATATTGTTTAGTATAGCCGTGAAGGGGCTATTGGTTTGTTTGGGCCAGAAGGCGTAGAAGTCCTCATAGGTGCGTCGGCCCAGCAGCAGGGCGCCGGTACCGTCCATGCTTCTCCCAGTTGACGACATCGCAGCGTAGGGCGCCGCCCAGCCGCCATGCTCGAAGCCACCTCGGCGGTCCTCATCCGGTCGTCCAGGCGCTTGCATAACCCCGTCGAGCGTCAGGTTCGTGAATACCACAACTTTGTTCATGAGTAGTTTTCTCCTTATTGCTATCGGCCTTCGGCGATACTGGTTGACAAACGAAGCGTGTGCTGCGCCGAAAGGCCTTGCTACCTCAATCTTGTTGTAGTATATAATGGCGATCCCTTGAATACTTGGAAAAAACCGTCATGTTTAGACAGAAGAATGCTCTGGTTGATCGTGCTGGAAGTCGTCCACCTTTTGAAAAAGGCTTGTGGGAGTCATGCCGGAGAAGGCTTTGATGTCGCGAATAAAATGAGACTGGTCATAGAAGTTGAGGGCAGAGGCCACATCGGTCAGTCTTGCAAACTGCCCGGTTTGCATGAGGCGTAGCGCTTCATTAAAACGCTTCACCCGAATATACAAGTGGGGTGACAGGCCCACGGTCTGGGTGAACCTTCTTTCAAACTGACGTTCAGATAAATGCAAATAGTCGAGCACATCTTTGACGTGAATAGCATCAATGTTGGCGTGAATGAAACGGAGGCTTTCTTCTACTAATGTATCTCTCGTTTTCGTCTGCTTCAATCTGGTCACTAAGAAGTTGATGAGGAAAGTCGTACGTTCCTGCTCGTTCCTGGCTTCAAGCAGTTGATTGGTAAGATCCTCGGGCCAAAATTCATGAAGATCAGTCCACCCGGCGGTCAGCCTCGATGCGTTGATACCAAGCAATGTTTTGAGGGCGTGCGGCTTGAAAATCACTTGCGTTGTCGTAAACGACCCTCTTTTATAATTCATGACACCTGGCTCTGTACCTGGCCCATAGAGAAATAAGGGAGGTGGGCAGGATGTGCGCCCCGAATGGGTGATAATATTTTCAAGGGCAGAGCGCCCGTTGTTCTGCTGAAAAACGATACCAGGCACGCCTTCAGGAGAGACTGGTATGGCTAATCCTTCCTCGCCCGTATATTCAAATATGCGAAAGGACTCAACATCGTTTTTGAGGATTTCCGGGACCGGGAGAATGTGAAATTGCATGGAACGCATACGATCATGACCTCAGTTTGAGACATCTAAATGAAAGCGCACGATATCTCAGGTTTCAGAGCAGATTTTCTTGTTTTACTCTTGTTCTCATTCTCAAGGGGAAAGGTGGTAACTGCCGAGAATACAGTGCGCGTGATGCTAAACTTGATCGCCGCTTGATTACTGTGAGGGCACGGTGGGCAACTGCACAGCAGGCAGTTTCGTCGGGGCTGCGACAGTGATTGTGATCTGCTGCACGTTAGAGGGGATGCTATCGCCGTAAGAGAGACGAATAATAACTGGATCGGCGGCATTCAGGTAGGAGAGATTGGCGAGAGCAGAGCGTGCTTGAGGCAGCTTCATGCCCACGATTTGCTTCTGCATAGTGGCGATCTGGGTGGGCGAAATTACATATTTCTCCATGCCAGCGACAGGAATAGCGATTTTGACATTGCCATTGCCATCGACTCCCTGTACAACGGGTTGGCCAATATGTGTCTGCTCAGGCATGAGTTCATTGTTGGCATCGAGGTGTTGTTTTAAGAGGAGGGCGGCCAGATTGCGCGCGTCACTCATCTTGATACCTTCAACACTGCCCTGCTCGCTCACGCTGACCGTGACGGTCTTACTGACCGTACCCACATCCGGGTTCGCAGATGGGGATGGGTCTCCATATTGGACGGAGCCAACTGGTGTAATCCCGGCCGCCTGCTCCTGCCTTTGAAGATCCTGCGCGATCTGCTGCTCTAACCCAGGCTTAATTTGTTCCGTTAAAATGAGTACATCGACGGGAGAGACGGCTCGTTGGCAGTTAAAAATGCCAAGAAAGCAATGCGTGCGTCCTGTCGTCTGTCCATCTTGCGATAGCGTTTGAGAGCTGGTCAGCGGAATGGCTGGGATGGTAGCAGTGGTGGCATCGACCGCGTGCTGGTTAGGATTGGCCGTGACGGTAAGGACTTTGCTGATGGTGGTAACTTTGGGCGAAACCATGATGGTTGCCGTGATGGCTGAGAGAAAGACCATGTAGCTGGTGGCTGAGATGAGCACGAGAAGCGTCACGATAGCGACGGAAATAAAGCCAATGAGAGAGCGTTTGCGTTTTTGTGGACCCTTCGGCCTGCTATATCCTATCTGGTCGTTTTGTAGGAAGGGCTGGCCAGTGATAAGGGCCTCATCGGCGAGTGCTTTATGGGCGCCCTGCGGTCCTGAGGGGGGGTCATCCATAAAAGAGGTTGGCGCATCATAGTCTTCGCCGCGAAAAGCAGGCCCGGATCTGGGTAGTGGGAGCGGTGGAGCGGAGATTTCGGCGCGATGCACGTAAATCTGCTCCTGCCAGACAACCTCCCCTGTCGGGAATTCTGAGGATAGAGGATGATGCGTCGGTGTTTGAGCCTGAGCGGCGGGCCCTGGGGTCGTGGCCCGTCCCTCAGGGATGACCTGCGGCCCTCGCAAGGGAGGCGACCCTACGCGATCGGCAGCATCCATATTCCCGGGTGCGGAGGGCAGAGGGGATAAAGGTTGCGATAGGTATGGTGATGGATGCCTGGGACCAGTATTGGGAATGCTGCGCCAGGATGTGCTCAGCGATTGGTAGGCATACTCAAATGCTTTCAAAAGCTCGTCCGCGCTGGCGAAACGCTCAGTTGTGTCATGAACCAGGCTGCGGCGCACGATATAACTCAGTGACTGGGGCAAGGGAACATCGTTCGTTTCAGAGGGGAGCTTGCCGGTTAGCATCTGATGGAGAATGACGCCGAGGGAATAGATATCGTTGCTGGCGGCGGCCACACCATCGAGACGCTCGGGAGCCATATAGGCGACCGTCCCCATCTCATGGCCAGCAGTCGTCAGAGGAGGGCTGGCCGAGGAGCCAGGGATCGAAGCGATGCCAAAGTCGATGAGGCGAACGTAGAGCTGGCCGTCATCTTCCTGCTCGTCAAGCAAGATATTACTGGGCTTGAGATCGCGGTGGATGACGCCGCGTTTATGGATATAGGCGACGGCCTGCACTAAGGCCGAAAAGAGTTGGTAAACCTCCATGAGTGGCATGGGGCCCTGGTGGAGGCGGCGAGCGAGCGTACCTCCTTTAATGTAAGGGGTCACAAGAAAGAGGCGGCCCTCCACCTCGCTAAACTCGATCAAAGGGAGGATATGGTCATGTTTGAGGTGGGCGCTCACTTCTGCTTCGCGGAGGAAACGTTTGCGTGCGGTGGTATCGTAGGCCAGGTCGGAACGAATGATTTTCACGGCGACCTCGCGACCGAAGGCAGTGCGCTGGCGCGCCAGATAGACCTCACCCATGCCCCCGACATCGATACGACGCACGAGGTCATAGTTGCCAAAGCGCTTATACTGGCTTTGCTGGTTGCCGTCGGTGAGGCCATACTGCTCTTGAATGGGATCGCGTTGTTCTTTCATGCCATTTACTTTATAAGATTGATCCTGAAACCATCTGCTCTCTCTCTACAGACGTACAACCTGATCGGTAAATCACAGTTGGCAACAGTCAGTCAGGTTGAAACAGGTTTGGCGCGACTAATACATGCAGTATAGCATAGAAATGTGTGGGTGTCATGCACTTAAGTGTAATCGAATCCCCCTCTCTTCCCACCCTTGACAAATGTGCAACCATAGTAACTGGAACAACTTGCTAGCCCGAGTGGAGGAAGCGCACTCCATTTGGAAAAGTGAAAGGAACTGGAAGAATCATGCTCTCCACAGCGGTGAAAGACATCTGGCTCGAAGTCGATGGCCTGCGTATTCATTGTTTGGTGGCTGGTGAAACCGGCTCACCAGTTCTGCTGTTGCATGGTGGGGGGCTTGACTCTGCGCTCCTGTCCTGGGGCAAGGTGATCGGCCCGTTGTCCGAGCACCACCGTATCTTTGCCCCGGACCTGCCAGGCTACGGGCAGAGCGATCACCCTGCCATCCAGTACACGATGGATTACTACCTCACGTTCCTGGTTCATTTGCTTGATGCCTTGCACCTGGAGCAGATCAGCCTCGCCGGTCTCTCGCTGGGAGGAGGGATCGCCCTTGGCTTTGCCCTGCGTTTCCCCGCGCGCGTTGAGAAGTTGATCCTGGTCGCTCCTTATGGAATCTTAGATAAAGTCTCTGCGCATAAATGGGGATACCTTCTCGTCCACCTTCCTTTCCTTGATGAACTGAGTTACTGGCTGGTCGGGAGAAGCCGCCGGATGGTTCGCTGGACCCTGCTGGCGGGTCTCATCTATAACCCGCAGCGCCTCTCTCCTGAAATAGTTGAAGAGGTGTACCGACTGGCGCGTGAGCGGGGAGCGGGCCAGGCCTTTATCTCATTCCAGAGAAGTGAAGTTCGATGGTCTGGTCTGCGCAGCAATTTCATCGACAGGCTGCATGAGATTAGCGCACCGACCCTGCTAATTCGTGGTTCGGCAGATGCGGCGGTGCCGCTCCCCGAGGTCCAGCGCACGCATGAACTGATCAAAGGTTCTGAACTCTACATCATGCAAGACTGCAGGCACTGGCCCCAGGGAGAGAAGCCCGAAGAGTTCAATCGTGTGGTCCTCGGCTTTTTAGACCGCTAATTGCTCATGTCTCAATAGGGAAAAGTTCAGGAAAGGTACTGTGCTGTTTTTTTGCAATCGTCAGGCAACGGAGATCATCCTTCTTTCAACAGTCCTTGTTTGCTGTACAATGGAGTCGCTTTTTGTATAGCAAAACACTTGACAGCGGCATTTATCGATGGTACTCTATGAGAAATCGATTCCCGAAATCGATTTCTCAAGAGGTGATACATGAAAATGCGCGACGTAGCCGAAAAAGCGGGTGTTTCTCTGACGACGGTATCGCGGGTACTTAACGGATTTCCAACGGTGAAAGCGGACCATCGGGAGAGAGTGCTGCAGGCGATGGCTGAGCTGCAATACCAGCCCAACCGATTGGCCAGCAATCTGAGGAAAAAGAAAGCCGATACGATCGGAGTGGTCATCTCCTCCATAGAGGATGCCCATTTTACGCATCTGGTGCGGGCCATTGAGACCAACGCCTATCAGCAGGGTTATCGTGTACTCTTATGCAATACCGATGAGAACATCGAGAAACAACGGTCCTACCTGGAAGTGCTGGCTGCCGAGCGTGTCTCCGGAGTCATGCTCTCAGCTACCGACCCTGCCAGCCCAGAAATCACAAAGATCCTCGACCTGGGCATTCCTCTGATTGCTTTTGATCGCGCAGTTGCCGACCCACGAGCCGATAGCGTCACGATTAACAACATCGTAGCATTGCGACAGGCCACCGAATATTTGATTGGGCTTGGGCATAGGCAGATTGCCCTGATCGGCGGTCTCAACAACCTGGAGACGGGAGCACAACGGCAGATTGGTTATGAGATAGCCATGCAGGCCGCGGAACTCGTTCCCTGCTCCGTCAATGGCTACTTTACCGTTGAGGGAGGGAAGGAGGCTATCAGCGAGTTGCTCTCCCATCCTTACGCCCCTACAGCAGTGATTGTTGCCAACAACCAGATGATGATCGGGGTGCTACACGTCTTACGCCAGCGAGAGATTCGCGTACCGGAGGCACTCTCCCTCGTCCTGATCGATGATCCTTTCTGGGCCGAACTCGTTGAGCCACCCCTCACCGCGTTCGCACAACCCGTTCAGCAGATGGCGGAAAGCGCCTTGCAGCTTTTGCGTGAGCGCTTACAAGAGCAACGCCAGGAAGCCAGCCATCTTATCTTTGATTTCACGCTACGTATTCGTTCTTCTTGCCAGGCCTTTTAACAGCGATCAATCCCAGCAAGATCCCGCCAACGGCGAGACCTGAGATGCCGAACCGGCAAAAGAGTAGACGATCCTATCAGGATTTGGCCCTCAGCAGAACGGGAGAAGACCAAAGAAAATCGTAGATTTTTGGGTAGATCCCCTTGCGTAGTGTTGTTGGATGGTGTATTATATAGCCGGGTTCGCACTCTCAAGTCTAGAGTGCTAAATACGAGGGTAAGGGTGTACCTTGCCTTCTAAAAAAAATAAAGAGAAAAAAATATTACGTACCGAAAACAGGGAGGAATGACGTATGGCAAAAGTGAGCGTCAAGCTTCAACCGCTGGGTGATCGCGTGGTAGTAAAGGGCCTGGCTCGTGAAGCCGTCACGAAGAGCGGTATCGTGCTGCCGGATACTGCGAAAGAGAAGCCCCAGGAGGGTGAAGTGCTGGCAGTGGGTCCTGGCAAGGTATTGGACAATGGGAAGCGCAGCACATTAGAGGTGAAGGTGGGACAGAAAGTGCTCTTTGCAAAGTACGCGGGCACCGAGGTCAAGATTGATGGTGAAGAGTATTTGATCTTGCGCGAGAGCGATATCATGGGCATTGTAGAGTAGGGACCGGGTAATCGAGTCTATATAGAGACCGATTATTCGTGTTCGTTCCAGGGACCGAGATCGCGTTCGTTGAAGAGACCGATCGATCGTGTCCAAAGTAGGAGTAGATTTTCGTGGCAAAGCTAGTGCAATTTGATGATAAAGCACGCGGCTCCCTGAAGAGAGGGATGGACCAGCTTGCGAACGCCGTCCGGGTCACACTTGGACCCAAGGGCCGCAATGTCGTACTGGACAAGAAGTTTGGCTCGCCAACCATAACCAATGATGGCGTCACCATCGCGCGCGACATCGATTTACCCGATCCATTTGAGAACATGGGCGCGCAACTGTTGAAAGAAGCCGCAACCAAGACCAACGACGTAGCCGGTGACGGCACCACCACCGCGACCGTACTGGCCCACGCGATTGTGAATGAGGGCCTGAAGAATCTGGCGGCGGGCGCCAATCCCATGATCCTGCGCCGTGGCCTGGAGGCGGGCATGGAGGCCGTCATCGCCGACATCAAAGCGATGAGCAAGCCAGTCGAGACCCGCGAGCAGATTGCCCAGGTAGCTTCGATTTCCGCGGCTGACCCCGAGATTGGCGAACTGATTGCCGAGGTCATGGAGAAGGTCGGCAAAGATGGCGTCATCACGGTCGAAGAGGGCCGTGGCATCGCGATGGAAAAAGAGTATACCGAGGGTATGCAGTTTGATCGCGGCTACATCTCAGCCTATATGGCCACCAACCAGGAGCACACCGAGGCCGAACTGAACGACCCCTTTATCCTGATCACAGATAAGAAGATCAGCGCCATTGCGGACATTCTGCCCGTGCTGGAGCGCGTCCTGCAAGCGGGCCGCAAAGATCTGGTCATTATTGCCGAGGACGTGGATGGCGAAGCGCTGGCGACCCTGGTGGTCAACAAGATGCGCGGCGCCTTCAATGTGCTGGCGATTAAGGCCCCTGGTTTCGGCGATCGCCGCGAAGCCATGTTGGACGATATCGCTATCCTGACCGGAGCGACCGTGATCACCGAGAAGAAGGGCCTCAGGCTGGAGAACACCGGGCTGGAAGATCTTGGTCGCGCACGCACAGTGACCTCCAACAAAGACGTCACCACGATTGTGGACGGAGCCGGGGAGTCGCAGGATATCCAGGCTCGCATTCGCCAGATTCGCGCCCTGATCAATGAAACCACCAGCGATTATGATCGCGAGAAACTGCAAGAGCGCCTGGCCAAGCTGGCTGGTGGCGTTGGCGTCATCAAAGTGGGCGCCGCCACCGAGGTCGAGATGAAAGAGAAGAAGCATCGTGTAGAGGATGCGCTCTCCGCTACCCGCGCCGCCATTGAAGAGGGTATTGTGCCCGGTGGTGGTGCGGTGTTGGTCGCGGCCATCTCCGCCCTTGACAAAGTGAAAGTGAAAGCCGGAGACGAGGCCACGGGTGTTAGCATCCTGCGCCGCGCCCTGGAGGAGCCACTGCGTCAGATCGCCTTCAATGCCGGTCGCGATGGGGCCGTCATCGTAAATGGTGTACGGGACCACAAACGCGGTCATGGCTACAATGCAGTCACCGATGAGTATGTGGATATGTTCGAGGCCGGCATCATCGATCTGGTGAAGGTGACGCGTTCCGCACTGCAGAACGCCGTCAGCATCGCGGCCATGGTGCTCTCCACCGATTCGCTCATCACCGATGCGCCTGAAGAGGCATCTGCGGCACCTGCCGGCGGCATGCCTGGTGGCATGGGCGGCATGGGCATGGGCGGCATGATGTAAGACGGGGGTTTTCCCACCCTCATAAAAAGAGAAGAAGCACGAGTAGTTAAGTTGCTCGTGCTTCTTCTCTTTTGGGTGAAACCGGGTTGAATCTTCTGTAACAGATCTGTAACAAATTCTCCATAAGATGGCCATACTTCAAAGGTACAGTTATCTACGAGATACCTGACCCTATATTGCGATATATGTTTTTTTGACAAGAAACGCAGGAGAAGTATGGCACAAACACTGTATGGAGCTTCTATCAGCGAGCAGGCGCCAACACAGACGCGCTCACTCAGCTCCATAATGAATCTGCGATTGGCTCTTGGATTGAGCGTACTATTAGGGACCATCATTTTTTTTGTTGCCGTAAGTTGGGATATTCAATGGCATTCTTATATCGGGCGAGACCGCACGCTTATACCGCCTCATGTCATGATCTTGTGTGGCGTGGCTATCAGTGGTCTTGCAGCGCTCGCGGTAGTCTTGATCGAGACAATAGGAGTGCGGCATGCTCCGTCTCTGGCACGCTACAGTAGCGCCTTTGTGGGCGGCTTTTCAGGGCCGCTGGGCGCGTATATTGCTGGATTTGGAGCGCTCAATACCGCCATTGCCTTTGTGTTGGATAGCTACTGGCATGCGTTGTATGGCATTGATGTGGCCATCTGGGCGCCATTCCACGTCATGATGCTGGTGGGTATGGTGATTACGGGCCTGGGCGCGGCCTATATGCTGGTGTCCGTGGCGCGTATTGCTGAACAAATAGGGAAGCGGGGAAAAATGCGGGCAGGATATATAGGAGCCTGCGCCGCCTTCAGCGCAATTATAACGATCCTGCCCATCCTGATCATTGATAGCTTAAATAATCCGCAGGGCTATATTGCGCTGCCGGGGATGAAGCTGAACGATTTCCCGGCCCTGGCAGGCCTGGCATGCACATGGGTACTGGTTGCCGCCGTGAGCGCTATTCCCTGGCGCTGGGTAGCAAGCATGGTCAGTGGCATCACAATCCTCATCGTGCTGATAATGGCGACATTTGTGCCGTGGGCGATGGACTTTCTCATGGCCGAGGAGCACCTCTCATACCGGGCAGTCGCCTCTACCCGCCTTGACCCACACCTGCCAATCATAGCTGTTGAATGGCCGCTGACGGCGACCTTTCTCGCAGCGGTTTTGATCGACCTGGTGATCGTCGTGGCGCGGCGTAAGGGTTGGTCGCAGCGCAGGCTCACTCTCACCCTGGCCTGTGTTGCCCTGCCTGTCTGTGTGCCGCTCATGCCCATCATTCCAGGGCTGGTCCTGGGAATTGGACAGGTAACAGGAGGCGTGGGATTGCTGCTCTCAATGGCGCTTGGGCTACTGGGAACATTGCTGGGAAGCTGGTTCGGCCATCATGTGGGCGAAGCCATGCGGACAGGGAGATAATAACGATGATCAAGATGCTGCAAAGAATATTGCTGGTGTTGGGGGTGCTGGCGCTGCTGGGAGTATTGCTTGAGATTGGCGTTGCGCTGGCAGCAACCTTGCCCAACGGCACTCCTGCGCGAGTGGTCCAGGTGCAGGCCGGGCCTTATCCGCTGAAAGTGAGCCTGTATAAGGATCCTGCCAACGCTGGATACGCCCTGCCCTTCGCTATCGCGCCCGAACAAGCGAGAACAGGCACGTTGCAATTCGCGGTCTCGTCCCTGCCAGGGCATGGTGTTGATGCCACGCCGATACAGGGCAGTTTCAGTCAGGACGCCACCGGTGGTATTCAAGGCGTGGTAGAGATCACTGTGCGAGGCACCTGGAACCTGCATATAGTCGTTGATGGCCCCGCAGGGCAGGGTGTAGCCGATGTTCCTGTTCAGGCCATTGCGCCACTCACCTTCCCTGACTGGTCGGGCTGGCTCATCGGCCTGGCGCCGCTGGTTGGCCTGCTGGTCTTTGCGCTGCTACAGTGCAGGAATAATATGGCGGTTTTAGTTGCAAAACAGGTATCGACTCAATAATTGGGAGCGATAATAGTTCATTTTTAGATTGTGCGATAAATGACAATCTAAAAATGAACTATGCTTTAGTTAAAGGGCGACCCTACGAGACGAGGCAATATACTCAGTTCTTAACCGGTTGTGATTGTCCCATTGGCATTGACGACGATTTTAACCGCCGTCAAAGGAGTCATGGCCGGTCCCCGCACCACAGCCGCATTTTTCGTGGGATCAAACGCGGCGCCATGGCAAGGGCACTCTAACAGTTTGCTAGCAGGATTGTAAGCCACCGAGCACTGTTGATGTGTACAGGTAGTGTCGAAGGCGACAAAACCCTGGGTGGGGAGATGGATCAGTACCCCGGGATTCTTCTGATTGGCAATCGTAAATGTGTGCGCGCTGTTCGCAGGTACGTCCCCCACATGAGCCAGGATATTGCCCATCTGCGCTGGAGCTTTCGTGGCCACTGCGGCCTTTGTAGGCGCCGGGGCTTGTGTTGGTGCGGTTGTTGGTGTGGGTGCTTGCGTGGGCGCCTGGGTTGGGGTCGAGGTCTGTGAAACTGTGGAGGTGCTACTGGCGGTTGTACCGCTATCTGCCCCAAAGGCACAGCCAGCGAAAGCCGCTGTTGCCGCCGCCGCACCCCCACCGGCTCCCAGCAGGGTGAGCAGGCGGCGGCGCGACAACTTTTGCTTCTCTTGATACCAGACTTCGAACCTATCTTTACTCAGCATGAATATTCTTTCCTTTTCCTCTCCTTTAGAGTTCGCAGAATCCTGGTGGGTCATGTGCTCACTGTTGTCTGGAGCATCCATAGTACTGTTTGGCGACGGCCAGAAGCGCCCATGGCAGAAAGCATAGATGACCCACCCTCATTACACGAGCAGGGGCAGATGGTCTTTACCGGACAAGGACCTTTCGTCTGCCTTCGATGCTGGCTGTGAGGAAATGCGTAAAGAAGTTGTGAAGCGATAGACAAGCAAAACAGCCTAAAATTAGAGGGAAGAATCGTTGAGGAAGTGATTGAGATTTAGACAATCACGCTATGAAAACCATGGAGACGGAATATGCCCTACTATCGCTTAGCATATCACAAACAACAAACAACATGGGTCTGGAAATCGACGGTGTTGACCTCGCTGGATGCCGTGTTTCACTTCCTAAAAATCTATCGTAATCTGCTGCCGGATGGCATTCGTGTGTTTAGCGCTCCATCGAAAGAGGGCCTGAATGAGATGCTGAGCCGAGAGAATAGTGGGCTGGAATCCGGATCAGTGGCGGGAGAGCAATTTTTGCGCGATCGCAGATTGAGCATACCTGAATACGAGAAGGCCGAGCCGGAACCGCGCAGAGTAGAGAGCGCGGCCAGGCAAACAAGGGATCTCACCTCCCTCACACCATTACACGCAAGTGATCCCATGCTCAGTGCTGCCATGGGAGGTGGCGTGAGATTGTTAGAGAGGAGACGCATGGAGATGGAGTGGGGATCGGGCAGCGACCATAACACGGAATACCTCTTCTCGCTTCCTGATACTATCCCACAATTTCTGGCGTGGATGAGGCTACGAGGGATGGTGCAGGGAGGCGCGCTGCATCCCTAACGTGGTTTAGCTAAACCATCGTGGTTTAGTGGCTCATCACGCCGTGGTTTAGCCAAACCATTGTATGGCTGAGTTCGATGGTTTAGCTAAACCATTGTATGGCTGAGTTCGATGGTTTAGCTAAACCATTGTAACTGTGATGCTCATCGCGCCGTGGTTTAGCTAAACCATTTGGTTTTGATACTGTACCTGAAATGGTTTAGTCCTACCAGCACAAAAAAGCCCCATTTCTTCCAGAAGAGCATGGTGGGCTTTTCTTTAATTCGGCGGCTTTTCCAGTTCGCGGGCCTTTTCTTCGGCGGGTTTAATAACTTTCTCCTCGAACTCTGCTTCCAGGTCGGCCAGATTTTTATAGCGATGAGCTGGGAGGACATAGGGAAATTGCTTGAAGTCTGGGAACATGTTATAGAGTCGGCGCGTGCCATTGAGGAGAGGCTGAACGGAGACAGGGGTGCCGGGCAGGATAGCACGCAATTCTTGCGAAATACTTTTATGCAGCGAGATATCTGCGATGATGAAGCGGGCAATGCGGGCAAGCGCGCGGAGCGATTCCGAGAAATCGCGACTCAAAGGTTTCTCAAAGTTGAACAAAAGGGGCGTATAGTGCCGTTCGCGTAGCTGGTCGCGTATCGCCTCCAGGATAGGTTGGCGCTCAGGAGTAAAGCGACCCAGGATCAGCACAATGTTGGAGGTAATTTTTGTGATGACCTCATAGAGCTGCTGATTGTTCAGGAGCAGGTAGAGAAACTGAGCCACCTCCAGCGTGTCGACCGTGATGACGGGCTCATTGGGGAAGGTAATGACAAGATCGGTCTGATGGGCGCCTTCAAGATGGATGTGCCAGGCGGAAAGTCCGCACACCGAGCAGCCGGTTAAATTGGCCCGACGCAAAGTAGTCTCAACGAGAATGGCGTAGTTCAAAGTGGCCTCGGAAAGATTGGCGTCCGTGAAATCAGTTTCGCGCAACATCGCCATGGTCAGGTTGGCGTTGGAGAGGTCGGAAGCGATCAGTTTCGCGGCTGTAAGATCGGTTTTCCAGAGGCGCGCAGCAGTGAGGTTGGCGCGGCTCAGGTCGGCGAAGGTGAGATCGGCGAAACCAAGATCGGCTTTGTGGAGATTGGCCTCGTGGAGATTGGCCTCGACGAGGGCGGCTCCTAGCAGGTTGGCCTCTTGCAGATCGGCTGAGGCCAGTTCGGCTCCTCCCAGGTTGGCGCCACGCAGATTGGCGCCGCGCAGGTTGACACCCGCCAGACCAGCCTCGTAGAGGTCTGGCCGTACGTCAGGGTTCTTTTTGCGCCATTCGTTCCAGGGAAGGGTGCCTTGTTTGAGTACGCTGAGCTGTTGTTTATTTGCCATGCAGGTTCCTCGGGAGTGGAATTGCTGTTAGTATAGCACAAGAGGAGGGAACGGTGGCTTACGTATGGGAGGTATTCGGAAGAAATATGCTCCAGCTGGAAAGACCCTCTCTGCTAGCCTTTCTTTGCCGCCTGCAAAATTTTGGCAGCTGTATGGAAGAAGCGTGTTGTCGTCCGGCGTCCCAAAGTTTTTTCCAGAAAGCCTGAGCCAGCAGGTGGTCGGCCATCAATGATATACCACACCACAAACGCTTCATGCTCTGTTGTATGCACAATTGCTATATCACGTTTGGGTGAGAGAAGCGGCAACGCGAGGTTCTCTGAGACCTTCTCAGAGGTAAAGAGGATGCATGGCCGCATATCAGGGGTGATGTCCATACTTTGAAATGGGTTGAGCGCCAGGATGTCCTCAAGCTCTGGGATGGTGCGCAAAAACACGGGAACCTCGTAGCCCAAAGCCTGGGAGAGGTGTTGCTCAATGGTGTGAGCCAGTTGCGCGCGGTCGGTTTGCGAGGTTTCAAAGAAGACGTTGCCACTCTGGATATAGGTGCGGACATTGCTAAAGCCAAGCTCCACAAATAGCTCGCGGAGGCGATCCATTTTGACCACGTGACCGCCGACGTTGATGCCGCGCAAGAATGCTATATAGACCATTTTTTCTCCGAGATCTTGTTTAAGCAAGGCTGTTATTGCCTGGAGGGCCTCTCTTGCTGCGCTTATTATAGCATAATCGACCTCGGATTCGCACTGGAACAGATCTTATGATTAAGACCTGTTCCTCTGAAGCGACAGCTTAGCTACTAACCCTCAGCTACTTGTGCGGCTCGCCACGAGAAGCGCCAGCCCTTCTGGAGCGCTACCAGAACGCGCAGGAGGATGAGGGCCCCAAAGGCGCAGAGCGAGAGCAGGACCAGCCCGGGCCCATAAGAGCCACTTAGCTGCTTCACGTTGCCGAGCATTGTTGGCAGCAGGAAGCCTCCCAGGCCACCAAAGGCACCGACTATGCCTGTAGCGACACCAATCTCCGTGCGAAAACGCTGCGGCACCAGCTGGAATACTGCTCCATTGCCCATACCAAGACATGACATACCGATGACGAAAAGGCCAGACATAACAACAAGAATCGGTAAGGAAGAGGCCACGGCGTAGACCAGGCCAATGCATGTCAATAGGAACGTGAGCATGCGTACTCCACCGAATTTGTCTGCCAGGAAGCCGCCTAGCGGGCGCAGAATGCTGCCCATGAACGAGGCGAGCGCGGTGATCAAGCCTGCGGTGATCGGGGCAAGAGCATACTGATTGTGCAAGAACAGCGGCCGAAAGCTTTCTGTGCAGCAGCGGCCGCGGACGACATGCAGAAGCGACCATTATAGTCGATTTGTGAGTTGCCTAAAGCGACGCGGGCGAACTTGCCCAGCAGGTAGGCCTTCTCGTTGGTGAGAGAGCCACCGCCGAAGATTCCAATGGCATCTTTGCCGTGCTGCTCTTG
>Ga0070730_10002724_pt1 | contig 16033 bp, 13 predicted proteins | sample Coa_R1_3_FD_66447 | JGI IMG/M metagenome (GOLD analysis project Ga0070730, IMG submission 66447) | Surface soil microbial communities from Centralia Pennsylvania, which are recovering from an underground coalmine fire - Coalmine... | ecosystem: Environmental > Terrestrial > Soil > Unclassified ...
GGGCGAACCGATCGACGGCATTACCGAGGGCAACAATTTCAAACAAAAAGCGCCGATTCACCGCGCCGCGCCGCGTTTCGACGATCAATCCGGCTCGGTAGAAGTGCTGGAAACCGGCATCAAGGTGATCGACCTCATCGCCCCCGTTTTGAAGGGCGGTAAAGTCGGTCTGTTCGGTGGTGCGGGCGTGGGCAAGACGGTGCTGATCCAGGAATTCATCAACAACATTGCCAAGTTCCACAGCGGTTACTCGGTGTTTGCCGGCGTGGGCGAGCGCACCCGCGAGGGCAACGACCTGTACGGCGAAATGAAAGAATCCGGCGTTATCAAGAACACCAGCCTGGTGTTCGGCCAGATGAACGAGCCGCCGGGGGCGCGTCTGCGCGTTGGCCTGACCGGCCTGACTATTGCCGAAGGCTTCCGCGACCAAGGCAAAGACGTGCTGCTATTCATCGACAATATTTTCCGCTTTACCCAGGCGGGTAGCGAGGTGTCTGCCCTGCTCGGCCGCTTGCCGAGCGCCGTGGGCTACCAGCCCAACCTGCAGCAAGAGATGGGCGCCCTGCAGGAGCGCATTACTTCTACGAAAGAGGGTTCGATCACTTCGATCCAGGCGGTGTTCGTGCCGGCCGACGACATGACCGACCCGGCTCCGGCTACTACCTTCGCCCACCTCGACTCCACCATCGTGCTTGACCGCGCGCTGACCGACCTCGGCCTGTACCCGGCGGTTGATCCGCTGGCCTCCAGCAGCACCATCCTCGACCCCGAAATTGTCGGCCAGGAGCACTACGACGTCGCCCGCGAGGTGCAGCGCATTTTGCAGCGCTACAAAGACCTGCAAGATATCATCGCCATTTTGGGCATGGACGAGCTCTCCGACGAAGACAAACGCATCGTGGCCCGCGCTCGCCGTATCCAGCGGTTCCTGACGCAGCCATTCTTTGTGGCCGAAATCTTCACCAACAACCCTGGCAAGTACGTCAGCCTCAAGGACACCATCAAAGGTTTCCGCGAAATTCTGGATGGCAAGCACGACGACAAGCCCGAAAGCGCCTTCTACATGAAGGGCGACATCAGCGAGGTGAAATAATGCCCTCTTCAGAGCACGCTACTGATTTTCGGGACGATAGACCGCCAGATACTTTTAGTTTTGAAAACCACGCTTTTATAGAAGTGGATGGTGAGCGACTCCCCCGAACCTTTCGCTATGATTATGGAGGCGAAAGAGGAATGCACGCTGAACCTGGTTTTGCGGTAAGGCCAGGTGAGGTTGCTTCTAGCATGTCACCAGCTCCTCAAGAGGACGTACAATGAACTTAGAACTCGTCACCCTTGATGGGGTCAAATTTAAGGCCGAAGCCTACTCGGTTATTTTGCCGACCGCCGACGGTGAAATTACCGTGCTGCCTGGCCACGAGCCGCTGCTCGCGCAGCTGGTGCCTGGCGTTATTACCATCCGGCGCAGCAAAAGCGAGGCCGATTACCATTTGGAACATTTCGCCACTTACGGCGGCGTGCTCGAAATTAGCCACGCCGGCGTGCGTATTTTGGTAGACGAAGCCACGCACGGCGACGACATCAGTCTGGAAGAAGCCAAGCGCGCCCACGAAAAGGCCCAGCAGATGCGCAAAGAAGCCAAAACACAGGTCGAACTCGACCGCGCCGAAACCATGCTCACCCGCCAAGGTGTCCGCCTAGAAGTCGCCGAACTGCGCCGCCGCACCCACCGAAAGCAATAGCTATTATTCGCCGTGGCTCAACAATCCCGTTAATTCTGGATGGTCTTCCGTCCATCGAGTGAGGAGTTCGTATACAGCGGCGTCATGTCTCTGTTGGTCGCCAAGCAGGCGGATAATATGGCCGGCGCCGCGTATAAATGCGTCTCGGGGAGCTATGCTCTGTTCGTCCATATGATTAGCTTCGGAAAGTACGGAAGCTACCAATGCGCTGCCATTACGGCTGGCGGCCACTACTTTTTCGTAAAGTTCCTCGGTTGACGCTGGCCTTCGGGCGCCAGATGCTTCTGCTGCAACTGCTTCTGCGATGACCGGAAAGATGGGAGTCTGCGGAAATTCGGCGGGATTGGGGGTAGTCATAGTAGGCTCCTCTCAATGATAAGTATAGCAATCCTATGTATTGTGTGATGCGAAATGTATCACACGCTAACCACGTACCCTTGCAACCCAAGAAATAAGGAGTATCATAAGAGACTGTCGTATAAATAAACATATAAAATTTCATATTGTTTTATGAGGCTAGCTGTGTATGTCGATGGAAAGGAGTACTGGGTTGGAAATTGTTAGGGATGTCCATGTCATTGGGCATTTGCAGCGCGTTGGACAAGGAAATATTGGCCGCGGTCGCCAGCTTGAGCTGGTCGATAAACAGCACAATGCTGAAGTTGCGGCAGCGCGGGCGATTCGTCCTTGCACTAATCGTCGCGTAGCATACTGTATAGATGAGCGGGCGATAATTCGGTTGGGCGATATCACCAACCCGAATGTGCTGCGCGACATTGTCGTCCCACAATTGCCGGGCGGCACAGTGCTGGCGGCCACTAAGGCGGCTGTTGCTGCAAATATAGGTTTAGTGCGCGATGCAGCGGATTTTAAAGAGGCCTATTTGCGTGTTCGCGGCGTGCTCACTAACGCTGGCTACTTCGATGCCGGACACGATGATTGTGGTGCGTCGAAACAGGCTGGAACGAGCGTTGAACAGCCGGTTGCAGCAGGTATCGTTGCCGAGAATTTGCACAGTCTTGGTGTGTGGCGGCCTGAGGACGAGCGACGGCTTGCACAGCAGATGAAGCAAAAAGCAGGCTTGGCAGACCGGGGGTATTTCGCCAGTTGGTCCCCTGAAGTACACCGGGAACTGCTGATGAAAAGTAGTCCCGAGCATTTTTCTTTTCTCGCCGTCGATGACAATGATCATGTAACCCATGGCCACCTTGCATCCGGAGCTCTTATCCTTGGCGAAGAGGACGACGGGTTCGCCAAGAATGCATTTACCGAAGATACAGGTTTGCAGCTCTTTGCTCATTCCGACTGGTTTGCGCGAGAACTGTCGGGCGTTTTGGGCGTTGGTGAAGAAGTTCCCGCCCTTGAACTTGCCTTCCGTGCCGACCTACTAGATGTTGGAAATCGCCTTTTCGCGCCGGAAAACTCGAGTCTTACGGTCGAAAACCCGAATTACTACCCTGGAATGGCGCTACTTGCTGTCGCGTAGCCCTCTTTACAAACCGCGTACGCTGGATTACCCTAAGGGTAATCAATAATCTACGGAGGGATCCTATGTTTTCAAGAAATAAAATCGCCATGGTGATGGCGGAGTTTTTGGGCACCGGGCTTTTGACCGCCGTAGTACTCACGGTGGGCCGCTCGTCGGTAGGCCTGCCCTACTTTGTGGCGCTGGCTGCCGGGCTGGTGCTGATTGGCGGGATGCTGATGTTTGGCCCCGTTTCCGGCGCACACTTCAACCCGGCCATTACGCTGGGCCTGTGGAGCGCGCGCAAAGTCAAAACCTTGCCGGCGCTGGTGTACATTGCAGCGCAGCTGCTCGGTGGTATGGCGGCGTACTTGCTGTACTCGTACATGGCCAACACTACTTGGCACAACACCGGCCATTTTGAAAGCCGGGTGATGGTAGCTGAAGCGGTCGGTACGCTGGTATTCTCGCTGGGCTGGGCCGCGGCCGTGTACCAAAAATGGGAGACCGGGCGGGCTGCAGCCACCGTTGGCGTCGCTTTTGTGCTGGGCATTTTGGTCGCTTCGTCGGCCTCTGCCGCCCTTTTGAATCCGGCGGTAGCCTTGGGTATGCGCGTGTGGGTCTGGGGCACCTACGTGCTTGGCCCCGTGCTGGGCGCGATTATCGGCATCAACCTGTATGGCCTGCTGTTTGCACCGGAGAACGGCCTGCTGACACGCGGTGCTAGTGCCGACAAACCAAAAAAGAAGAAGTAGCTTTTTACCACCTCACGAAAATCGCCTGGCAACGCCGGGCGGTTTTTTATGTTTGTCGGGTTTTCGGCGGCTCAGTATCCTCGCCGACAAGGTCGGCCTCGAATTGTTTGATGCCGGTGAGGGTCGGCTCGTACGCTGTGGTATCGGGGAAGTCGAGGGCGTGCACGCGCGTCCACATTGCCTGGAGTAGCGTTTTTACGCGGGCTAGTTCCTCATCTTTGAAGTTCAAGTCGAGCGTGTGTAGCTTGTTTTCGGCGTCGGGTTCAACGAATTCCAGGCGGCCGCTGGTGACGGTATATCCCTTGAAACTGTGCGAACCTTCGATGAGCAATTTGTAGCAATAGAGTTGCAGCTGGTATTTGTGGAGTTTGGGCAGCGCCTCCCAGCGGTTGTAGCCGCGGCCGGTTTTGTAATCGACGACGGTAATGGTGCGTGCGGCGGCGTCAATTTCCATGCGGTCGACCTTGCCGCTGAGGTGTGCGTCGTCTACAAATACCCCCTCGTGCTTAAAGTTGTGCTCGGCCCGGTCGGTGGGCGTGAAGATGTGGCCGCGGGTGGCCAAAAAGGCGGCCAGCGTTTTTTCGCCGCGTTCTTGTTCGAGAATGCGCTGCTCGGCAGTGAGCGTGGCCCGCGCCAGTCGCGCCGAAAAATAGCGGATGGCGTCGGCAATTGGCGGCACGCTACCCCGCTCGCTCACGCGGTGCTGTACCCACTCCAGCGTGGCGTGAATAGCGTCGCCAAACTGGCTGTTGGGGGTGGGCGTTTGGGGAAAACGCAGGATGTTGCGGAAAAAGAATTGCTCTGGTCCGCCGTATTCCAGGTCGATAAAACAGGTGAGATGTGTGGGGCTGAGCTGGTACGTGGCCAGCCGTCCGGCCAGCAGCGCACGCACACTGTCCTGGCCGCGCGCAGCTTCATGACGCCCGCGCCAGTTGAGCTCCAGCGAGCGGAGGCTGGGCGCTTCGTGTCCGTCGGCGATCACTACTTGGGCGTGCTCGGGCAGCGTCTTGCAGTGGATGCTGCCATCTTCCTGCTCCTGCTCGTTGAGATATTTGAGCCGCCGCGTGGCCTTGCCGCTGTACGTGCGGCTGAAGCTGGTAAGATGCAGCCCGATCTTCGCCCGCGTAAGAGCCACGAACAAAATGCGCAGGCGTTCGTCGTCGGTGGCGCCTGCATGGCGGATAGGGGCAAGATTGGGCGGCAGCGTGAGTTTGTTGCTGTTGCCGCGGGCGGTGCTTCCCCACACATCGTCGTGCAGGCTGGGCAAAAAGACGTGGGCAAATTCCAGCCCCTTGGCCTTAAACACGGTCATGAGCTGCACGGCGTCGGCTTGCTGGTTGTACGGGCTGGTGCTTTGCATACGCTCTTCGGCGGCTTCGTACATATCTACAAACGCAATGAGGTCAGCCAAGCTGAGGGTACGGCCTTCGGCCTGCTGGTAATCCCGCAGCCGGGCGCGGAGCACGGTGAGGTGCGAAATTGTGTCGTAAAACAGCGATGGATCGGTTTTTTGCACGTTGGGGCTGGTGTAGTACGCTCGCAGCGGCGAGCGTACGCGCGGGTGGTCAGGTTCACCCGTCGCCAGGTCGTCGGTGCCAATGAGATAGTCCAGCATCTGTTCGCACGTTTCCTGCGGCGCGCGTGCGGCCAATCCCAACAATAAGAGCGCCGGCTCGCGGAAGTACGGTTGCGCGCTGGCCAGCAATGCCCTGCTCCATGCTTTGGTTTCGTCCGCCGGCGCGTCGGCAATGCGCCACGAGAGTTGCCATAACGCGGCCACGGGCACGTCCCAAAACGGAAAACTGAGCACTTGCGGCCACAGCGCGTTGGCCGTGCCCTCGTCGCCGCTGGCCAGTGCCAGCACGAGCTTGCTCATGGTGAGCAGCTCGCGCACCACCGGTGCTTCCAAAATATTTTCGCGTTTTTCGTAGCGCACCGGGACGCCTAACTCGGCCAAGTACGGCACCAACGGCTCCAGTTGCTTGTGTTTGGGCGCGAGCACCGCGATATCTTGCTTAGGCACGCCGGCGTCTACTAACTTTTTGATTTCGTGGGAGATCCAGTCGTACTGGGCGACATCGCTTAAAAATTCGCGCCGTTCAAGCGTGGCGCGCTGCGGCAGTTGGGCGTTCGCCGCCTGCAGGCGCACTTTTCCTTGGGTAAACTGCGTTTTCAGCCGGCTGCCAATTTGCTCGGACACCTGCTCCGCCGTGGTAATGATATCGGCGTGGCTGCGGTAGTTTTCGGTAAGGTGCACGACTTTCACGTCGCGGTACATCCGGTAAAAGTCGAGCATATTGGAATAGTGCGCGCCCTGGAAGGCGTAAATGGCTTGGTCATCGTCGCCCACGGCCAGCACGTTTGGCCGACCCTCGTGCACCGGGTTGTCGGTAAGCAGTTGCACCAGGCGCAGCTGCGCCGCGTTGGTGTCCTGAAATTCATCCAGCAAGATGTACAGATATTGTTCCTGCAGGCTGTAGCGCAGCTCGGGATGGGTTTCGAGCGCCTCGATGGCGCGCAAAATCATATCGTCGAAATCGTAGAGCCCGCGTTCGGCGAGTTGCGCTTGGTAAGCGTCGAACACATCGGCCAAAGCCTCGATGCGGCGGTTTACGAGCTCGCCATCAAAAATAAACTGGTTTGCTTCGTCTTTGGCGAGCCAATCGTTTTTCCATTTGGTGAGCGGTGTGGTTTTGCCGCTTGCCTGCGCTTGCTCGACGGCAGTGGCCAGCTGCTGCAGCGCCAGGCTGGCAAGCGGGCCGAGGTCGGGATGTGCCGGCGAGGTGGGCACCAACGGCGCCAAGCCTTCTAACAGTGCGGCAAACGGCGGCAATACTTTTTTGCTGCCGCCCGTCAGGCTGGTGAGGCCGCCGAACGCTTCACGCACGACGGCGTTTGCTGCTAGTAAAAACGAACTGTTCTCGCTCGCCAGCGCCCGCAACTCCTCGCTGGTGAGCAGCGCCCGCTTCACCTCGCTCACCGTGCTAACCAGATCGCCCAGGTGGTGTCGCAGCTGTTTGAGCGGATTTTTGTAGCTCAGGCCGTCAACAATAGCGCGCAAGATTTGCCGGCGCGTAAGTTCGTCGGCCGGCGATTCGAGTCTTGTTTCGGCAAAAAGCTCCGGATAGCGGCGGATGAGATCGCCGCCGTAGGCATGGTAGGTGCTGATGGTAACGTCGTACGCCGCCTGGCCGATAAAACGGGTCAGGCGCTCACGCATATTTTCGGCACCATTTTCGGTAAATGTGAGGCACAAAATATTCTGCGGCAAGGTGTCGGTCTGCTGCAAGATGTGCGCCACGCGTACACCCAGCAGCTGCGTTTTGCCCGTGCCCGGCCCGGCAATCACCAGCACCGGCCCGTCGATAGTCTCAACTGCCGTACGCTGCGCCGCATTCAGCCCTTTTAATGCCGCCTCATACCCCGTCATCTCTTTTAGTATGACATACTACGCCGCCAGGCGCTGAGTCGCCGACGCTGTCGAGCCTGATATTTCGATAATTTCGATGGGTGCTGCGGGCGGTGGTGGCGCGAAGAACTCGCCGGCGCCATTGCCAATGATTTTTACAAATGAATGAGTGAATACATCAAGCGCTTCATCGATTGCGTCCGGACCATGAGAAGTCGGCGAATAGGTAACCCAGGTTAGGTTGCCCGGACGTTCGGGCTGATCTTGCCGCACGACTGCAACGAAATGTGACTGTGTGTTTGATCTGCTGGCGCTGAGTGTATCTCTAAACAAGGCGGCATGCCCCAAGCCTTCTACCTGTCTGTCCTCCCAGACACGTGTATATGCACGCTGCCGCATTTCCACGACGAGCCGTTCTGCGGCATTAAAAAAATCTCCGGCTTCCCTGCCAGCGCTCATCTCTTTGTCCTTCCGAGAATTACTTTGTCGGAGGCAATGATATCACTATTATTTTTTTGTGCAAGTAGGGCAAATTTCGGCGTCGGAGGCTTCCATGCTGGTAATCCACTGGCCGCTTGCCTTGGCCCAGCTTTCGAGATCGTGGAAAGCGATCAGGTCGGCGAACAAGTGCAGCACCCATCCCCAGAAACCGGCGAAGGTCGCTTTGCCCCATTGTACCGCCGCCCAATGCGGGCCGACCGGAATAACACTGACCGGCTGTTTGGGGGTGTAGCTTTCGGGCATCTGGCCGGCCACCATGCGCTGCAGGTTTCCGGCGACAAATTTCGCGTCGTGCAGCGCCGTTTGGGCCATGCCGCTAAACGGCGTGTTGGCGTTGTCGCCCAGCACGAAAATGTCGGGCTCGGCTTGCAAGTATTCGTCTACTTCCACCCTGCCGCGGTCGGTCAGCTTGAAATTATTTTCCTTAAAAAATGGATGATTGGTGACACCGGCCGTCCACACTACCGTGTGGCTCTTCAAGGGATGATCACCGGCCATGAGCATATCCGGTGTTTCGCCCTTCACCGTTACGCCGATCATAACTTTTACGCCCAAGCGCTGGAGCCGTTTGAGCACCGCGGCCGACACTTTTTTGGGCGAGCGCGGCAGCAGTGCCGGCGCAGCTTCGACGATCTCGATGTGCAGCTTGCGCTTCGACTGCACCCCGTGGCGTTGCATGATGTGCTGCAAATAGCCCGGCAGCGCACCGGCCAGCTCGATGCCGGTGGGCCCGCCGCCCACAATGACATAGTTGAGATCCGGCCCGTCCGTGGAAATCTGCTCGTGCAGGTGTTTTTTGAAGCGCTCGGCCTCCTCGGTAGACTTAATGCCGTACGAATATTCGGCCAGCCCTGGAATGCCAAAGTAATTGGTAACATTGCCCAGCGCCAAAATGAGTTGGTCGAACGGCAGCTTCTGCCCGTCATCGGTATGGAGTTGTTTATGGGTGCGGTCTAGTTTTGTGGCCTTGGCCCGCACAAACTGCACGCGCGTGCCCTGCAAAATATCTTCGATGCGGATGCGCGATCCCGCCCGTTTACCACCGGTCGCCGCATGGTACAGCCCGGGATAGTAGCGGAAATGCGCGTGGTCGCTCACGAGCGTCACCGCACAGCCGTCGCACGCCGCCAACTCCAGCGCAGCCTTTATGCCGCCAAATCCGCCCCCAACAATAACGATTCGTGTTTGTATATCGCTCATGCTTTGCATTATACAGGAGAAATGCCAACGAGATAGTTCTGTGCGCCCAGGGTTTCGGTAATTTTATGGTATAAATATACATTATGAACATTATGAAAGCGCTCTAACACTCCCCGGTCGTTATCGACCCTGCTTCTTATCCGCAAGATCCAGGGGCTGTGGCCGAACTTATTTGTGGTGGCGTGTGGGTGGATGCCGAACGCGCCTTTGTCCCTGTCCGTCCCAAACCACCCTACACCGATGCAGAAATGGTGGGAAGCGTGATTGTGGAGTACGAAAGGTACGATCCCGCAAAACCGGCTGCGACCGATGGTGATGTGCGCGCCTGCCTGCTGCTGGTGCCGCCAGAAGGTACGTCGCCTACCTGGCAAATCGTGACAGATGCTGGCGGTGGTGCATATTATGAGTACCATTCCACTGCGTGTGGCTCGGGTAGTTTTCGACAAACCTATGCTCAATATGGCCAGGACGGTGAATACAAGGAGCGTTATACCGCCCTTCCCCACGGTCCAGGTGGTTTGCCACTCGAGGTAATGCCTCTCGGCGAGCGATTTCAGGTAGACGCCGGTCCGCTCGGTGTCGGCGTGTTGGCGACGTTTTGCGAGGTTCCCTTTCAGTTGGAGTATGAGCGCCGCGATCCGAATTATATCTGGTGTTCTAACCCACGCGTCTAAACTTGGTTTTGATAGTCTCGTTCGGTACATATTTGTCGGTTTGGGCGTAGAGGTCGTAGGCGGTGCGGTCGGCGTCGGTTTGTAAGGGGCCGCCGCTAATGGAGCGCGGCCACAGGCGAAAGTGGCGCACGGTGTCGACTTCTGCCGCCAGCAGGACCACCTGCGAAATGAGGTAAATCCAAAACAGCAGGCCCAGCACAAAGGCAAATGTGCCGTACGATGAGTCTAACTTGTGTAGTTCGTGCGCTACCACAATGCCGCCAAAGCTGAGCAGCAGCTGGATGAGCACCGCGGCGATCATTGCGCCCAGGAGCATGTACCGCAGCCGCAGCCGCCCGAGCGTCGCAATGCGGAATGCGTAGCCGAACACCGCTGTTAAAATGCAAAATCCGCCAACGTTGGCCAGCACCTTTACCCAAGTGGCGTGGCCGAGATCGGTGGTAAAGATGGAAACGGCCAGGGTGGCGGCAAATCCGCCCAATGCCGCGCACATAATGGCAAAGCTGTGCAGCAGGTTTTTGGGAAAGCCGGCCCGCTTGTTTTTAGGAATCTGCCACATATTGTCGATGGTATAGCGAAACGCGTCCGCCGCGCCCCGCGAGCCGTATATGGTTACCACAATGCCCACCACCAAGCCAAAGCCGGCGCCGCCCAGGCCGTGAATGTTATGCTGCAGCTGGTCGCCAAGCAGCGGAAAGAAATGCCCGATGTTGGCACTCACCTGGTGCTGGAACACTGTATCGCCGCGGAACCAAATTTGCAGCACCGTAACCAACACAAGCATCAGCGGAAAAATCGACAAAAACGCATAGTACGTGAGCAGCGCCGCTTGGTAGCCACCGCTATCGTCGCCGTACTTTTTAAACAGTGCGTACACAAAACTCACTGCCCTATGTTTTTGCTGCCAGCGGTCAATTTTTCGCACCGATTTGCTTATATCCATCGCCCTCATCACTCCTGCGGTTCATTATACAGAATATTTGTACGAACTAACCACAAGCTACTTCGCAATATTATTGCATAAACATAATAGATATGCTATAGTATGCTAGAAATCACAGAGACCTTATATGTATGCCTTCCTCGTCGATTTTGTGAACTTTATGCGCACGGGTCATGTGCGTTATTTTTTGCTCTTCTTTGTTATTATCTGGATCCGGTGGTTCATTGTGAACATACCGGCACTTTTGTATCGCCCCGCGGTCACCAAACACCGCGCCCGTAAGTCGGTTATTATTCCCGTGGTGGACGAAGCGCCCGAGGTATTCCGTGCGGTGCTCAAATCTATCCAGCGCCAACGTCCGCAAGAGACGATCGTGGTTATCAACGGTCCCAAAAACCGGACGCTGGAAAAGGTCTGCGACGAGTTCAAGGGTATCACGCGCCGCTGGACGCGCAAACCGGGCAAGCGTAACGCCATCAAGCTGGGCATGCGGTATGCGACCGGCGACATCATCGTACTCGTAGACAGCGATACGATTTGGGAAAAACACATGCTGCGCGAGTTGGTAAAGCCGTTTGCCGACCCCAACGTCGGCGGTGTAACGACGCGTCAGCGCATTACCAACCCCACCCAAAGCCTGCTTACCCGTGTCTGCGATTGGCTGGAAGATGTCCGCACGCACGGCACTATGCAGGCTATGAGCGTCACGGAAAAAGTGGGCTGTCTGCCGGGCCGCACTATCGCCTTCCGCGCCGATGTGCTCAGAAGTGTGCTGCGCGAATTTATGCGTGAAACCTTCCTGGGTTTTCATAAAGAAGTGTCCGACGACCGCAGCCTCACCAATCTTACCTTGCAAGCTGGCTACAAAACGGTGCTGCAAAGCACAGCGGTGGTATACACTGAGGCACCGACGCACTGGAAGAAATTTCTGCGCCAGCAGTTGCGCTGGTCGGAAGGCTCACAGTACAACAATATCCGTATGAGCCGCTGGATGCTGAAAAACGCCCGGCTCATGTTTTTTATCTATTGGACCGATATGCTGGTGCCCTTTTTGTTGTGGGGCGTGTACGGGTCGTATCTTATTAACTACTTGTTCTTCCATACGCGGCTGGATGCCGACTTGCTGCTGAGCAATCACAATCTGTTCATTATTATCGCGGTGACCTTTGGCGGGGCATACATCAGCTACGCCATGCGTCAGCTGCCGGCCATCAACGAACGCCTGTCGCATATGCTGTTCCTGCCCTTCTACCTGTTGTTTTTGAGCTTCGTGATGGCGCCGATCCGCATGATCGGCTTTGCTCGCCTGGCCGATGACCTGGGTTGGGGAACGCGCGGTGGCGGATACACGGGCGGTAAGAGCTCCAAAAAGCCTAAAATTAAGCTTAATTTGAGGCTGCGGCGACTGCTTCCGGAGGGTGCGCATGCGTAACGTTAGTATTGCCCGCCTCCGTTTCTTTGTGTTGCAGGTGTTGTTTTTTGCCGGCCTGCTGGCAAGTTCGGCAGTGCTCGCCCTCCAAGCGCCGGCTGGCGCGACGCGCAAGACGCAGATTAGCGCCGCCGCGACGCAGCGGCCTGCACCAACTATTGCGCTTGCCGATAGCGTCAATTTGCCGCAGACCAACGGCAATCTCAAATTTGGTCTGTTTACCGACACCCCAAATGTACATGCAACCGAAGCCGAGCTTGGCAGCAAGTTGGATATCGTGGCGTGGTTCACCCACTGGGATCAGTCGCTTGGCAATAACAAATTGAGCCAGGCCTGTACTGCGGGCTACGTCCCCGAAATTACGTGGGAAAGCTGGAACGGCCAAGCGCAGGGCACGCAAGACACCTACCCGTTGGGCGACATCGTGAGCGGCAAGTACGATAGTTTTATTCGCAGTAATTTGCAGCAGGTAAAGAATCTGTGTGGTAGCCGGACTGTTTTGCTACGTTTCGATCACGAAATGGCAACGATTCCCGGTTTGCAGGGCTGGTACCCCTGGCAAGGCAATCCGGAGGCCTATATTGCCGCCTGGCAGCATGTCGTGCAGCTGGGACGCGGTATTGACCCGAATATAAAGTGGGTCTGGTCACCTAACCGCGGCACGGCATTCGACGCACAATATTACCCAGGCAACGGCTGGGTAGACTATGTCGGGATTACGCTTAACCATCGGCCCGGACAGGAAAGCTACCAGACCTTCGCAGCGTTTTATAATGACAACCGGCAGGTTATCGAATCGTTCGCTAAGCCGGTCATTATTGCCGAGACGACCTCCGCCGAAGGGTTTGGCCAAAAAGCTGGTTGGGTGAAGAATATGTTCGAGTACGCCAGCCATGATCCCAACATCGTGGCTATCGTATGGTTCAATGGATCGCCCAGTGCCTCCGATGAACGATTCGACTCCAGCCCGGCATCACTTATCGCCTTCCGTGAAGCACTGAATACGCTGCACGCTCAGGAGAAGAAATAATGTACCGGATATTGTTTCGCGTACTGGCATTCTTGTTGCTGGCCGGTTTTGTGTCGGCCGGGCTTTTGCTCAACAACTAAGTCCTTGCGCTCCGCACCTTATTTCGCTTAAGCTAAGAGCATGGATGATTTGAAGCGCCAGCTCGTGGCGGCTGGTTTTCGCGGTGAACTGGACGACAGTGACGATGCGCGCGAATTTTACAGCCACGATGCGTCGCTGTTTGAGGTACGCCCACAGTTAGTCGTCATGCCGAAAGACAATAAAGATGTACAAACGTTGGTGTCGTTCGTGGCCAAGCAAAAAAAAGACAACCCCTGGCTGTCGCTTACGGCGCGTTCGGCCGGCACCGATATGTCTGGCGGCGCGATCAATGAAGGCATCATCGCCGATTTTACCAAGCATTTTACCAAGATAGAAAACGTTACCGCCACCGTGGGCCACGCCCAGCCCGGCGTGTACTTTCGCGATTTCGACGCCGAAACGCTCAAACATAACGTGCTCATGCCCACCTATCCGGCATCGCGCGATCTGTGCACCATCGGCGGCATGGTCAACAACAACTCCGGCGGCGAAAAATCGCTGGAGTATGGCAAAACCGAAGATTTCGTGCGCGAGCTAAAAGTGATCTTCGCCGACGGCAACGAATACACCGTAAAGCCGCTCAACCGCCTGGAGCTGGTGAAGAAAATGGCCCAGCGCGACTTTGAGGGGCGCTTATATAAACAGGTATTTGACCTCTGCGAAAAACATTACGACCACATTAAGGCGGCCAAGCCCAACGTCACCAAAAATTCTATGGGCTACAACTTGTGGGATGTGTGGGACCGTGAAACGGGCGAATTTAATCTGCAAAAGCTTATTGTGGGCAGCCAGGGTACGCTGGGCATGACCACCGATATCAAATTCAAGCTGGTGCCGCGCCGTGCCCACTCCGGCCTGCTGGTGCTGTTTTTGCGTGACATCGACGCGCTGGGCGAAGTCATTCCAAAGGTACTCGAGGCGCACCCGGCCACCTTCGAGAGCTTCGACGATGCCACCCTGCTGCTCAGCATCAAGTTTATGCCGTATTTCTTGAAGATGCTCGGGCCGCGCAAGTTTATAAAGCTGGTGCTTAGCCTCATTCCTGATGCTTGGCAGCTGGTGCGCGGCATCCCTAAAATGATTTTAATGGTCGAATTTAACGGCGCCACCGAGGACGAAGTGCGCGGCAAGATTAAGGCGCTGCACCGCGAGCTTAAAAAATACCGCGCACGCTATGAAATTAACGGCTTCGAAGAAGATCCCACTGAGGGCCGTGCCGAAAAGTTTTGGATTATGCGCCGCCACAGTTTCAATCTGTTGCGCAAAAAAGTCAAAGACAAGCACACGGCGCCGTTCATTGACGACCTAGTGGTAAATCCGCCCTACCTCACCGAATTTTTACCCAAAATCCGCCGGCTCATCAAGAAATATAAGCTCTTTGCCACCATCCAGGGGCATATTGGCGACGGCAATTTTCACATTATTCCGCTGATGCAAATTGAAGACCCCAAGGAGCGCGCCAAACTACTGCCCGCGATGAAGGAGGTGGACGAATTAGTGCTCTCGTACCACGGTTCGCTCTCTGGCGAGCACAACGACGGCCTGGTGCGCGGGCCGTGGCTGGAGCAACAATTCGGCAAAGAGGTGCTCGGCTATTTCCGCGAAGTAAAGCACATATTTGACCCGGAAAACATTTTTAACCCCCACAAAAAGTCCGACGCCGAGTGGGATTACAGTTTCAACCACATCCGCAAGTCATTTTAGTGTTGGACTGCTGAGGGGTGCTGGCCGTTCGCTTGCGGATTGGCCCGGCTGGCTATATGCTGTAGATAACACTACTAACGGAGCATATAACACATGGGCCAACTAGAGAAACTTGAACTGAAACTTGACGAGCTGCTGAATAAAAAAGCGCCGGTACAGCTGCCGCCCAATGGCCGCAAAGGCTTGGCGGGGGCGATGTGGTGGATTGCCCTCATCGTGGGCGTGCTGGAACTGTGGGCGGCGTTTGCCTTGTGGAGTCTAGGGCACACCCTTGACCGCGCCGTGGATGTGGTGAATTCTATATCGACATACTACGGCGGGCCAACGGTCGTTCATGTGAACCATCTTGGCCTGTTTTACTACCTCACGCTTTTGGTGATGGTAGTTATTGCGGTAGTGATGCTGTTGGCGGCGCCGCAACTGAAAGCCATGAAAAAGAGCGGCTGGAATCTGTTATTTTATGCTGCGCTGTTTGAAGCAGTGGTAGCCGTCGTGCGCCTATTTTCCAGCGTGGGCGGTGGTATTATGAATTTTTTGGGCGCAGCGGTTGGTGCAATTGTGGGCGCCTACTTCCTGTTCCAGGTGCGTGACTACTTTACCGGCGCAAAGGTAGCAAGTGCTGCTCCCGCCCAAAAGCCGGTCGCGGCCGAAAAACCTGCCGAGCCGCACGAGCACGCCCACGAAGCCGGGCACAAAAAGGAAACAAAAGCCGACAAATAAATAACGCGGTTTTTAAGGCAGACAAAACGCCGCTAAACTGATATAATCGTAAGCAAATAACCGGTTTAGCGAGTTTATGCCCAAAACCAACGCGATAATCTATTCGTTTGTTGTCCCGCTGTATAACGAGAGCGCAGGGATTGAGCGTTTTCATGCCGCGTTGCAAGCAGTGCTCGACACCGACGTGCCCGAAGCGTACGAAATTGTGTACTGCAATGACGGCAGCAGCGACACCACGCTCGATAAATTACACCAGCTCGCCAAAACCCACCCTGCGGTTCGTGTGGTAAGCCTGCCGCGCAATTTTGGCAAAGAAATCGCTCTGACAGCCGGACTGAACGAGGCGCGGGGCGAAGCGATCATCACTTTGGATGCCGACG
>Ga0070730_10002725_pt1 | contig 16031 bp, 15 predicted proteins | sample Coa_R1_3_FD_66447 | JGI IMG/M metagenome (GOLD analysis project Ga0070730, IMG submission 66447) | Surface soil microbial communities from Centralia Pennsylvania, which are recovering from an underground coalmine fire - Coalmine... | ecosystem: Environmental > Terrestrial > Soil > Unclassified ...
GTGATCAGGCCGCAGCCGCGGCAGCATCGAGCCAGGATGGATCGTCTGCTCCCACGTCTGCCGACCTCGCGGAGGAAGAAGAGCTTAACATGGAAGAAGTGTTGGGCGGCAAGATCCGCAAGGCGCCCGCAGCCGTGGCTCCGGCGGATGTTCCCGCAGCGGATGTGGCCGAACTGAAAGCCACGAACTAAGACCTGCCTTCAGTTGGCGTGCAGGTATATATGGGGTCGCTCCTGCTCAAGCCGCGCATAATAATGAACGCTAAATGACGCGGTCCGGAGCGGCAAAAAATTACGAGACCCGCGCGGTCTACAGCCACGCGGGTCTTTTGGTATAGAGACAGCCTGAAGGAACAACAATCATGAGTACAAGTGCTACAAATATCTCAGCGGGTCAGGTAAAAGAGCTTCGTGAGCGCAGCGGCGCTCCCATGATGGACTGCAAGAACGCCCTTACCGAAGCCAAAGGCGACATGGAAGGGGCCTTGGTGTTGTTGCGCAAGAAAGGCATCGCTACCGCAGCCAAGAAGGCCACCCGTATCACCAGCGAGGGCTCCGTGGCCAGCTACATCCATGCCGGCGGCAAGATCGGCGTCCTGGTGGAAGTCAACTGCGAAAGCGACTTTGTCGCCCGCACCGACGACTTCAAAGACCTGGTCAAAGACATCGCCATGCACATCGCCGCGTCTGATCCAAAATTTGTCCGCAAGGAAGATGTCACGCCTGACGCCTATGAAAGAGAGAAGGATATTTACCGCGCCCAGGCGGCTTCTACGGGCAAGCCAGCGAACGTGGTGGAAAAGATCGTGGAAGGCAAGATGGCCAAGTTCTACGAAGAGGTTTGCCTGATGGACCAGCCTTTTGTAAAAGAGCCGGGCATCAGCATCCACCAACTCGTCGCCAGCAAGATCGGCAAGCTGGGCGAGAATATTTCGGTCCGGCGCTTTGCCCGGTTCAAGGTCGGCGACCTGGGCGAAACCATCGCCATCAGCAAACCTGCAGCAACCGAAAAAGCAGAGTGAGATAACTACTTCTCTTAAGGGCAGCAACCTTTCGGTTGCTGCCTTTTGTTTTGGAGCTTGGTTTGAGGATTACTCAAGGAAGGATGAATACTTGAGGATCCAGTCCTGGAGGCAGTAGGAAATTTTTGGGAGATAGTTTTGTTAAAAGACTTTTGGAATTCGTTGACGATGTTGAGAATTTGCTCGGAGGAAATCTATGCTGGACTGGCGAAAACTCACCAGCCCAGCACACGAATCTAGCTTTTTCGTCCCACCGGCTTTGGTTAGAGCGGCGCCGGCGCTGGAGTAATTGTTCCGGCTGTATTGGTAGTGTTACCGTGAAGGCGGTTGTTTCCGTAACTAAAGAACGATGTGGTCGATCCTGTTGCATTATTGAAACCGGTCGTGTTAGAGGCCACGTCAGAACTTGAAACAAATGCCTGCCCAGAGACGGCACTGGTTACGTCGGTCTTGATGCCACTGCCGTTTAAATCAACCTGGCTCTCATTCACAGTAGCGATGGCATCTCCAGTAGCCAGCACTCCAGTCGTAGCCGCGTTCTGAATCAAAGAATTATTCACTGTGATCCGGCTGTGGTGCCCTGATTGGACGCCTATGTTCGAGAGTACAACCCTCACTTGGTCGACGCCTACCGTGACAACTCCTGCTGTAGTTGTCGCTGAGATGCCTATGCCGCCAATATTCTGGATATTCGTGTTCGTGACCCACGCTTGACCACTAGCGCCCAACGCGATGTCAACGCCGTTGTTAAGAAAACCGAAGATCTCGCACTTATCTACGATCAAGGACCCGCCGGAAATGAATCGAACACCGCTGAGTCCGCCACTCGCGCCGTTTTTGATGCCGTTGATCCGAAGGTTTCTCAGGATGACGGTGTCAGCCGCTCCGGCTGCGACGACAATTCCGTTCGTACCGTTGACTAGAACCGAGGCAACCTGACCTCCGCCACCGTCAATGGTGATGCCTTTGGTGATGGTGAGAGCGCCGAACCCGCCTGGATCGAGAGCATCAATCTCGCCGCCAACAGCGGTCTTGGAAATGGCGCCTGCGAAGGTCTTGCAGGGCGCTGTGCGGCTACAGGGATTAGCGTCGTCGCCAACACCAGACACCCAGGTGCGAGTGGCTTGGGCATTCATGATTGTGGTTCCGAGTACCAGAACCGCCAATAAAGTAACTACATTCATTTTGCTCATTTTGCGATATTTCCTTTTCTTGATGTGATATTTAAACCTGGTTTCAAACCGTAACTCGGCCTCGCCGGGGTTCTCCGTCGCGGCAATGCGCAAGTCTAAAATCGTGATGGCGCCAGAAGACTATTTCAAAGGGGGGATTGGACTCTTCTGCTCACCTGAATTGCGATATATGTAACGCAACGTTACCTCAAATCCCTTCCCACGTACACAAAAATTTGTTCTAGTGCTGAGAGTCCTCCCAGAGCGGCGCATGTGCCTGCTAAAGTAAAGCCCAACCCGGTTTACACTTAACTTACTTTTTTGATGTGCCTGGTTGACTTTGCCCGGTTATTGGAACTCGAGTTAGAGTGGACGTCTTAGCCATGCAGGACGTTCATGGAAAACTCAAGTGCGCGGGTAAGGGGAACTGAACAGGTTTCTTGAAGGAGGAAATTTTTGAAACACAACGAGGGATCAAGCCTGGCGCAAAACGCCTGCGGGACACACCAAATTCTGCAACCGTTCGAAGGCTTTTGGCAAAACGATTTCAGTGAATATGCGGGCTCTGCTTGTTGGGACGGGCACGCGCCGAGCTGTGGGTGCCCTTGTCCACCGACACGTTGAAGTCCACAGGTAATTTCTTAGGTGGATAGCATGCATTGTTGTCACATGCTTGATATTTGAATTCGCCGTGGATGGTATATTTACCGGGCGCGGCGTTGGATTGCGCGATGATCATGGCCTTGATAGCCAGATCACCCGAATAAACGCTCAACTTCTGAGTAGGATCGAAAGGAAAGCTCTTAAGCTCTCCGGCGGGGTATTGGACCTTGGCGATTACCAGGTCTTGTGGAGGCGAAAAGCCCAGTTGCGTGGGAATCAATTCTTCAGCGCTGGGTTTATTTGAATTGATGTGAAATCCCGGCTTGATGTGGAACGTGAACACCATGGGAGTTGATTTACCGGCTTTGATTGTGACCGGACCCACCGGCTCCAATTCCACTTTGCTTGGGGCCGCGCTCTGGTTTTGGCCCTGCAAGCTTGCACCCAGCAGGATTGCAGAGAGTCCAAGATAACCTAGTATTCTGATCATTAAGTTTCCAGTCGCTCAGATTTTTTGATAAACCGTTCCATCAGATTTGTGATGATGCCGTTCATGAAAAATCAATGTTGTTGGGTTTGGTTTTCGATCACCCGACGGGAGAACCCGCTTCCAATTTTAAATATCTTTACCTGGTTTTCATCGCCGCCGTTTTGGAATTTTCCGAGCCAAGCGATTTCTTGATGTTGTCCACGATCTGGCTCTCGCTGACCAAGCCTACCTCACGGGCAACCACCTTGCCGGAACGATCGATGAAAAACGTAGTGGGCAGCCCCAGCAGGCCCCCGTATCTTTGCGCTACGCTTTCTGTCCCCAGCAAAATAGGATAATTCACTCCCATCTTCTGGGAGAATTCAGAGACGGTTTTTTCTTCCTCATCGTCTATGGCCACACCCACAACCTGGAGTCCCTGCGGTCCATATTGTTTTTGCAACTCCACAAACCATGGCATTTCAATCTTGCAAGGCACGCAATAAGTGGCCCAGAAATCCAACACCACGGCCTTGCCTTTCAGGTCAGAGAGCTTCATGGTCTTGCCCTTGGCCGACAGCATCTTCAATTCAAAATCCGGGGCGGCAGAGCCTACAGGATCATCGTTGCTGAGGTTGGACGGCGCAGCCTCGCGGCCTGGGAAACTGGCCGTCTCGGCTTTGGGGGCAGCAGCCTGGCCCAAAGATTTCTTGATGTGATTTACGATCTGGCTTTCGCTGATCAGGCCTGCTTCGCGGGCCACTACCCTGCCGGAGCGATCGATAAAAAATGAGGTCGGCAACCCCTCGACGCCGCCGTAGAGTTCTGCGACTTTTTCTGTGCCCACCAGGATGGGATAGTTCACGCCCATCTTCTTGGCAAAATCAGAGACCGTCTTCTCTCCTTCATCGTCCATGGAAACGCCCACGATCTGGAGCCCTTCGGGGCCATATTCCTTTTGCAAATCCACAAACCAGGGCATCTCGATCTTGCAAGGCTCGCACCACGTGGCCCAGAAATTCAACAGCACAGCTTTGCCCTTCAGGTCAGAGAGCTTTATGGTTTTGCCCTTGGCATCAACCAGATCCAACTCGAAATCGGGGGCCACGGCGCCAGTAACGTCTCCGGCCCCCAGTTTCCCGGCTTGCATTCCAAAACGGTGGGCCAGCGATTGTCCGGTAAACAGCAAAATAGTGATCGTGACCACTACCAGCGCAATAAAGGCCAGGTTACGTTTCATCTTGGAGCCTTTTTCATCCCGTAAAACGGCTGGAACTCCAACCGGCTTAGTGTTCTGATCATTCATATTTATCTTGACACTCGTTGAGTCCTAACCTTGGCCAAGCGATTTCTTGATATCTTCCACGATCTGGTTCTCGTTCATCTGGCCCAGCCTCCGGACTACTACTTTGCCCGCACGGTCAATGAAGAATGTCGTTGGCAGCCCGCTGATGCCACCATAGACGTCCTCAACTTTTTCCGAACCGACCAGAATGGGATAGTTTACGCCCATTTTCTTGGCGAACTCGGAGGCCGTTTTCTCCCTGTCGCCGTCCTTCATTACGCCCAGAATCTGGAGCCCCTGGGCGCTATACTGCTTCTGGAGTTCCACTAACCAGGGCATTTCAGTCTTGCAAGGTACACAATAAGTCGCCCAGAAGTTCAATACCACTGCTTTGCCTTTCAGCTCAGACAGTTTCAAGGTTTTGCCATTGGAGTCCAACACCGGCAGCTCAAACTCGGGAGCCACCGCTCCCGCGACCTCACCGGCGCTAAGAGGAGCGCCAGGCTGTGTGCCGTTGTTGTGGTTTCTTGATCTACTGGCAAACAACACGACAACAGCGGCAGCAAGCACGACTACGATGGGTAATCTGCGTTTCATCGCGAGGGCCTCATATTGAGAATTTTTCCAGGAACTTAAAATAGGTCGAGAGCACAGCAAAGCGGCCGCTCAACATCAATACCCCAATCAACACCAACAGCACTCCGCCACCCACCTCTACGATCCTCATGAAGCGTTTGAACCGACGAGAAAAGTTCAAGAACCGCTCCATAAACAGTGCCGCCAAAAGAAAAGGCACCGCCAATCCCAGCGAATAAACGCAAAGCAGAAAAACACCCCTGGCCCAGGTATTCGTGGAACCTGCAAGACCTAGAATGGCAGCCAAGTAGGGACCAATGCAGGGTGTCCAGCCAAACGCGAAGGCAAAACCTACTAAGAAAGCTCCGAGAGGAGATTTGCCACTTCCAACCGAATGGAGGCGCTTGTCGCCATACAGGGCCTTGATTTTAAGAATTCCAGTCAGATGCAGACCAAAAAAAATAATCAGAATGCCAGCGCCCCAGGTGAGGTATTTCTTGTACTCGTGAGCGAGTTGGGAAATTCCGGTGGCTGCCGCACCCAGAATGACGAAGACCACCGTAAACCCCAAAATAAACATCAGGGAATGCAGCAGCATAGTCCTCAAAAGCTTGCGGTCACCGCTTTGGACTTGCTCCATACCAGCGCCAGCAAGGAGGGACATGTAGCCGGGAACCAGTGGAAACACACAAGGAGAGAGAAACGAAGCCAGCCCTGCAACAAATGCGACAAAAATGGTTAACGATGACATTATGGGGCTTTCTTTGAATTTCTATTGTAATCTGTCGAGGCGCATTATAGACAGTTTGGACGGCATGCTCCAGCTTCGCGGCAATCATTAAGCTGCGAAAATGGGCGAAATAGTTGGATGTGGCAAGATGAGAAAGGTTCCAAAAATAATGAAGGCCGGTTTCAAGCCGGCCCGCACTTCCGCTTCATTCTGGATTAACCCTTCTTTGGAGCAATTGCGTCTTTTGCAGCTTTGGCCACGCGGAACTTGCAGACGGTCTTGGCTGGAATCTTGATAGCTTCACCAGTCTGAGGATTGCGTCCCATGCGTGCTTTACGATTTTGCTTTACCAGACGGCCCAGGCCGGGGATGATGAAAACGCCGTTTTTCTTGGTTTCTTTGACCGCTGTTTCCGCCAAATGATCTAGAAATGTAGCGGCAGTTTTGTTATTTGTTCCGACTTTCTCAGCCAAATGGCGTACGAGCTGGGTCTTGGTCATGCCAGATGCCATCTTTCCTCCTTGAATTGTGAGTACTTTCGCTCACTCTTTCGTATATTACATGACTTGCGCGTCCGTGCAAGCATATTTGCCAGATTTTATGCGGGTTTTTTGAAGTGAGGCTGTGGAAAAGTGCGCCAACAGCGGGGATGATTAACCGCAGCCCGAAGTTCCCCTTAAAAATGCCTACTCGCGCGCATAGAAACTCAGAACGGCGTCGCCTTGTTGCACCTTGCGTCGACGGCGAAGCGCCCCAAAAGCCTCGCCTGGGTCAAAATGCTTGTCGTGTTCGGCAATGGCCAGGCTTCCTGGTCTCAACAGCCGTGATTGCGAAAGAAACCCCAGCACTTGCTCATAGTCGCCCATTTTTCGATAAGGCGGATCGAGATAGCAAAAATCACAGGAGATCGCTAAGGAATCGAGCATCCTCAATGCGGTAGCTGCCTCCCGCTCGATGATCTCAACGCCCTCTTCGATCTGTAAAGAGTCCAGGTTCGCACGGATCACGCGCAGGGCCCTCTTGGACGACTCCACAAAATATGCCATGCGCGCTCCCCGGCTGATGGCTTCGATTCCGATGGCACCGGTACCGGCAAAGAGGTCCAGCCAGACCGAGTCGGCCACCGAAGCGGAAACTATGTTGAAAAGGGTTTCACGAAGACGGTCGGAGGTGGGCCGGGTTTCGAATCCGACGGGGGCCACCAGTTTGCGGCTCTTGTACTTCCCGGCGATTACGCGCATGTGACTATACCCGGCTATTCATCATCTAATGTAGCGTATAGAATCGGGTCTGCCGCGGTAAATAGCATGAAGGGTTGGTCCATATTTGCGGGAAGGCTGTTTGGTGTGGAGCTTCGCATCCATCTCACCTTTCTGCTGCTGCTTTTATTTGTACTGGCGACGGAAACTTTCCGCCCTGGCAGCGGTTCGAGCACCGCCCGCGGCTTCGCCCTGGTTGGCATCATTTTTGGGTCGGTCGTTTTGCACGAGTTAGGCCATGCTGTCGTGGCCGTGCATAAAGGTGTGCGCGTAAGAGGCATCCTGCTGCTGCCCATCGGCGGGCTCACCCTGATGGATCCCCAGGAGCACATGGATAGCGCCAAGGATCCAGTGCGCGAAACCTGGATTGCCGTCGCCGGACCTCTGGTGAATGCTGGCCTCGCGGCTGTTTCCGGAGTGCTCCTGATAGGGTTGATGCCCAAGCCGGGCCTCTGGGACAAGCCTTTGATAGCCACCCAGGCCCTGGCTCGAAGCTTCTTTTGGACCAACGTCTTTCTCTTTGTCTTCAACCTGCTTCCGGCGTTTCCTATGGATGGCGGTCGGGTCTTACGGGCATGGCTGGCGCGCCGGATGGATTTCCAACAGGCCACGCAACGTGCCGTTAAAGTCGGTCATGCTTTTGCCATCGGCTTTATGCTGCTGGGCGCGGTTTTTTCTGCTTGGCTCATGATCATTGGCCTCTTCATTTTCGTGGCCGCCCAGATGGAAGAGCGCACAGTGCTGTTCCAATCGGTTGTAGAGAGCGTGCGTATGGAAGACATCATGCTCACCGAGTTTTCCACCCTCTCTCCCGCCGACACGCTGGAAGACGCTCTTGAAAAGGCCGTGCATAGCCTTCAGGATGATTTTCCGGTGGTGCGAGGCGGTGACCTGGTCGGGGTAATCAACCGGCAAACCATCGTGGAAAAGCTGCGGCGCGAAGGCAACGGCTATGTCCAGGGCGCTATGAATAAGGCTTTTGAGATTGCCGCCCGCAGTGAATCCCTGGCCACTGCATTCCGCAAACTGACGGCCCGCGGGTTGACGCTGATTCCGGTAGTAGATCAGGAGCATCTGGTCGGCATCGTGACCCTGCAAAACCTCATGCACAGCATGGGGCTGCTGGCCGAGACCCGCAGGCTGCGCCGTCAAGTCGAAGAGATGTAGTTCCTGCATGTTCTTGCATTAACCGATTCTGTCGCCCCGGTGTACACTTCTGAGTTTCCCTTATGAAACGTGGAGCCTATCTGTGAAGCGCTTTCTGGTCGTTCTTCTATGGGTTGGGGTTTCCTTTGCTCAACAATCGCCGGCAGCCGATCCCCAGGAACTCACCATCCGATCTATTTATGAGCCCAATGGCGCTCCTGACCGGATGCCGCAGGCCATTCAGTGGAGCCCCGATGGGAGCAGGGTTTCTTACTTTCTTCGCGATGAAAAAGGAGTCCAGCTTTATTACATTGACGTCGCTACGGGGAAACCCGCGGTGCTGGTGGCCTCGGAAAAACTCAGGACCATGACGCCCCCCAGTTCCAAGAACACAGACGACCGAAATAAGGATAACCGGGCGCGTTATAACGTTGCTCCTTATCATTGGGCCCCTGATTCCCAGCACATTCTTTTTGACGTAGAGGGCCAACTTTGGCTGCATACCCTGGCTACAGGCACATCGGTTGCTTTGAGTTTGTCGGGCGATCCGATTGCCGATCCCAAGTTTTCTCCGGATGGGAAGCGGCTGTCTTTCGTCCGCCAGCATAATCTCCACGTTCAACCCGTCGCCGGGGGAGAAGACGTGGTGCTGACCCGTGATCACGATGAGAACATCCTGGATGGAGAGGTTGATTGGGTTTACGCCGAGGAACTTTCTGTTCGCAGCAACTATTTCTGGTCTCCCAATGGGAAAAAGATTGTCTTCCTCCAGATGGATGAGTCCCAGGTGCCGACCTATCCAATTACCGATTTCATTCCTCAACATCCAACCGTGTCGCAGGAAAAGTATCCCAAAGTTGGCGATCCAAACCCCGAAGTGCGGCTGGGCGTAGTGAACTCCGATGGAGGCAAGCCCCATTGGCTTCGCCTGACGGATGACAAAGATATTTACATACCCCGATTTGGGTGGGTCCGCGACGATCTGATTTGGGCCACGGTGATGAATCGGGCTCAGAACCAGCTTGATCTCTATTTCTTCGATACATCCAGCGGGAAATCTCGCCGCATGTTCAGCGAGAAAAGCGATACCTGGATTGAGACAGACGACAGCTTCAGGATACTGCATGCAGCCAACCAGTTCATCTGGCCAAGCTGGCGCGATGGCCATACCCACCTTTACCTGTATTCATTCGACAAGAATGACCCACTTTCGCAGGATGCTAAGTTGGAGCGTCAGATCACTAAGGGGGACTTTGAAGTCTTCAGTGTTGAAGGTGTTGACGAAGGTTCTGGCACAATCTATGCCATCACCAACGCCACCGATGACCGCCGGCGTCACCTATGCGCGGCAAAGCTGGACGGTAGCGATTTCCGCGTCCTCACCCAGAGCGAGCCGGGCACGCACCAGGTTGATTTTTCTTCCAATGCAAAGAATTACATCGATAATTTTTCCGCGCTCATGACTCCGCCGCAATTATCGTTTTGCCGGGTGGGCGGAAGCTGTGATGTGTTGTGGAAATCCACTGCAGGCCAGGCTTACAAGCTGGCGCCGCCGCAGTTCGTCGACTTCAAAGCAGAGGATGGGGCCATTCTGCATGGACTGCTTTTCTTGCCTCCGAATGCAAGCGGTAAGAAGGTTCCACTGCTCATGAACCCATACGGAGGACCCGGAATTCAGACCATCCGCGACCGGTGGGACCGCGGCTCGCTGCTTTTCAACAATATTCTGATGAAGGACGGCATCGCCGTGTTGAGCGTAGATAACCGTGGCATGGCCGGGCGAGGTAAAAAATTTGCCTCCGTCATCATGCACAATTTTGGCGAGAATGAACTCAAAGATCAGCTTGCCGCACTGGATCAGGCCCTCACCAGATTTCCGCAGTTGGATGCCACACGACTGGGTTGGTGGGGCTGGAGTTATGGCGGCTATATGACCCTCAATGCCCTGACCCACTCAGACCGCTTCAAAGCGGGCGTGTCCGTAGCGCCGGTAACGGACTGGCATGACTATGACAGCATCTACACCGAACGCTACGCAGGGTTGGTGCCCGAGTTTGAGGAGGCATACAAAAAGAGCTCTCCTATCAACTTCGCCAAACAGCTTCATGGGCACCTGCTGGAAGTGCATGGCACCAGTGACGACAACGTCCACATGCAGAATACGATGCAGATGATCAACGCCCTGATTGATGCTGGGAAGCAATTTGACCTTCTACTCTATCCGCGCAAGACCCACGCAATATCCGGCCCTGCGGCGCGTATCCATCTGTTCACGCGAATTCGCAACTATTTTCGCCATGAATTGCTGGGAGAGCCGGACTCCGGGCAGGAGTAGATAGGGTGAAGAACCAGACATTGACTCTTGGCGATTTTGAATTGGCGGTTGTCTCCGATGGCGTCTATCGCGCGGATGGAGGCGCGTTCTTTGGTGTTGTGCCGAAAATCCTTTGGCAGAGGAAGACTCCGCCGGACGAACTCAATCGCCTGGCCGTCGGGCTCAATTCAGTCTTGGTGCGTACCGGGAAAATGAACGTGCTGATCGAAACCGGAATCGGCGACAAACTTCCAGAAAAACACAAGCGAATCTGGGAAACGCAGGAAAAATTGCTGGAGAACCTGCACGAAACCGGAGTTGCCCCCGAAGACATCGACGTTGTAATCAACACTCATCTCCATTTTGATCACTGCGGCTGGAACACCGTGTATCGGGATGGTCGCCCGGTTGCGACTTTTCCCAACGCGAAGTACTACGCGCCAGAAGGCGAATGGCGGCATGGACAATTGCAGTTGGAGCGCGATCGCGTGAGCTACATCAGCGACAATTACGATCCCTTGATTGACTCCGGCCAGATGCAGTTACTCAATGGGCAGGTGCAGATTGTCCCCGGCATCACGGTCGTTCCAACTCCAGGCCATACCCGTAACATGAATGCCGTGATGATCCAAAGCGGCGGCCAGACTGCCTGCTATATTTCTGACCTCATACCAACCTCCTGGCATCTCGATCCCACCTGGGTGATGGCCTATGACCTGTTTCCGCTGGAGACCATCGAGAACAAGAAGAAGTATTATGAAAAGGCGCTCGCCGAGCAGTGGCTCACGATCTTTACTCATGATCCGGATGTGCCCTGGTCTTACCTCGATAAAGTGGCTGGAAAAATTGTCCTCAAGAGTCTCTAGATACGGCACTTACCAGGGACTCCAGGCAAAACCAGCAGGGCCGGAAAATAATGCGGCCATCTCTCCAGCAGCCAGATAGAATCTTCAAGACCATGCGCCGGGCTCTCCTCATCCTGGTTTTATTGGCGGCCTGTCAGGCGCAAAAGCTGCGGTTTTCACCCGTAGAAAAGTCCATCGTTCTGGAAAGAGCGGGAAACATACCTTCCGGCAGTCAGGAACGACTAGCCAGAATGAAAGAGCTTTTCATTGAGGCCGGCTGTCTCACGGTTGTCGAACAGGAAGTGCCGTCTTCAGAAATCCCCAACCTCATTTGCCGCCTCCAGGGGAACACCGACAAATCCATTATCGTGGGAGCGAATTACGGGCAGGCTGCGCCCGACAACTGGGCTGGCGCCTCATTGCTGCCAGGACTCTATCAGAGCCTGGCGGCAAGAAAGCGCCGGCATACATTCATCTTTGTAGCCTTTGCCGATGAGAAGAAAACGTCGATCGCAGCCCAATTCTTCGCGCGTCACATGACCAATGTAGAGGTGAGGCATACCCATGCCATGATCGACCTCGATGCCCTTGGCCTCTCCCCGACTAAGTTTTGGGCCGCTCATTCCGATAAGGACCTGGTAAAAGCTCTGGTGGTGGTGATGTACGCCTTGAAGTTGCCCGCCAGCCAGGTGGATATCGCCAAGGCCGGCGAAGCCGATTCTGAAGCCTTCGCCTCCCGCCACATACCCCAGATCACCCTCCATTCGCTCACCAAAGATGCAGTGGCGATAGTGCAAGGTCAGCAGGATTTGTTACAGGAGTTCCGTCCGAACAACTACTACGATTCCTACCGCCTCATAAGCGGTTATCTCGCTTACCTGGATGAAACCCTCAAAGCGAGGTCCGATATCAAGTGAACCGTAACTGTGATTCAGGAGAGTAGCTCTGAAGTACTGGTTTTAAAATTACAAATTATCGATTACAAATCTCGATCACGGTTTCTTGCCCTCCACCCATTGTGGCTTAAAGTTGGAATTCGCCAGCCATTGGATCGGCAGCATCATGGATTCCGTGGCCTGTTCCAGATGTTTGAAATCGATGTGGGCCAGATCGTCACTAGGTTGATGATAGTCTTTGTGCAGGCCAAAGCTGGAAACTGTCTGGGCGATAACACCGCGCCGTGCCAGCGCATAGTTGTCAGAGCGCTCAAAGAAGTGTTGGGCCGGACGAAGATCGGCCACCAGTTTTGCGCCGTGCCGGGCCAATTCCGGGCCGAGATTGCTTCGCTCAAAACCAGTAAGCCACAGCTCATCGGGTTTCACCGCCGGATCAGCGCGTCCGATCATCTCAAATTCCAAATTGGCCACAATCTTCTCTAGAGGCACGGGAGGATGCGCGAGGAAATACTCGTTGCCCTGGCCGCCGGACTCTTCGCTGCCGAAGAAGACAAAAATTACAGTGCGTTTGGGTCGTTCCCCGCGGACCAGGAAACGCGCCAATTGCAAGACCGCGACGCATCCGGAAGCGTCATCATCCGCGCCGTTGTAGATGCTATCTCCATTCACCGGCTTGCCGATTCCCACGTGGTCCAAGTGTGCGCTCAGCATGATTACTTCACTCTTCATGGTGTCGCTGCGGCCTGGCAGAATTCCGATCACATTCCGGGTTTCCCAGTGTTTGGCGCCATTTCTGAATTTGTATTCGCCTGATGCATCCTGCACGTAGCCGCCGTTGTCCCCGCCTGGTTCAACGCCGAGTTGGCGCAGTTCGGAGGCCAGATAGACAGCAGCCAACAGTTCATCATGGGTGCCGCTGCCTCGGCCCTGAAGAGCGTCGCTGGCCAGAAACTCCAGTTCACCGCGGAGGTGGTTGGCTGGCAAGTCATGGCCATCCTTTTGGCCGTATGCCAAAGAACCAACAACAAACACTACGAGCAACATTATCTTTACGAAAATCTTCACCAATCCTCCAAACTCAGCAGTATACGATGAACACGGAAAGTCGATTTTGATTTTCAAGTTATCCGATTACCAAATGCTACAGCGAGGCTACACCGCGTGTACGGGACGAGAAGTCCGTTCAACAATCATGGCAATTTTGGCAGTTATGGCCTGCACTGAGGTGCGCCGAAGTGGCAATTTTGGCAATCCAGAATTCACGGGCTGCTATATTTGTTCAAAGGCGATGAACACTTTCCCTCGTATCAGGCTTCTGGTTCTTAAGTCCGTCATTCTAGCAATTCTGACCGGATGCAGCGGCGGCCCTTCTGGCGACAAGGGAGAGTATGCCTATGTGGCTTCCCCGGAAGCTGTGCTGCGCGACCGGATCGCCATTGTGTACAACAAGACGGGCGTGCTCCATAACGGCGATCGCGTTCGAGTTCTGGAGCGCCTGGTCAACCGGCGCTTTGTACGCGTCCGGTCAGCCCGCGGGGAAGAGGGTTGGATCCAGGAACGTTATCTTACCGACCAACAGACTTTTGACCAGTTGCAGCGTCTGTCGGAACAATTCAAAAGTGCTCCAGCCCAGGCCGTAGCAGTCGCCAGGGCCCAGTTGAACCTGCATGCCATCCCTGGAAGGAAAACCGAGCATCTCTATCAACTCAATGAAAACGAGAAAGTTGAGATTCTCCAGCGCCAAACCGTGGATCGCAATACCTCTGCTCCGGTTGCAGCCGAACCGAAGCCCGAAGACAAGAATCAGAAAGAGTCCGAACCTGACTCTGGAGCCGAAGAGCAGGGTACAAAACCTGGCCAGACTCCCGTTTTGGAAGACTGGTGGCTCATCCGTGATACTCAGAAGCGCGTGGGCTGGGTTCTGGGTCGCCTGCTTTATGTAGATATTCCTATGGATATTGCCCAATATGCCGAAGGTCAGCGCATTGTGGCGTTCTTCGTTTTGGATGAACCAGCCGATGGAGATAAAAAGGTCCCTGAGTACCTGGTTTTGATGTCGGAGAGCAAAGACGGCCTGCCCTACGATTACGACAATGTCCGCGTATTTACCTGGAATGTGCGGCGTCACCGTTATGAAACTGCTTACCGTGAGCATGATCTTGCCGGGTTCCTGCCCGTCACCCTAAGCAAAGAGGATTTTGGTGAGAAGGAAGGCACTCTCCGCACCTTTACTTTGCGGCTCAAAGATCAGGCCGGAAACCTGCATGAGCAGAAATATAAGTTCAACCCACCTATCGTGCGCCAGGTACTCGCGCCGGGGGAGCAAGCCGTGAAAGTACATCACAAAAGCGAATCCCGCCGCAGCAAACGCCGTCATTCCCGTTAAGAGCAGGCATCCGGGCGCAAGGATGTAACCTCCAATCTGGTTATGGCAGAGAAAGTTAAGCAGCTCAACCTCGAACGGGACTACAAGAAATATCTTTATTTCATTGACGGCAACGGGAGCGTTTGCCAAAAGATCAAGTCAGGAGTGGGTGAAACCACCGTTTTGGTGCCCAATGCCGTTGAGCGCGACAACCAGTATCTCTACTTCATTGATAAAGAAGGAGATGTGGCCCGGTCGCCGCGATCTGGACGTAAGAAGAAAGTGGAAACAGGCCCAGAAGAAAGCGGACACAAAAAAGAACAAGAAGCAGCCTAAACTGGCTCCATGAGCACCCGTGGGTTAAACCTGCTGGTCTTCCGTGAAGGTCGCCGGATCGTCGGCGCGAAAGAGTTGAAGTGTGCTCTATTCCGCCAAATTGAATCTTTGCCGGAGATTTCCGCAGAAGCTCTGCCCGATGCCACACTGAATGCTTTGTTGCGGGCGGGCGAGTTGGAGTGTGCTGCCGTAGATGCAGGTTCGACTCCGCATCCTTTTCAGCTTCTTACTAATTTCGTGGCTGAAACTCTGCTGCATCCCAGTCATCTCCTCCATCTTTTTAGTAACAACAAATACCATGACATAAAACATTCCGTTCAGGACACGTTTCTGCCTGAAACATTGACGATCTCAGCTCCCGAAGGGTTCGCCTATTACGGCCTGCATCCCCTGGCTTATGCTGATGTGCTGCGAGAAATAACTCCTCTCGACAGCAAGATCGTCGTAATCGGAATCCGGACCATCGGCACGACTCTGAGCGCAGTCTGTTGTGCGGCAGCCCGCAAACTCGGAGTTGAGGCCGAGCGGTTTACCGTCCGGCCAATCGGCCACCCTTATGATCGTCGTACGGAATTTTTGCCCAAACAGATAGAGTTTGTGCGGCGGGAGGCCGCTGCGGGATCGGCCTTCTTGGTTGTGGACGAAGGCCCGGGTCTAAGTGGATCGTCCTTCCTTTCCGTGGGTGAGGCGCTGGTGCAAGCGGGTGTCTCGCGCGAAAAAATCACACTCGTCTGTAGCCATGAGCCAAACGTGGAGAGCCTATGCGCGCCCCACGGGCCGCAACGATGGCGTCAGTTCCGCTCGATTGCCGTCACGGCAGGCTTCCCGGACCTTAAACCCGAGAAAGCCCAAATCTGGATCGGGGGTGGGGAGTGGCGACGTTATCTTCTTTCGTACCAGGCTCGCTGGCCTGCTTCGTGGGTGACGTTTGAGCGTCCCAAATATCTCTCGGCCAGTGATGGAGAAAGGCCGAGTATCTTTGAATCTAAAGTCCTGAAATTCCTGGGCCTCGGA
>Ga0070730_10002727_pt1 | contig 16027 bp, 14 predicted proteins | sample Coa_R1_3_FD_66447 | JGI IMG/M metagenome (GOLD analysis project Ga0070730, IMG submission 66447) | Surface soil microbial communities from Centralia Pennsylvania, which are recovering from an underground coalmine fire - Coalmine... | ecosystem: Environmental > Terrestrial > Soil > Unclassified ...
CGCAACCATCAGCACCGGCAGCGCCGCCGCTGTCTCCTTGGTAAGCAGCGCGCACAGCAGCAGCACTCCGCACAAGATCAGCCATAACGGACGTCTGTCCTCTCGCCACCGCAGATAGGCAAGAAAACTGCCCAGAAACAAGACGCTCAGCAGCGTCTCCACGAAAGCGCCCGATATCCAGACCACGCCTTCCACATGCAAAGGATGCAGCGCGTAGATGGCCGTCGCGCTCAGCGTGACAAAATCACTGCGCGTCAGCTTCCAGACCACCCGCCACAGCAGCCACACACCAAGGCAGTACATCAGGATGGAGGTGAGATGCCACAGAGCGGGCTGCAGTCCCCAAAGCTTGTAATTCAGCAGCAGCCAGCACAGAAGCAAAGGCCGGTAAAGATGCGATACCCGAAAGCCATCATTTGCGGCACTGGTGATCGCTCCGGTAAAAAAATACGGCAGCGACGACCACTGATGCACGTACTGCCTGCCCACGATAAAGGCGGTATCGTCCAGATTCAGGAATGGGTGCCGGACCGCCTGTACATAAACCAGAAATGTGATCAGCAGCACAAACAGCACATATCTGAATTGCGGGACTGCGGCTTCGGACTGAATTTTATCCATCTGTCCACCTTTACAATTAAATCATCTTTTTCGATGACAGGGCACTTGCCCCCATACGCGTCGTCGAAATTGCCAGAGCTTTCCACTTTCCACGCGCTAGAATCTAAACTGTGGCATTAAAACATCAATCATGAAGACACTTCGCTTTCGTCTTACAGAATTGGCCTCACGCATTGGACCGGCGAACCCGCTCGTTCAGATTGCGTTGCGCGCAGCTTGCCGGGGCGTTCATCTGCGATTCTCGAAAACTCATATCGACGTAATGCAGGAGAAAAGGATTATACGAATTGCCCTGCGGCATTTCCCGTACACACCCGATATGGCGCGCCACTTTGATCACTACTTTTGCCAGGTGGCGGCCATCTCCGAGAGTGGCTCCGCGGTAGTTGATTATTCGCAGCCCCGATTGCATCAATACCTAAAATCCGGCCTGGAATTTGAATTCTCGTCGCTGGCGGAGGAAGTGGATGCAATCGAAGACTATTTTCGCTGGTATCGACCACAGCCCGGGAATACAGTCTTTGACATTGGCGCTTACTGTGGGGCCTCTGCTCACTTTTTGAGCTCTATGGTGGGCCCATCGGGGAAGGTCTATGCCTTTGAGCCCGATCCACTCAATTATGCCTTATTGCAGCGCAACATTGAGCGACATGCTCTGGCCAACGTCATTGCCATTCAGGCTGCAATTGCCGATAAGAATGGCGAGGCCGAATTCTTCAGTGAAGGCGCCCTGGGCTCAGCGATGGCGCAGTTCAGCCAGCGCGCGCCAGCTGGCCAGTCAGTGCGGGTTGAGACGATGACCTTTGCTGATGCCTGCGCGCGCTACGGTGTGCCCTCCTATGCGAAAGTTGATATTGAAGGAGCCGAGATTGCCATGCTTACTGCTGCCGCCGATTTCCTTCGAACGCATCGAATTCACTTTGCCCTCGACACCAACCATCACTTTGAGGGAATGTTGACTGCTGCGAGCGTCGAAAACATTTTTCGTTCGTGCGGCTACCGCACGGAATCCAACAGTAGTTCGGGTTTCATGACTACCTGGGCGTCTCCGCCGTCGTAATCCCGTCGCCGCAACTCACCCCGCCATGCTGTATACAATGCATGGCATCATTGCCGTACACCAGTTCCAGTATCCGGTTTTCGGGCAAGCTGTTGCTGAAGGGCTGCCTGCAGATTTGTAAGATGTTTTTGCAACCCTTCGGTTCGGTCGGCAAGCGCTATGCCCTGCCGCAGCACTGAGATTGCACCCTGAAAATCGTGCTCTTCAGTTAAGATTCGCGCCAGCGCATGATAAAGAACGGCCTGTCTGGGAGCTACCTGAATGCCATGGGTCAGCACTCGTATGGCGTCCAGTCGCTCACCAGCGGCTTCCAGCGTAATCCCATAGGCAAAAATTGCCGGCCACCGGTCGGGACAGATATTCATCGTCTCGCGATCCATAGCGAGTGCTGTAACTATGTCACCCCGCTTCAAAGCCATATTTGCGAGCAGGACTCGCGGCGTGGTGCTGGTGGGCGAGACTTCTATGGAATGCTTATAAACTGAAACATCATCGCTCCAGTACTTCACCTGAAAAGCCGTAAGAGCGCCCAGAACCATGGCCAGCACCGCGAGGCCCCCGGCGCTCGTGGCCTTGAAATCAAATAAAACGGCCTCTTTCACGGGAAAACGATCCAGCGCGAGAGCAACCAGCAGACACAGCCCAGCCAGGGCGATGAAGCAAAATCGATCGCGGATGATCTCAAAATCGCGAAAGGCCCGCACGCCCAGCAGGGGGACACCCAGCAATACGGCCCACCACAGCATCAGAAAACCCATGAGCGGCCGGCGGACGAGCGCCCAAATCATCACCACCACATAAGCAACAACTGCAGCCAGCGGCCAGTAAAAACGAGGATCGAGTACAGATCCGAGAACAGTTGCATCGTACCAGGTAGCCAGATGGACAGGCCAAAATGCGTGTCGCAAATAGGTCACGAACAACCATGGCGCCGTTCGCAATACCTCCGCCCAGCTATGCTCCGGTTGCAGAACCACCAGCGCGTGCAACCCGATAATACGCAGAGCAGCGTAGAGGCCAATCACGATTATCATGGTGAACGCGGCAGGAGCAGAGCGTCGCCACAGTTCTGCCCGCTTCTCGCCGGAAGGCCTGAAAATTACAAGATGCGCCAGAATCAGCACCGGTAAGGCTGCTGCTGTTTCTTTGCTAAGCAGACTGACCAGGGTGAGTGCTCCACAAAATGCCAGCCACACTGTCTGTCTGTTCTCTCGCCACTTCAGATATGCCAGAAAGCTTCCAAAAAAGAAAACGCTCACCACCGTTTCCACGGTTGATCCCGATATCCATGCCACCCCTTCGACATGAACAGGGTGGAGAGCATAGAGCAATGCCGCAGCCAGGGCCACAAAATCACTTTTCGTGAGCTTCCAGGCTAATCGATGAAACAGCAGCACTCCGGCAAGATACAGTGCCAGTCCGCTTAAATGCCAGAATACTGGCCGGGGGCCAAACAGCTGATAGTTGAGCACTACCCAGACTGAGGGTATGGGCCGGTAATATGGCAACTCTATAGCATTATCATCTGCGGCAAGACGGGCATGACCCACGAAATATCCCGGTATTTCGCTCCAGTGCTGAGCTCCTGGATTTTGCAGGATGTAGGGAGTGTCGTCCAGGAGCAGAAATGGGAAAGTGATGACCTGAATATAGGCCAGCACGGTAACAAGCGCCAGAAACCATATGTATCTGGGCGACGGACGCTCTGGCGTTTCCTGAAGCTGAGACATTTCCTTCCCTGGAAAGAATACGCGGAATCATAACCGGAATCTTTATAAATTGCACTCGGGCGGTTACAAACCGAAGTACACTGCCCTTCGACGGCCTGGCCGTGGGATAAACTGATACTGCTCTCTGTGTTGATTCAGGAGTCTCTTGATACAAACCGGTCGAAGAACAATCGTCGTCGTTTTACTGCTGCTCATAAAATCCAGCATTCCCGCCATGGCGCAGGAATCAGCCACGTCTCTGGCCCAGGCGGTGGACGCGCATTACAACAAGCTGAAGAGCTTTAAGGCTGCCTTCACCGAAATTTACACCGGCCCTGGAATCTCCCGCAACGAAACCGGAGTACTCTGGCTGAAGAAACCAGGGCGAATGCGCTGGGAATATCACCAGCCACGGGAGAAGCTGTTCCTCACGGACGGGCAAACTGCCTATTTTTATGTTCCAGGAGAGAGCCAGGCCCGCAAAACAGCCGTCAAAAATATCGACGATATTCGTTCGCCCCTGCGTTATCTGCTGGGCAAGGCCAGACTGGAAAAAGAACTGGATGGACTATCGCTGGCGCCCGATGCCGCCCCTCTGCAGCCGGGCAATATGGCCCTGCGCGGTATTCCCAAAGACATGAAAGACCGCGTTTCCAGCCTTCTTATGGAAGTATCCCCCACCGGGCAAATTTTTCGGATCGTCATTTATGAAACCGACGGCTCTTCCACGGATTTCAGGTTTTCCGGCTTCGAGGAAAATGTGCCGGTTCAGGATAAGCTGTTTCATTTCGCCCCTCCCCCAGGCGTGGAGATGATTCAGCAGGACCATCCGGCAGCACAGTAAATTCCGAAGATTTATTGCAATATCAGCGGCCTTCCGCGTTCTCTCCCAGGCGGGGTTCTCGGGCCGCGCAAATGTTAGACTTTAAGCAAGGAGCGGGGGCTTTCCAGCCCACATTCATGGCTGAATTCCTGGTCAAATTGGCGGATGAGCACGGTCGCGTGCTCGAACAGGTTGAAACCGGAGTCTCTGAAGAAGAAATCCGGAACCGTTTTACTCATCAGGGCTACCTGGTCTATTCGGTCCGCGGAAAAAACTGGTTTTCCTCCGCGTCCATCTTTGGTCAGCGTAAAAAACGGCTGAAGACCGATTCATTCACCATCTTCAACCAGCAGTTCGTCATGCTGATCAAGGCCGGCCTGCCTATTCTTATGTCGCTGGGACTGCTCAGCAAGCGCCAGCCGGATCCGCATTTCAGGGCCATGCTGGAAGACGTGCAGCAAAGAGTCAAGAGCGGAGAATTGCTCTCCGATGCTTTTGCCGCTCAGCCGGGAATCTCAAAAATTTATACCACCAGCGTGCTGGCTGGTGAACGCAGCGGCAATCTGGAAGAAGTCCTCGCTCGCTATGTTAGTTTTCAGAAAGTTACAGCCTCATTTCGGCGCAAGTTTCTGGCTTCCCTCTGGTATCCGGCTATGCTGGTGATTGCGCTCACTGTGATGCTCACGTTTTTGATGACCTATGTGGTTCCGCAGTTTGCCGATCTTTACAACGCGATGAACGCGCAGCTGCCATCCATCACTCTGCTCATGCTGGGCATTGGCACCGCTCTCAGTCATTACTATTTAGTGATCCTGCTGGTGCTGATACTGCTGGTTACGGGCGGCAACCTGTGGATCAGGTCGGAACAGGGCACGCGTACTCTGGATCGCCTGCGCTACAAAGTTCCAAAATTCGGCTCGATATGGATGAAATATCAGGTCGCCATTTTTTCGCGTACGCTGTCCACGCTTCTTGCGGGCGGCTTGCCTCTGGTGCCGGCCCTCGAAACGGCCAGCGACTCCATTAACAGCCCCAGTATCTCGTCCACGGTGCGCAAGGCGGCCCAGCGCGTGCGTGAAGGACGGTCGCTTTCCTACAGCCTGGACGAAGCAAAATTTTTTCCGGGCCTGGCCGTGGAAATGATCGAAGTAGGCGAATCCACGGGAGCGCTGCCTGCCATGCTTAACTCCGTCGCTGAGTTTTACGAAGACGATGTACAACTGGCCCTGACCGCCGCACTGCAGCTGATTGAACCGGTTATTCTCATCTTTATGGGTATCACCGTGGCCACGGTGCTGATCTCTCTCTATCTCCCCGTGTTTTCGCTGGGACAGAGAATCCAGTAGCAGGACGATATGAACCAAAAAAATACCGCAGTTCTCGAAACCAGCGGCCTTCCTGCCGGAAACGAGCAGTGGGCTCGCGACATAGCGGCCCGCTACCGCTGCGAATACATCGATTTGCGCTCCTTTCAGCTGGATCCCGAGCTGTTTAAAACAGTTCCCGTGGATCTGATGTTTCGCTACAATTTTGTCCCCCTGGAATCCAAAGACGGCGTTCTCTCGATCGCCATTGCCGATCCCAGCAAACTGATGATGATCGACGAGATCGCGGACCTGCTCCGGCGCCGCATTCGGACCAAAGTCGCGACCCTCGCGCAGATCAACGATATTCTCAAGAAGACCGAGCAGTCGCAGCGCGTGCTGGAAGAAGCCAGCGAAAGTTTTGCTCTGGACGTGGTGCGCGACGAAGAAAGCACCTCCGACGAAAACATTTCCATTGATCGCATTACGGCGGAAGCCAGCGTCAGCCCTATCATCCGTCTTGTCGATACAACAATTTTTACCGCCCTGCAAAAGCGCGCCAGCGATATTCATATTGAAACCGAAAATGAATGGGTGCAGGTCAAGTACCGCATTGACGGCGTGCTGCAGCAGGCCATGGCTCCCATGGCCAAAGAGCATCACTCGACAATCATCACCCGCATTAAAGTGATGAGCGAGCTGGATATTTCCGAACGCCGCGTGCCCCAGGACGGGCGCTTTCGCGTGAAGTACAACGGCCGCCTCATCGACTTCCGCGTTTCCATCATGCCTACGATCCACGGCGAGAACGCCGTACTCCGCGTGCTGGACAAGGAATCCATGAGCGAGAAGTTCAGCAATCTCGTGCTGGACGTAGTGGGGTTTGACGAAGACGACCTTCGCCGTTTCCGCCATTACATTGCCGAGCCGTACGGCATGGTGCTGGTCACCGGCCCCACCGGCAGCGGAAAGACCACCACGCTCTATGCCGCGCTGAATGAGATCAAGAGCGAAGAAGACAAGATCATCACTATCGAAGACCCGGTCGAATACCAGATTCGCGGAATCACGCAGATTCCCGTCAACGAAAAGAAGGGACTCACGTTTGCCCGCGGCCTGCGCTCCATCCTCCGGCATGATCCGGACAAGATCCTGATTGGAGAAATTCGCGACACCGAGACGGCGCAGATCGCCATTCAGTCCGCCCTCACCGGTCACCTGGTGTTTACCACCGTCCACGCCAACAATGTGGTGGATGTGCTGGGGCGCTTTCTCAACATGGGTGTGGAGCCGTACAATTTTGTCTCCGCACTCAACTGCGTCCTGGCGCAGCGCCTGGTGCGCGTGATCTGCCCCCATTGCGTAAACCCCGTACAATACTCCGATGAGGTTCTTGAGCAAAGCGGCCTTGTACCAGCGGCATGGCGTGACGTGGAATTCCGCGAAGGCCTGGGCTGCATTGAATGCGGCGGCACCGGCTTTCATGGACGTATTGCCATCCATGAATTGCTGGATCTCACGGACCGTATCCGCGAGCTGATCCTCGAAAGAAGGCCTTCTTCCGAAATTCGCCGCGCGGCCCATGAAGAGGGAATGAGTTTTCTGCGTGAGTCCGCCCTGCGCAAGGTGCGGGCCGGCATTACAACGCTGAAGGAAATCAACAAAGTCACCTTCATTGAGAGCACACGATAAGAATGGCGCGATTGTCCCAACCCGGCGCACGTCCTCTGCTGGCCTGTGAAATTTCCGCAGGCAGCGTAATTGCCGCGCGATGCGCGCATAAACCGCCCCATGTGGAGATGTTCAGCTCGCGCAGTTTGCGTCCGGGGGTAATTACCCCCGCGCTTGCGGGAGCGAATATACACGATGCAGCCACCCTGCGCACCGCCATCCAGGACACTTTGGGGCCTTTAAGCGGAAAATCCCGCGACGTGATTGCCATCATTCCTGACTCGGCCATCCGCATTATGCTGCTGGATTTTGAATCCCTGCCGGCGAAACCAGAGGAGCGCGGTCCTTTTATACGTTTCCGGCTGAAGAAGTCGCTGCCCTTTGACGTTGACCATGCCGCCTTGTCCTGGGAGGTTCAGAGCAGTAATGGCAGGATTCAGGTGGTTGCGGCGGTATCGCCCAGCGCGGTGATTGGGGAATATGAAGCCGCCTTTCGCGATGCCGGCTACTCTCCCGGCGTGGTTCTGCCTTCGTCCCTCGCTTCGCTTGGAATGGTGGCCGTCCAGCACCCCACACTGCTGCTTAAGATTGATCCGCTGAACATCACAATCGCCGCGGCAGAAAACGGCGCCCTGCGGCTCATCCGCACGCTCGATAATCCCCGGGGATACGAGGTCACGGCGGCAGAACTAACGGAAGCGGTTCTGCCTTCTGTTGTTTTTTTTGAAGATACTTCCGGAAAGCCTATTGAGCAGATTGTCGTCTCGGGAGCATCTTCTTTCAGGGAAATCGCGCCCGTGCTGCAGCAGCAGACCGGAGCCACCATACAGGAGCTTCTGCCCAAAGACCTGGGGCAAAATATTAGCGGTGACAAAATTCCGCCATCACTGATGGCCGGAGTAGTGGGGGCCTTGCTCGGATAATGCGTCTCAACATCAATCTGGCCACGCAAAAATACGAAGATGCCGGAGCCTTTTACAGGCGCTGGGGAGCGTTTGTGGGCGCAGCCCTGCTGCTGACCCTGATTCTGGGCTGGATTGCCTGGTCCAGTCACACTCACTCCATGCAGGCTCACAAGCGCATCGCTGAACTACAGCGAAAAATCGACGAACTCGACCGCCAAAAAGACCGGACGGAAACCGTGCTGAACCTGCCGGAAAACCATGATGTTCGCGAGCAATCCCGCTTTTGGAACAATCGGATCAGCCAGCGGTCGTTTTCCTGGACACTGCTGTTTTCCGAACTGGAAAAAATCATGCCACGTCGGGCCTTCCTGGTTGCCGTACAGCCGGAAATCAACTCCGACAAGAAACTGCCGGAAACGGTTCAGTATCAGAAACTCAAACTCAAGCTTTCCATTGACGGTGAAAAATATGACGATGCCATTGAACTGGTGAAAAACATGGAGGGTTCCCAGCGGTTTCATGTGATTGGCATCGAAACAGAGGTTTTTAAGACCCCTACCAAAGGAAGTTCTGCTACAGTGCGGTTCCGCATCGAAACTTACTATATGCCGCCGTCACTCTCCCAGCCCTCGGCGCCCGCTCAGAAAGAGGGACTCTAATGACACCGCTGCAGCGTCTACGGCAGAAACTGACTATTTTCCTGAGTGCTTTGGCCTTAGTGGATATCGTGCTGACGGTATACCTGCTTTGGCCTGGCGGACCGAACAGCGCGGCATTGCGGGCAAAAGAACGGGACCTCATGGAAGAGCACAAAACCAGGATTCGTGAGGTAGCTCCTCTGCTCGGCATTGATGAAAAACTGGCCAAACTGCGCCATGATCTCAAAGGCTTGTACCAGGAACAGCTTCCTGGCCGGTATTCCCAGATTTCCGAGGAGATACAAAGACTGGCAAAGGAGAACGGAATCTCCTATCCGCAACTCCAGTACACCGGAAAAGCCACGGACCTTCCGGGCGTGGAGCGCATCACCGTGGATACCACGATTTCCGCGGACTATTCGAGGATCCCACGCTTCATCAATGCCATGGAGCGCGATAAGCATTTGCTCATGATCATTGATCAGATATCGGTCAGCGGCCAGGAAGGCCAGCAGGGCGCCACTGGTCAGGTAAGCCTGCATATTCAGTTTGAAACATACTTAAAGACGGCAACGTAAGCTAAAAGCGTGAAAGAGTTTACAGATAAAAATGAAAATAGGCGCGGAAGATAAAAAGAAATTTCAGCTGATGCTGGGGCTGCTGGCCATAGCGGTCATTGTCGTGTTGTACAACCTGATCGGCGGACCCAGTTCCCCCTCCGGACCCGCGCCCCAGACCGCGTCGAACTCAACAGCGAAGAAAGACAGCACTGTCGATGACTCTCTGGATCCCTCTTTGCGGCTGGATATTCTTCAGGCAAGTGAGAATGTGACCTACCATGAAGGCGGCCGGAATATATTCGCCATAGACCAGACGCCGATTCCCGCGCCCGTGAGCGGCGTGCGAAACAACCCGGCCTATAACGCCCCGCCGGTGGTAACACCGACAGTGCCAGCCGCAGCTGAAATCCCGCTCAAATTTTATGGCTTCGCCAATAAAACCGGCGAACAGAAGAAGGTCTTTCTTTCCGACGGCGGCGAGCATTTTATCGCCAAAGAGGGAGATATCATTGACAGGCGGTACCGGGTTGTCCAGATTTCGAACTCTTCGCTCACCGTGGAGGACGTGCTCAGCAACAACAAGCAGTCCATTCCTCTGACCGCGAATACCAGCCCGAATTAACGTTTATGCCCGCGCGCTCCAAACTCGCATCGCAATCCGGATACATACTGCTGGGTGTAATGCTGCTGATCACGCTTATGCTGATCGCGCTTACGGTGGCGGCGCCCCGCGTGGCCCAGCAGATCAAGCGTGAAAAAGAACAGGAGCTGCTCCATCGCGGGCAGGAATACTGCACGGCCATTGGCAAGTTTTATAAAGCGAATAACGGCCTGTATCCCGCATCTCTGGACCAGCTGGAAAATACAAATACCAAACGCTTCCTGCGCCGGCGCTACAAAGACCCCATGACCGGCAAAGACGACTGGCGGCTGATCCATGTGGGCGAATCCCAACTGAACCTTGCACCAGGCGGAAATCCCTCGCTTCCGGGTGGCAGCAACCAGAGTGGCACGGGGCCGAATAACACCAGCAATACGTTTCAGCCCGGCAACAGTAATCAAACCGGTTTTTCAGGCAATAACAATCAGAGTGGATTGTCTGGCAGCAGCAATCAAAGTGGATTCGGATCTGGCAGCTCTTTCAATAACACGTCCGGCAGCAATGGATTGGTTCCGGTGCAAAACCTGGCTTCTCAGCCCTCCGGTCAGCAGGTCGGTGGTGGCCAGATCATTGGGGTAGCCAGTTCGAGTAAAGCGGAATCAATCAGGGAGTTGCGCGGGAAGAACCACTATAACGAGTGGGAGTTCATTTTCGACATCCGCCTGATAACTACAGGTGGAGGCTGCATTATCAATGCTCCGGCAGGAACCACTGGCGGGGCCGGAGTGCCCCCCGGCAACACCCCGCCTGGCAGCACTCCCCCTGGCAGCGCGCCACCCAGCACCCCTCCGGCAGGCGGTCCCCCGGCAGGAGGACCTCAATAGTTCACCGGAAAGAATTGCTGATACCTTTTGGGTGGGCGTAGATTCGCGGAGATAATCAATAACTTACTTTAGTTCCATTTTTGTACGGTTTATTCCATTGCTTTTACGCGCTGCCAGGCAGGGTCCTGCAAAAACAGACAGTAGTTTCAGCAATTCACGGTCGCCCAAATCCAGTTCCCGGCCCCGCGGAACCAGGTTAAAAAAAACGATGGCGCCCCTGGTGGTTGCGTCCAGCCAGAACGGCACGCATGCGGTAATACCGAGAGACAAAAACAGGCACTCCGTTTTTTTCGCATCTCCCCGAATGTAAACGCTTCCTGGAGAGGCTTCCTCAATGACCTTTCTTGCGTTTCCCTGCATCACCTTCATTTGTTCCGGATCCAACCCCACGGCGCCAATAAAAGCAACGTTGTTCCACTGCTCCTGTGTGAGCAAAACGGCCATCTGGCTGCATCCAATCAGTGTGGCGCCGATCGCAAAAATCGCATCGGCCACCTTTCCTTCTCCCACGGCCTGATGAAGCTTTTTCGTACCCGCATACAGTTTTACCAGTGTCGTATGTTTTTCGTGGACCAGCGGAAGCTCCTGGCATCTTTGGAGATATCTCGCTGAAAGAGCCTGTAGTTCCTGTTCCAGAAAGGCCACGCCTGACTCGGAAATATCTTTTAATTTCTTATGTGACTGGGAATCAAGCATGATTGACTGTGACGGTGGAACGATCCAATTACTATTTGGCCTTTCGCGGAGCTGGCATCCTCTGCGGACGCACAACTGCGATACATCCATAGATCAATTCAATATGATCGATTATAAAAATTTATGCTTCTTGGTGCAGTCTGCAGGCAAAGCTATCTTCAAAATGAGTTATTAAATTACCAGCGGTATAAAGATGCAAGAGTAACCCGGAAACAAACAGAACTGAAGTAACCTGCCCGCCTTTCTGCCCTGGGGAATAAAATCGCACTGAAAGCCGACTTCCGCAGATACTGAACAGTCATTCTCTGCATGCCCATTCTTACCGGCCTTTCGCACTCTGCCCTCGAAGGGTCATTACGGAACTGGTCACCACGGCCACAATCTTCCCATCGGAACGCGTGATATCACAGTTGTAAAAACTCACTGTTTTTCCCAGCTGGACTGCTTTGGCCGTAGCCTGTATCCGGTCTTTCCAGAGCGGGCGGAAAAAATTAATACGAAGATCAATCGTCGTAAATGACTCGTCCTCGGCCAGTGTCGTCGCATGCGCGGTCCCGATCGCGGCATCGGCGAGATCGCACAAGACGCCGCCATGAATCGTTCCCATGGGGTTGCCATGGACCGCGGGATCCGTATTCATGGCAAAAATGGCGTAAGTCTGGCCGATGCCAACGAGTTCAAAGCCAATCGTTCGGGCTATCGGCGGGGGGTACGTCATGTTTGCCGTTTCATCATCCCTGAGAGTATTGTCCAGATATTTTCCAAGCCATTCAACGATCTTCACCCATCTGCCTCCGGTTCAACATCCTGACAGTGTATCCGCCATCTATGGAAATTTTTCTGGTACAGCCGTGAAAGTTCTGTAACTTTCTATCGTTATCCGAATCTTATGCGCATGTTGAGACTCGTTACCTTTGCCCTGCTTGTTTCATTCGGTGCTCTCCTGCCGGTATGGGGGCAAAAAAATGAAGTCGGTCTTTTACTGGGAGGCAGTGTTGTTCCGACTTCAACCACTAATCTGAACATCGATTCTGGTCTTGCTTACCAGGCAACGTACGCGCACAGGTTTATCGATAACGGCATCGGGTTTGGATTTGAGGTTCCGTTTGTGGCCCTCCCCAGCGAGGGTGTGCAATCAGGTTCCAGCTTCGTGCCGCGGAACTACGCCGCTTTATTTCTTACTCCCGGCTTCAGGGTGACCTTTGTTCCCCATGCCGCGATCGCACCATGGGCAAGCCTGGGTGGCGGCTACGCCCGGTTTGCTGAAAGCACTACCCTGGTAACGGGTGCGCCCAATACTTTCACGAAGGGGACGAATAAAGGCGCCCTGCAGTTTGGAGGCGGCGTGGACTTCAAAACGCCGATCCGATTTGTCGCTTTACGCGCCGAGATTCGGGATTTTTTTTCCGGAGAGCCCAGATTAAATTTTCCCCGGTCGCAAAGCAGACAGCACAACATTATCACCTCGGGAGGTTTTGTCCTGCGCTTCTGAGCGTGTAACAAAGCCACACTCAAAAATATGCGTCGACAATTTTATCCCGGTGAACAATGACCTGGCCGTCGGTAAAAATTTCTATGAATCCGCGCTCCCGCAGTTGCTGCATAAGTTTGGTCACAAATGGCCGGGTTACGCCGATCCAGCGGGCCAGTTCCTCGTGGGTTACGGGAGGATTCAACGTTACTGAGTCCGTAAGACCGTTTTGCCTAAATGCTATTAGAACCAAAACTCGCGCCAGCCTCTCTTCTGCCTCGTGCAGAACCAGGCCAGCAATCCGTTCGCGTGCATCGGCCAGCCTGCGACAGAAATCTTCCATCAGAGAAAGGAGTTTTTCCGGACAACGATGAAGGTCTTTTTTCAGAGTTTCAAACGTGGTTACCGTAACCTGCGAATCCTCAAGCGCCACGGCCATTTCGCGCTCAATGCCTTCATGGCAGACTGTATCATCGCAAAAGCACAGGCTTCCAAACATGGAGCCGGCATAGTACCGGTCGATGATCACCTCGTCTCCGGCTTTGGAAGCCCGCACAAGCTTTACCGCGCCTTGTTGCAAATAATAAACGCTGCCAGGTTTGTCCGAGGGCATATACACGTGGTCACCTCGGCGGACGCTGCGCACGAAGTGATTTACCGGAAGCCGATAGGGCTTGAACGAAGCCCATTGACTTTTATTTATGGACGGAATTTCGGTTTTGGCAATAGAACCCACAATACCCCTTTTCCCCAACGACGACATCCCATTTCCGGCAGTTTTGCATCGACCATTTGAGCCCTTACTCTTATGGCCGCAACATCCGGCTGGAAGCATGAATTTTTAAATCTTCGTTGCTGCTATTCTACAGACATTCCAGTTGCAAAGACCTTAAAAATCCTGCAGGAAATATGGAAGCCACGCTTGATAATGAGTGAAATAGATAAAAACTATTAAAATTGAAGCTCTTCTTTATCGTCTGCGCCACTTTGCCGAGTCTAAAAACTGTCGATATTTTCAAAACTATTAAATTTTTAATGCCGTCTCTGTTCAGTAGTAAATAGTCGTCACCAGAAACACTTAAGATTGCCTGTGTGTTTCCGCCCCTTTTCATATTGCAGCGCGATTGCTTCCGCCTAACCAGGAAAAACCTGTAAACTCCAGATCACATTGGGGTTACGGGCCGATACCGGTGTTTTTCGGTCAACTGCTTCTGTAACTGTAAAAACTTGTAATTTCTTTTATTCCGTCTGTCCACTGGTAAATAACCCATCCCTCTTCGACTCTGCTACCTTCTCACCCGGTCTTAAGATCTGCCAGGAAGGAAGCCGCTGGATGCTTTTCCCAAGCGCTGGATTTTCGAAAAATAGCCAATCCGGGAATCGAGCCGCAATGGTTACACAGCGACAACGCACTTTGATTCAGGTTTATCCCTAGAATTTGAGGGCGCAACACGTTCCGGTGTGCCGACTACGAGCAGCACCTGAAGAGCTTATGGCCTATTTCGTCGTTAGGAGAGGAAATACATAAATGTCACGCAAGAAAAAGAACAACGTAGATTCCAAAGAGACGCTGTCTCAGCACGGAGAAAGCGTTCAAGACAAGCAGCAGAAACAGGGCGGCTCGACCCGGCGCTCCTTTCTGGGCAAGGCCGGCGGCCTGACCGCAGTGGCCCTGGCCGCCGCTGTTGCTCCCATTGAGCCTCTGCTCGGTGGAAAAGAGTCCAGCGCCGAAGCATCCACCATCCCTTATAACGATCAGACCCGCGCCGCCGCCAGCCTTAACTACCGCAATACCACGGCCCAGGCGGAAAACATCGACCTCGGCGTTCTGCCCGACAATGGCGACAAGTCCTTCACCGACCACAGCGGTCTGTGGAGCAAAGCCCTGCCTCACGACAGCCTTGAGATTGTGAACCAGAACGCCTGGGCCACCTTTGTACAGGCCCTCTCCAGCGGCAATTTTACTGATTTTGAAAACATCATTGTCGGCCACCCCGGCGGACTGGGCTTCACCCAGACCCTCAATGGCCCCATGGGTGCATTCGCACTGGATCTGGAAGGCCTCGATTCCCACGCCACCAGCATTCCTCCCTCGCCCACAACCGCCAGTTCACAGACGGCTACCGAGCAGGTTGAGCACTACTGGGCAGTTCTGCTGCGTGACACAAACTTCACTCAGTATGCCAACAGTTCCATAGCCCAGCAGGCGGTGAATGAACTGAATAGCCTGCCGTATATTAACGGCAAGGACGCCAACAACGGTAAGGACGCTGATGGTGATAATGAGCCCAATGTCTTCGGCACCGCCACTCAGGAATATCCGAGCGTAATTACCACCCAAAACCTGTTCCGCGGCTTCTTCAACACCGCCGACGGCACGGGCGGCGGCAACCTTTCCGGCCCCTTCGTCTCGCAGTTCCTGCTGCAGCCCACCTTCTTCGGCGCTCAGCCCCTCAGCCAGATGTACCAGAACTTCCTTCCCGGTCAGGATTTCATGACCAGCGTCGCGGAGTTCGAGAACGTGGAAAACGGCGGCGTGCCGAACTTCTCACTGCAGTTTGATCCGCAGTTCCGCTTTCTCCGTGACGGTCGCGGGCTGGCCGCCTACACACACGTGGATGCACTCCATCAGGCATACTTCACCGCTGCCCTGGTCCTGCTGGGCATCAACTCACCCATGAATCCGGGTGATCCCTACATTGGTTCCAAAACCCAGCACGGCTTCGGCACCCTGGGCGGACCCGATGCTCTGGGAACCGTCTCGGAAATGGCCACCCGCGCACTGAAAGCTGCCTGGTTCCACAAGTGGATCGTCAACCTGCGCATGCGTCCGGAAGAGTTCGGCGGTCTCGTGCACGCCAATCTCGCCGGTGTTACGCCTCTGCCCCAGGCCGCGGCGGTACTGCACAAGGACGTGCTCAAATCCCAGATCGTTCAGATCATCAAGCAGAAGTTCGGCACCTTCCTGCTCCCGACTGCCTTCCCTGAAGGCGCTCCGGCGCACCCCTGCTATCCCACCGGCCACGGCACCGTCGGCGGCGCCTGCATCACCGCGCTGAAGTTCTTCTTCGACGGCAACGCGCC
>Ga0070730_10002728_pt1 | contig 16026 bp, 16 predicted proteins | sample Coa_R1_3_FD_66447 | JGI IMG/M metagenome (GOLD analysis project Ga0070730, IMG submission 66447) | Surface soil microbial communities from Centralia Pennsylvania, which are recovering from an underground coalmine fire - Coalmine... | ecosystem: Environmental > Terrestrial > Soil > Unclassified ...
CTCACCGGCACGATCCGGCCCGAGGCGGCCTGGCTGACCAACTACGACGCCGCGACCCACTGGTCTCAGGCCAACTACGTGGCCCTGGTCACCGGGCAGTTCACCGACTGCGAGCAGGCCGACGGCGGCGCTGCCTGCCATCAGAACGTGGACAACCTCTTCCACCAGCTAGACGTGGCCGGGCGGACCTGGAAGGTATGGCTGGAGGCCGGCACCGCCAAGTGCGACACCGGATCCGGGGGTCGCTGCGCTAGCAACAGCCCTTGCCCGCTGACCGGGTTCTATACCACCGGGAACCCGCCGATCCTGTTCGACGACATCGAGGGGCCCGGCGGCGTCTGGTCACCGACCACGCCCTCCGCCGAGTGCCTGGCCGACGACATCCCCGCCGGAACTCCCGCCGACGGGATGTCCACCTTCAACGCCGACCTGGCCACTGGCCAGGTGGCCAATTTCAACGTGGTCATCCCCAACGGCTGCAACGACGGCGAGGCAAACTGCGCACCGGTCAACGACCGGTACACCCAGTTCGATGACTTCCTGGCCCAGGAGGTGCCCCGGATCGAGGCCTCACCCGCGTTCGGGAGCAACGGAGTCATCATCGTGACCTACGACGAGGACCAGCGAGACGGGGGGCTGGCCAGCAAGAACGGCCTCGGTTCCGGCGGCCACGTGGTGTGCGCGATCATCAGCCCGCTGACCGTCCCGGGTTCCTACCCGCAGCAGTACTACCACTACAGCGTGCTACGCACGATCGAAGACGGGTTCAGCCTGGCCGGCTACCTCGGCGCCGCGAACTCGGTGACCCCCATCACGGGCATCTGGCGCCAGCCGACGAGCTGAGCACGCCCGGAATCGGCACCGCGGTGGCCGGAGACCTAGGCTCCCGTAGCTGGCTCTCCGGTCTGGGCCGCGAGGTCTCAGGCGGCGTGACGGCTGGCCGGGCCCGCCTGATCGGCCCGGTCCTTGGCAGTTGGTTCGTGAACGAGGGAACTTGAGGTCCGGAACAGGAACTCGGCGTAGGAGTCGGGCGCGCGGTCTCGGTCCGTGAGGTAGGAGTCGGGGGTGGTCATCAGGGTGAAGATTCGGCGCTGGGCGTAGTCGCACGCGGCGTGGGCGTCGGCGATGCGCCGGCCGATCCGGGCCAGCCCGGTGATGGGCCGGGCTAGCGCCGTCGTCCGCCGTGTCATCGTCATGCTCCCCGGACCAGCCGGTGACTGCGCCGGGAGGCGTGGGCCGCCTTGCGCTGCGAGTTACGCGCCGCGCTGGACCGCCGGGCCGCCGCGGCCTGCTGCCGTGACTCCTTGATGTGGTCCCAGACCAGAGCCTGGGTCGTGAACGGGTACATCGTTCCTCCTCGATGTCCGGTCATGTGTATGGCCGGTCACTATCGAGTCTCGCCGTAAGACCCCCCGTACCGCATCGGAGTAAATACCCATTTCCCCTGCTCAGAGGGGCCTTAGACCGCCCTGGAGGCGGCTTAGGTGGCTTAGGTGGCTTAGGTGGCTTAGCGATCTTTGGTCGTGAGGCCGCGTGTGGGCGGGGCGTCGGTCCGCGCCCGCCCACCGGTGCGGAGTTAACTGGCTCGACCTAGGCCCGTTCGCGCCCGCCGGGGCTGCATCAGGCCCCGGACCTGGCCCCGATCTGCTGCATGAGGCCGGCCGTGTCCATCTGGACCCAGTTCTCGGCGAGCTTGCCGTCGCGGTTAGTTCGCGGGCGCGGGCTCGGGAAGCAGGCCGAGCTGGGCGGCGAAGGTCATCTGGTCGTAGTAGACGTGGTTGCTGGCGATCCGGCCGGCAGCTACCTCGAAGACCATGCAGATGGGCAGCTGCAGGGTGCGCCCGGTCGCGGGCACCTCGCCCTGCGGGGTGGCGAGCGGCCCGGTGTGGGTGCCGGTGTAGACCCCCTCGATCACGGCGCGGTCGCCGGAGTCGACGATGACCGCGGCCTCCATCCGCGAGTCGGGGAACGCTGCGGCGAAGCCCTGCGCGTGGCCCACGAAGCGGTCGATGCCCCGGACGGTCCCGCCTGGCTCGATGACCACCAGATCGGGTGCGTACAGGTCGGCCGCCCGGCTCCAGGCTCGCTCGTTGAAGGCACGAACGTGTGCTTCGGCGAGGTCGCGTGCTTCTGACACCTGTCCTCCTGTTTGTCGGTGCAGCTCCTTGTCGGTGCTGCGGCTCAGCAGGAGCCTGGCAGCGCACGGCGATAAGCGGACCGGGAGTTCTCCCGGTTTGCGCCCTCGAGGTGGCCGTGACCGGAGGAGTCCTGCGCAGCACCCAGGATCAAGCGGGCAGCAGGTCGTTCTGGACCGCGAATAGGGTGGCTCCCGCCCGTGTCGTGACGCCGGCCTTGGCGTAGATGTTCTGCAGGTGGAAGTCCACGGTCTTGGGCGCCAGGGACAGCGTGGCCGCGGCCTGCTGGATCGAGTCGCCTGCCGCGATCCGCCGCAGCACGTCTACCTCGCGGTCGGTCAGGCCCGCCGGCCACTGGCGCCGCACCCGCGGCCCGGTGTCACCTGCGGCGGCGAGCACTGCATTGACCGCACCCGGCTCCAGCCTGCCTGCTCCGGCCAGCGCCCGCAGTTCCGCCCCGGCCCGGTCTGGATCAAGGGCCGGGCGGTAGGCGCGGGCGTGCCTCATCGCCACGTAGGCGTCCGCGGCGGCGAGCACGCAGGATGGCCCGGACTGGGCGCGGCTGCCCCGGTGATATCCCGAGCCGTCGCAGCGCTCATGGTGCGCCCCGGCCAGAGCGGCGGCTTCGGCCAGTGCCGGGACCTTCGCGAGCATCCGCTCGGAGTAGTACGGGTGCAACCGTACCGACTCCCACTCCGTGTCGGTCAGCGGGCCGGGCTTGTCCCAGATCGCGGTGGTGACCGCGACCCGGCCCAGGTCGTGGGCGAGCCCGGCGAACCGGAGCGTCGCCAGCTCGCCGCGGCTCAGGCCCTGACGCTCCCCCGCCCGGATGGCCAACTCGGCGACCTGCGCGGAGTGGCCCGCGAAGAACGCCGACTTCTGCTCGGCGAAGTCCGCCATCACCCGGCCCGCCTCGATCAGCCCTTCCGTCCCGGTGACGCGGTGCGGCGCCGGCTCGGCCGCCAGCAGGTCATCCCACAGCGACGGCCCGCCGATCACCGCCAGGACCGCGTCGGGGTCGGCGCAGAACACCTCCACCAGGGTCGGATCGAACTCGCCACCCGACCGCAGCCGCGCCGTCGCTACTGCGGCGTCCCTGCCCCCCAGGCGGTGGTGCACCTCGATCTCGTTCGCCAGGACCAGAACCCTGACCATCGGCGCGATGGACTCCCCCCCGACCCCGTTCGGCGCCCCGGTCCCGTCCCAGCGCTCAAACACGTAGTCCAGCCCGGCCACGACCGACGCGGGCAGGCCGAGCCGGGCGGCCAGCAGCCGTGCCACCTCGCAGTGACCGAGCAGAGCCGCCCTGCGCGTGTCGGGCGAGTAGCTGAACAACTTCTCGATCATGCGCTGCCGCTCATCGGCTGGCCTGCCGGCCGCGAAGGACTCCATGACCCACCGGCCGAAGCCCTCGGCATCACCGAAATCAAGATGCTGAATGTCGCGGGAGAAGGCCACCTCGTCCCCGAATACCTCCGAGTAATAGTGCGAGTCGGTGGTACAGCCCAGCATCCGCACGAGCGTGAGGTAGTACAGGTCGCTAAGCTCCCCCGGGCCCAGGCCACCTCGCCGCCCCAACTCCATGCTGAGCAGGCACGCGCGCACCGTATGCTCCATCGGCAGGCCAAGCCCCAGATCGGTCGCCATTCCAATGACCGCCAGGAATTCCGCAGACCGCAGCCGTCCCTCCATGACCCCTCCCCAGGCGCCGCCGCCAGGCCAGGCAGGCGCTAGCCATGATCTCACGGGTCCCGCCAAAATCTCACGACGCTCGCCGCCACGCCGAACAAGGGCACCTGCGCGCCAGCGCAGTCATCGACAGCCGGGTACCTGCGAATACCGACTCGGTGGTGCGCGAGGACTCAACTGACCTTTGCCGTGACCGCGCTATCCCATTGACTTGGCGCCGTCGAGGGACTCGCGAATGATGTCGGCGTGGCCGGCGTGCTGGGCAGTTTCGCCGATCATGTGCAGCAGCACCCGGCGGGCCGACCAGCGGGCGCCGGGCTCGAACCACGGCGCCGACGGCAGCGGATGAGCGGCGTCGAGGTCTGGCAACTGCGCCACAAGCTCCTCGGTCTGACGCGCGACCTGCGCGTAGTTCTCCAGCAGGCCGGCCAGCGTCTCGCCGTCGAGCATCTGGAAGGCAGTCATCCAGTCACCGGCGCTCGCCTCATCCCAGCTCATCGCGGAGGGGCCTTCGACGATGAACCGCATCCATTGCCGCTCGGTCAGCGTGACGTGCTTGATCAGGCCACCGAGGCACAACTCGCTGGCCGTAGTCCGCTGCGCGGCCTGCTCGTCGGTCAGGCCGCGCGTGGTGTTACGCAGGAAGTAGCGTTGCCTGGCCAGGGATTGCAGCAGGTCGGCACGTTCGCCGGGCACCGGTTCGGTCGCAGCCATGGCAGCAGGATAAGGGCGGCGCGGGCCGTGTCTATCCCGAACGACACCAGGGACGGGGGTCTACCCGACCATGACGGCGATGTCGGTGCCGCCGGGCATGCGCACCATGGCCGGGGCCGAGTCGACGTTAGCGGCGTGGTCAAGGGCTCGGGAAACAACGCCTGCGACCGGCTGGCCTGCCCTCGCGCTCGCCGCTCACTCGCCGCTCACCAGGTCATCGCAACCGCGGGCGCGGCGTGGCCGTCCTGAGGGTATGAGAGCTGATCAGCATGGCTGGCCGTGCCGCTGGCCAATCGCCGTGGCACTGCTGGCGGCGTTGCCGCTAGCGCTCGTCGCCGGCTGCGGCGCTCCGGCGGTGAACACCAGATCCGCGTCGCCTGCTCAGACGACGCCCGGGCCGGCCGGATCCGCAGCGGCGGCGGCTTCGTCAACCACGGCGGGATCAGTAACCGCCCACCTCCCGGTGGTCAGTTGCCCGACGTCTCTCGGGGTGGCCCGCCCGGCGGTCTCGTTGCCGCCGTCACGGCCAGTGGCGGTTCCGCGGGCGCTGGCCGCCCAGCTGGCGGTGTATGCCGACGACGAAGGGATCATGGGACTGGTCGGACCGAAGGGCTGGAGCTGCGCGGCCTTCTATGGGGCCGACGGCAGCGGCGGGGTGGTGGTCTACCCCCGAGGGGAGACGTTGCCCCGGTCGTGGACGGCCAGGTGGCCGCTGGCTCGGACCTCGGCCGAGGCCGCGATTGTCGGGCTGGAGAGCTCGGCCTGTTACGGGTGTACGCTGGCCCAGGCCTGCCGCCTGTTCCTGAGCGCCGCCACGGCCTGGCGCACCGCCTTCGGCCAGGCCTGCCCGGCCCGGCCTGCCGCGGAATCGGTCGCGCGCATCGGCGCGGGCATCGTGATCTTTGAGGATCCGCCGGGTGTCGAGGGAGACGGCCTCCCGTCCGGCGGTCTGTACCCGGCGAATGGCGTCATGACCTACCATCCCCGCGCACCGGACGGCAGCTGGCAGGAGACCTGCACCCTGCCGGGCCGCGACAAGGGCGAATGCACGGCGGTTCTCAACGCCTTCCTCTCCTGGTACGGGCAGCGGTAGCGGTCACCTGCCGGTGCCGGGCGGGCTGCCCGGTTCCGCCGGGCAGCCCGCTCACGCTTGACGTGCCGATGGTCAGGGCCTCGGCGAGTTAACCGTCAGCTGGGGACGACGGCCCCGGCCAGTTGGCCAACGAGGCGCTCGGCCTCGGCTTGTTCCATCGCCGGGCCCACATTGGTGATGCCGTGCGAGGCGAAGGCCTGGTCCAGTTCCGCCACGGTCGGGCCCGGCGCGGCGTCCGGGACGTCGGCGCCTGTAGCCGGGCGACCGATCTCCCGCACGGCGGCCAGGAAGCTGTCGTTGGCGTGGACCAGCAGAACCTGAGCCGGCCCGTCCAGCACCCGGAAGGTGTGGGGGACGCCGGCCGGGAACTGCACCCAGCTCCCGGGGCCGGCCAGCCACACGTCGTCGCCGCAGTGGATCGCCATGCGCCCGTCGAGGACGTAGAAGCTGTCGTCGAGGGCGGCGTGTAGGTGCGCCGGCGGGGAGGCGCCTTCGGGCAGGACGGCCCTGGCCACCGCGACCGGGGCGTCCGGCCCGGTCAGGACCTCCACCAACACCCCCAGGAACAGCCACCGCCGCGGGCTCGGTGCCCCGGCCATGTCAGGCTGGCCCGCCCGCGTTGGTCGGGATGAAGTCGATGGTCACGCAAGGCTCATCGCCGACGACCCAGGCATCGTGACCCGGGCCCACCAGGTGGGCGTCACCCGGCCCGAGGTCCAGCTCCCGGCCGTCGCTCATCGTCACGTGCAACCGACCGGAGACGACGTAGGACCGGTGGGTGCCCTGGCAGTCGTCGGTGCCCACGAGCGGCTTCACGTCGGTGGACCACCGCCAGCCAGGCCGCAATTCGGCCCGGCCTACGGTGAAACCGGTGAGATTGACTAGGCCGATCTCGCCGTGCTCGAAGCTCCTCTTGTCGTCAGGCGCGGCCACGTTCTTTGACTCCAGCATGAGTTCTCCCTTCCTTGGTCCCGATTCGTCTCGGGAACGCTGGGACGAGAATGCGCCGCCCGGCGGGCCGGGCGCATCGGGGAGAACACGTAACCGCCGAACGGCGCCTACGTGGCGGGGTCTACGTAGTGTGCTGTGGGTTGCTCTCGCGAGGTCAGCCGGTACTGGTTCCGCCTGCTCACGCGCATCCGGTGGCGGCCCAGGCGGTGGCGGTGACTTTTACCGGGCCCGGCGGCAGCATGCACCGGCACTGCTCGCGGAGCACGGTGCGCCGGTCCGGGGGCAGCGCCGCCAGATAGGCGCCGGCTGGGCCGACGCCCAGGGTGAACGGCCGCCACCAGTCATCGAAGCTGGCGTGGCGGACGCGGACAGTAAGCGTGGTGACGGGCGCCGGGTTCAGCCCGGCCTGCGTGAACAGGCTGAACAGATGACCTTCGCGGACGCCGGGGAGGTCCGACTCATCGTCGGCGGCCGGATCCAGCTCGCGTACCGCGGACCAGAACGCGGTCAGCGGCCCGCGTCCACCCGCGTGATCCCACACGCATGCCGCGACCATCCCGCCGGGCCGGGTCACCCGCGCCATCTCCCGCAGGCCCTGCACTGGGTCGGCCATGAAATGAACGACCAGCTGCGCCAGCGCGGCGTCGAAGCTGTCGTCGGGAAACGGCAGGTGCTCGGCTGGCGACTGCCGGACATCCATTCCCGGCAGCCGCTTCCGCACCGCAGCGACGAACGACGCCGACGGTTCCACCGCGCTGACCGACTCCACGCCTACCCGGTTCACCAGGGCACTGGTCAGCGCGCCGGGCCCACATCCCACATCCAGCACCCGCTGGCCGCAACCGACCTCGGCCAGGTCGGCGAACGGCGCCGCCAGCAGCTCCGAGTACTGACCCATGAACTGCATATAGGCATCGGCGCTAACCTCAAAGCTCACACCGGCAAACCTACCCGCCGCACCGCAGGTCCGCCGGTGGCACCGGCGCCCGGCCGGTGGCTCTGACCCCGCGAGATGACCGCAGCTGTGCCTGGGCGATCCCCGCACTGTCCTCCGCCCTGTCGGTGAAGGGCTATGCGCGGAGCGAGAACACCTCAAATGCATACCGTAACCGATGGGTAAGTCGCGCGCGAATTCTCGAGATCAATCCTCAACTGACTACGCTTGTAGCATGGCTCAGGACGAGATCGAAGACGATGAGATCGAAAGCAGGGTTGGGACTCTGGAGGTAATTAACGCCGAGATAGCCGCACGCTTGGGGCGCCAGTTTCAGTCGGGCGAGAAGATTGACAATAAGTCCGTAGTCATCGTGGGATACGGCATAGCTGCCGCATCCTTTCTCGCCACACGGCACGTGCAGCCGGTCCTGGCGGGCCTTCTCCGGCCTACTCCAGGGCCGGTGCGTAACTGCCCGATGACACGGCCTGATCGAACAAGCGCGAGGGGCCGTGCTGCCATCGCGGCACCCTGGCCGCTTGGGAACTTTGCCGCCTGATCTGGCCGAGAGGTTCCCTGAGGGTCTTCGTTGATACAGAAGTGTCACTGTCGAGATAGGGATCAGATATACCAGAAAGCGATAGACTGCCTGTTTTAAGGTAACTGACTTATAGCGGCAGTATCGGTGGCATGGGCGGGGTTCAATTGGTTTTGACCTGATCGTCCAGCTCCTGATCAGCGTTCATTTCTACTCCGAGGCCTGCGGGGTGGTGCGCATGGATGCCAATCCGCAGGCGGTAGCGGAACCCCCGGCGGAGGAGAAACCCCCGGGCCGGATCCGGCACTGGACAAAGATAGCAGTTGTATGGATCTTTAACTCCTCGATGTCCGCGGCTGTTATGGGGGCCGTTTTTTCTGGCGCTGATACTAGCGATCTATCACAGCTGGACCCGGCCGCCTGACATTAGCACGGTGACAAACCTAATGAAAGAGGAGGTCACGGCGGGCGAGACACGTAACACGGCCTTGGTTAACCGGATCTACCTTCAGGATGCCATCGTGACCGATGCCGCGTGCCAGACACCGGGAGTCTCGCGGACGTGGCAAGGATCTATCCAGATCGACGACCGGTACCGCAAACTGCCCAAGGTTCTCTGGCTGCAGCACGTCTTCGCGCAGGTCAGCTGGGAACCCAATGATTCCCATGCGTCGACGGCCTACGTGACGGCTGATACCGTCGGGGACCTGTTTCCCGCGAGCAGCGACGGGAAATCCCAGTCAATAGTTGGCCGTGAGTTGTGGGTGTTCGTTCGCGTGAACGGGCAGTGGCGGATCGCCTACTTCACGTACAACCTGTGTTTCCCTGCCTACCCTGGAGCGTGACGCCATGAAACCGCCAACCAAGCGCACATACTGCAAAGCCATCGGCGTCCTCGCCGCTGCGGCATGCATCCTGACGATGGGTTCCCCGGAGACGGTAAACATGCACGATCTGCGGTACGCCTCCACTGCGGTCTCGGCATCGGCGCTCCGGCCCGCTCAGATGCCGTTCGCGGTTTACACCGACGGCGGCGCTCGCAGAAACCACTACGTGCCATCGGGTTATATGGGCGACTACCGGGCCGTGACGATGAACCAGTACTGGTCCCACCACCCACACGACGGGAAGACGTGCATCCGGGTGACCTACCGCGGCACGGTGTCCGGCGGCGTCGGCTGGGCCGGAGTCTACTGGCAGAGCCCGGTGAACAACTGGGGAAGCGTTCCCGGGTCGACCGGATACAACCTGAGCCGAGCTAGACGGCTCACCTTCTGGGTCCGCGGCACAACCGGCGCCGAGAACGTCCAGTTCCTGGTCGGCGGGATCACCGGCAAGCACGGAGACTCGCTGCAGCCTGCCGTGAAGACGCAAGTACTGTTGCTGTCGACCACCTGGCAGCAGGTAACGATCAACCTGGCCGGAAAGAATCTGACGCATATCATCGGCGGATTCGGCTGGGTCGCCAGCGCGCAGGAGGACCCCAACGGAGCCGTCTTCTACCTCGACGACATCGTGTACTCGACCTGACTATCCCAGTGCTCCTGGCTATAACCAAGGCATCGGCGAGGTGCACCTGGCCGGACGGTAGCAGCGCTGGGTGTCGGCCCGTTGCCCGGGCAAGTGCAGGTTAGCGGTTAACAGCGCTGAAATACGGGTCACGTAGTTTGCCTCTGTGATGGCTGGCGAGCAGATCGCCGCGGACGACCCGCGCAAGCCCGATGTCAGGGCGCTGCTGGAACGGCATCTGGAGTTCGCCCGCGGGCAAACCCCGCCGGAACATAGCTTCGCGCTGGATCTGGCTGGACTGCTCGATCCGGCGATCACATTGTTCAGCTTCCGCGCTCACGGCAGCCTGCTCGGCATCGGGGCGATCAAGCGCCTCAGTCAGGACCATGCAGAGATCAAGTCGATGCACACCGGCGAGGCGGCACGAGGCCGCGGCATAGGGCGGGCCATGCTGGCCCATCTGCTTGAAGTGGCCCGCACCCGGGGCTTCCGCCGGGTCAGCCTGGAGACCGGGACCACGGCGGCCTTCGCCCCGGCCCGGGCGTTGTACCAAAGTGCGGGCTTCATCCCGTGCGAGCCGTTCGCCGGCTACCAGCCAAGCGAAGACAATCTCTTCATGATGCTGGAACTCGACGCGGTCCAGGCCTCATAGAACCTCAAGTGAGGGCGACGCGTGGTGTGTCCTCCCCTCGGATGCCGGGCGGCGGTGCTATCCACATGTGGGCAGGTCAGGCCCTATAGATGATGTCGTCGAGATAGAAGGTCGCTCCCTGGGGATCCTGCTGGGAGCTGGCGACCCAACCAAATCCGCCGATGATGTGGGTCAGATCGGTTCCATTCAGATCGATGGTCACCTGCTGCCAGGTGGTGGACAGGGTGAGCGCTCGTGTCTTGACTGCGGGCTGGAGTGAGTCGCCGTATCGGCCAGTGATCCCGCCGACCAGGAACTGGATGCGTTCGTGGCCGGTGGTCGCGCCGCGTACCCAAAAGGTGAGCCTGGAGGCCCGGCTGAGGTTGTATCCGGTCGGTCCGGGGACGGTTCCCCAGTTGTTCGGCGGGCTCTGCCAGTAAACCCCTGCCCAGCCCACGCCGCCGGGCACCGCGCCGCTGTACTTCACCTGGATGCAGGTCTGGCCGTCATGCGGGTCGCTGGCCCAGGTCTGGTTCATCGTGATCGCGCCGGTGTCGCCCATGTACCCCGAGGCCACGTAGTGGTTGCCAGGGTCGTAGCCGTCGGTGAAGACCGCGAACGGCATCGTGACTGGTCCCAAGACCGGAGCCGGGGCCGTGGCCGGGGAGTACCGCAGGTCGCGCAGCTGGACCGTTTCCGGGGCCGTGCCCTGGAAGACCACCTCGAAGACGACATACAGATGTCGCAGGTCGACGTTGGCGAACAGGGACAGCGGCAGCGCCACGGTCGTCCACTCGGTGCTGAGCGTCTCCTCGATAGTCAGTTCGCCGCCGTTATCAGGCTGGGACCGGTCCTTGATGCCCAGCCAGACATGCTGCCCATTCGCGCCGGCGCGCAGACTGACCGAGAACGAGCGGTACCCGCTCAGGTCGATTGACGGTCGGTTACCCGGGGGGACGGGCTTGCCGACAGTGACGAACATAGATCCGAATTGCTGCCCGGACGGGTAGTTCATCGTCAGCACTCCGGGGCTGGCGGTGAGCCAGTGTCGCCGGTGGGCGCTAGTGTCGATGCCCAGGTTGAACGGCGTTTCCAGCCTGGTTCCGACGAACACGTCGCGGTAGCTGCGCTCGCCGGTGGTCACCGGGCTCGCCGCGGGGAGCCAGCGGGCCAGAGCGGGTTTGAGGTGCCCGCCCTGGTCGTACAGGCCCCAGTGCGTGCCCACTCCTCCGGGCTCGTTTGTCTTCCAGCCTTCATCTAGCGCTTCGAAATACCAGTACGGTACGTGGTTTTGGGTGGCCCAGGTCACGAATTCGTGGAAATAGCGCGCCTGGTTCTGAGGGCTCGGAACGGCGGCACCCAAGAAGGACATATTGGCCGCAGATGGCCAGCCGGTTTCTCCGATTACGACTGGCTTATTCGGAAACCGCTTAGCCACCAGCCTGTAGTCACTGGCGAGCGTACTGACCGCCGAGCCGATCGGGACATTTTGAAAGAATGGGTAGATGTGGATAGTGACGAAATCTACCGCCTGTGCGAGTGCGGGGTGCGCTAGCCACTGGTGGTAATCGTCGGCATAGGAAATAGGGACCGTCTCGCCCAGAGCCGAGCGGACCTCGCGGATGTCCCGTAGAAGCTGAGCTACCGACAGATTGCCCCGGAGCAGCACCTCGCTACCGACGATCACCGACCGCACCACCGGACTGCTCCTCGCCAGCCGGATCCCGGCGCTGATCTCCGCGGCGTTCGCCTTAGCGTCGGGGCCTAGCCAGATGCCGAGCGAGACGCACAAGTGCGCCGCCTCCGCTGCCTGGAGTATGTCCGCCGCCGGCCCGGTGGACGATTCGATACGGATGTAATTCGTCATCGCGGCCAGGGTCGGCATGTCCGCCGCGACCTCCTCGGCGGACGGGGAGATGAAGAAGTTCGGATTCTGCCCGGCGCGATACGCACCGTACACGACCCCGGCCAGTGCTACCCGGCCCGGCCCGGCCGCAGGCATCGGCTGATTACAGGCATACGAAACGGCCGGCGCATTTACCGCCTGCTGCGATGACCGCACAGGGCCGGCCGCGAGCAGACCGACCGCAATTACCGCGGCACTGAAGCCCCGCAACGTGAGATTCGCCGACGTGTCCATACCTCAATCCCCATCCCTCAGCCCTACGTTTAGCAGACGTTGTAGATGAACGAGTCGATCAGCCATTTTCCTTTCACGCGGATAAAGGTCCAGACCTCGTTGCCGTGAATAGCCTGGCCAGCAGGCGACGTGGACGATGGCTCGATAAACCCGGCGGTCTGGGCCGTCGCGGTCGCGCTGGTCGCCTGCGCGTTATCCGGGGTGAAGGTAACTTCGGCGTTCAAATGTTCCAGCGACGAGAATCCCGGCAGGTGCTGGTACCGCTCCAGGATCTGATTCCGGCCGGACCAGGTCTGCGACTGGCTATGCGTCAGGCACGCGTCGTCCCGTACAAAGGCCGTGGAAACGTAGAGGCGGATGGCATCGGCTGGGCGATGCGCCAAGGACGCCGCCGCCTCCTCCGCCATCAGGACCGTCACCACGCGCGCCGGCGGCGGGGCAGTAGTCGTCGGCGTAGGCGAGCTCGTCGGCGTAGGCGAGCTCGTCGGCCCTGACGGCGGAAGAGTCGTCTGCGTGCCTGAATTCACTCGCGCTGGCGACGATGTGGGGGTGAGCCCTGTCGGGTGGTGGCCCGGGGGCCCTGGAAGAGACTCTATGAGAGCCCAGATGACGACCCCGATGAGAGCCACCACAAGAGCTGCGATGACTATCGGAGTCCGTCGCCCGGCCGGGCGAACCCGTGCGTCCCGCAATGGTTCGTCTGGAACGTGAGGCGGGATCGTCGTGCCGCCGGGGATAGTCGGCAGCGCACCATTGCGTGACGCAGCTGGCTCGCGCGGGTGACCTGCCCCATCGGCGACGTATGGCGGTAGCTCGAGCGCTTCCCGCAATGCCTCGGCGAAGTCCCCGCAGGACTCGTACCGCTCGTCTGGGCGCTTGGCCAGCGCTTTGGCCAGGACCTGATCGGCAGCACTAGGCAGCCCGAGCCCGTGGGGCCGCGACGCCAGCAACGGCACTGGCTTAGTCAAATGGGCGTTAAGCACCGATGCCATATTCCCCCTGAATGGCACTGTCCCGGTCAGCAGTTCGAACGCCACGCACGCCAGGGCGTATTGATCAGCCCGCCCGTCCACCGCGGAGCCATCGATCTGCTCTGGCGCCGAGTAGGCCGGGGTGCCCACCGGCTGGCCGGGCTGCGTCAGGGGCGCCGACGAAACGTCTCTCTTACTCACCCCGAAATCCGACAGGTATATATGGTCCGGCCGACCATGCCCCGCGTCGACAAGAATGTTCTCCGGCTTGACATCGCGATGCACCAGCCCGGCGCCGTGCACGGCATCCAGCGCCGAGGCCACCGGGGAGATGAATGCAGCTGCCTTGTCCCGCGGCAGCGCGCCCTCCTTCTTCAGCACACCCCGCAGGTCACCACCCACGAACTTCATCGCGATAAACGGCACGCCGTCGGCCTCGCCCACAAAATAAACCGGGATGATAAAGGGATTATCAGCGTCTACCGCCGCCTGCCATTCCCTGAGGAACCGCTCCCGGATCTCCGGTACCTTAGCTAGTTCCGGGAGCGGGATCTTCAACGCTACGTGCCGCTTAAGGTCCCCTTCCTCGCGCGCCTGGTACACCTCGGCCATCCCGCCCCGGCTTATCAGCTTCTCGATCCGGAACCGACCGATCAGCACATCCGGCTGATACTGCCCTGCAGCCTTTTCAGTCATCAGGCCTCCCGCGCTCGTGCGCCGGCCGATTACGCCGCCCACCCCTGCGTAGCGGCAGCAAGTTCCGGCATGCTCGAGCCGTTGAGCAGAGCTGTCTTTATCATCCGCTTCGAATATGCGGCGCGCAAATGCGACAAAACACCCTAAAAATCCGGACTATGGATTGACTAGGACCCGGGGGGAACCATGCAGCTGCACCACCGGTACCGCGAGACGCCTCGTGGCACACTGACGTGTCCGCGCCAGGAGGAAAACCCCAGGCGCGGGCGGCTGGCGCGCGAGCGCGTCGGCTATTAACCTTCGATAGCAGGATGAACGAGCATCTGGAACTCGTGGTCGGAGGGGTTAGCACGTCGCTGCTCCTCGGGGAGAACAGCGCCTCGATTGGCCTCTCGATCGGCCGCGAGGAGACGAACGACATCGTCCTGCCGCAGTCCGACCGGAAGGCCTCTCGCCTGCACGCCGCGATAGTCCGCTATTCAGGTGGCTGGTGTGTCAAGGATCTCGGGTCGCAGAATGGCACCTTCCTGAACGACAAGCGGCTGTCCAGCGAGCAGCCCATTCAGCCCGGCGATAGGATCCGCGTCGGTAGTGCAACCATCATCTTCTGGGGCGACCCGCCTGACAGAACCAAGGTGACGCCGCAGCCCGGCAAGACCGAAAAGATCCCGCATCTGACCCCAGGAGAGCGCCGAGTACTTGTAGAGCTTTGCCGGCCGCTGCCGCCGGGTGCGGAGCGCTTCGTGCTGCCGGCCTCTAACGAGGTTATTGCCGCGAAGCTCAAAACGAGTGTGGAGGCGGTGAAGACCCACCTCGGGAACCTGTATCGGAAGTTCGATATACGAACCGGCAAGACGGGGCATGTCGACACGGGGCATGTCGACCTCGCGAACGTGGCGATCCAGCGGGAGGCCGTCAGCCGCGACGAGCTGAGGCGCGACCCGGGCCAGTAAGAAGCTCCCCAGGAGCGGCGGCCGCCTTAGACTCGGCTGTTCTGTGCCCTCTTTGGGGTGAGGATTTCCTTTCCCGGAGTCAGGGAATCCCTGCCCGGCGGCTATGGCAGCCCTTTAACAGCCAGCGTAATGATTGCCTATCGGCTTGGTGTAAGCCAGGCCGGGTAACGAGCGGCTAGCAGGGACTCCGGCGCAGGCCTGCCCGCGCTGCGCCTGACCACGCAGCCGATGACATGCAACGGCGATCACGCCGCAACACCGTGAGGGATGCCACGCCTATGTTCGGACGCAGGCATATTTGTTCTCAGTACGGAGAGGGGAAGGGCAATGGCCTACACTCCGAAGAATAGTGGTTACCTACGAGAACTACTGAGCCTAGTATTCATCGTCTCGCTTCTCGTCCTCTTCGGCTTTCTTATCGCGTTGGGTTACAACTTCTCCTCATCCGGCGTTATGGGCAGTCAGCCTCAATTCGATATCAATGCTTCCTCGATCGCGCTGATCGGGACGCCAGGCAAGGCCGCCGCATTCAACCTGACCGGTAGCTCCATCAATAGTCTTTGGGCATCCGACACCGGCCTGAGCCTAGAACTACATAACAACTCCGGATTCCATGAGACCTACGGTATCGTCGGCTATACCGCAGAGAACTGGGGCGACAATATAACATGCTATTCCACTAGTGACTGCACGCAAGACTTCTACATAAATGCGATCTTCACGCTTCCGTCCTATCTTGCCGAGTCGGCAGATCGGACCCTGAGCGGTAGCCTCACGGGAGATCTCACGACTCCCCAGGATACGCCGAACGGTCAATTCGAGAATAGCCAGATGCAGCTGGACATCCCGGTCAGCTTGAAGCTGGGCATCATACACACCGGGCTTCACCGGGCACGTGAAATCTCATTGTTCGGGACTCTAATTTCGCTCGGCACCTGCGTCGCTCTACTCGTCTCCGTGGGGAAAGTTCAGCGTCGCAGGCTGCTCCGCGGGCTCGGAGTATTCGTGCTCTGGATATTTACGAGAGGTCAATATCCAGCTCGGAGGCGCTAAGCAATTCCGATCTGATGGG
>Ga0070730_10002729_pt1 | contig 16023 bp, 13 predicted proteins | sample Coa_R1_3_FD_66447 | JGI IMG/M metagenome (GOLD analysis project Ga0070730, IMG submission 66447) | Surface soil microbial communities from Centralia Pennsylvania, which are recovering from an underground coalmine fire - Coalmine... | ecosystem: Environmental > Terrestrial > Soil > Unclassified ...
GTGCCCGATGGGCGACACATCGCCCGGCCCCTGCCAGGCCGAGCGCACGCCAAACGACTCGCACAGCGCCGCCAGCTTGCGCGCCGGGGTGAGCCCGCCAATGGCCGAGATGTGCGCCCGGATGAAGTCGATCAACTGCTCGGCAATCAACGGCCGCCACTCCAGCGGGTTCACGTGCTGCTCACCCATCGCAATCGGCGTGGCCGATTGGGTGCGCAGCCGCCGGAACCATTCCACCTGCTCGGGGGCCAGCGGGTCCTCCAGGAAAAACAGCCGGTACTGCTCCAGCTCCTTCGCCAGCCGAATCGTGTCGATCGGCGCCAGCCGCTCGTGCACATCGTGCAGCAGGAACAGGTCAAACCCGATCTTGCCGCGGATGGTGTCGAACAGCTTGGGCACCGAGCGCGCATACTCGTCCGGGTTGTAATACATGCCCGGAAAGTCGCCGTCGGTCTTCTGCTCCACCTTGCCCCCATAGCCGTTGAGCTGGCAGCGCACCACCAGCACCCCGTCTGCCCGGAAGCGCAGCACATTGTCCAGCACCTCCTGCGGGTCGCGGCCATCGGCGTGCCGATAATACATGGCCGCCGGCCGGCACTTGCCGCCCAGTAGGTCGTACACCGGCAGCCCCGCCACTTTGCCGCGCAGGTCCCACAGCGCCATATCCACCCCGCTGATGGCGTTGTTCAGCACCGGGCCGTTGCGCCAGTAGGAGTTGACATACATCATGTGCCACAGGTCTTCCACGTTGCTCGGGTCGCGTCCCCGCAGCAGCGGGTCCAGGTAGTCTTCCACCGCCTGCACCACCAGCGTGGAGCGCCAGGTGAACGTGCCGCAGCCCAGGCCATACAGGCCGGGTTGGTCGGTCTCCACCTTGACGATCACCAGGGGCAGGCCGTCGGGAGCGGTCAGGATGGGCTTGACGCGCGTGATCTTCATACTCATCTCACTTCACATGTCAGCTATGACCACAAGCGGTCCCACGACCGCTCGCTGTCCCACTCGGGGGTCGGCTCGAAGAACCCTTGGTCTTGTGCGATCAGGTGTTCCTTCACCGCCTCCAGGTTCAGCTCGAAACCCAGTCCGGGCGTTTCAGGCACGGGGATGTAGCCTTGCTGAATGATGGGCTTCGGCACGCCGTCGATGAAGTCATTCCAAAACGGGATGTCGTTGAAGTGGTGCTCGAGCGCGATGAAGTTCTCGGTGGCGGCGGCGCAGTGCACGCTGGCCATGGTGCTCACCGGCGTGCCGGCCATGTGCAGCGCCATGCTGATGCCGCGCGCCTGGGCCAGGTCGCCGATGCGCTTGGTTTCCAGGATGCCGCCGCTGGTGGCCAGGTCGGGGTGAATCACGTTCACGGCCCGCGCCTCCAGCAGGGGCATAAAACCTTCCTTGAGGTAAATGTCCTCGCCGGTGCACACCGGCGTATCGAGGGCGCGCTCCAACTGCACCCACTGGTCGGTGAACTGCCAGGGCACCATGTCTTCCAGCCAGGCCAGGCTATACGGCTCCAGCGCCTTGCCCAGCCGCAGGCAGTCGTCCACCCCGATGTGGCCAAAATGGTCCACGGCAATCGGCAGCTCGTCGCCCACCGCCTGGCGCACCTCGGCCACGTAATCGGCCAGCAGGCGCAAGCCTTTCTCGGTCAGCCGCACGTGCGAGAACGGGTGCTGGATGGTGTTGATGTCGAGCATGCGCTCGATCCGCGTGCCGTCGTTGCGCGGCAGCACGCCGGCCGGAAAGGTCAGCGCGCCCGGGACGTCGATCAAGGGCGCGATGCCCACGTCCATCTTGACCATGGTGAAGCCCTGCTCCTGGCGGCCTTTAAGCTTGCGCCCCATGGCCTCGCCGTTGGGCTCGTCGGGCGTGTCGCAGTACATGCGCACCGCGTCGCGGAACTTGCCCCCCGCCAGGGCATAGGCCGGCACCCCATACGCCTTGCCGGCCAGGTCCATCAGCGCCATCTCCACCCCGCACACCCCGCCGCCCTGCCGGGCGTGGTGGCCAAACTGCTTGATCTTGCGGAACAGCTTGTCCAGGTTGCAGGGGTTTTCCCCCAACAACCGATTCTTGAGCATCAGGGCATAAGTCTTGCTGGCCCCGTCGCGCACCTCGCCATAACCGCTCAGGCCCTGATTGGTGTCGAGGCGCACAATCGTGAAGCGCCAGCCGCCCCAGCCCACGGTGGCCGTGCGCATGTCGGTGATCTTTAGCTGGCTGGGCCGCGAGCTCTGGCTGACGTGCTCTTCAGGCAAGGGCATCAGGCCTGCTCCTTTAGCCAATTCTTGAAGTCGGCCTCGATAGCGGCGCTCCAGGCCGAGTCAATTTCTCCGCTGCCGTAAACGCCCTGCGCCAGGCGCAATTTGCCAAAGCGGTCGCGCGTCGCCACGGCTTCGCTCTTGTCGGCCACCGACTGGGCCAGGTGCGGCGGGATAAACAGCACCCCGGTGGGCGTGCCCAGCACCACATCGCCCGGCAGCACGGTGGCGTTGCCAATGCGAATGGGAATGTTGATGCCGGCCAGGGTGACGTCGCTGATGCCGGTGGGGTCCACGCCGCGCATATAGACGTTGACGTCTTTCAACTGCATGATGCCCTGGTAGTCGCGAATGCCGCCGTCAATCACTGCCCCGGCGTGCGTGCGGGTGGCCACGGCCGTGCCCAGGTTATCCCCAATCACGGTGCCGCCTTCCACCTTGCCAAAGATATCGACGACCATCACGTCGCCCAATTGCAGCTGCGATATCACCCACGAGTTTTGCCCGCCGGCGTTTGAGCGCCCCTCGGCCACACCCGCCGCCTGGACCGCATCATGATAGTCGGCCCGGTGCGGCAGGAACTGGGCCGTGACGGCCCGCCCGATGGTAATTGTGCCGGGGTGGGTTTCCTTCCAATTGCCTTCGAAGTGGCGCCGGTAGCCGGCTTCCCACAGCACGCCCCAGGCCTCCTCGGTGGTGGCCCGCTTGATGCGCTCCAGCAGCTCGTCGGGCACGCGTGGGCGCCCGTCCGGGAAGCGTTCGAACGGGTTGAGAGGCGTCATTTCAATCATAACTTCGCGCGAAGGTTGTATGTGCACGATCGTGACTCCGTTTGGATGGCCTAGGTGCTATGAACCCGTTGGATGTGTCCAGCCCAGCAAACGCTCGGCTTTGGAACAATTGAAGAACCCGCGGTGCCCGCTCAGGTCGCCCGTGATGGGCACAGTGGGGTAGAACCGCTGCGCCAGCTCCAATGAGGGCACCTCGGAGGTGGTGTCAGGCCCGACGATGAAAAATGCCTGGGCGCCGGTGAAATCCGCGGTCAGCGACAGCAAACACGCCCGCGCCGCTGCGTCAAACAAAGTGTAGCCCCACAGGTGCTTCGACAGCGCCGGCCCATGTTGCTTCTCCCACTGGCCCATCTGCGCCCGGCTGGGCACCACCCCGTGGAAGCGCATGCTAGCGACGACCATGTCCTCATAGCGCCGCACCATCGATTCGGCCTGCAGCTCGCAAATCCACTTCGACAGGCTGTAGGGATCCTCGCTGTAGGTGGGGTGCAGCTCGTCGACCGGGAAATAATCAAAGTGTGGCATGCGGCTGTAGGCCATGCCGATGGCATTGATGCTGGAGGCCTGGCACACGCGCTTGAGGCCCAGCTCGGCCGCGGCCCGCAGCGCGTTGTAGCTGCTGACCACGTTGTTGTTGTGCACCACGTGATCGGGGTGATGGCCGGGCGAGGCGATAGCGGCCATGTGGATCAGCGCCTCGCTGCCGCGCAGGGCTTTCTCGAAGGCGTCATAATCGGCGAGGTCAGCCTGAATGAAGGTGGTGTTGGGCCGCTCGCTCCCCTTGGCTGGCGCCACCCGGTCGATGCACACCAGGCTGTGGCCGTCGGCCAGGGCCATCTCCACGATGGCGCTGCCCACTCGGCCGGTTGAACCCGTAATCGCAATACGCATGTCTGCTCAGTCTCCATAGACGGCCTGGCGCAGGCCGCGAATATAGCCGATGGCGTACAGCCTGCCAAAGGACGAATAGCCGGCGTGTTCGTTGTTGTCGCCTTCAACGGTCGGCACGTGATCGGGCCGCAGCACACCTTCAAAATTGATCTCGCGGTAGGCCCTGAGGCAGGCCAGCATGTCGGTCTGGCCGGCGTCGTGCCAGGTCTCCTCAAATTTTTCGGGCGTGCCGCGCACGTCGCGGAAGTGCACGAAGAAAATCTTGCCCTGCCGCCCAAAACCGCGGATGGCGGCCGGCAGGTCCTTGGTCATCAGCGTGAAATTGCCCTGGCACAGGGTGATGCCGTTCATCGGGCTGGGCGCCAGGTCCAGCAGGCGCTGATAGTTGTCGAGGCTGCGCATGATGCGGCCCACCCCGCGGATAGGCGAGAGCGGCGGGTCGTCCGGGTGCATCGCCAGCTTGACGTTGGCCTTCTCGGCCACCGGCAGCACGCGCCGCAAAAAGTAAGCCAGGTTCTCCCATAGCTCGTCCTCGCTGATCGGGCCGTTCTCGGTCGGCCCGGCGGGCACCAGGGTTTTGTCGAAGCTGGTCACCACTGACCCGCCGCGCGAGGGTGTGCTGGTGTTCGTGCGCAGCCAGTTGAAATCGGTCATCCATTCGTAGCACCACACCGGGATGCCCAGCTTGCCCATGTTCTCCAGCAGGGTGCACACGGTATCAATTTCCGCGTCGCGGCCCGGCAGGCCGCGCTTGGCCTTGTTCAGCGGCGGCCGCGCTTCGATCACCGCCAGCTTGAACCCGGCGCTCTCATAGCGGTCCTTCACTCGCGCCAACGGTGCGCGGTCCCAGGGCGCGTCGGCGCCGTTGAGCGGGTCGTCAAACGGCAGCCCGCCCACCGCAAAGTCGACCCCCGCCTGCTTGGCCAGCTTCCACAACGGCGTTGGTGTCGGCGGCAAAAACTCGGCAATCTCAATCATCTTAGCTCTCTCTTTCTCTCTGTTCTTGTTCGTCTTCTTCTTTCTCTTTCTCTTTTTCTCACACATCCTGCAGCACGGCGCTGCGCCCGCCGTCAATGAGAATCGTATTGCCCGAAATAAACCCGGCCAGCGGGCTGCACAAGAACGCGCACAACGCGCCCACCTCGCTGGGCTTGCCCAGCCGCCCCACCGGGTGCAGGGCTTCAATCGCCGCTCGTCGCGCGGCCGGGTCGGGTGTCGTGGCAAACAGCGCCACGTTCATCGGCGTGTCGATAAAGCCCGGCGCCACCCCCACCGCTCGGATATGCGGCCCCCATTCCAGCGCCAGCGAATGCACCAGCCCAATCAAGGCGGCTTTGGCCACGTTGTATGGAAAAGCACCTGGCAGGGTGCGATAGGCCTGGATGGAGGCCATGATCACCACCACCGGTTGCTGGGCCTGGTCGAGGAACGGTTTGGCCGCCTGGGCCACGCGCCAATGCGCCGCCAGGTTCAGGTTCATATTGGCTTCCCACAGCGCCTCGTCGCTGTGCTCGGCGCCGCCAAATAGGTTCTGGCCGGCATTGGAAATCACACAATCCAGGCCGCCCAACTGCGCGGCGGCCCAACCCACAAATGCCCGCGCCGCGGCCGCATCGCCCAGGTCCACGCCTTGGTAAAACGCTCGTTTACCCAGCGCCGCTGCGCCGGCCAGGAAATTCTGCGCGCCTTCGCTCTCGGGCGGCTCGATGCCGCACCCGGCCACGTCGGCGCCGGCCTGGGCCAGCGCCAGCGCCACCGCCGCGCCGATGCCGCTGCTGGCGCCGGTGACGAGCGCGCGATAGTCGCTCAAGTCAATAGATAACATGGCTAGGCCCGCGCCCCATAAACGTCCAAAATGTGGTCCATCTCGGCATTGACGCCCGCGTCAATCCGGCGCCGGCTCTCGTCGGCGTCGAACCAGGCCAGCGTGCGCCGGATACCCTCCCGGAACGGGATGGTGGCCTGGAAGCCGGGCACGAACGCCTTGATTTTGCTATTGTCAAAAATCACGCTCCAGGCCTTGTCGCCGCGCAGGCCACGGCCGGTGTTGGGCGCCACACGTTCAATAAAGTCGGTGGCGATGTGGACCAGCTTTGGCGGCGCGCCGGCCGCGTCGGCGATGATCTCGTAGATCTGGTTCCAGGTGAGCACCTCATCGGAGGTGATATGGAAGGCGTTGCCGATGGCTTGCTCGTTGCCCAGCAGTCCCACGAAACCCTTGGCAAAATCGTCCGAGTGCGTCACCACCCACAGCGATGAGCCGTCGCCGTGCACGATGATCGGCCGGCCGGTCTTAATCCGGTCGATCAGGGTATAGCTGTCCCAGCCGCCAATGGCGATGGGCAGATTCCGGTCACCATAGGTCAGCGAGGGACGCACGATGGTGGTGGGAAAGCCCTCGTCGCGGTAGGCCTGCAGCAGCCGATTCTCGCAGGCGATCTTGTTTTGCGAGTAGGGCCAAACCGGATTATAGAGCGGCGTGGATTCGGTGATGATCGGGTGGCTGGGCGGCTTCTGGTAAGCCGAGGCCGAGCTGATGAAAATGAACTGCTTCACCCGCCCGCGGAACAGGGCCAGGTCGCGCTCGATGTCGTCGGTGGTGTAGGCGATCCAATCCACTACCACCTCGAACTCGGGCACGCCCGGTCCCTCCAAAATTCGGCGCGCCTCGTCCGGCTGATGCACGTCGGCGATCAGATGCTGCACTCCCGGCACGTCGATGTTTCGTTTCCCGCGGTTAAGCCAAAACAGCTCAATGCCTTTGCCCACCGCCAGCCGGCTTACGGCCGTGCTAATAAACCCCGAGCCCCCAATGAACAGTACTTTCATGACACGCGGCTCCATTTCCTGCCCGAAGACCCTAAAGCATTGTCCCGTCGCCTATGTGGCCCCGGCCTATTGCTATCGCTTAGATGGCATCATGCGCAATGGTCTGAAAACCCGATGTGTTTGTTCCATCTTCGAAGCCTGTCTACCCTGAGTGTTCATGCCGCGGGCACGCGTTGCGTGTCACCACCTGCCCCCGCGATGTTGGCGGGGGTGAGTGCTCATCCCGCGCGCACGTGTTGCGACGCCATGACATTTCGCTCAAGCCGCGCCAAGTGTCACCCTGAGCGCAGTCGCAATCGCTTGATAATACGGGCCGGCAGGTGCGCGAAGGGCCTCCCGGCTCGGCCTGCTGGGATTAGTCCCGAGCAGCGCGACCGCAATCGCCCGATCAAACATGCCGGCAGGTGCGCGAAGGGCCTCCCGGCTCGGCCTGCCGGGATCAGTCCTGAGCAGCGCGACTGCAATCGCCCGATCAAACATGCCGGCAGGTGCGCGAAGGGCCTCCCGGCTCGGCCTGCCGGGATTAGTCCCGAGCAGCGCGACCGCAATCGCCCGATCAACCACGCCGGCAGGTGCGCGAAGGGCCTCCCGACTTGGTGATTGCCGCGCACGCGTGCGGAAGACGCTGTGCGGTCTGTTTTTACCGCACCGGCTGCCGCCGCTCCCAGCCCGCCCGGAACAGCGGCAGGAAATTGTCCGGGTTGTAGGGATGCCTGGCGATCTCTTCGTAGTTCAGATCGGTGCCCCAGCCCACCCGGTTTTCCTCCAGCTCGATGCCGCCGGCCGTCACCTCGATGGGCCGTGTCAGGATGCGCCGGCTCCAATCGTCGTTGTACTCGTCAAAGATCTCGTGAATAAAAAAGTTGGGCGTGGCCGTGTTGAGATGCGCGCACACCAGCGAGCACAGCGGGCCCTGCGCGCTGTGCGGCGCCGTCACCCCGTTGTGCGCGTTGACCATGCCGCATACCTGCTTGGAGACGGTCAGGCCCAAAAATTGCGGCTCGAGCTGGATGATATGCACCGCGTCGTGGTCCAATAGCTCGCTAAACTGCTGGGCGCAGTAATAGTCCTCGCCGCAGGCGATGGGCACCGGGCTGCGCCGGGCCACTTCCACCATTTGTGAAATGCGCTGCGGCGGCACCGGCGCTTCAAACCAGGTGGGCGCATACGGCAGCATGGCCTCCGCGAACTGCAGCGCCGTGTGTGGGCTAAAGCGGTTATGGCCCTCGATCAGCACGTCCACCGCCGGCCCCACGGCTTCGCGCACCGCGGCGATAATTTCGATGGTCAGCGCAAAATCCGGTTTATCCACGCTGCGCCAGGCCGAGCCAAACGGATCGAACTTCAAGGCGCTGTAGCCGCGCGCCACCACCTCCTTGGCCTTGTCGTGAAAGCTTTGCGGCTCGCGCGGGCCGCGATACCAGCCATTGGCATAGCAGCGCAGCCGCTCGTGGCAGCGCCCGCCGATGAGCTTGTACACCGGCTGCTGGGTGGCTTTGCCCATGATGTCCCAACAGGCGAACTCAATGCCCGCCAGCGCCGCGCCCTGCACCTGCCCGCCGTCCGAGAACACATCCCGGAACAGCCGCAGGCTGTGGTTCTCCACGTCGAACGGGTCCTGGCTGATCACGAAGCGCTTCAACTCGTGGATGGCTGCCTCCACTGTTTTGGCGAAGCCATTCAACGTCGCCTCGCCGATGCCGTGCAGACCGGCGTCGGTGTCCACCCGCGTGAACACCCAGTTCTTCCACGGGTTCCCGACGATGTAAGTGGTGACGTCCGTAATCTTCATAGCGTCCGTTCAACCTCCAGCCAAAGCCAGCGCATAAATTCGCGCTCGATTGATGCTGCCAACAGTATAAAGGGAGTCGCAATCGAGTATTAAGCCCCTCTCTAGAAGCCGCTTTAGCTTCTACCGATCTTCCATCCCCGAAGGGGCCCTCAACCGCCGCTCAAACCGCTCCGCCCACGCGTCCGTCAGCCCCTCGGCCAGCATCAAGCGCCCAGCCAGCTCCGACTCGAATTCGTGGAAATAACAGCGCAGCAGGTCCTGCATCGTCAGCCCTGGATTAGGCCGCGCCACCAGCAGTAGCTCATCCCCGGTTTGCAGGCTGCCGGGCGCCAGCACCCGGGCATACATGCCGGTGCGCAGGCTCGCCAGCGTCAGCTCAATCCAGTCGGCGCGCCCCACTCGCCGCGCTTGCGTATCACACGGGGTGCGCGGCCCGCTGATCTGCAGTTGGGCGCTGCCGATCTGAAAGATGTCGCCCACGCACACATTGCTCTCATCGGCGCCGTCCAGGGTCAGGTTTTCGCCCACGCCCCCAGGCGCCAGATGCAGGCCGTAGTGCTCATTCCAGTATTGATAATGCGCCAGCGAGTGAAAGCAGACCGCGCTCTCCAGGCTGCCATGATACGGCTGGGTGGCCTGGTCGCCCTCCAGTCCGCGTGTTTCCACCCGCACCGGTCCCTGCACGCCGTCGCGCACAATCGACGACCGCCACTTGCCATGGGCATCTTGCAAGGTTTTAGGGCCCCCGGCGAACACCCCCACCACCCGGCCCAGCACCTGCGGCGCAAATTGGGCAGCGGCCATTCAGGCCTCCATATCCACAAAACGCGGCGACTTGGGGGCCAGCGCCCAGGCGGCGCCGTCCAGGCGGCCGTCAACGGCCAGCCGCTGCCGGACGCGATAGCAGATGTAGTCGGCGTCGTGTTGGGAGGAATCTTCAGATGGCATCATATCGTGGTGGTGGGCCGGCTCACGCTCGCGTGGCGCACGGCGCAGGCGCGGAGCCGGTGCGTCCTATGGGCCGGTTGAGAGAGTGGTGAAGAGGAAAATCAAGCGCCCGAAAACAGCCACAAACCAAAGCAGCCGACGGGCAGCGCCAGGACGATGCCGAAGACGGCGGCCATCAGCACCTGCTGCCGGTTGCCGCCTTCTTTGGGAATATTGCCCCCCACCACGCCGCCAATAATGGCCGGCAACGAAGCCGCGACCAAAATGACCCCCACAATGAGCGGCAGGCTGGGCGCCGGGCCGGTGGGGTCGTAATGGTTGTAGTGCACAAACCCCGGCAGCACCGCCGGCCAGGCAAATGCCAAAATCAAAAAGGCTGCCGCGCCCGCCACCCAACCGGTGAGTGCGAACCGCAGCAGAGCGGCTACTTTCACTAGGTTATCTCACGCTGGCCATGCCCGTGCTCAGACTGGGAGCATTTCCGACAGTTGTTCGGGCTTTATCGAAGAGTTTTCGTCATACAGATAACACGAGGCGGCCTGGTGGTCGTTGATACGGAACAGCGGCGGCGGCGTCAGGCATTTGTCCATCGCAAACGGGCAGCGCGCGTAGAACTGGCAGCCGGTACTGTGCACGTTCAACTCGGATTCGCGGGCCTTGATTTCGGTCTCGCCCCAGTGGCGGTTAACGTCGGGCCAGGGGATTGAGTCGATCAGCAGGCGTGTATACGGATGCTGCGGGCTTTTGATGACCACGTCCACATCGCCGGCTTCCATCACCGCGCCGCGATACAGCACAATGATGGATTTGGAAATGTGGTACGCGGTCGTCAGGTCGTGTGTGATGTAGATGATGGAAACCCCATAGCTGCGCTGCAGGTTGCGCAGGGTCTCCAGGATCGTCGCACGCAGCGAGGCGTCCACCATCGACACCGGCTCGTCGGCCACCAACAGCCGCGGCCGCAGCAGCAGGGCGCGCGCCACGTTGATGCGCTGGCGTTGGCCTCCGGAAAGCTGGTGCGGAAAACGCCCCAGAATTTCGTTGGGCTGCAAACCCACGGCCATCAGGGCTTCTTCCATTTTGCTAAACGCTTCGGCCTTCGACTTGGCCAGCTTGAAGCGCTGGATCGGCACCGTCAGCAGGTGATCCACCGTGTAGAACGGATTGAAGACCGCAAATGGGTCTTGAAACACCGCCTGCACTTCACGCCGGAAGGTCAGGCGCGCGTCGCCGGTGAGTTTGCTGATGTCCTGACCCCGGTACAAGATCTCGCCGGTGGTGGGCGCGATAAAACCCAGCAGCAGCATGGCCAGCGTGGTCTTGCCGCTGCCGCTCTCGCCGGCCACCGTCAAAATCGTCGGTTCGGTCTCCGATAAATTCAGCGTGACATTGCTCAAGGCCGTCGTCGATGTCTTTGACAACAGCCCGCGCGAATAGACCTTGGAAACGTTCTTAAGTTCCAACAATTCAGGCATGGTTAAGCGGCCTTGGGCATGTCAGTGGAATAGAGATGGCACGCCACTTTGCGCCCATCGGGCAAGCTGTCGAACGGGGGCACCACCGTCCGGCAAACGTCCATCACTTTCGAGCAGCGCGGGTGGAAGGGGCAGCCGCCCGGCAAGCGCAGCAGCGAGGGCGCCAGGCCGGGAATGCCCGCGAAAACGCCCTTATTATCGAGGTTGGGCAGGCTGTGGATCAGGGCCTGCGCATACGGATGCTTCGGTTCGGTAAACATCTGGCGCACGGTGCTCAATTCCATCAGTCGCCCGGCGTACATCACGGCCACTTTGTCGACGAACTGCGCCATCAGGCCCATATCGTGGCCGATCAAAATCACCGCCGCGCCGATCTGCTTTTGCACCCGGTCAATCGTTTCCATCACCTGGCGCTGCGTCACCACGTCCAGGGCGCTGGTCGGCTCATCGCAGATGATCACCGATGGATTGAGCAAGATGCTGATCGCGATGCATACGCGCTGTTTCATCCCGCCGCTCAGCTCGTGCGCGTACATCTTGGCCACGCTCGGGTTGAGGTCCACCGAGGCCAGCGCCTTTTCGGAGCGTTTGACGATGTCGGAGCGCGAGGCACGCGAGTCGTGGGCGCGGATGGCGTCCGCCATTTGGGCGCCGATGCGCAATACCGGGTTCAGCGAGTTCATGGCGCCCTGAGGAATATAGGCGATCTTGCTCAGGCGCGCCCGCAGCATCGCCCGGTCATCGAGCGCCATCAGGTCGGTGTCACCCACCATCACCTGGCCGGCCTCGATGCGGCCCGGCGGTTTGATCATGCGCATCATGGCTAGCGCCATCGTGCTTTTGCCCGAGCCGGACTCGCCTACCAATCCCAGCTTTTCGCCGGCCGCCAGCGATAAGCTCACGTTGTCCAGCGCAAGGGCGCGGCCGGCGTCCGTGTAGTACGAGACGCGCAAGTTCACCACTTGCAGAACAGGGTCTTTGGCGTCCTTGGCGGGCGCCTCGGTCACGGCCCAGTTAACTTGAGTTTGGCTAGTCATGTGTGCGTCTATTCGGATCGCCGGATGCGCGGGTTGGAAACCTCGTCCAGGCCCATGTTGATCAGGGCCAGCGAGCTCAAAATCAGCACCACCGCCGCCGCCGGCTCCAGCGGCCACCACCACCAGCCATTGATGAACGCATTTTGGTTTTGAGCCTGCCAGATGATGTTGCCCATCAACGGTTCGCGCAGCGGTCCCAGGCCGAGCACGGACAAACCAAACGAGGCAAATATGGCCCCGAACACCTGGGTGATGAAGGCGGCCGCCAGAAACGGCAGCAAGTTGGGCATGATTTCCGTGAAAATAATGCCCAGGTCGCCCATGCCCGACAGTTCGGCCACTGAGACGAATTGCCGCTCTTTCATCGTCAACACCTGGGAGCGGATCACCAGAGTCGGTCCCATCCAGGCCAGCAGCATCACCACCAGGGCCATGGTGTAAATAGTGACGTCACGTTTATCGATCGAGCCGGCAATGATGATTTGAATGAGAAAGCCGGGAATGGGGGTGAGAATTTGGCAAACACCCTTGATGGCGGTGTCGAGAAAGCCGCCAAAATAGGCTGAGATGAACCCCAGCACGGCGCCGATGCCGGTGCCCAGCGCGCCGGCCAGGATGCCAATCAGCGCCGTCTGCCATAGACCAAGCACCATGGCCGGCAACAAGTCCGCGCCGAAGAAATCGGTGCCAAACGGGTATTTCAGGCTGGGGGGCTGCCGGCTGGCCACCTGCAGCGGATAAGCGTGCTTGAGGTTAACGGTGAGCAGACCGATCGCCGTGAACAGCGTCAGGCCAATCACGATAGCCAGGCCTATCGCCAGGCTCGGATTGCGGCGCAGATACTTCACCGCCAGCCGGAACTGGCTGGGACGGTATGACTGGGCTTGCGGCAGAGCAAGTGTGGCCACGGCGTTGCCTCTCTACTCTAGACGGATGCGTGGGTCGAGGATCGGATAGAGAAACTCGGCAAAAACCATCAGTGTTGCGATAACAATCGTAATGAATATGACGATGCCATAAATCACCAGGAAATCATTGTTCGTGATGGCATTGGACAAGAGCTGACCGAGGCCCGGCAAGCCAAATAGTTGTTCAACCAAAACGCCATTGGTGACCACCAGGCCTAGAGCCAGCGCCAACCCAGTCACCTGGGGCAGTAAGGTATTGCGTAGATAATAATCTCGGAAAATCACAAAGCCACCCAGGCCCTTGTGTTCAGCAAAATTGACGTAATCTTCGCCCTGGATGGTCACTCCCATGCCGCGCATGGACAACACCCAACCGCCAGCCGAGCCTAAAATCAACGCCAGCGCCGGCAGGATCTGGTGCTTGAGCAAGTCTACCCAAAAGCTAAAGCTGTGCCAGTCGGGGATGATGCCGGTTGAATAGGCGTTGCCCAGTGGCAGCAACTTAAGCCTAAAGGCGACAAAAAATAGCAGGAGGACGCCCAACAGCACCGGCGGAACACCCTGCAGGATAATGAAGGGGGTCGCGGTCGCCCGCAGCCAATTCGGCGCCCGCGGCCAGGCGGCGGTGGCCCCCAGCAGGTTGCCAATGATAAAGGACAGGACCGTCGTCACCGACAACAATGCGATTGACCAGGGCAAGGCCTGTTCAATCAGGTCTAAGACTGTGGATGGATAGCGAAACAACGACACGCCCAGGTCACCCCGGGCCAGGCTGCCCATGTAAGTCAGGTATTGCTGCCATAGGGGTTTATCCAGCCCAAACTTCTCGTTATAGGCGGCAATAATTATTTCCGTGTCCGCTGGCGAAAAACCGCCGTTGGCCGCCAGTTGTTCAAATCTTTGACGAATTGGATTACGGGCCGACAGGCGCGGGACAAAAAAGACAATCGTGGAGGCCACAAAGATGATCACTAGCAGGAAGATTAAGCGGCGCACGATTATTTTTATGCTCATAACGCGGTTTCCTTAATCAACGCCAAGGTAGTTCCTGTTTTACCTTGCCGAGCCAGCCGGATAATCGGCATGCCTACTCACCACCCGAACGGGGAAGTCGTCCGATGTCTCACCAATTAAGCGCGCCAACTATAGAAGAAGTTGCGTGGCACGTCAAGCGTGCCACGCAACTTGATTCGATCGGAATTCTTACTGAGCGCCAGAGGGCTTCAGTTGGGTGATGACCAACAAGCCGGTGCCGGCCCAGAAGGCGCCGTTTTCGCCAGCCGCGACGTTGGTCACGCTTGGCCAGTTGGTCCAGTAGGTGTTGTTGTAAGGAATGCGGTGCAGCCACTGGATCACTGGGCAGTCGAGGGTGTCTCGCCAGTAGATGCCCATGGCAGCAGCGGCATCCTTCTGGAAGGTCGGGTTGTCCGCGCTCAAGGGCGCCATCTCTTCGATCAGCTTATCGTAATCCGGGTTCGAGTAGCGCGAGAAGGCGTTGTTGCCGGCGGTGGTGCCGACCGGCGCGGAATTCTTGGTGTCGTACAGGAACAGCACGGCGAACGGGTCGACCGTGCTGGCGCCGTGACCGAACATATACAGGCCGGGCTTGCCAGCGGCCATGTTGGCGTAGGCGTCACTGCCGGCGTTGAAGGAAGCGTCAAAGCCGCCGGCCTTGAGCATTTCCACCAGGACGGGGGCGATGTCGGTGTGGATGCTGCCCAGGGTCTGGATGGTGGCGTTAACGGTGTTACCGTCCTTGGCCCACAGCCCGTCGCCGTTCTTGGCATAGCCGGCGGCGGTCATGAGCTTGGTGGTCTCGTCCAGATCCGCTGTCAGCGTCTGCATGGCCTTGGAGGCATTCGCGGTAAACGCGGCCTTCACGGCATCGCTGTCGGCGAACTTCTGCAGGTTCGGATACAGCGGGAACGGATAGACGTTAGCGATCTTGGCGCCGTCGTACAGGACCGTATTGATCTGCGTGCGGTCAACCGTGTCACAGATGGCCCGGCGAATATTAGGATCGCTGTAGGGCGCGAGCTGGGTGTTCATCCACAGCGAGTTCGGCCACCAATCGAGGTAGCCGTTCGGCGGCGCGCCGTTGGTCCAGGACGTGATCTTCGGGTTCGCCGTCAACATGCTGGCGATATCCGCAGCGCGCACGTCGAGGATGGCGTCAAACTCATTGTTGTCCTCGCGCTGGATTACGGTGCCCATGTTCTGCCCGACCAGGCCGCCGATATTGACAAAGACGATGCGCTTGACCGCTGGCAGAGCCTCGCGGCCAGCTTTCACCGCCCACCAATCGGGGCGCAGGTCCAGGATCTTCTGGTTCGCATCCCAGGCCACGATGTTGTAAGGGCCGGAGTGGAGCATGTTAGCGCCGCCGGGGAAGGCGGTCACGTCGCTCTGCCCGGCAAAGGCAGCCTTGGGCAGGATCGGGATGCCGGTGTCAAACTTGAAGGTCAGCACTTCATAGGCGAAGCGCGGGGCCGGGATCTTGAAGTTCAAGATCAAGGTCTGGGCATCAGGGGTAGTCCAGTCCTTCACGTACTGGGCGAAGTACGCGTTGTAGTTCAGCTTGTTGTTCTTCAACTGGTTGTCAAAATTGAAGGCCACATCGTCCGAAGTCAGTGGCGTGCCATCGCTCCAGGCGGCATCCTTGTTGAGCTTGATGGTCAGTTGGGTGAAGTCGGTGTTGTAGTCCATGCTGTCGGCCAGCCATGGGATCGACTTGCTGGCGAAGATGCCGTAGTACATCAGTGGCTCAAAAAAGAACTGGTTGCCTTGCTGGCTGCTGCTGCCAGCCGCCCATGGGTTCGTTGTGCCAACCGGACTGCCAAGGCTCCAGCCCAAATTCACGGTTTGGTTGCGGGGAACAACCGGAAGTTTGGACACGTCGGCGGTCGGGATCGCAGTCGGGGCCGCCGTGGCGCCAGCGGCAGCCGTGGGGGCAACCGTGGCAGCGGCGGTCGTCGGCGCTGCAGTGGCGACCGGGGCCGAGGTCGCGGCCGGGGCCGAGGTGGCGGCCGGCATCGCGGTGGCGGCGGGCGCCGAGGTCGGTGCGGCGGTTGGTGTGGCTGGGGCCGCGCACGCC
>Ga0070730_10002730_pt1 | contig 16018 bp, 25 predicted proteins | sample Coa_R1_3_FD_66447 | JGI IMG/M metagenome (GOLD analysis project Ga0070730, IMG submission 66447) | Surface soil microbial communities from Centralia Pennsylvania, which are recovering from an underground coalmine fire - Coalmine... | ecosystem: Environmental > Terrestrial > Soil > Unclassified ...
CGCTCTGGAACATGGTGCGCAGGCAACGTCGCGAGTCGATCGCCGCGCGCAATCAGGTCGCTGCCGTCGCAGCGCCGCCGTCGGAAGATGCGGCCGCTCGGCTGCGCGCCGTCGAGGAGCACGCGCATCGGATCGATAGCGCGGCCCGGATCGTCAAATGGATGATCGGAATCTGCCTGGCGGCCTGCCTCGGATCGATCGTCGCGATCGCCGCCAAGGTGTGGAGCGCGGGCTACGCCGACGGCGAGATCGAAATCCGCGTTCAGCACCTCGAGCGCGACATGGCCAGGCTGATCGACGCCGGACGTCGGTCGATGTACGTTCCGACCGCGCCGTCCGGCGCGATGAAAGCGAGCAATCCATGATCAGAAGCGTTCGCATATTCTTCATCGAGGCATTGCTCGTCGTCATCGGGGCGCTGCTCTTCGCGGCCGCATTGGGACTGGTCTATCGGATCGGCCACGCGTCGGCCGCCGTGCCCGGATCCGGTGCCATTCCATCGGCCGCGCCGGCAACAGATCCTGGTTCACTGATTGGCGGCTTCTACGACGCGATCCGCACCGGCCGCGGCACGGTCGCGATCGGCATCGCGCTGATGCTCGTCGTATGGGCGTTCCGCAGCGGTCTCGGCTCGCGATGGGCGTGGTTCAAGTCGCCGATCGGCGGCTATGCGCTCGGCTTCGCGCTGCCGGCGATCGTGTACGTCGGCTCGGCGCTGTACGCCAGCCAGCCGCTCACCGCGTCGCTCGTCGTGAACGCGATCGGCGCCGGATGGGTTGCGGCCGGCGGGTGGCAGCACTTGCAGGACGCGATCGAGAAGATGCGCGCCAAGCCGGCGGCGGGCGGTGCGCCGTGAAGATCGACGACGGAACCTCGCCGGACCTGATCGACCGCCGCGCGCATGCAGGCATTGGCGCGTTCGCGGCGCTCGTCGCGGCCATCATGGGATGGGTCGGGTTGCGATCGCCAGGCGCCGCCCCGCCCGACCCGGACGCCGATCTCGTCGCGATCGTCTCGACCGCGATTGACCGCGGCCAATCGTATTGGTCGAGCAAGATCGACGGCTACCGGCGCGCCAAGGTCGTGATCTATGCGGGCGCGACGGCGACGGCGTGCGGCGACGGACGCGCCGAGATGGGCCCGTTCTACTGCCCGGGCGACGAGCGGATCTACATCGATCTGTCGTTCCTGCGATCGATCCCGAGCGGGCTCGGTCGCGCGTACGTCGTCGCGCACGAGCTCGGCCATCACGTGCAGCGGCTGCGCGGGCAGTTCGGCAGCGGCTCGGTCCCCATCGAACTCGGCGCGGACTGCTATGCGGGCGAGTGGATGGCGAACGAGGCGCGGCAGAACGATCTGGAGCCGGGCGACATCGAGGGGGCGCTCGCCGAGGCCGCGGCGGTCGGCGACGATCGGATCTGCCCGTCATGCTTGAGCGAACAATGGACGCACGGATCCTCGAAGGATCGATCGGCGGCGGTGCAGCTCGGCGTCCAGGGAGGATGCCCCGCGAATGGACGACCGACCGATGCGGACCTCGCCGCCACGAAGCCGCTCGGGTTCGGACCGTTCGTCAACGGCGGCTTCGTGCCTAACTCGGGCGGCGGCAGCGGCGCGAACGGCGGCAGCGGGACGTTCCAGTCGATCGCGGTTCAGATGGTCCAAATCACGCCGCAGATCACGCCGGCAGCAATCACCGGATCAGTTGACGACTGGGACCCTGGGGCAGGATCCGGCTACACGTGGCTCCACGTGCAAACCGTCGACGCCACCGGCGCGACGCTGAACGGAGTCAAGGTCTACGGCGCAGGGCAATGGATCCATGTCTGCAACTCCGGTCCCGGCGCGCTCACGCTGCCGTCGGGGGCTATCACTTCAGCGGTCGCGAACCGCTGGCGGCTATCCGGCGTCACGCAGATCACGATCCCTAACCAGGTCTGCAAGGACTTCTACAACTACGGCACAAGCGGATGGTTCCTCGACGCGGTGCAAAACAACCCGCTCGACGACGGCGTGTACTTTCGCAATGGAGCGTTCGGGACGGCAGACCAAGCGTTCGCTACGTCGACGCAACTCAGCGCGCGACCGTACGCAGAGGTAGCTCCGACCAGCTCCGTTGCCGTGACCGACCCGCCTCCGCAAGACTTCTCGGTGCTCGACAACTCGCGCACCTTCGATACCACGGCAGGTGCGCTCGGCGTGACCGGATTCGTCGACTCGATGGTGGTGACGCGATCGGCCGGCGCGAATAATCTCGCGGCGACAGCCGCACAGTTCGGCGCATCGGGCTGTCAGCCTGCATCGCAGTGCTACGCCATCCAGACCATCGCAGGGAATGAGTACCACGGGCTCGGGACGCAGATGACCTTCTACTACGCGAATACCGCGCTCTTCGACGAGAGCGGCATTGGCGTCGTGGAGACGACGTTGAAGGTCGGCGGCGGCGACTTCAGCACCACGACCCTGCAGCAGATCGCTGAGGCGTCAACCGCGCCGACCGCGAACCATGGGACCCTGAGCGGCGACTCCAGTAACTTCGTCGGCGAGATAACGTCCATTGGCTCTAACACCAGCGTCACGCTCACATTCGGCGCAGGCGGTTTCAATACGACGAGCCATTGCGTCGCGATGGTGGAGGGTAGCGCAACGGTCGGAATCCAGGTGTCCACGGTGAGCGCGACCGCTCCGATCTTCTCGTGCTTCACGCTGGCTAGCGGCGCCGCAGCGAACTGCCCGAACTTCAACTACCAGTGCTGGGGACACTGAGATAGGCGAGAGATGGCCGGCGGCTCATTCATTCCGGGGGTCACCCCCCCTGCCGCATCAGGCGGCCCCGTTCCGGTATCGGGCACGGTCACCGCGAATCAGGGCGCGCCGAACACGATGGCGAACGCGTGGCCGATCGACGGTTCGGGCGTCACGCAGCCGATCTCCGCGGCGTCACTGCCGCTGCCCGCGGGCGCGTCGACCGAGGCCACCGTCCATAGCCGATTCGGCGTCTCGACCGGATCGCCGTCCACCGTTTCCTCGGCGGGCGACACGACGGTCTACACGCCGACGACCGGCAAGAGCGTGCGGCTCAAGTGGATCGGCCTGTCGTCGCCGAGCACGAACACGGCACCGACGACCGTCAAGGTGTCCATCGGCGCGACGGAGATCTACCGCTGGTCGATGGGCGCGCCGGGTGCGTTCGCCCACGGTGTCGTTCGCGAGGGCGCCGTGAACGACGTCGTCAAGGTCAACCTCAGCGCCGCGCAAACCGTTTTCGTCAACCTGGACCTCGAGGAGTTCTGATGCGCATCACGATCCACCACCACAAGCACTACGACTGGGAGCCGCTCCCGCCGGACGTCGAGCCGACGCAGGCAGACATCTCCGCAGGGCGCGTCAAGCCCGCGCAGTCGGGCAAGTGGCTCATGAGGGTCACGAAGTCGACGGGCGACGGCGAGCACACCGCGGCGATGGTCGGCGAGAACGACATCATCCACACGATCCTCCGCGTGATGCGCCACGATCGGATCGTGTTGACCAGGAAGGAGGCGGTCGCACGCATCCTCGGCGGCGCGGTGCTGCCTCACCACACTCATCGATCGTGGCTCCGCGACATCGAGGTCCACGACGGGACGCCGGAGATGTCGGAGTCCGAGATCCGGGCGTTCTTCGATCGCTACCGCGAGGCGATCGACCTCGACGACGACGACGTGAACGCGCTCGTCGCGGCGTACCTCGAACCGGCGACGGCCGAGCACCACGTCGAGCACCTCAAGAGGCACTTCAAGATCAAGGGGGCAGTCTGATGATGACCGCAGTCCAACAAGCAATCCGCGACGCCAATCGGAACACGTCGCGCCGGGAAGCGGACACGTACTCGTGTTTCCTCGCGACCGTGTACACCAAGCGCGGGACGAAGCGCGGCGCGTGGCGCCACAACCTGACGACCGACACGGCCGGCAAGACGGGACGTCGCGACTGGCAGGCGAACGCGATGGGCCTCGGTCCGAGCTTCGCCTTCGCGACGGCGTCGGGCGCGGCGAACGCGGCGATCACGATCAGCGCGACGACGCTGACGAACACCGCCGCAGCGTTCCCGACGGCGGGTCAGGGTCTGTTCGGCCAGGTCGTCTGCGCGTACGGCCTCGCGAACAACTCGTTCGTGTACGGGGTGATCGTCAGCAACACCGCCACCGTGCTCACGGTCGACCAGTGGTACTCGGTCACGTCGACCTCGGGCGCGGCCGGCACGACCCCGACGACGAGCGGCGGGTCGAGCACCACGGGCATCGCGTACATCGTTCTCCCCGGGCAGGCTCCGGTGTCGTGGCTCGGCGTCACGCAGAACGCGGTAGCGCCGGCCGCGACCGACACCACGCTCACCGCCGAGCTGACGACGTCGGACTGGGTGCGGTCCGTCGGGACGTGGAGCCACACGACCAACACGACGACGTATCAGCACGTCCACACGTTCACGTCGACGACGACCGTCACGATCAACAAGGAGGCCGAGTTCGGCGCGGTGAACACGACCGCCGGCGGTGCGATGCCCTTCGAGAGCGCGGAGCCGAATCCACCTACGCTGGTGAGCGGCGACACGCTCCAGCAGACCTGTACGATCACGATCAACTGAGGGATTGCATGACCGTCACCGGATCGTTCACCGTTGTCTGCGATACCTCCGACGAGTTCGACACGTACCTTGCGCAACTCGGCGCGAACCCCGACGTGTCGAACATCGGCTCGAACGTCGCGACGCTGACGATCACGTTCGACTACTCACACACCGGAAGCGCGTAGCCGATGCCGTTCTCGGGAGGCACCACCGAGACGTTCAACGCTACGACGACGTGGACCGTCCCGTCGGTCGCGGTAAACGGCTTCGACGTCACGAGCGTCAACGTCGAGTGCTTCGGCGGCGGTGGTGGTGGCGGCGGCGGCGGCACGCTCGCTGGTGGAGGTGGTGGAGGTGGCGGCGCGTACTCGAAGATCGTCTCGTTCGCCGTCACGCCCGGAGCGTCGATCACTGTGACTGTCGGGGCGGCCGGCGCCGCAGCGGGCGCGGGTGGCGACTCGTGGTTCAACACGACCGGGACCGTGCTCGCGAAAGGGGGAGGCGGTGGTACGGCAGGTAACCTGACGACGCCGGGCAACGGAGCGGCAGGAGGCGCCTCAGCATCCGGTGTCGGTACGACGAAGTTCTCCGGTGGTGCTGGCGCGAACGGTACGGCGACGGCGGGCGGCGGTGGTGGCGGTGGTGCAGGTGACGCAAACATCGGTGGCGCGGCATCAGGCGCGACGGGCGGCACTGGAGGAAGTGTTGGGGGCGGCAACGGTGGCACCGGCCCTCTCACCGGCGCCGGTGTTGCTGGTTCGGTGAACAGCGGCGCCGGATCTGGTGGTGGCACCGTCTCTGGAGCTGGAGCTGTCGGCGCTCGCGGCCAGGTCTCGATCAACTACGCTCGTCACTTCGCCAGGACAGCCGGCGAGAACGTACCGGCCCCGACGGATGGTGTCGCTCGGGTGTTCGTCGGGTCACGATCGATCGCCGAAAACGTCCCGGCACCGAGCGACGTCGTTGCTCGCGTGTTCACCGCCGTCCGGGCGATCGCCGAGAGCGTTGCGGCGCCAAGCGACTCCGAAGCACGACACTTCGTCGGCGCGCGGACCGTCGCCGAAAACGTCCCGGCACCGAGCGACGTCGTGGCGCGAGCGTTCGTCGGAGCGCGAGCGATCGCCGAGAGCGTCGCAGCTCCGAGCGACAGCGTGACGAGAATCTTCAACGCGCACCGGACCATCGCGGAGAACACCCCTGCGCCGAGCGACGCCGTCGCGCGCCTAGCGCAGTTCAACCGCGCGATCGCCGAGAGCGTCCCCGCACCGTCCGACGCGGTCGCGAGGCAGACCAACGTGAAGCGCACGACCACCGAGAACGTCCCGGCCCCGTCGAACGCCGTCGCGCGCCTCGCGCAGTTCAATCGGGCGATTGCGGAGCAACTTCCCGGACCTGCGAGCGCGGCGACGATCACGCCGATCTTCGTGTTCGACGACTGATGGCTAGAAACGTGTGCGAGCCGCCGTGATACGCTGCGCGGCATGAAGCACATCGCCATCATGCTGTTACTCCTCGGCTGCTCCGCCGCGCAGCGCGACGCCAAGGTCGCTGGCTCCGCGCTCGTCGACTGCGCCAAGCAGGACGTCACCGCCGCGGTGCCCGAGCTCGGCGTCGCGCTGATCGCCGAGGTGGCGCGCATCCTGTCGCATTCGGACGAGTCGACGTGGCGATCCGACCTCGACGCGCTCGGCAAGCGGGCCGGGTCGGACGCGGTCGTCTGCGCGGCGAAGGCGGCCGCCGCGGTGCTGGCGCTGCAGTCGCCGCCGGTCGGGATCGAGGGGTCGCCGCCGCGCTCGAGCGCGGCGGATCGCGGCGCGTCTTATTGGGCGGATCGTCGGGTGCGGCCATGAACCCGCGGCCGTGCTCGCCGGACGATGCGGTGCTGCGCGCGACGCGGCTCGCGGAGATCGACGTCGGCCAGTACGTGCTCGGCACCGGCGACTACAGGCCGGGGCCGGGCGGCGACAGCCCGTGGACCGAGCGCGATGGCCTGGTGGGCTGCGACTGCGCCGGGCTGATCGTCTGGGCGTTCACGATCCCGCGGCACCGGCCGGGCTACAACCGCGGCGGCGCGTACGACGTCGAGGACGACATCAACAGCAATTCGATGTTGGGCGACGCGGCCGGCGCGCAGGACCTGTTCCGCGCGGCGGTGGACGTTCCGCAGCCCGGCGACGTGATCGCGTACCCGACGATCCGCATCAAGCAGCGTGCTCCCTCTCTTCCTCGCGGCGCGACGTGGAATCCCCCGATTCCGATGGCGCCTCCGCCTCCGCCTCCGCCAGACCTGGTATTCGTCGGGCACGTCGCGCTCGTGGTCGGCGCGCAGCGCGCGCTCGATGTCGGCTGGGACATGTCCGCGCCGCGCTGGCACCTGCTGGACATCGTGCAGGTCTGCGGGCCCAACGGTCGCAAGCCGGCCGCGATCAAGAGCGATGGCGCGGTGTTCGATCATCACGACTCGGACTGGCACTTGCCGGAACACCGATCGTTCCTGCTGCGGACCGTGCAGTAGCAGTCATAGTAACTCGAGCTGCTGCGACCCAAGCGCGGAGATGAATCGTTGCAGGTTGCGCTCACTCCACAGCGGCAAGCACGAGTCGATGCTTGTCGCGCCGATGCGCTTCGCCCAACCAACACGGTTTGGCGTGCCAACGCGCCCGACGTGGCAAGGAACGTCGAGCTCGCGCGACAACTCGGCCCACGTCACGCCGGTTGCCACCTTCCACGGCAGGGTGCCGCCGACGAAGATGCCGGAGAACCCATCGGACATTGCTCCTTGCACGTCAGGAACGGTCATGCCGTCCTAAACCGCGAGGAAGTAGGACAGGCCGGGACGTGCGGATGCGCATCGCGCCAACCAACCGCGGCTGAACGCCAGCGAGTCTAGCCCAGTAGCTACGCGATCCGGACACACGACGAAATCCGGCGGCGACTCGACCACGACCTCCGAATTCAAGTCGCACCAGAACGCGTCCGAGTCGAACACCCCCCCCCCCGATCGCCAATCTGCGAAAGCGCCGTTGTCGAGAAACCATGTACGTCGACGCGGCGGCAACTCTCCTCGGCTCGTGCATTCGCCCCATCCCATAGCTGTCAATCTGGCGATGAGGCTTCGCGATCGAGTTTGACCGACGTAGACGCGCATCGTTCATCCAACGGCCGCTCGCCTTGCCCTGGCGCTCCGATTCGCCTCGCGCGTTGCCCGCGCTGCGTCGTCGACGCGCTGCCGATGGAATCGTCCCGCGTCCATCACGCACCCGTCGACGATCGCCATGCACGGACGCCCGGCATCCTCGCTGCACACGCGGCACGGCATGTCGAGAGCCTTGGTGATCAATTTCATCGCGATGTCTCCTTTGCTTTCTCGATCGACGCGTACATCAACTCGGACGGACACGCCGGATGGTGGCTGCTCGCGGTCTCGTGGATGACCACCGGGAAGCGGCACAGGCACGTCCCGAGCAGCGCGATCAACCCCGCTCTCTTCCGGTACGCCTCGTGGAGCTGCTCGCTCGTGCCCATCCGCGGCGCGTCGATGGACAGCGGAACGCCCGTGGCGTCGCGAGGACGATCGCTCATGATCGCTCCGGTGGAGACCATCCGGTGCGCAGCATGGCCTCGGCCTCGGCGTTAACATCCTCCTGCAAGGCGTAGGATGGCGACTTTAGATACGCACATAGCCATGCCTCGAACGCCAACAGTCCGACGTCGTACGAGAATCCAAGTTCCATTGCCGCTCCCTCGGTGCAGCCCGCGAAACTCCACGATGGGTTGCTCGCCTTCGTTGCACATACGATCGCCGCCTGCTCTCGCGTTCTGCGATCGATCTTTCCCTTGCAAAAGATCACGACACTTTCTCCTTTCGTCGATCGGTCACGGCTCCCCGAGCTTCCTCAGCATCACGATCGTCCGCCTCGCCGCCGCGATGGTCGATTGCTGCTCGTGCGTCGAGAACGCCTTCGGATCGATCAGCGCGATCACCGCGTCGATCGCGGACGCCGCCTCGACGCACAACGCGCGCATGTCCACGATCATCGCCAACAGCATCGCGGCCGTGTCCGGATTGTTCTCATCGCTCATCGCACAACCTTGCTCAGCGCTTCGTCGTGCATCTCCATGACCCGTCGCATTCCGTCCGGCACGCCCCGCATGTAACCCATCTCGTAGGCGAACTCCATCCGCTCGCGCAGATGTTCGTTCATCGGCTCGCCCATCTCGTGCTCGACCCGCACGACGAACGCGCGCGCCGCGAATCGGGCCTGTTCGGAAACGTCGCTCATGGTACCGCCTTTCGTCTTGAAAACTCCGGTTCGTGCTGAATAGACCATGGCTTCCAGCTGCCGCGCTTCAACGCCGCGATCAGCTCGTTCGCGCGGTCGAACGTCATGCCGCCGACATCGAGCTTGAACTTGGCCAGCAGCCGCCGCTGCGGGACGGTCGCGCTGCCGAGCTGCCGCTGCGCCTGGATGCCGCCCAAGATCGCCGACGCCTCGCCCTTGGTCAGCCCTTCGGGCGGGCGCGCGAGTCCGGCCCTTTCGATCGCGTCGATCTGCGACGACGATGCCGGCTCGCGCGCCCATGGGCTATCCGGGACGGACAGCCGGCCGAGATACGGATCGATCTCGGTCGCGCGGTAGTGAACGAGCAGCGCGATCTTGCGGCGGGACAGGACGTTGCGCGCCTCGTCGGCCGCATGGTCGAGCACCGCCCCGAGCTCGCGCTGCTCGTCCGCCATCATCTCGGCCGCGGCTCGCTTTTCGGCCTCGGTCAGATCGCGGCCGGCCAGCGCATCCTCGGGGCCGGCCAGGCGGTGGCGGCTGTTGCCGACGAAATCCAGCACGAGGCAATCCGCCTTGCCCGGATGCTTGCGCGTGCCGCGGCCGATCATTTGGCAGTAGAGCGCGCGGCTCATCGTGGGGCGCGCGACCGCGACGCAGGCGATCGACGGCTCGTCGAAGCCTTCGGTGAACAGGGCGCAGTTCACCAGGAACCTCACCCGGCCGTCGGCGAACATCGCGAGCGCAGCGGCCCGCTCGGCCGGCTTGGCCGATCCGTCTACGGCCATCGCGGATCGTGGCCGATGGCGGTTGATCACCTCGGCCAGCCGATGCGCGTGCGCCACGTCGACGCCGAACACGATGGTGAGCCGATCGCCCGCCTGCTCGACCAACGGCGCGACCACCTCGTGCAGCGCGCGCTCGTCGGTCATCGCGGCGGACAGTTCCGACTGATCCAGATCGCCGTGATGCATGCGGACGCGGCGCAGATCGATCCCCTCGACGTTGATGCGTCGCGCGACGATCGGAGCGAGCCATCCGTCGCCAATCGCCCCGCGCAGCTCGTAGCGGAACGCGACCGATTCGAACACCTTGCCCATCGCGCCGCCATCGCCGCGATCCGGCGTGGCCGTGACGCCGAGCACCTTGGCGGACGGGAACCGATCAACGATGCGGCGGTACGATGCGGCAGGCGCATGGTGGCAGTTGTGAACTATGAAGCCGTTCGCGACATACGTGTGCGTTTCTTCGACCTCGAAATTGTAGACAAAACCGTCTGGACACACTCCTCCAAACGTTCCGTCACCTGTCGGTTGGAGAACCTCAACACGATCCACCCAAGCCCACCTAGAAGCCTCTCCTTTTTGCGATCCTGTTTCTTGCGAAGGATCAGGCCATGGCTGGCTCCATCCACTTCGATCCCGATCTTCAGCGTCGGCTCGGCGATGTCGATCTTGTAGCAACTCGGATAACCGGAGTTTTTGGGCATCTTCGTGGCGATCGCTACCTCTGTCGACCATCCAAGCGCACACGCCAACTCGTCTTCCATGTAAATCGATCGCCGGAATCCACCCATCTGAAGTCAGGAATGGATGGCCCGCTGTTGCGTGAACGACTCGTCCGGCAATGGTTATGCGAACCATCGCATTGGGCCGGCTCACGAACAGCCGCCTAACCGGACGCTTGACGATGGATCGTCCGTCGAATGAAGACACGAGGTCGCCAACACGTATCGACTCGATGGGCCTGCCATCAATCGTCGTTCCGGCTGGGAAGCATTCGTCAATCACGATCATCCCGAACGCGTCCGGCGCGTGGCGCTCGAGCCGCTTGCCGCGCAGCGTCTGCACGCTGCCGATCACCACCGGCGCGTTCGTCGATGCCACGTCGCCGGCCCGATCGATCGAGGCGCGCAGGCCGAGATCGCGAAGCTTCGCGGCGGCCTGGTCGAGCAGCTCGCCGCGGTGGGCGACGATCAGCGCGCGGCCGCCGGTCGCGACGAATCGCCGCGCGAACTCGGCGAACACGACGGTTTTGCCCGTGCCGGTCGCCATGACAATCATCGTGGAGCGCAGCGACGCGAGCTCGCGCTCGACCGCTACGATCGCGTCGCTCTGATAAGGGCGAAGGGCGACCACGGCTATCCCTGCTCGCCGCTCCACGATCCGATCGGCACCATACCGTCGGTCGCCTCAGCGATCCGCGCCGCAAGCGCGAGGCTCGGCGTGCGATGTCCGTTGCGCAGGTTGGACGCGTGCTGCGCGCTCATCCCCAGCCGCTGCGCCGCCTCGGCCATCGAGAGATGGTTCGCGTCGATCCAGTCCGCGAACGCCGTCGATCGGCGGGCCAGGATCTTGACCTCCTTTCGCGGAGCGCGGCGGACCGGATCGCGCCTGGTTCGATTGCTCATAGATCGATCTCCTCTCCGTCGACGATCAGCCGCTGCTCGCCGTCGTCGAACGAATCGAACTCCTCGATGCGCTGCGTGTACGCCGGCCACGCGTTGCTCGCCTCGCACACCATCAGCCGCTCCCACCACGAGCGCCACAGCGCGGTGCCCCGCTCGATCGCCTTGGGCGTCAGGCGAAGCACCGTGACGGCGAATGGCGCCTGGCTCTCGACCGCGACGATGTAGTGCGCGGCGACCTGGACGCCGGCGGACAGCCGCACCGCCTCGCCGTACCACGCGAGCTGCGCGTGGTAGCCGCGGAACCATGCGTCACGGGCGAACTTGGACGGTTCTGCGCACTTGGTCGTCTTCAGTTCGATCACCGCGCGCAGATCGCCGTGCAGCGCGTCAATGCGCGCCGAGCATGCCCGGTCGCCGATGCGCCATCCGAGCTCGTGCTCGTAGAGCGCGCCGGCCTTGCCGATCAGATCGGCGGCGAGCGGGTTGGACCGGACCGCCTTGGCGATGCCGTCCGCGGCGGTAAATTCGGTCTCGTTGAGGATCTCGCGGCCGGCGTTGGCCTCCTTGAACGCGTCCCACTCCTTGCCGCGCCGTACCGGTCCGGTCCATCGAGCGATCGGCATGCCGAACAGCATCGCGTGTCCGCCGCGGCCGATGCGCATCGCGAGCGAGTCGTCGCGATCCTCCTGCACCGCATGGCGATAGTGCAGCGCGGAGCGGGCCATCTCGCGCAGCCGCGAGAAGCGGACCGGGACGGAGCGGGGATCGATCGGATCGCTCACGACGCGCCGCCTTCCTGCTCGGCGCGCTCGGCCGCCTCGATCGCGCGCTTGTCCGCGTCGGACAACTCGGCGGCGGCGCCCGGATCCACCACGAGCGTCTCGGCCGGTTGCGCCTCGGGATGCTTCGCGGCGCCGCGATCCTTGCCGTTGCCCTTCGGCGCGCGCGGCTGCGGGACCTGCGGGCGGACGCGAATGCACTCGACCGTCTCGCCGCCGAAATCGGTGGTGGTCGGAAAGATCGTGATCCACCGTCCGGTCCATCCGTCGGTATCGTTGCCGTACAGCGACGCGATGGTCTTGCCGTTCGTCTTGTTGATCGCCAGCTTCTTGCGCGCGCCGACGAACGAGATCATCGGCTTCTTCGTCTTGCGCCCCTTCTCGCCGGCCAGCTCGCCCGCGACGACCTTCTCGATTTGAAGCGTGACGTCGCGGCCGTCCAGATCGAACGCGTAGAGGTGCTCTTTGTCGTCGAACATTCGCTTGTAGTGCGCCATGGCTATTCCTTCTTTCCGGTTTTGTCTACAGTGGAGATGAGAGCGCGCAGATCGTCGATCCGCTGCGACATGACCGTTGGCATTCGGGCCGCGTTGTCCTCGATGGCTCCGTAGGCGATGTCGCACGCCTCGCGCGCGGCGTTCAGGACTAGTTCGAAGTCGACGAGCCGGGCGATGATCGCGTCGCCGACCTGGTTCGTCATGTCGATCTTGGTGTTGGCGATTCGAAGATGGTTGCGGGTGACGTTGAGATCGTGCTCCGCGGTCGTCAGTTCGCCGGTCGCTCGGAGCAGTTCACCGCGCAGTCGATCGATCTCCGCGTGCGCCTCGTCCAGTTGCGCCTCGATCGCCGATGGCGTGCGCACCGCGAGCTCGTGCCGCGCGCTGTACAGCGACCGATGCGCATCGGCGAGCTGCTCGCGCAGATCCGCCACGAGCGTATCGAGCCGAGCGATCTCGAGGCGCGTCGCCTCATGGATCGCATCGTGGAGAATGGCGCGATCCATGTAGCTGTCGAGCGCCAGCGACTCGTGCTCGATCAGAATGCGTTGGATCCAGTCGGTCACGGCGCGTGCTCCGCGCAGCGATGGCTCGTCCGCGATCCGAGCACGTGCGTCGCGGGCTTGCCGCAGTGGTACCGGGCGTTGCGATCGCCGAGCTCGCGCTGGCAGGTGTACGCATCGATCTTGCCGCGCAGCGGATGCTTATAACCAACCACGCCGCATGCGCATCGATATCGATGCAGCGCCGCGTTGCTCAGCGTCCATTCGTGCTCGTGCATCACGATGGCTCCTGGCTGGGGCGGTTGGCCACGCAGCGGGCGATCGCGCGCGCCACCGAGCGTCCGGCGTCCATCGCCGCATCGGCAACGTCGGGCCGTTTCGAGCGCACGGCCTCCTCGTGGCACTCCTGGAGTCGACGGGCGGCGTCGACGAGGCGGCGAAGCAGAGTGTCGCTCACGAGCGCACCGCCTCGCTCGCGTCCGAAGGGCGCCACGCATCTGCGGCCGGCATCGGCGCCTCGGCAATCTCGGGCGCATGCTGCACGCGCGCGACGGTCACGCCGCCGATCCGCACGTCCATCCATCGGATGCGCGTCGGATGATCCGTGTCGATGTCGCTCTTCTCGTAGTCGAACGCACCCTCGACGATCGCCGGATTGCCGAGCTGCGCCGACGCCCACAGCCGCGCCGCGTACTCGGCGCTGGGCAGAAGCTGCGTGGACAGGCAGACGAGGCCGCCGTCGTCGCGGACCGTCGCGCCGCGCACGCCGCGGAGCGATACAAGCGCCTTGGCCGCGTCGAGCGCCTTGTCGAGCATGCCGATGACGCGCTCGATCTCGGTGCCGTCGAACTGCCGCACGAGTGCCGTTGCGGTGCGTCCGCCCATCCCGACGCCGGTCAACGCGAACGCGGGCGGCGTCCATTCCTCGACGTACCAGCGATCGTTGTGCTGCATCGAGTCGTGTCCGAGCGCGATGCCCGCGCCGCATTCGCAGCGCGCGAACATGTCGTGGCGCGCATCGGCGCCGATCGCGACGCGCTCGCCGCAGAGCGGGAACGGGCACTTGATGGTCTCGTCGTCGGGTTCGAATCGTTCGGATTTCGCCATGCGTCCAATCTATTCACCCTGAATCGTCCGCGCAACACAATTCAGCGTGAATCGTACGAAAGATCTTCGCGGATGCGGCGCGTCACGCGCGATCCCGCGCGCTGCGATCTTGAAAGTGCACACGCGGATGTGCGATGCACGAACGATGCGGCGCAATGAAGCGGGCGACGGCGCGCTGCGCACCGAGTCGATCCGGGACATGCGCAACGGCGAGCGCAAGAGGCGGCTGCGCGCGCTGATCGATTCGTGGCGCGGAGATCGCGACGACGATCCGGTCCGCGCCGATCGTCCGCTAACGCGCGGCGACTGCATCGATGGGCCACGGCCGTGCCCGTGGGCATCATGCCGGCATCATCTCGCGCTCGACGTGAACGAGCGGACCGGATCGATCACGTTCATCGCGCCATCTCCACGGATCGAAGGCGCTGCGCCGAGTTGCTCGCTCGATGTGGCGGATCGCGGCGGCCTGGTGCTGCAAGATGTCGGGATGATCCTCGGCGTGACGCGCGAAAGAACGAGGCAGATCGAGACGAGCGCGTTGGTCAAGCTGATGGGCGATCTGCGCCAGTGGCGACCAGATGGCGCCGAGACGAAACAACCAAGGAAGGCGATCAAACCATGAAGGACGTATCGAAGGACGGATCACCGAACGAGATCACCGAGCCCTCGCCGTGGAAGCCGATCGAGACGACGCGCGGCCGATTGGAGCGGGACGAGAACGGACGCGCGAGATATCTCGGAACGATGCTGCCGTCCGGGCCGTGGCACGACGAGCCGGACGAGGAAAGGTTCGAAGCGCACGGCCATCCGTGCCTGCTGCTTCGCAATCCGCTCGGCGCATGGTGCGGATACGTCGCGATCGCTCCGGGCCATCCCTGGCACGGCATCGACTACGGACAGATCGATGCGGAGGTTCACGGCGGGCTGACGTACGCGAACGCTTGCGCTGGTCACATCTGCCATGTGCCGAAGCCGGGCGAGCCGGACGATGTATGGTGGCTCGGATTCGACTGTATCCATGCGGGCGATCTGTCGTTGAGCGACATCGTGGACGTGTCCGGGATTCGAGCCCGCATGCGCGTCGAACTGCCAAGCTACGATCGCTCGCACGAGTCGTACAAGACGATCGGATTTGCTCGCAACGAGACGATCAAGCTCGCGCAGCAGGCGGCCGAAGCGACGCGGTCCGCGCGGTGACCAGCATCGTCGATCCGCGACCCTCCTACGGAGCGATCCGCCCTCGCCTGCCGCACAGCGACGAATGCGAGGCCGCGGTGATCGGCGCCGTGATCCTGCGCGCCGACACGCTCGAGCAGATCAACCTCGCCGAGACGGATTTCTTCGATCCGCGCCACCGCACCGTTTGGCGGGCGATCCGCAACCTGGCCGCGCGCGGCGTGCCGGTCGATGTCGCGACGCTCGAGGCCGAGATCGGGCGTGATGGCCGGCTCGATGCGATCGGCGGCGTGGCATTCCTGGGCGAGCTTGCGCTGCGCGTGCCGACCGCGGAGAACGCGATCTCGTACGCCGGCGTGGTCGGCAACCTGGCGCGCAACCGCGACGCGATCGTGATGCTGCACGAGGCGGCGCGGACCGCGCGCGACTGGCCGCACGAAGCGTCCGAGATGGTCGGCGAGGTGGCGGCGCGGCTGGCGCGGATCGCGACGGTCGACGTCGAGAAGGATCGCCGGCCGCGGATCGTGCCGATGCGCGAGCTCGGCGCGGCGATCCTCGAGCAGAGCGCGACGCCGGTGATGGACTGGGGAGTGGACGGATTGAACCGGCTCGCGGCGCTGCCGGTGCGATCGATGGCGACGCTCACCGGTCCCACGGGCG